>Ga0335078_10019180_pt1 | contig 10170 bp, 7 predicted proteins | sample Lox_Sample_32_FD_206711 | JGI IMG/M metagenome (GOLD analysis project Ga0335078, IMG submission 206711) | Soil microbial communities from Loxahatchee National Wildlife Refuge, Florida, United States - Lox_Sample_3.2 | ecosystem: Environmental > Terrestrial > Soil > Wetlands | place: USA: Florida...
CAAACCGGAAAAATGAAACCGGAGCAGGCGCTGACGATTGTACCTAAAATTTGCGAGGCGCTCCAATACGCCCACGAACAGGGCATCGTTCACCGCGACATCAAGCCCGAAAACATCCTGCTGGACAAATCGGGCCGGGTGAAAATTGCCGATTTTGGCATCGCGAAGATGCTGGGCGACGAGGCCGGCCAACAAACGCTCACGGGCGCAAAGGACGCAGTGGGCACGCCGCATTACATGGCGCCAGAGCAGATTGAGAAACCGCAGACGGTGGATCATCGCGCGGACATTTATTCGCTCGGCGTTGTGTTTTACGAAATGCTCACCGGTGAATTGCCGCTGGGGAAATTCCAGCCGCCGTCGAAAAAAGTTCAAATTGACGTGCGACTTGATGAAGTCGTCCTGCACGCGCTGGAAAAGGAGCCGGAACGCCGTTACCAGCAAGCGAGCCAGGTGAAAACCGACGTGGAGACCATCGCGGCGACGGTAACCGGTAGTTCCGCGAATCGGGATGATTCTATCCAAACAGAAGGCGGAATGCACGTAACGGGCGCGCAGATGGAGGCGGTTCGCAACCGCCTGAAAACTCCGGCCCGCGGATTGATTGCCGCCGCCGCGTTGCAACTGCTCTTCGCGTTAGGGGTGTTGATCTTCGCCATTCCGGCCGTGGTTCGCGAAAGCGGCGGCTTGATCGCCTGCGCCGTGATTGGTTTCACCGCCATCGGTTTTCTGATTCCAACCGCCGTAGTTTTGACCGGTGCGATTAACATGCTGAAGTTGCGCCGTCACACGCTGACCGTAGTGGCGAGCGTGATAGCGGCCGTTGCCGGTCCGGGCGCAATTCTTGGCCTGCCATTTGGCATCTGGGCGTGCGTGGAACTGTTCCGTAGCGAGGTGCGGGCGGCCTTCGCGGCAAACCGGCCACCGAGTGGCTCGAACGCCACGCTGACTCCCGGCAAAATGGATCTCGCGCGTTCCCAGGTCAAAGGCCCGGCCACCGGACTGGCTGTTACCGGTGTGCTCGACTGGGTGTTGATGGCATTGGCTTGCATCATTATCGGCCTCAAATCAGCCGGCGGCTTGCCTGTCTGGCTGCCTTTTTTAGCGATGGCGTTGAGCAGTTGCATCATCTATGCGGGGCTGAAGTTCATGCAATTGGAGCGGCGCGGCGTGGTCATCTTCGGCAGCGTGCTGGCCCTGCTCGTTTCGCCCGGCAATTTGATCGGCCTGCCTCTGGGCATCTGGGCGTTGGTAGTGCTGAACCGCCGCGAGGTGCGCGAGGCGTTTGAGGCAAATCGGCAACGCGCGGACAAAACAAACCTCTCCGTTCCGCCGACCGCGCAGAGATCCGACCATTTCTGGCGTTTCATCGTCATTGTTTTCCTCGTGATTCCAACTCTCGGTTTGTTGAGCAGCATCGCCCTTAAAAATTATATCAAAACCGGTGGCAACCCACAGCCTTCCATCAAATCTGACTACATCGGCCAAGCCTGGTTTCCCCAAGGTGATTCGATTGAAATCACCTCGGCCGAACGAACCGAAAATCAAATGACCGTCAAAGGCCATTATAATCTTGTCAGTCACAACCGCGCCCTGCTGGCGCTTTACATCACCACAACGAACAGTGCCGCCGTGCCAACGAACTCGGAACAGCAAATGCAAATTTCCAAAGGGAGCGGCGATTTTGAATTGGTTCATCCCCGTCTTGTTCCAGGGCTGCCGCATGTTTCGATGTTCGCCGACGGCAAACCTCTTGCCAGCCTCTATTTCGGCACCAAGGCCGAAGCGTTGGAAGAAAGCAGGGCAAGCTGGATTACGAATACGGCGCTGGTTGCCGATGCAAGCAGCGTAGAACCAAGTGATTTGCGCGAAGCGCGAGCTAAACTGGCGGAGTTGCGCGCGGATTACGCGGAATCGAATCATGTAATCCAAGAAACTTTGGCTCGCATCAAGGAACTCGAACGCCTGACAAAAGAAGAACCAAATATACCGGCTGACTTGCGCGAAGCGCGAGCGCATCTGGCAGAATTGCGCGCGGATTACTCCGATCAAAATCACGCCGTTCAAAGAGCATTGGCTCGGGTTAAAGAACTCGAACAAACGACGAAGGAGGAACCGAACGCGTCCGCAGAATTGCGGGAAGCAAAAGCACATTTGGCGGAACTCCGTGTGGATTATACAGAACAAAACCCGCGCGTTCAGGAAGCGCTCGCCAGAATCAAAGTTTTGGAGCAAAACAGAATCGCGCCAGTGGAAACCAGCTCGATTCTAGATGAGCAACCGCCCGTCGTCGTCGAGACGCTCCCCGTTTCCGGCGCGCGCGGTGTGGAACCGGGCATCACCGAAATTCGTGTCCGGTTCAGCAAAGAAATGGCCGATGGTTCGTGGAGTTGGTCCACCGCTTGGCAGGACTCGACGCCGGAGAGCATCGGGGAACCTCGCTACGAATCGGGTCATCGAACCTGTGTGCTCAAGGTGAAGCTGGAACCGGGACGAACCTATGCCTGGTGGCTGAACAGCGACAAATTCAAGAATTTCACCGACCGAGCTGGCCGGCCGGCGGTTCCCTATTTGCTGATTTTCCAGACCAAACCGAATTGAAAGGACAATCATACATGAAAACGAAAACATGGCTCACAACGCTCGTCATCGGCGCGATTTGCCAATTCGCGCCGCCAGCCAGCCACGCACAGGACATTGATTCCTTTGCGCCCGTGGTGGTGAAGACCGTTCCCGAAGCCGGCACCAAGGACGTTGCCCCCGGCGAGATGGAAATTCGCGTCACCTTCAGCAAGGAAATGACGGATCAATCATGGAGTTGGTCTTCCGCCTGGAAGGATTCGGTCCCCGAATCGGTCGGAAAGCCGCATTACGAAGCCGACCACAAAACGTGCGTGTTGAAGGTGAAACTTGAACCCAACAAAACCTACGGTTACTGGATCAACAGTCAGCGCTTCCATGGTTTCCAGGACACGCAAAACCATCCAGCACTGCCTTATTTGCTGGTGTTTCAGACCAAGGCCAATTAGCCCGCGAATACCCGGAAACGGCCCCGCCGTCGATCGTCTTGCGCTTTCTGCGCCAGCCGCTAATCTGGCGGCGTGAGCACGCCCTCCCACACTGGGACATCAGGCACGAGCTCGACCGGGAATGATGCGTCGCAACGACCCGTGTTCGTCACGACCCGTTGGTCCGTGGTGCTGACGGCCGGTCACAGCGACACCGCGCACGCACATGCGGCCCTGGAAAAACTTTGCCGGGCCTACTGGTATCCGCTTTATGCTTATGTGCGGCGGCGCGGACAGTCGCCGGAGGATGCGAAGGACCTGACGCAGGAATTTTTCGCGCGTCTGCTGGAGCGCAACTGGGTCGGGCGTGCCGATCAGCAGAAGGGACGGTTCCGCTCCTTCCTGCTGTCAGCCATGAACCATTTTCTGGCCGACGAATGGGACAAGGCGCGGGCGCAGAAACGCGGCGGCGGCCTGACAGCCGTGCCGCTACAATTCGACACGGCGGAAACCCGTTACGGCCACGAGCCCGTTGACAACGTAACGCCGGAGCATAGCTACGAACGGCGCTGGGCCTTGACTTTACTCGACGAAGTCCTCCAACGGCTTCGTGCAGAATATGAGCAGGAAGGCCGGGCGGAATTTTTCGCCGCGCTGCACCCATGCCTTGTGGGCGACCGCACCGCTCAACCCTATGCCGAACTGGCCGTGAAGCTTGGTGTCAGCGAAGGCACGGTGAAGTCCGCCGTCCACCGCCTGCGCCAGCGCTACCGCGAGTTGCTGCGCGACGAAATTGCCCAGACAGTAGCCGCACCCGGCGAAGTGGATGAAGAGCTGCGGCACTTGTTCACTGTCCTGGGAAGTCGATAACTGTTTTGTCCGCAACCTTTTGCCGCCGTTTCCTAAGTAAGAGGTGGAAGGACGAATATTATGGAAACGCTTAAAATCTGTCCGAATTGCCGGAAACCGCTGCCGCCCGACGTGCCGCTGGGACTGTGTCCGGAATGCCTTATCAAGGCCGGTTTCCCTACCGGGACCGAACCGGGAGCGGCTGGTGAAGCCGCGAGTGCGCGGTTTGTGCCGCCGCCGGTCGGGGAAATCGCACAGCTTTTTCCACAACTCGAAATCCTCAGCCTCATCGGCAAGGGCGGCATGGGGGCGGTTTACAAGGCGCGGCAGCCGGCGTTGGACCGCTTTGTTGCGCTGAAGGTGCTACCGCCGGCGGTGGCCAGCGATCCCGGCTTTGCCGAGCGATTCAATCGCGAGGCGCGCGCTCTGGCGCGCCTGAATCATCCGAACATTGTGGCTGTGCATGACTTCGGCAAGGCGGGCCCGCTGCATTACCTGCTGATGGAATTTGTGGACGGGACCAACCTGCGCGAGATCGAACGCGCCGGGGCGCTGTCGCCTGACAAGGCGCTGGCCATCGTCCCACAAATCTGCGAAGCACTCCAATTTGCCCACAACGAGGGCATTGTCCATCGCGACATCAAACCGGAAAATCTTCTGCTGGATAAAAAAGGCCGGGTGAAAATCACCGACTTCGGCATCGCCAAGATGGTGGGCCTCGGGTCTGGCCAACAGATGCTCACGGGCGCGAAGGACGTGGTCGGCACGCCCCATTACATGGCCCCGGAACAGGTCGAGAAACCACAAGCGGTGGACCATCGCGCGGACATTTATTCGCTCGGCGTCGTGTTTTACGAAATGCTCACCGGCGAACTGCCGCTGGGCAAATTCGCGCTCCCGTCGAAAAAAGTCCAGATTGACGTGCGACTTGATGAAGTGGTCTTGCACACGTTAGAGAAGGAACCGTCACGCCGTTACCAGCAGGTTAGCCAGGTGAAAACGGATGTCGAAACCATCGCGGGAACGCCACCGTCGGCGGCGGGGCTGGCCGCCAAGTCATTGACGTTTCCCATACCGGCGAGCCGGGCGAACAGCGACAAGACAATTCTTCCGACGGTTCTACTGGCCTCCTTCTTCGGTGTATTCGGTGCGCACCGGTTCTACGTTGGCAGAATTTGGACCGCGCTCCTGCAATTGACCGCTCTGGGCGGATGCATCCTCATGATCATTGCCTGCGCTACCACGGGCGGAGATTTCCAACCCACCTTGGGAATCGTATTGGGGTTCCTGCTGTTTGGGTGTGTCATTTGGGCCATGATTGACTGGATTTTGATCCTCTGCAAGGCGTTCACCGACGGCCAGGGCAGGAGAATGACTCATTGGCTCCATCCGCATAATGGCGATTTAAAAGCCGCGCCCAGCCCGGTGGCCGGTCCGCCGTCAACCCCACCGCCGGGTGGAGCCGCCGCTCCGGCTCTGACCAGCCCCACCCCGCCGCCAGCACATGAAAAAACGCCAGTCAGTGGCACTGGCATTATCGTGGCGCCCGCCGTCGGGCTGATGATTGGCGCACTGTGGAAGTTGCTTTCCGCCCTGGTCGCGTTGTTTGTTCTCTCCGGCCATAACCATTGGCTGGGACCGATGCTGGGCGATTTGGGAATCGGCCCCTTTTTCGGCATAGCCAGTGTCAGCCTTGTGTTCTTCAAGGTAATTCCGGCGTTGTTGATTCTGTTCGGCGCGTTCCAAATGCTGCAACTCCGGAATTACGCCTGGGCCTTGGCCGCCGCTATTTTATCCATCGTGGCCTGCAGCCTGGTCGGTTTGCCGATGGGCATTTGGGCGCTGATTGTTCTGGCCCGCCAGGACGTGCGGGAAACTTTTGCCCGGGCATCCGTTTCCCCACCGCCCCGGACCGCCCAGTGGTCGTGGATCCTGATCTCCGTGGGCGTAGTGGCCTTGATCGTCACCGGATTGATCCTTGCCGTCGTACTCGTGCGCGGGCTGGTTGGAGGAAAACCCGACGCAACGGTGCGCGGAGAAAAAATCAATGGTTCATCCCTCACAGAAACGGCAATTCCAGCACCGACCGCGGCGGTACCCCCGCCGGTTCGCATCAAGGCCGGTTTGTTCAGCCTATTCACGGATTCCGACGGTCATGTCTGGTTGCCCGACCAGGGTTTTGACGGCGGCCAAACCGCGGAACGCCCCGAACACCTGGCCATCGCCAATACCAAGGACCCGGCACTTTACCGCACCGAACGCTATGGCATGACCTCCTTTTCGTACCCCGTTCCGAATGGCAAATACGTGGTGAAACTACACTTCGCTGAAACCTATAATACCATCACCGGACCTGGCGAGCGGGTGTTTACGTTCATCGTCGAAGGGCATGAATTCAAGGATTTCGACGTCTGGGCCACGGCCGGCGGCGCCCAACGCGCTTGCGTCGAAACGGTCAATGTGGAAGTCACCGACGGCAAACTGAACATCAGCTTCACGCCCCAGCAGGAAAATCCCGAGATTAACGGGATTGAAATCCTGCCGGCGACACCGGTTCTACCCGCGCCGTCAGTTTTACCCGTGCCGCCTGTCGCACCGGCGATGCCGGTTCCGTTGACATCGACTGCGCCACCGGTTCCGACGGTGCCACCCGCGACCACCGCCATAGAAACACTGCCGCCCCGGAAGACGACCGGAACGCCGAGCGAACCCTACGCGCACCCGGAAAAATTCATCAGCCATCTTTCGACGACGGATCCGTTTCAGGAGGCCTTCAGCCGGACGCTCCCGCTTTCCGCCAATGGCCGCCTCCGCCTCGATGATGTCAATGGCCGGGTTGAAATCATTGGTTCGGACCGGGGCGTCGTCGTCGTCAAGGCGCTCAAACACGGCAAGACTCAGGAGGGCGTTGAAGCCACCAAAATCAATGTTGCGGCGTCGCCGGACGAAATTGCCATCCACACCGAGCAGCCGCCCGGCGAGACCGGCTTTTCGGCGATTTGGTCCTGGCTCAAGAATGGCGGAAATAACGATGCGACCGTGGATTATGCCATCCAGGTGCCGCGGCACACCCACCTGGCCAATATCTCCAGCGTTAATGGCCGGGTTGAGATTGACGGCATCAGCGGCGACATCGCAGCGTCCTGCGTCAACGGCGAAATGCAGGTCCGTGACGCAGCGGGCAGCCTGAAACTGTCGGCCGTAAATGGCCGGATTGCCGCCGAACTGGTTTCGCTTAATCGTGGCCAATCGGTTTCGCTCAATGGGGTCAACGGCCGAATCGAGGTGATTCTGCCCGCCGACGCCGATGCGGATGTTTCGGTCAACACCGTCAACGGCCATATCACCAGCGAGTTTCCTTCCCTGATCGTGAAGAAGGATTTCCCGATCGGCCAGCACCTCAAAAGCACGCTGGGCAAGGGCGGCGCGAACGTCAAGGCCTATACTGTCAATGGAAGCATCAGCATTCAACAGGGCAAACCCGCCTCTTCCCCATCGGCCTCTGCCAATCCAAACTCCGCAGCGGAAGAGGCTACGACGGCTACGGCCCAGACGCGGTTGTCATCGGTTGACGATGGCAACGATTTTCGACGCTGGAATGAGGCGGCGGCTTTCTTTTCAGGGGACCGTTACCGAAGCGAGCTTTGAGACTTCCAAGGAGAATTTCCGCAAACCCCTCGTTGGTCTGGTGTCGCGCAAATTGAAATCGGAGCAGTTTACGACGGAATTGCCTGGCGCCGAAGGGATAATATTTCGTGATGCAATTCGAGATTTCATTCGCCAACAAAAAACCCCCGCGGTCGAAACCGTCGCGTTCATGCGGGAAAAAGATGGACAATGAAAGGCAGTGGGCTATTTCATCAAGCAAACCGACAACCCAAACCATTAACCAACGAAAAATATGAAAGGTCCTCTGCTCGTCGTGTTCGTCACCGTAATCGTTCTGCTGGCAATCTGGGACGGCGTCTGGAAGTTGATCGCCCTGTGGAAGAGCGCGCGTAACGATCAACTGGCGTGGTATATCTGCCTGGCCATCTTCAACACCATCGGCATTCTGCCCATCCTCTACATCCTGTTTTTCCAGAAAACCGGGACACCAATACCGCCAAAATCATCGTAGTCGGGAAGCGAAATTCACTTCCCGGCCGGCAGGGGACGCAACCGCACCAGCGTCGCACCCCAGCCGCTAAACTGCGGATGATCGAGCGTGAAGGATACCACGGCCGGATGTTTGGAAAGAATCGCGTGCACTGTGCGTCGCAGATTGCCGATGCCTTTGCCGTGAATGACACGCACTTGCAGAATGCCCCGTTCCCGACACGCGGCCAGATAATCCGGAACCAGGTCCTTCACCTCGCGCGGATTGAACGTGTGCAAATCCAGCACGCCGTCAATTGGCAGCTCAACCGGCTTGTCATCCATGAATTGCAACTCCTGTTTGCCCATGCCTCTCGCCGACATGATGTTACGAGCTCGTCGTGTGATTGGTCCGGCAACGGCCGCCCTGCCGTGGGCCGGCCTCAAGAATGAGGCGTGAAGCCTGCTCGTGCCAGGACCGCCTGACCCTGCGGCGACAGGACAAATTGGATAAAGTCGAGCGCCTCCGGCGTTTCATGCCCCTTACTGGTGTAAAGGTGAAGGATACGTGCGTAAGGATAATTCCCTTTGTTCACGGCAGCCGCATCAGGTTCAATTCCGCCGACGGACACGGGTTTGACACCTGCATTATTGTCCAGCTCGAGGCTGGCATAACCAATCCCGTTCGTGTCCTTGGCCACCCCCGCGACGATTGCCTCATAATTCGTAAGCAGATTGGGAGCGCTGGCGTAAGGTTTGTTTTCCATTGCCAGTTCCCTGAAGCCCAGATGCGTCCCGGAAATCGGATCGCGGATGAACAAATGAATCGGTGCGTCAGATCCGCCCGCCTCCTTCCAATTTTTAATCACTCCGGTAAAAATGTCCCGCACCTGCTCCCGCGTCAGGTTGCCAACGGGGTTGGCGGCACTCACCACCACCGCCACGCTGTACGCGCCGATGACGTGATCGTTATACTCCACGTTGCGATTCCGCGCCATTTCCAGTTCCTCCTCGAAGGGCAATCGCGAAGCCCCGGCAATGTCGCATAATCCGCCCATTAATGCTCCGAACCCATACCCGGTCGCCTTGCTTTCGAGGTCAAAAGTGACGGTGGGGTGGCTCTTTTTGTATTCGGCGATGAGCCGAGGCGCCAACTCCTCTCCGATCGTGTTCGAACCGCGAATGGTGATTTTGCCGGACGACGCGACCCCCGGTGCCGGCTTGTTCCCCGGACAACCCGCAACCAACATTCCGATCAAAATCAAACCGACGCCCTTTGAAAGGCCTCTCGTGGTCAGGGTAAACCGTTGGTCGCGCATCGTTGTGTTCATGGCATGCCTTTTCGTTTAACGGGGAAATGTCGGTATCCAATTTCACCGGCCCGGGCAAATTTATCAAGAAACAAAGCTGCCAAGTTGCTCGCCCCTCGCGACCTTGGCTGCGATCATTCCAAACCGGATTTACCTTGAACTGGAACTTGCGGTTACAAGCCCAACTCCGAACCCGCCAGCGCGTGCAGGCGCGCCTGCCCGTGTTTGGTCAGGCTCGTGAAGACCATCGAAACGTGATAGCCGATATGTTTGTTGCCAGAGCAGGCGACGACGACCCCGGCGCATTGGAGCCGGCTGTTGTCGCGCGGCGATTGCAGCGCCACAGTCATTTCCGTCCAGGGGTTGAACGGTGCGGGACTGCGGAATTCAATGCCGTTTCGGTGAATCACAACGGATTCGGTGGATAAATTCAGACGGGTTTGCCGGGATTCAACGGTGATGTCCTGCCGCACGGCGTCGCCGGTATCCATTTTTCTCGCGCTCATAGAATTACGTCAAAATAGCACGCCCGCGCGGGTCGTCAAATAAGTGCCAATCATGCAATGGATTAGGATTTTTACCATTCAATCACCGCCGCGCCCCAGGTCAGACCCGCGCCGAACACAATCAGCAGGACCAGGTCGCCCCGTTGGATTTTTCCCGCGGCCACCGCCTCGTCCAACGCGATGGCCACCGACGCCGCCGAGGTGTTGCCGTACCGCTCCAGATTCACGAACATCTGCCCCGGTTTCGCGCCGAGCCGCTCGCCCACCGCGTCAATGATCCGGCGGTTGGCCTGATGCGGGATGATGCATTTAATTTGTGAAATATCCAGTTCGCATCGTCGCAAGGCCTCGCGCGCCGCCGTGTACATCGCCTGCACCGCGCTTTTGTACGTTTCCCGCCCGTTCATCCGCAAGTAATGC
>Ga0335078_10019181_pt1 | contig 10170 bp, 10 predicted proteins | sample Lox_Sample_32_FD_206711 | JGI IMG/M metagenome (GOLD analysis project Ga0335078, IMG submission 206711) | Soil microbial communities from Loxahatchee National Wildlife Refuge, Florida, United States - Lox_Sample_3.2 | ecosystem: Environmental > Terrestrial > Soil > Wetlands | place: USA...
AGCCAAAAGGCGGCCAGCGCCTGGCCGAAGTCAGCGAGACGCCCGGCTAGTTGGCCCTCGGATGCGCGCGCACCGACCTCTCGGACGTGATGATCCCAGCCGCCCAGATCGGCGAAAGCCATCTCAACACCCACATCGGCCTTGATGAGTTGCGCAATCTGACGCAGGCAATCGCCAAATCGGCTTCTGGGATAATTGGCGCCCGCGGCCGGCTCATAGCGCTGCCCCTGGATTGACTGGACCAGAGACATCACTTCGAATGTTTCGCGTCCGACGGCGTGCAGCAGGGGGTCCGGACTATCGGCATAGAGCGTCTGAAAGGCGCGGGACGCTTCCCGGTCGCGGACCCGGAAGTCATTGACGTTCTGCACGGCGAGCGCCGGGTTGACGCCCCGCATGGCGTGCGGCAAAACGGGACCTATGGCCACGGCGCGCACCGGTGAAATAGGCGCCGCGGGTTCAGCATGCGGCAGGGCCCGATTCATCCACCCGTCGGCGGTGGCTCGCAGGCCGGGCGTGCCGGCTTCCATGAAATCCTGCGCATCGAAGTGAGAACGGGTCGGATCGGGAGATCCGGCGGCGTGTACGATGGCCAGATGCCCGTCGTCCCAGATGGGTTTGAGCGGCGTGAGCGCGGGGTGCAGGCCAAAGAAGCCATCCAGGTCGATGGCGGCGTCCGCGTTGCGGGCGGATGCCCGCGCGGGCCGCGGCACAGCGATGGTGGGCCGCATTTCGTAATATCGTTGTTCGGCGTGCGGCACAACGATATTCAGCCCATCGGCCGCACCGCGCTGGAAGATGGCGACCAGGACCTTCTTGCGCGGCCATGGCCCGCCGGCCGCATAGAGCGCGCGCTGGAGCCACAGCGGAGCCGCGCCGGCCCCCACCATCGCCAACGCCGAGTTACGAAGGAAGAATCTGCGCGTGGTCATCATCTCATCCAGATTACTTCTTCTGAAAGTCAGGCGAGCCAAGCCGGACGCCCTCGTCGGGCGAGGCGCCATCCACTTTCACTCCGGGCACCTTGTTGTTTGCCAGCTCGACGCCGAAGTTCATGCGGGCCAGCAGACCGGCCGAGTTCAGCCACTCCCGGCCTAAGTTCGAGTAACCCGCCGGCTCGGCCTTACGGTAGAGCGGCTCGCCGAGTTCGTTCAACTGGCGGTCGAGAGCGAGTGTGAAATCGACCTGGGCGTTGAGCGCGCGCAAGGAACTGGCCACTATTTCGAGCGGCGACTTGATCTTCGCGCGGTAGGCGCCACGAGACCAGAATTCGGGCGAATCGAACATGGTTTTCAGCACGGCGCGCAGGTCGCCGTCCTTCTTCAGAAACGTGCCGGCCATGCGGTTCACCAGCGTTTCCGGCGGATCGTCGGCCACGAAACGCACGGCCAGTTCGCGCGAGATGAAGCGCGCGGTGGACCGATGATGCGCCAGCAGGTGCAGCACCCGGAAGCCGTCGTCGATCCCGCCGCCGGCCGGAATTCGCACGCCCAGGACGGTCTTTTCGCCTTCGTCGTGCATCCGCGGGTTGAACTCGAACTCGGCAACGCTCTGCGGCTGTTTGATGGTCCAGCCGGTGAAGCAGCGGGCCACTTCGATGACGTCTTTTTGCGTATACCCGCCATCCACGCCCAGCGTATGCAGCTCCAGCAGCTCGCGTCCATAATTCTCGTTGAGGCCGCGCTTGCGCCGAATGCCCGCGGGCGATCGCGGGCCAACAGATTCCCAATTGTCGAGATAGTACAGCATGGCGGGACTTTGCGCGGTGGCACGCAACAAATCCTCGAACTTGCCGAGCACGCGCGGGCGAATGGCGTCGCGTTCATATGCCGTGACCAGATACCGGTCGGCGCCCTTCTCGATGAAGATGTTGAAGTGGTTAAACCAGAAATCCGCCAGCACTTCTTCCAGTTGGCGCTGGCTGTAGACGGCCCGAAACAGTTTCGCTGCCATGAGGTCTTGCGCCACCATGGCCTGCGGCCCATTGGCGCTTTGGATGCGGCGGCGCAAGGCGGGCCCCGCGGCGGCGTAGAGTTGCATGCGCATACCCTGCCCCATGCTCTCCAAGATTTGGTCCTGACGGTCTTGCGAGAACGAGTTGAACAGGTCGAGCTTCTGTTGCGGGGTGCCCACGCGCAGGACGCGAAGCTGCTCGGTTGGGAGGAGCGCGGACAAGCCGGGCGGCGGCGAGGAGCCAGCCTGATCCGTTTTGCTTTGCATGCGCGCCGCCAGGCGGTCGACCATCATGCGCTGGTCCGGATCCGCGGGAAACGGGACCTTGCCCGCCACCATCTCCTTGACGAGCGCGGGCGGAGGATAGCTTTCGAGCATCTGCACGGTGCTCATGCCGAGCGTATCCAGCGGGCGCAGCTTGGTTTCAAGCTCGGGGCTCTCGGGGATGCGTTCCGGGTGAAGTTGCAGGTCGATCCACTTCTCGAGGCCCAGCGCACTCACGCGCTGAACCTCGCCTGGCTGCGGGCCGAAGGTGAGCCGGTTCAGGGCATGCTCGACTTTTTGATCGCGCGAGATGCGCTGGCGAAAGAGAGGGAACGCATCGGCACTCTTCCGGGCGTACACCGAAATACCGGTAAGCAGGCAAATACCGAGGCCCACCGATGCGGCCCGTAATGGTGTATTAGATGCCACTGTGTATATAAACGCGGTTCGAGGGGGAGAAGTTGCGGGGCGCCCCACGATTGCGGTACGTCTAACTCCGCAGGCGCAAGAAGAACCAGGCCATACCGGTTACCAACAGGAGGGAAGCACAGACAGGCACCGGTCTCAGGACCGCCAGGCGTTTTCTCACGTAGGAGAACAGCAGAGCGCAGCCGGCGATCACGGCGATCTCCGCGCCCAACGCGCCGGACAGCACGTAGAAGGCCCGGTAACCGGTGGTGCGCAGGAAAAGCGCGAAGTACAGGCCGTGAAATGCGCCTAAGACGGCCACAATCAACCAGCGCATACCAGCCCTGGGCAAAACCAGGATCTCCACCGCGAGGTAAGCGACGGTCAGACCGGCGGCCGCTTCCACGAAACGCGCGGGCGGCTGCCATGCCGTGCGCGGAACGACCAGCGCGGCGGCGATCTGGCCGCCCAAAAACATGACAGTTAACAGGATCAACTCGCGGCGGCTGCGCGCGGCCACCACCAGGCTCACCAGAAACAGGATCTGCGCGGCGCCGCCCAGAGATCGCAGCACACCGCTGCCGCTCTGCGCGATGGCGGTTTCGAGAGCGGAGGGCGGCCGGAAGCGGAGCGTCGCGCGGGGAAACGAGATATCGAAGAGAGCTTGATCGCGCTTGCCGCCGTTCTCGACGCGCAGCAGGTGCACGTGGTTCGGCACAGTCACCGCGGGGAACGTGCACTCGACATCCAGGGTATCGACGGGCGCTGCGAATTCGTAATCCGCCATACACAGGTACGCGCCTTCGGCGGGATCTTCCCGGCACGTGGAGTTCAGTAGGTGGGCCTGGCGCCCGCCGCTCGAGAAAACGATATGCGCGAACAGCGCGTGCGCGGGATCCGCGACATGCGGCATTTCGTACCGGGGCAGCCGGAACTCGTAGCGCGCCAGGGCGCCGTGAATGGCCAGATCGCCGGAGCTCATGCTCATGACGTGCGCGAAGGCGTGGCCGGCGAGAAGGACGAATCCAGCCAGGACTCTCATGCGCGCGCGGGGGGCAGCATGCGCCGGTAAATGACGCGGAGGAACGCCAGCACCGGCACCGACAGGAACGCGCCCGGAACGCCCGCCAACTCGGCGCCGGCGAAGACTCCGAAGAGCACGAACAGCGGATGCAGTTGGACGCCGGCGCGCATCAACAGCGGAGACAGGACGTAGTCCTGGAAGAGACGGTAGACGGCCAGGAAAGCGAGCGCGGCCAGGACCGGTCCGCCGGTCACCGCGGTCACGATCACGATGATGGCGGCGGCCGAGACGGTTCCGATGGTGGGGATGAATTCGAGCAGGGCCGCCAGCGCCGCAAGCAGGATGCTGAAGGGCACGCGCAGAATGCTGAAGAAGATGGAGTACGAGGTGAAGGTGGCTAGCGACAGGATCAGGATGGCGCGCATGTAGTGGGCGAGCAGCAGGTTCACGTCGGCCAGGAGGTCGTCCACCAGGGCACGCCGCCGCTGGTCGGCGATGCTCTCCAGGAAGCGCTGGCGCATCTCGCGGCCATCCTTTAAGAAGAAGAAGCCCAGAATGGGGACGATCACCACATAGGCGAGGTTGCCGGCCAGGCTGAGAATCCTGGCGCCGGCGCGCGGCAGAGATGAGATGATGTCGCCGGAACTCCGGGCGAGCTGCTCTCGCACCTTTTGCACGATTTGCGCCTTGAAGGAGTTCACACCGGCGGACGCGGTATCGCTGGGCTGCTCGAACCTGGCGAGCATGGCGGGCATGGATTTGGCCAAGGCATTGGCCTGTTCGATGGCGCGCGAGCCGATCTGGGTGATGCCCACGAACAGCACGGCGATAAAGATCAGGTAAGCGATGGCCAGGGCGGGAGTACGGGTGCGGCTGGCCGGCAGGAAGCGGTCGATAACATTGACCAGCGGCGAGAGCAGGTATCCGAATAGCAGCGCCACGATGAACACGAACACGGTGGTGCGCATCAGGTACACCAGGCAGAGCAGGATCAATACGAGAGCTGCGGTCCAGGTGTAGCGCGCGGCGCGCGCGTCAATGCCGAGCATGATCGTCTGTAGGCATTCTAACCCGCTGTGGCGACAGGCGGCGGATCGCGTTCGATGCGCACGCGGGCGATGCGATTGCGCTCCATCTCCAAGACAGTGTAACGGCGCCCGCCGTAAGCCACGTGTTCGCCGGCATGCGGGATGTAGCCGAGGCGGTACAACAGGAATCCGGCGAGAGTTTCGAATCCGGCTTCGGCGGGGATGTCGATGCCGTACTCGGTTTCGAGGTCGCGAATGCGAGTGGCGCCGTCGAGTTCCACTTCGCTGGTTTCGGCGCCGGCCGGCCCACCGGCATGCGCCTGGCTCTGCTCGTCGTATTCATCCTGAATAGGCCCGACGATCTGCTCCAGCACGTCCTCCACGGTGAGGAGTCCGGCGATGGTGCCAAACTCGTCCACGACCATAGCCATGTGAGAGCGGCCCTGCTGGAATTCGGCCAGCATCTGTCCGACGGGTTTGGTTTCGGGGACCACCAGGTGCTTGCGCAGCAGACGCCGGATGCGGAATGCCCGGCTGGGGCGGCCCACCCGGATGGCCTCGCGGCGCTCCTCCCACACCGGGAGCAGGTCCTTGTAGTGCAGCAGGCCGATGATTTGCTCGGGCTTTTCGTGGTAGACCGGGAGGCGCGAGTGCTGGTGCTCGATCATGGCATGCAAAACTTCGTCCAGGGTGGCCTCCACGGAAACCGAGATAATGTCGTTGCGCGGCACCATGATTTCGCGCACGGAGAGCTCGCTTAAATCCAGCACTCGGTGGATCATGTCCTCCTGCGCCTCCGGCAGGTAGCCCAGGCCGCGGCTGGAGGTGACGATCAGCTTCAACTCCTCCGCCGAATGGCCGCCGGAGCGATGATGGCCGCCGATGCGCAACAAGCTGGTGATGGCTCCGCTGGATTTCTCGATGACCAGCACGAAAGCGATGGAAATCCGGTAGAAGATCAGCAGCGCCGGCGCTATGGTGACTGCCAGGCGGTCGGCGGTGGCGATGGCCAGGTTCTTGGGCACCACCTCACCGACGACTACGTGGAGGTAGCTGATGGCCAGAAACGCCACGAGCAGGCTGGCGCCGTGGATGATGCTCGCAGCCGTAGGTCCCCAGTCGGGATGAAAGCAGGACTGGACGATGCGGAACAGCGTCTCCTCCCCGGTCCATCCGAGTCCGAGGCTGCTGAGGGTGACGCCGACCTGGGTCACGGAAAGGAGCCGTGCCGGATTCGCAAGCAGGCTGAGCGCCGCCTGCGCGCCGGACTGGCCTTCTTCGGCGAGCTGGCGCAGCCGTGAGCTGCGTACCGTCAGCAACGCCACTTCGGCGGCGGCGAAGAAGCCGTTCAGGCCGATGAGCAAGGCCACCAGAATGAGGCGAAATCCCAGGTACGATTGGGTCATGGACGCGGCCGAGGCCAGAATTTCATTTTAGGACTGTGACGGGGGAGCGGGATTTCACAACTAGACGCTAACCATTTTGCCGGCCGGCGCGTCTGTATAGATAACTCCGTTACACCTGGCGGGCGCAATTGCCGGTATCCCCAGTTTTGCGCCCGCATTCGTTGCCAGCGCGCGCAGCGGTTCGAGTTCGCAGGGCACGCCATCGAAATGGGACGGTGCCGGCCCCATAGAGATCCAAAGGTAAGAGATTCAGGAAAGGGGTTGAACCATGGCGTTGCGACGCCGGGTCCGCCGCACGCTTGCGCCTAGGGTTGAGGAACTCTCCAAGCGGCTCCCAGTCCCTCCGGGGACGAGCGGCGAGGAGGCCTTCGCCGGTGGGCCGCCTCGTCTTTAGCCGCGGCACGCGCGGTTGCGCAGGTGCGCATCTCTTCCTCGGTGAAGGTGAAAGCATGCGCCTCGCTGGCTTCGTCGCGCCGCTCCAGTACGCTCCGGCACAATAGCGGCAGTTCCTGGATCTGGATGCCGTATCTGCGGATCAGAGCGAGATCAGCCCGGACTGTGAATGAGGTCCGCATACGATCCACCGCGACGCCTTCAAAGGCGAACACACGGCATCCCAAATCCTGCGTGAAACCCGTGAGAACGAACTGCATCTTTGTGCTCCTTCCAGGGTTACCCTTCGGCTCTTTCACCGCACTTTGGGCGGGCGTCATGCGCGCCCCGAGCGCAGGTTACAGGCGGGTTCGTACTCGTGAACCGGATGATCGTGGCGGGCCGCCCGCCGTGGCCGGTCGCGGATGTCGCGGGATTCGCGGCTCCTTCGCTCCGCCGCCGCCGCGGCCATCGAACGGCGCATCATGCAGTTGCCCCATTCCTTTTCGCAGCCGGCGCGCCCTTGGCCCGATCCGCCATTTGCCGCAAGCGCTCCACTAACTCCTTCCCGGCCCTCACCTCGGCGGGGTTGGATTTGTAGCCTGGCAGCCGGGGATCGATATACTGTCTGCGGAAGAGCTGATCCGATGCCAGGGCGGTTAACAGGTCGAGTTCCTCTGGGGTAAGTTTCACGGTGATGACTGTCATTCGACTGTGCCTATCGTCTGTGGAGATCGCGCGCGTGAGGCGGCCAGCACAGCGGTACTGAAGATAGAGGCGACGATGAGGAGAGTTACCGTCGTAGTATCGTTGACTCCCGTTGACTTCCGGTGCGCAGCGAACATAGCAACCTCCCGGTTGTCAAATAGCCTAAGAAGTCGGAATCAGATCGCCTGACTTAGTTCAGATGACCCGCGAGTGGGCGGAAGCGCTCAGACGCCTATCATTGTACATTAACCCCATTTTGCTTGTCAAGCAGCGCCTCCGAGAGCGATGGGGCTTCTGGAGGTATTATCAAAGAGTTTATCGTTTAAATATCCTATATATGTGGACGTGTGACCGACCGAGAGAGTCTTACTCTCTGGCATGGGCGCGAGGGAAAGAGGGGACCGCGCCTGTCGACGCCGCCCCTCTCAGTCTGATTTAAACGGTTAGTAGCGATTGCCGCGGCCCCGGCCCCGGCCGCCACCGCCGCCGGAAAATCCACGATCCGTTTTGGGACGGGCTTCGTTGACGTTCAGGGCCCTGCCTTCGAGTTCCCTGCCATTCAGTTCCGCGATCGCGCGATCCGCTTCCGCATTGCTGGTCATTTCGACGAATCCGAACCCCCTGGCCTGGCCGGTATCCCGGTCGGTAACGATGTTGACGCGCTCGACAGCGCCATATGCTTCAAATAGAGATCGAACCGCGGCTTCGGTGGCCCCAAAGCTGAGGTTGCCTACGAAAATGTTCTTCATTTCTTTTTTCCTTGGTTAACTTGCGTTGGAATCGGGCAGGATCGGACGAGGGCGGCGGACCGGACTAATGCGAAGATGCCAAAATCACACTGACGAATTGATTGTACCACCTTTTGGAGAAGAAAGAGCCGCCGATTTGCGGATGGCGCGGAGCGCTTCGAGGGCGGCGCGCTTTGCGGCTGGCGAGAGACCTTCGCCCAAGGCGAACGTCTCACCTCCGATTCCGATCAGGACCGCCTCCGGTGCGTGGCCGTACAGTTGTTGCGCCCAGGCTAGCAGAGCTTCCGGATCGAACCGGTGAATGCCGGCTGATGCGCGGGCCTGGATCGGTTGGATTGAAATCCGGCCGGCCGGCACCCCGGCGTGAGCGTCGACGAAAATGACGCGGCGCGCCCGGCTGATGGGCTCGGCTAACTCCGGTGTGAGTTGGTGACAGGCGATGGCGTCCGCGCCGAGTTGGTCGGCGACAAACGGCCCGGCGCCGTCGTCGCCGCGCAGGGAATTGCCGTAGCCGATGACCAGCGCGTTCATTGCCGCAGTTCGTCCAACAGCGTGCCATCGGGCGCCAGCAGACGGATGTGTATGTCGGGTAGTCCGGCGGCGTGCGTGGAACAACTCAGGCAGGGATCGTAGGCGCGCACCACAGCCGAGACGCGATTGAGCATGCCTTCCTGCAAGTGGCTGCCATCGATGAAATGTTCGCTCACCTGGCGCACGCTGCGGTTCATGGCCAGATTGTTGTGGCCCGTGGCGACGATCAGGTTGGCCCAGCGGATGGCGCCTTTTTCATTCACTTTATAGTGATGAATCAGCACGCCGCGGGGGGCTTCGGCAATGCCCACGCCTTCCAGGGCGTTCACGCCGGCGCGGGCGCGGACATGCTTATCCAGGATGGCCGGATCGGCCAGCAGCGCCTCCATCCGTTCCAGCGCGTAGAGGGCTTCGATCAGGCGCGCATAGTGATAGTGAAAGGCGCTCTCGACCGCGCGCCCATAGCGCTGATGAAACTCGGCGAACTCGGCGTCGGCCTCGGGCGTGCCGCAGCGGTCCGCGACGTTTAAGCGCGCCAGCGGCCCCACGCGGTAGACCCCTTCCGGATACCCGAGCGGCTTGTAATAGGGCGCCTTCAGGTAAGAGTTCGGCAGAGTGGTCTCGGCGATGTGGTCCGCGTAATTGCGCGGGCGCACCTGGTCGGCCACGAGGTTGCCCGCGGCATCCCGAAAGCGCAACTTGCCGTCATAAAGCTGCAATCCGCCGGAGGCATCCACCAGCCCGGCGTAGAGCGTGGGAATGTTGCCGAAGTTGGCGATCTCTTCGGCAAACTGATCGACGACTCCCTTGAAGAACGCGAGCGTGCGGCGGGCGATGGTCTTGGCGGCAGGCAGTTCGGCGAGGATGCGGTCGCGCACCTCCGAGGAAAGCGGCGCGTTGACGCCGCCGGGCACGGTCCAGGAAGGATGCACGCGCTCGCCGGCCAGCCATTCGATCACCTGCTGGCCGAATTTGCGCAGGGCAATGCCGTCGCGGGCGCGCTCGGGGTGCTGCTCGATGAGGCCCAGCACGTTGCGGCGCGCGGGATCGGAGTCCATGCCTAGCAGCAGGTCGGGCGCCGAGAGATGGAAAAAGCTGAGCGCGTGGGATTGCACGAATTGGCCGCAGTGCAGCAGCTCGCGCAGCAGGGCCGCGGTTTCGGGGATGCGGACGGCCATGATATCGTCGCAAGCTTTAACGGAAGCCAGCAGATGGCTCACCGGGCAGATGCCGCAGATGCGGGCGGTGATGGACGGCATTTCATAGAAGGGCCGGCCTTCGGTAAATTTCTCGAAGCCGCGGACCTGGGTCACGTGCAACTGAGCGTCCGTGACACGGCCTTCGTCGTTGAGCTGGATGGTGACTCTGGCGTGACCTTCGATACGGGTTACGGGATCGATCTTGAGTGTTTTCATATGGCATCCATCATCCGAATCTGACTTTACTGGCGAGCTCGGGCATGCGGCCCTCGAGCAGCTCGCCTAACACAAACGCTATGGCCTTGGCCGGCGGCGGGCAGCCGGGCACGTGCAGATCCACTTTGATGGCGTCGTGCACCGGCACGGCGTGCTTGAGCAACGGCGGAACGCCCTGGGTGGGAATGGTTGCGTAGATGCTCTCGAGCAACTTCTTCACGGGGATGTTGTTGCGCATGGCGGGCACGTTGCTGGTGACCGCGCAATCGCCGAGGGCCACCACCAGCTTGCTGCGGGCGCGAATCAGGCGGG
>Ga0335078_10019182_pt1 | contig 10170 bp, 8 predicted proteins | sample Lox_Sample_32_FD_206711 | JGI IMG/M metagenome (GOLD analysis project Ga0335078, IMG submission 206711) | Soil microbial communities from Loxahatchee National Wildlife Refuge, Florida, United States - Lox_Sample_3.2 | ecosystem: Environmental > Terrestrial > Soil > Wetlands | place: USA: Florida...
TATCGCGGATAAGAGGTGCTACGGCGAGGCAACGGCGAAGTAACGGCGAGGCTCCCTTGGGGCTCGCAGGACGGTCTGGTGCCGGGCAGGAGGAAAAGGGGGTTCAGAGGCTTGATTTTTTCAGTGCCGGCCCCTCAAGTTGGCCTCGCTGCCCGAGCACGGTTGACACATGTGCGCAAAGTCTGTAAACCCTCGGCAGTTCAGCTATCGAACCTATGCAAAACGTTCAACTGGGCCTCATTGACTACGCCATCCTGGCTATCTACGTTATCTTCGTCATCGGCATTGGTTTTGCGCTCAAGCGTTATCTTAAGAGCTCGTCTGACTTCCTGACGTCCGGCCGCTCGATCCCGGCGTGGGTCACCGGGCTGGCGTTTATTTCGGCCAATCTGGGCGCGCTGGAGCTGGTCGGCATGACCGCCAGCGGCGCCAAGTACGGCATCGCCACCTGCCACTTCTATTGGGTCGGCGCCATACCGGCCATGGTCTTTCTGGCGGTGTTCATGATGCCATTCTATTACGGCTCCAAGGCGCGCTCCGTGCCCGAGTACCTTAAGCTCCGCTTCGACGAGCGGACCCGCTGCCTCAACTCCATATCGTTCGCGGTCATGACCCTCTTCGCCTCGGGCATTTCCATGAACGCCCTGGCTAAACTGCTCAACCAGTTGCTCGGCTGGGATTATGACATCAGTCTTTGGATCTGCTCTGCAGTCGTGCTGGTCTATGTGCTCAAAGGCGGCTTGACTTCGGCTATTTACACCGAGGTGCTGCAGTTCTTCATGATCGTGCTCGGTTTCGCCCCGGTCGTTTACCTGGGCCTGCGAGACGTCGGCGGCTGGAACGCGCTCACGAATCAGCTTTCCATGGTGGCCCAAAAGCCCGCCGCCCTCGGGCTCACGGCTGATGCCGGCAAGGTCTTCGATACGAACGCCTGGAGCAGTGCCTGGACACCTTTGCTGGCAGGCCCGGCGCGCAACCCGATGGGCGTGGACTGGTTTGCGATGTTATTCGGGCTTGGGTTCGTGCTCTCCTTCGGTTACTGGTGCACGAACTTCCTCGTCGTGCAGCGCGCTATGGCCGCCAAGAACATGAGTGCTGCCCGCCGCACTCCGCTCATCGCCGCCGTACCCAAGATGATCTTCCCTGTCCTGGTGATCCTGCCGGGCATGATCGCCGCTGCCCTCGCTATCACCGCCAAGGATGGCTACCACCTGCCGCCCAAGACCCTCGACTCCGCGATGTATGCCAAGGCCATCCCGGCGGTTAAAGAAGCAGCGGCAAAGAATCTCAGCGGCGCTGACGCCGCCCAACTGGTCTCCAAAGCCGCTGACGTGAAGATGCTCCCGGAGAAGATTGACGCACTGGTCAAAGCCGCGCCGACGCTCAGCGACAAGGAACTGAGGAACGGCCTGCAGAACGCGGTGGCGGAGAACAACTACGACGGCGTTATTCTTTCCCTCGTGCAGAAGTACTGCCCTTCCGGCCTGCTGGGGCTGGCGCTGACCGGGTTGCTGGCGTCCTTCATGTCGGGCATGGCCGGCAATGTCACCGCCTTCAACACGGTCTGGACGTATGACCTTTACCAGGCCTACATCGCCAGGAACAAGAGCGACGACCACTACATGTGGATGGGCCGCTGCATCACCGTCGTGGGCATCCTCTTAAGCATTGTCTGTGCTTACCTTGTCAGCCGTTGGTCGAATGCGATGGACATCATCCAATTGGTGTTTGGCTTCGTGAATGCCCCGCTCTTCGCCACATTCCTGTTCGGCATGTTCTGGAAACGCACGACCAGCACCGGCGCGTTCCTCGGCTTGCTGGGCGGAACCGCCACTTCGGCGATCTTCCACTCGCTGACTCATGCATCGGGCAATGTCCTTGGCATCAAAGGTGGCTATGTCTGGAGCCTGGTGGGAATGAAGCTCGCCGATGTCCCGCACCGGCTGGAATTCCCCAGCGACATGGCGCAGAACTTCTGGCTGGCCAGCTTCGCCTTCACCGTCTGCTTCGTCCTGACGCTGGTCATCTCGCTGGCTACTCGGCGGACCAAGACCGACGAGGAACTCAAGGGCCTGGTCTATTCGCTGACGCCAAAGCTCAAGGACGACGAGCAGGCCTGGTATTTGCGCCCGGCGGTGCTGGGCGTTGTTCTGCTCGCCGCTTGCGTGATCCTCAACGTCATTTTCTGGTAACACGAAAGGAACAACATTATGGGTCTTGATATTCGCTGGCCGATCGGCCTCATGTTCTCGCTCGTTGGCGCTCTGCTCGTCATTTACGGCGGCGCGACCGTATCCGACGCCGAAATCTACCGGCGTTCGCTGGACATCAATATCAACCTGCGCTGGGGACTGGTGGTGCTGATCTTCGGGGTCTGGATGCTCTGGATGGCCTGGCGCGCCAGCCGCCAGCCTGTACCGCAGCCGACGCCGGAAAAGAAGTGACGCCAATGGCCGGGCAGGCCCGCAAATCCAGTTTTGGCAAACTGCCGGACGGGACGGTGGTGTCCCTCTATACGCTGACCAACGCCAACGGGCTGGTCGCGAAAGTGACGAACTATGGCACCATCATCACGGAACTGCACGTGCCTGACCGCCAGGGCAAGCTGGGTGACGTGGTGCTTGGATTCGACGATTTCGCGCCTTACCTGAAGGAGCATCCCTTTTTTGGCGCCACGGTCGGGCGCGTAGCCAACCGGATCGCCAGGGGGCGCTTTACGCTCAACGGTAGGACTTACACGCTGGCGGTCAACAATGTCCCGAACCACCTGCACGGTGGCTTGAAAGGCTTCGACAAGAAGCTCTGGAAGGCCGAAACGTTGGCCGGCGCCGCGGTGAGATTCAGCTACACAAGTCCCGACGGTGAAGAAGGCTATCCCGGCACGCTTTCGGTGACCGTGACCATGACCTTGACCGACGCCAACGAGCTGCGGTTGGATTACGCCGCCACGACCGATAAGCCGACGCCCGTCAACCTGACCAATCACTCGTTCTTCAACCTGGCCGGCACAGGCAACGCTCTCGGGCACGAGTTGATGATTGCGGCAGATCACTACACGCCAACGAACAACGCCCTGATCCCCACCGGCGAGATCAAGCCTGTCAAAGGCACACCGCTTGATTTCACGACATTGCAGCCGATCGGCGCCCGCTTGGCCCAGCTTCACAATGATCCTATCGGCTACGACACTAATTACGTTCTGAACTCCGGTGGGAAGAGCCTGGCCTTGGCCGCCCGCGTCTGTGAGCCCGGCAGCGGGCGCGTGATGGAAGTCCACACGACGCAACCCGGGGTTCAGCTTTACACCGCCAACTTCCTGGACGGCTCTCTGACGGGCAAGCGCGGCGTCGCATATCAGAGACACGATGCCCTTTGTTTGGAGACGCAGCACTTTCCTGACTCGGTCAACCATCCGGTTTTCCCTTCGGTCATTCTCCGTCCCGGAGAAGCTTACCATCAGACGACGATCTTTAAGTTCTCAACCCAGCCTTGACCCCCGTATGACTCTCCTGGAACTCAGCCGTCAGACCACGCAGCAATTCACCAAGATCTACGGACGCCCGCCCCGCTGGATCGCCGCCGCTCCCGGACGCGTCAACGTTATTGGCGAGCACACCGATTACAACGACGGCTTCGTGCTGCCGATGGCGATCGAGCGCTATACTGTCATCGCCGCCGCGCCGGCCAGGAAAGGGGCGAAGCAGATACAACTGCGCTCGACGCTCGGGGACGGGGCGATCAACCTCGACCTGAACCAGCCCATGCAGCCTGCCCCGAAGGGTGCGTGGTCCAACTACCCCGTCGGGGTGATCGCGGGCTTCCTGGCTCGCGGCGTGAAATTGGGTGGCTTCGACGCCTTGATTCATTCCACGGTCCCGTTGGGGGGCGGCCTGTCCAGCAGCGCGGCGCTGGAAGTCTCCACCGCCACCCTTCTGGAGGCCATCACGGGCTGTGAACTCGACCCGGTGGACAAAGCGCTGCTCTGCCAGAAGGCCGAGCACGACTATGCGGGCATGCCCTGCGGCATCATGGACCAGTTCATCTCCGTGATGGGCAAGCAGGACCACCTGCTCCTGCTCGACTGCCGTTCCCGAAAACCCGAATTGGTGCCAATGACGGATCCCTCCAAGGCCCTCCTGATCATCAATACCAACGTCAAGCATGAACTGACCGGCGGCGAATACGCCAAACGCCGCAGCCAATGCGAGCAGGCCGCCAATATCTTAAGCCTCCCCTCCCTGCGCGATGCGTCCGCTGACATGCTCGTGCGCGCCCGCGGCAGGATGGAGGAGGTGGTCTTCCGCCGCGCCCGCCATGTCATTGGTGAAATTGAGCGGACCCCCCATGCGGCCGAGGCCGTCCGCGCCTCCAACTGGCCGACCGTCGGCCAGCTCATGTATGCCAGCCACGACTCGCTCCGTGACGATTACGAGGTGAGCTGTCCGGAATTGGACGCCGTCGTGGACATTGCGCAGGCGATCGGGCCCAAAGGGGGTGTCATCGGCTGCCGGATGACCGGCGGTGGCTTTGGCGGCTGCGCCGTCGCAATGGTGAACGCGGACGCGGTCACGGCTATCTCCGCCCGGATGGCCTCCGAATACGAACGCCGCACCAAAATCAAGCCCACCCTCTTCATCTCCCGCCCCGCCGCCGGCGCCACCCTGCTCCAAAGCTAAGAGTCAAGACGGCTCAATCCACTACCTGCTTCCCCGCCTTGCGGGCCGCATACTGCTGCTTGATCCACTTATATGTTGCGGCCAGCCCGGTATCGAGCGGTGTGTTCGGCTCCCACTTGAGCACCTTCTGGATAAACGTGTTGTCGCTGTTCCGACCCGCCACGCCCCGCGGTGCCGTCAGGTCGTATTCACGCTTCAGTTTCACCCCCGCAATCCGCTCGACTTTTGAGACCAGCTCGTTAATACTGACCAGCTCACTTGACCCAAGATTAATCGGCGTCGCGATCAGCGCATCGCTGTGCATGATCAAGTCAATCCCCTTCACGCAATCGTCAATATACATGAAGCTCCGCGTCTGGTGGCCATCGCCCCAGATGCTGATCGTATGCTCGCCGGCATCAACGGCTGCAGCGACCTTGCGGCAGATGGCCGCCGGAGCCTTCTCCCGCCCGCCATCCCAGGTGCCCCAGGGACCGTACACATTGTGGAAGCGCGCGATGGCGGTCTTCAGGCCGCGTTCCGCCCAATACTCCTGGCAGAACATTTCCGAGATCAACTTCTCCCAGCCGTATCCGCGCTCCGCCATCGCCGGATAAGCGTCGGACTCCTTCAGCGCGCGCACCTTCGGGTCCTGCTGGAGGTCGGTGTTGTAAGCGCACGCGGACGACGAAAAGAAATAGCGCCGCGCGCCCGCGCGATAAGCCGCCTCGATCATATGCGTGTTGATTAGCACGCTCCGCAGGCATTCCACACGAAATCGCTCGATAAAACCCATGCCCCCCATGTCCGCCGCCAGGTTGTAAACTTCCACCGCCTCTTCGCAGAACCGTTTGCAGTTGGCTTCGATGCTCAAGTCCAGGTTCAGGCACTCTACCCCAGGCACGCGCTGATACCATTCCGGCAGCGGCTTCTTGTCTGCCGCCCGAATTCGCGTGAACCCCTTCCGGGTAAAATACCGGGCGAGCGCACCGCCAATGAATCCCCCGGCGCCACCGATCACAATCAAATCGTCCTTGTTCAGTCTTGGCTCTTTCTCAACCAGTCGCTTGTTCTCTTTAATCATAGTCTTTTCCCTTCTCGCGGTGCCCTCAATGCCGCCCGCGGCCGTTTGCTCACGGTTGCCGGCATCAGGTTCCCCAACATGCCCGCCCGCCAACCGGCTGGCGAGCCAAAAGTGGGCCGAACCGGGCTGAATCGAGGGAGCCGTCCGCCCCACGGAGTACGGCGGCTCACGAAAGGGTTTCCCGGCGCCTTGCGCCCAACAGCCTGCTTTACACCTTGCGCCTCGCCGCATAGAGTCTCAGCATGTCTTCGGATTACGATGCAACGGAGTTTGTCGATGGTGATTTTCAAGCGCAGAAGTCGCCCTCCTCCGCCACATCGGCCGGTCTGGGCCAACCACAGCGCGCGCCGACGCGCGAGGAGGTGGACTCCAGAGTGGCCGAGGCTCAGCAGAAACTCGCGGAGTTGAAGCGCGAGCAGGAGGAGTTGGAACGTCAACGGGCCGCCCTGGAGGAGACCCGCCGACGCCAGATGGAGTTCCAGACCGGCCGCCAGGAGACGATCCAGAACCTGACGCGGGGGGTCGGCCTGCTTGAAGAGGCCGAATTCAGCGCGCGGCGCGACGCCGAACAAATGGCCAAAGCGCTGGTGGATCTGCGCGACGCCCTCTCTAAGATCGAGGCCATCCACGAGGAGTCGTGGACCAAGGACAATTTCAACATGGAATTGACACGCGCTCTGACGGCTCTGGAAAACGCCCGGATGGAGTGGAATGCCGCCCGGTTGAAGTTCCCGATACTGTCCAGCCCGGCCCAGGACAGCAGTCCGAACACGCCGACGGCGGCTGCTCCCCCGTCATCTCTCCTGGCGCCGCAAAGCTTCGGCGAGCTTTGCCGGCTTGGCTTGGGACTTACCTGGCCTCTGGCCGCAGTGGCCTTGTTCGCTTTGGCCGCGCTGCTGGTGTTCCTTATTCGTCACTGAATCGGCTGCCGTCATGGCGTGGTTCCGCAAAAAGCCTGACCCCATTTCCGACCGCGCGCGGGCGCTCAACGAAGAGATAGCCAGGCTGGACGCCCAAATCAAAGCCCTGGGCGCACAGTTGCAGCAGGGCCCATCCCAGCCGCGTTTGCGGTCCACCGCGTCGCCGCGCGGCGGCACGGTCAACTACACGGCGCCCGCGCCCCCGCCGCCCCCAACATCGGCGGCGACTGAAGAGCCGATCTTCGAAGAGGTGAGCCAGGACTTGCTGAATGCGCGGAGCGAGGCTGCCACGACGCCGGAACATTACAACGATCTGGGGGTGCGCAAGTACGACCTGCCCGCGTTAGTGCGGCGCATTCGCGAGTACTTTCGCCGCCCGTCCACGACTAACCCGAAACTGGTGAGCTACCTGGCGGCGGGTGGCATCCAGGGGCTCCGGCCGCTGCGCTACGAGAAGCGCGTCGCGCGTAACCGATTTATCTTCTTCGTGGTCTTCCTGTTTCTGCTCCTGCTGGGCACGCTGCTGGTTTTCCGTAAGGGGCGATAGCCGCCAGCCCCGCATCCCCAGTTCCGGCGATGGCACAGGACGGTCATTCCGGCACCAGTTCCACCGCCGCCTTCTCTTCTACCTCCGCGATATACTTTTGGGTAGCGGCCGGCAGCTCATGCCAGATCTTCAGCGCCAGGTAGCTCCCGAGCAGGGCAAAGGGCATCAGGAAGATCGGCCACCAATACCAGCTCAGGCTCGTTAGGTAGCCTAGACTCAAGGCCTGAACCCCGGTTCCTAAATAAGTAAAGCCGTCAACAATTCCAGAGCAGGTCGCCGTCGCTTTTCGGCCCCCGAAATCGGCCGCCGCCGTCCCCGACATCAGCGAATGGACGCCGATCACCGCTGTCGTGATCAGCAACGCGGACACCCCAACTATGAACGGCGAAGCAAAAAGATAAATGGCCATCAGCAGTGCCATCACGAACATGAAAACACACAGAATGACCGCGGGGGGACCCCGGCGGGAATGAAATAGCTTGTCGGAAACCAGGCCGCCGGCAAACCCGCCCACGATGCCAAAGAAGCAGAGCAGCAAGCCCCAATTATCAAGGATGAACTCTGCGCCAGTCTGTTTGACTTCCTTCGCGAAAATGAAATACCAGGTCATGATCCCGTTGCGCATCACACCCGACGTCAGGCCGATCATCGCAATCATCAGCATCAGCGGGCTGGCAAACACCTTCTTAAGCAGGTCCATCGTCGTCAGCTCGATATGCATCTGGCCCGATGAGGCGTCAGCCGGATCCAGGTGCGGGAACCCGGCCTCCTCGGGCGTGTCCTTGATCAGCCACCAGTCCAGCAGCGCCCACACAATCAGGATCGCTGCCGGGATGAAGAATACGGCCCAGGTCGCGTTGACGGGCCTGGCTTCAGGGACGAATACCCGCTGGATCAATGCGTGGAGCCACCCGACCTCGCCCTTCGGATTTGCCGCCGCCATGTCAACGATGGCCTGCCCCCAATCGAACGCGAAATACGCGCCGAAGGAAATGAGCGTGCCGAATATGGCCCCGAAGACCCCCCGCTCCCGCACATGGAACCAGTACGCCTTAACCTTGATGATGGAGACGGCCCCGTAGCTTTGAAAATACATGTTCAGGGCGTAGATGACCGAAAAGGCCACCGCTAGCCTCATCTTGAGCCGGCCGGTCACCACCAGGTAGGTGAGCACCCCCAGCGCGATGTTCGCCAGCGAAGCGCCCACTGCCGCAATGAGGATGCCCCGCTTGCCCCCGATCTTATCCACCAGCGGCCCATTGACCACGAACGACACGCCATACACCAACGTGCCGATGCCAAAGATCCAGCCAAAGTCCTGGTTGGACATCAGTGTCCCCAGGGCCCCCTTTGAGACGGTCAGGTTGTACCGCCCCATATAAAGAAACGCGTACGTCATCCCCAGCGGAAACCAGTTGATGAATCGCCGGTTCATGAACCAGGACCCGTGCCTCAGCGGGTTGTTGTAGTAATAGAGGCCAATAACAACCGCCAGGCATAGACCAACTAGAAACAGAGGCATACGAATTCACTCAAACGCGTGAGAGCAACAATCTGACGTGCGTGCCAGCTAATCAGACCCCAACGCCGGGGTCAAAAGGTTTCCCGCCGCCACGCCTCAACCCCGCCGCCGACATTCCCCCTCCCATTGACGAATGCCGGCTCGTGCCAGAGATTAGCGCCTGAATGCGAGATGACCTATGAGCGAATTGCCGGAATACGTGGGCGCGCTGCCGAATATCTGCGGCGCGGAACCTCAAATCGAATCCGCCCTGCGCGCCAGTCGCGATCAACCGGTCTTCAGGCCGGCGAGCCACATTGATTTCGGCGGCATCAAGAGCGCCTTTGCCTCCGCCCTCCACATGCACCAGCCGCTCATCCCGGCGGGCGGCGCTAACCTCGCCACCGCTGAGATCATCAGCAACCTCAAGCACATGATGGATAACCCGGGCATCGGCGATAACCACAACGCCTCCGTGTTCCACTGGTGCTACAAGCGCATGGGTGACTTCATCCCCCAATTGGTGCATGAAGGCAAACAGCCCCGCGTGATGCTCGAATACTCCGGCACCCTCCTCCACGGGCTTCGCCAGATGGGCCTGAACGATGTCTTCGACAATCTGAAGCGCATCACTTGCGACCCCCGTTACCGCCCGGCGGTCGAGTGGCTGGGTTCCGCGTGGGGACACCCGGTCGCGCCCTCCACTCCGGTGCAGGATTTCCGCCTGCACGTCACCGCCTGGCAACACCACTTCGCGGCCATCTTCGGCCTCGAAGCGTTGGGCCGCGTGCGCGGCTTCTCGCCCGCCGAAATGGCCCTGCCCAATCACCCGGACACCGCCTACGAATTCGTCAAAACCCTCAAGGATTCTGGCTACCTGTGGGTCCTGGTGCAGGAGCACACCGTCGAGCGCCCCGAGAACGGCCAGGGACCCGAACGCAAGCACCTCCCGCACCGCCTCGTCTGCCGTAATGCCCGCGGCGACGAGGCCGCCATCATTGCCATCATCAAAACCCAGGGCAGCGACACCAAGCTCGTCGCGCAGATGCAGCCCTATTACGAGGCCAAAGGGCTCTCCCGCTGGGAACTCGCCGGCAAGCAGGTCCCGCCCCTCGTCACGCAAATCGCCGACGGCGAGAATGGCGGCGTCATGATGAACGAGTTCCCCTCCAAGTACCTCGAAGTCATGCGCGAGTGCTCCGGCTCTGCCACCCCGGCCATGAACGCGACCGAATACCTCGAACACCTTTTTGCCTCCGGCATCCGGGAAAAAGACCTCCCCGCCTTGCAACCCCTCTGCCAGAAGCGGATTTGGGACCGCTTCAAGCCAGGCGACGGCCCCGACCGCCTCGCGCAAGTCATCGAGCAACTCAAGAAGGAAGATCACCGCTTCCACATGGAAGGCGGCAGTTGGACCAACAACATCTCCTGGGTGAAAGGCTACGAATCCCTCCTCGGCCCCA
>Ga0335078_10019183_pt1 | contig 10170 bp, 7 predicted proteins | sample Lox_Sample_32_FD_206711 | JGI IMG/M metagenome (GOLD analysis project Ga0335078, IMG submission 206711) | Soil microbial communities from Loxahatchee National Wildlife Refuge, Florida, United States - Lox_Sample_3.2 | ecosystem: Environmental > Terrestrial > Soil > Wetlands | place: USA: Florida...
TCATAACAGTCACTGCGTAGGGCGCGGAATTCGAATTGGTAGTTGTACCCGCGGTCGTGGCCGCAACGCTAACCTGGATCGTGACGCTGGTGTTGGCGGCTCCCAAGGCGCTCGATAACTCGTACGGTACGATCGCGTTAATCTGATTACCGGAGTACATCAGGATAGGGGCGGGATATTGCGCGGACATCAGTCCTCCGACACTCACGATGAAAGTGACAGAAACCTGCCAACTGGTAGTGGTGGACGAGGCGGTCAGGACCAAAGGGTAACACTGCACGCCGGTCTCGCCCGCACAGGCCGACGGACTGGCCGTATTCACTCCAGTAGGTCCGAAGTTTGCACCGAAGATCGAGATGATCTCCCGCGGTGCGACGGTGGGGTCTCCGGCCGGATTCGGATTGTTACTTGTCGGCGTTCCGGTGAAGTCCGAGGTGGTCAAATAACTCGCGGCGTTGACCACCTGGCTGATGATCGGCTGAGTCGGATCGAGTACCAGAAGCCCGTTGCAGACCTGGGCCGTCTGGGGCGTGGGGTTGCTCGGTGTCTGAGGATTGCTCACTTGAACGGTCCATTGCACCGGATAGCCGGTTCCTTCGTAAGATGGCGTGAAATATGCCAAAGGCACCGTCGCTTGCAGCACCTGGCGGCTCAGGAGCGTGGTCGTCACACCGGAAATGGGTGTCGTACTTGCGCCTGGCATCAGGCTTACCACGGAACTGTTGAAGAAATTGTCACCATAAAGTGTAAAAACCGGATTCACTATGGGATTGGCCACGATGCAGTTCGGAAACAGCGGCGAACCTGAATTGCAACTCACATTATTCACATCGAGAACCGGGCAATTGGCAGGGTTGTTGAGAATCGGCGGTCCGGCGGAAACGGTCAGATTCACCTGGATCACCGTGGCGGAGCCGTTGGCCGAACTGGTCGGGGTAATGGTGATCTGCCCGGTATAAAGTTGAGGATTGAGTGTCTGGACGGTGGTCAGATCGGCTGTAACGCAATAGGGCGAATAGGATCCCGTATTAGCCACTCCGCTGGTGGTCGTGGTCGGCAGTTGGTTGGGGCTATACAGGCGCAGCCAGACCGGAGTCGTGCCGGAACTGCCCGAGGTACCGGTGCTCTTGACGTTGGCGGCCGTCACGGTGAAGGGGATGATACCGCCGGTCGACGACACGTCCACTTCCATGGCGTTCGCCGGGCAGGTCGCATCGGCCGGTGCCACCGCAGGCACTATGGAATTGCCTTGTCCCGTGGTGTAGCTGAATGCCATGACAAACGACCCCACGCCCGCGTATTCGGGAGATTTCACCGACAACTCGGCCGGCGCGTTCAAAACGGTAAGGTTCACGGTAATGCTGGCGGGACGAGTGGAGGTGGGATTGGTATCCACCGTGATGGACGCGGTATAGGATCCCGGAGAAAGGCCGGTCGGGTTCACGGTAATCGTCAGCGTCAGCGGGGAGGCCCCGCCAAGCGGCGTGACCGCGGCCCAATTGTACGGTGGGGTGACGACCAGTGGCAGGCTGGCTAAGGCAGCCGGAACCGTGACCTTTACGGCGGCTGCCGCCGGTAGGGTAGTGCTGTTTACGGTGTAGCTGAAGCTTAACGTGCTGGGTGTGACCGTCGGACCCGTGGACTGAGCACTGGCCGAACTGGCATAAACGAGCCAGGCCACCAGCAGGATTGCCGGGTGGTACGAGAACCTCATCATGTCTCGTCTATCGGCGGCGGGACGCGAGAACTTTAGAGAGTAGGCCAAGAACCTTCGGAGCAGGGCACCTGGCGCCCAAAGGCGGGTGTGGGGACTGAAGCGTATACGGAAGCCAACTGGGGACGGATCGGTGGGATTCGACAACCGTAAGCCGGAATGCACGAATAAAAGAATTGGCGGCGCCAGGGTGCCCACGCGTTGCTTTGACTCATTCCATAAGAATCATCGTCGGATTTCGGAAAATCTTTAGGGCGCGATCGCCCGGCGAGCAGCGTGTTATGCTGAATCCGGATGTTCGCCCGCCAGCGTAAAGCTCGTGTTTTGTTCGCCCTATCGGACATCGTGATAGCTACGGCGGCCTTTGATGCGGCCTACCGGACACGAGCTCCGCTGCACATGCATTTCGAGTTTTACCTGACCGTTCCACAGGTGGCTCTGGTGCTGGGTTTTTCGCTCGTCGCGTGGGTCGTGATCGCGCTCTGGCTGGGAATCTACGAAAAACTCGATTCGGGACATCCGCGCGTGATCCTCCGGGATTCCTTTCGCCAATGCGCTTATGGCGGGATGTGCCTGGTGCTGTTCGAATATTCGCTGCGCCTTGATCTGAGCCGGTTCTTCCTGGTGCTGTTTACCGTTTACACGTGGATCCTTCTGCTCCTGTTTCGACTGGTGGCGGGCCGCCTGGCGGGGATCATCCGGCGAGAATTCGCGACCCCCATACACATTATGGTGGTGGGCACTGGCCCGGGAGCCGTCCGCCTGGCGGCGGCGCTCGAGCGCTCGGTAGAATACGGTATCCGGCTGGGTGGCTTTCTGAGCGAGGACAACGAGGCCGACGCGCGGCCCGAAATCGTGTTGAAGTCGGTTTACCCGGTGCGGCCGGTATCGGAACTGGCGGCCATACTCCGGCAGCAGGTGGTGGACGAGATCGTTTTTGCGGTAGGCAGCCAGAGCCTGGCGGAATTGGAAGAGGTTTTTTTGTTGTGCGACGAAGAAGGCGTGCGCACGCGCGTGGCAGTGGACTTCTTTCCCCACGTCAACAGCACAGTCTCCCTGGACCGGTTCGGCGCGACGCCGCTGCTCACGTTTTCCGCCGCGCCTTATGACGAGGTCCGGCTGTGGATCAAGCGCGCTATCGATATCGTCATCGCCGCGGCGGGCCTGGTGGTTCTCGCGCCCCTGATGGCAGTAGTCGCAGTGCTCGTGCGGCTCAGCTCGCCGGGACCGGCCATTTTCCGCCAGGTGCGCTGCGGCCTCAATGGACGACGCTTTCTTTTCTACAAATTCCGCTCGATGTGTGAGAATGCCGAGGAGATCAAACCTGCCCTGGCACATTTGAATACCCGGCAAACCGCCTTTAAAATCCCGGATGACCCGCGTCTGACGCCGCTTGGCCGTTACTTGCGGAAGTTCTCCATCGATGAGTGGCCTCAGTTGTGGAATGTCCTGCGCGGCGATATGTCGCTGGTGGGTCCCCGTCCGGCGGTCCCCAGCGAAGTCGATCACTACCAGAGGTGGCAGCGGCGGCGCCTGCGCATGAGGCCGGGGTTAACCTGCCTCTGGGCGGTATCCGGCCGCGACACGGTGGACTTCGAGACGTGGATGAAGATGGATATGCAGTACATTGATAATTGGTCGCTCGCGCTCGATTGGAAGATACTGCTGCGAACCATACCCCGGGTCCTGACCGGCCGCGGGGCCAACTGAAGGACCTGACCGATGCACCTGATTCCTACGCAAGATGAGGTGGTTGCCCTGTTTCGCGACGCTGGAGCCCTCCGTCACGGCCATTTCGAGTACCCCACCGGCTTGCACTCGAACGAGTATCTGCAGGTGCCGTTAGCGCTTCGCAGGTATCAGAATCAGCGCACTTTGGCGGTGGGCCTGAGCCGGCTGCTGCGGGCCAATTCCGAGATCCGCGCGATCATGCCCGAACTGTCCATCGTAGTTCCGGCTACCGCCGGCCTGCCGGTGGCTTACGGAGTCTGCGAGGCAATCCGCGCGCGGCAGGTGTATTGGGCGGAAAGGGAGCGCGAAGACCAGCCGATGCGCTTCCGGCAGTTTGTCGAGCCGCAGCCGGGTGAATTGGTTTTGCTGGTGGACGACATTCTGCGGAGCGGCAACAAGCTGAGGGCGCTCAAAGGCCTGTTGGATGCGGCAGGCGCGAGGGTCGTGGGCCTGGCAGTGATCATCTACCAGCCCACCCCGGATACGCTGGATTTCGGCTCGTTGCCGCTATACTACCTGGCCAAATTGGACGCCAGCTACTATGTCGACGGGAAGGCATGCGATCTCTGCCGGCGGGGCGAGCCGCTGGAGAGGGTCTGGATCTAGCGGCCGGAGTGGATATGGTCCCGGGAAACAGGGCGATGCGGCAACTGGGGTTATGGATTTTTCTCTGTGGAGTTCCCCTTGGCGCACAGACCGGGGATGCTGAAAAGCTGGCGCCTTACTATCCCACTCCTCAGGTGATTGTCGAGAAGATGCTCGAACTGGGAAGCCTGAAGGCGGGCGAAAAAGTGTTCGATCTGGGATCCGGAGACGGCCGGATCGTGATTATGGCGGCCCAGCGTTTTCATGCCGATGCGGTGGGCGTCGAGTTGGACAGCGACCTGGTGAAACTGAGTCTCGCGAAAATCCAGAAGCTCGGCCTGGAAAAGACCGCGCATATTATTAACGGCGATCTGCTAAAGCAAAACTACAGCTCCGCCGATCTTGTTACTGTATATTTGCTGCCGGCGGCGATCGACAGCAAAGTCGAGCCTCTGCTAGACAGGCAATTAAAGAAAGGGACGCGCGTGGTGGCCCACGATTTCGAATTCCGGGGCTGGACTCCAGACAAGGTGGAAAGCATACCCGACGACGGAGAGGGCCGCAGCCATACGCTTTTCTTGTACCGGAAGTGATCCCGTGGTATTTCCTCCCGAATTCCCGTGGCGGCCGTATGTAATGAGGGCGCGAGCCCTGCTCGCCGCGGTGGCATTGGCGGCAGTGTTCCTGGCACTGCCGGACAGTCCTCCCGCCCTGCGGTTGGTGGTGGCGGTGTATCTGGTGTATGCGCTGGCCTTAGCGGTGTACCGGAAGGGGCCGCCGCGCCTGGCCGGGCTGCTGATCCTGTTTGCCGATGCGGTGTATTTCCTGGTAGTGGCAAGCCTGGCGACCGAACGCCTGGAATGGATGGCCGCGATCTTTTTCCTGTTTCTGGCCACCGAAGGGCTGGCTTTCCATTCCCCGGTCGAAATCGGTGTAATCACGGGGATCAGCGTTGTCTTCTGCGGTGTGTCGCCGAATCAATCCACCCGCATTCTGGAGTCCACGGTGCTCGTGGCGGGCGCCCTGGCCTGCGGCTTCGCGGTCAGCAGGGCACGGCTGCTCGAACGCGTGCGGATGCTAGAGGCCAAAATGGAGGAGGCGCGGCAGGCAGTGGATAAGGCCCGCGACGCCGAGCGGGTACGGATTGCCTCGGATTTCCACGATGGCCCGCTGCAAAGCTTCATCAGCGTGCAGATGCGGCTGGAGATCCTCCGCAAACTCCTGGAACGGAACTTTCAGGCCGGCATGGAGGACTTGAAGCAACTGCAGTCCCTGGCCAATACCCAGATCCGCGATCTGCGTCTTTTCCTGCACAGCATGAGGCCTGTGGATGTGGATGGCGCCAACCTGGTGTCGATGGCGCGGCGGGCGGCCGAGGCGTTCCAGAAAGAGAGCGGCATCCCGGTGACCTTCGCGGGATCGGCTTCACCCGTGGGGCTGCCGCAGGAAATGACCAGCGAAGTCCTGCAAATGCTTCGCGAGGCACTCCACAACGTGCAGAAGCATGCAGGCGCTTCGCGCGTAGCCGTGAGCATGGAAAAGGCCGACCGGGGCCTGGAAATCGCAGTGGAAGACAATGGACACGGTTTCCCGTTCGCGGGAACCTATACCTTGGAGGAACTGGAGTTGCTGCGGCTCGGGCCAGCCAGCCTGAAGCGCAGGGCCCGGTCATTGAACGCGGACCTGGTGCTGGAATCGCGCCCGGGGCGCGGCGCGGGCCTGCGGTTGCGGGTGCCGCTGCAATGAACCGAGGGGTTGCCCTTTCCCTGGCAGCCCTCATTTCGTCAGCGCTGGGTCTCGCCGGATGCGGGCGTTACGCCGACTTCACTTTGCCGGTTCTTACCGGCGGCGATGCGCGGTGGAGTTTCACCTTCGAGTCCCGGCCGGAGCCGGTACTCTCGCCGGGTGACGGGTGGGACTCGCACGATGCACTGGCGCCGGCCGTGATCGACGGCCGGAGCATGCTCTATTCCGGTTTTGACGGCCATACCTGGCGCACCGGGGTGGCAACCGCGGACGGCGGAATCTGGCACAAACAAGGTGTGCTCCTGGAACCAGATGCCCGTGGCTGGGAGGGCGATTACATCGCAGCCAACGGCTCCGCGATGCCGGTGGGCGGCCAGATCTGGTATTGGTATGTGGCGGGGCCAAGGGGATTTCCGCGCATCGGCCTGTGGAGGCGGAGTGCCTCGCCGCGCAAGGAGCCGCGTCCAGTGGTGGAGGCAGGACCTTACCAGAGCTGGGATGAGCGCGGAGTGGCCGATCCCTACGTGGTGCGGATCGGCGGCTGGTTTTACATGTACTACCTGGGTCAGGACCGCGCCCGCCGCCAGCGGCTGGGTGTGGCTCGTTCCGAAGACGGCTTGCGGTGGGAGAAACTGCGTTCGAACCCGATTCTCGAATTGGGAGCCTCCGGCGCATTCGACGAAAACGGGCTGGGTGAACCTGCGGTCTGGGAATACCGGGGGTTCTACTGGATGCTCTACACCGGCAGAGACATCGGCGAGAATCGGCGCCTGGGACTCGCGCGTTCGGCCGATGGCGTCCATTGGAAGAAACTGCCGGCCGTGTTCAGCGGCTCCGAAGCCTGGGATTCCAAGGTATTATGCGATCCGAGCGTGATTGTCGAAGGCTCAGAGATTCGGGTGTGGTTCGGTGGGGGAGATGTGGCCCGGCCCGACGAGAATATACACGGGCGGATCGGAATGGCGATCCTCCGGCCGGTGCCGCCTTAACTCAAGGGAAGTTCATGCCGATTTGCCGGCAAACCTCCAAGCGTGCTCCACGATGCTATGGAGATCGGCGTATTGCGGCTTCCAGCCGAGCCTCCTGCGCAATTTCCCGGAGGCAGCCACCAGTTCGGGAGGATCGCCCTCTCGGCGGGGACCGATGACGTAGGGAACTTTCCGGCCGGTAACTTCCTCGACTGCGCGAAGCATCTCCATCACACTGTGGCCGGTACCGGTTCCGACGTTGAACTGATCGGATGCGCCGCCCGAGAGCAGGTGTTCGAGCGCCAGAATGTGGGCTTGGGCCAGATCGTCAACGTGGATGTAATCGCGGATGCAGGTGCCGTCGGGAGTATCGTAGTCGTCTCCGAAGATGGTGACCGGCTGGCCTGTCAGGACCGCCCGGAGCAGCAGCGGGATCAGATGAGTTTCGGGATCGTGCTCCTCGCCCAGGTGGCCCTCGGGGTCGGCGCCCGATGCATTGAAATACCGCAGGCTGATGCTGGTTATGTGGTGGATCTCGTCGAACCAGCGAAGCAGCGTCTCCACCATCACCTTGGATTCTCCATACGGATTGACCGCGTGAATGGGGAAGTCCTCGCGGATGGGGGTGGCGTTCGGATTGCCGTAAACCGCCGCGGTGGACGAGAACACGATCCGCTTGACCCCGGCCCGCAGCATGGCGGTCAGGAGCGAAAGCGAGCCACCGACATTGTTGCTGAAATAGCGCTCGGGATCGCGCATGGATTCGCCTACGGCGATAAAGGCGGCAAAGTGCACGACGGCTTCGCACCCGGTCTGGCGCATCAGCTCGGCCAGGGCGGAGGTCTCGAGGATGTTCAACTCGTAGAGCCGGCTGGCGGGAACGTTGTGGCGATAACCCTTGGAAAGATCGTCGGCCACCGCGACGTCATATCCTTTCTGAAGCAGCAGGCGCACGGTGTGCGAGCCGATGTACCCGGCGCCGCCGGTAACCAGGATTTTTCGTGGATTCACAGACGTAAGAAACGATTGTAGTAGCATGGCGGTTCTATGCCAAATGGGGCGGAGCTGTTCGCGCGCACAGCGGCGCGGCTGGGAATCGACACGGTATTCACGCTGGTGGGCGATCACTTGAATGAAGTGCTGTGGGAGGCGGCCCGGGCCGGCATACGGATCGTCGATATGCGGCACGAATCCGGCGTGACCCACGCGGCCGACGCCTGGGCGCGGATTCACCGCCGGCCCGCGCTTTCGCTGGTGACGGGCGGACCGGGCCACACCAATTCCCTGACCGGAATTGCCACCGCGCAGCTGGCGGGAAGCCCTCTCATCGCAGTGAGCGGCAGCCGGCCATCGGGGATGAGCGGGCGCAACGCCTTTCAGGATATCGACCAGGCCGGGATGACGCGGCCGGTGGTGAAGTGGGCGGCTGAGCCGCCAAACTCCTCCGCCATTCCGGCGTACCTGGAGCAGGCCTATCGCGAAGCCGATGACGGACGCAAAGGTGCGGTACACCTGACGATTCCGGTGGACCTCTTTCTGGCCGAGACGCAATCGGAGCCGCCAACGGGAGGGGGACGGGCAGCGGAGGACGGGCCCGCAGCATCGGGGAATTTTCTGCCGGACCCGGCGTCCTGCCGGCATGCGGTGGAAATGCTGCGCAAAGCGGGGAGGCCTGTGGTCATTGCGGGCAGCGGCGTGTGGTGGGGCCACGCGGAGGAGGCGCTGCGCCGGTTCATCGAACACACCGCGCTGCCTCTCTATACGATCACGATGGCCCGCGGCACGGTCTCCGACGACCATCCCCTGGTGATGGGATATGCCGATCCCGCCCTGAACTACGCGGTCCACACGGCTTTCCAGGACGCAGATCTATTTCTGGTGATCGGCAAACGAATCGATTACCGGCTGGGGATGGGTGGGCCGCGCGTGTTCCCGGCCGCCGCGCGCTTCATTCAAGTCGACGTTCATCCTCAGGAACTGGGCCTGAACCGGAGGCTGGAGCTGGGCATTTGCGCGGGCGCCCGCGAGGCCCTTGAGCAATTGAGAGAAGCCGCAGGCAAGCAGGCGTGGCCCGAGAGGCCCTGGGTGGAGCGATTGCGCGGGCTACGTTCGGCCTGGCGCGGCCGGCTCGACCGCGCGGCTTCGGACAATGGCCAGCCGCTGCACCCAGCGGCTTTCTTCCGTGAGCTGCGCGAGGCGCTTCCAAGCGGTGTGCTGTACTCGTGGGACGGCGGCGATTTCGCCCATTGGGGACGCGCCATGCTGCCGGCGCGGCAGGCGGGCGGGTGGCTGCGATTGGGGCCGCTGGGCACCATCGGGTCGTCGCTGCCGAACGGGCTGGCCCTGCAACTGGCGCATCCGGACCGGCAGGTGGTGGCGATCACGGGCGACGGCGCGTTGGGTTTTTACCTTGCGGAGATGGACAGCCTGGTGCGCCACCGGCTCCCCCTGGTGCTGATCGTGGGCAACGACGCAGGTTGGGGTCTGGAGCGGGAGCTGCAATCCGCAGCGGCCCATTCCGCGGCGGATTCCGCGCGCTCCGGCGCTGCTCCCGCGGAAACTGTTGCGTGCGAACTGCGATCCACACGCTACGACGTGGTGATGCAGGGATTCGGAGGGGCGGGCGAAACCGTGGACCGGCTGGAACAGGTCCGCCCGGCAGTGGAGCGGGCCCTCAGAGCCGGCCAGCCGTACTGTGTCAACGTGAAGATCCGCGGAGTGCGGTCACCCTTCACCGAATGGCAGATCGCGGGCAAAGCGGCCAGGGGAAATGCCTCCGCGCCGGCGGCAGGCCTGCTCAGAACGTGAACGCGATCCCGACCTCGAGCTGGTTGCGCGGGGAGACCGTCGATTCATTGGAAAACGTAGCACCGCCCCAACGGGTGTAGCGGATCTCCGGCGTGGTCTTGATGTTGAAATCGTCCACAACGCGGAACCCCACCCCAATGGTGCCGCCGACCAGCAGCCGCTTCGAGGGATCCACGATTTGGGAGTTGGTGGTGGTGATGTCGGAGGGAGAAATCGTGGTCAGGAACGAGCTGATGTGCGCCGCGTAGCGAATCGTGGGGCCTGCCGACACATACAGCCTTGGGACCGAGCGCACCGGCCGGTAATGCAGCAGGACAGGAACGTCAAAAAGATAGCCCTTGGTGTCCTCGGTAAAAAATTCATGCTCGCGTTCGTCGAACGCGGTGGCGGGGTTGTCGACGCCCCAGTAGACGTTGGTCTGCTGAGTGTAGGCAACGCGGTTGTAGAGCACTTCGGCGGTGATGGTCCAGCGCGGGCCACCGTAATACTCGACGGCGATACCGGCGCCCCAAAAGGGCGATTTGGTGGCCGTCACAAAGCTCCAGTCCTTGGGCGCGGGAGGCGGAGCGAAGGTGGTGGTGTTGGAGGATTTGTTCCCCATGTCGCTGAAGTTCTTAA
>Ga0335078_10019184_pt1 | contig 10170 bp, 9 predicted proteins | sample Lox_Sample_32_FD_206711 | JGI IMG/M metagenome (GOLD analysis project Ga0335078, IMG submission 206711) | Soil microbial communities from Loxahatchee National Wildlife Refuge, Florida, United States - Lox_Sample_3.2 | ecosystem: Environmental > Terrestrial > Soil > Wetlands | place: USA: Florida...
GTGATGGCTTCTGCCTGCCTCATCGTCAGCGTCCGTCACCCGGCATTGCACACGCCCGGGCTCTGGCTGATGTGGGCGGTCATCGCGTTCGCCATCGCTTCGGCCGTCAGTTATTTCCGCAAATTCTGGCGTAAGGTCGACGCGCGCGTCAAGAAGCGCCGCCGCCGCGAATTATTGATTCTGGAGCAGAAGCGGCAAAAGGAACTGATGCGTCAGAGAGGATCTAAGGGCACCGGCGATTTGGGCGCTACAATCTGAAAACCGCCGGTCGTGATCTGAACATTGCGCACCTGACCCTTCGGCCCGACCGGCCCGAGCGGCTTTCCATTGAGAACGATGTTGACGCCGCCCGCATTGCCTAATCGCAGATCGACGGCTTGGCCAGCATCCACCACGCGGGTCTGGTTGGGCTGTAAGGTACCGGAAAACACGTACTTGCCGTCGCTCACCACACGCACCCAAACCGCTTCGTTGGCGGTGAGTTCCACATGCACGGCGCCGGGCGGCGTCGCGGCAGTTTGGGGCGCAGACGAGTTGGCAGGGGCCGGACTTACGCCCTTCTCCGCCGCAACAGCCGCCTGTGCCGGAGCGCCGCCGGACTGTGGTAAAGCGGCAGTTGGCAATGCTGTCTCGCCCGGCTGCGGCGTAGTCGATTCCTGGGCTGCCGGCGGAGCCGCTGCATTCTGCGGCGTCGGCGCGGTTTGGGAAGCGGTTTGCTCGGCGGGTCGTGGTTGCACCGCCGGCGCCTGCTGAGTCGTCGCAACCACGCGGCGCGGGCGCTGCAGGAAAGCGTAGATGCCCGAACAGATGAGCATCACCACCACCACCAGCAGCAGCGCGGGCAGCCACGACGAGAGTTTCGAGGGCCGATTCCAGCTATCGCCCACCGATTGCCACGCCTCCATGCGTGGCAACGGAATTTCGGCTACCGGTTCGGGCGGCCTGGTACTTTCGACGGCCTGCTCCGGGTGGAGCATACGGTCCACCTCGCTCGCAATTTCTTCCTCGTCCAGTCCGAGCACGTGCGCATACTGCCGCACAAAGCTCTTGGCGAATACGCCGCCCGGGAGTTTTTCGAAATCCTCGGCTTCGATGGCCGCCAGCATGCGCGCCGAAATTTTCAACTCTTCAGAGATTTGTTCCAGTTTGAGGTTGCGCCGGAGGCGTTCTCGGCGCAAGGCCTCGCCAATGGAAGTCATAACGCAACACCGCCCCTTAAATTCATCATACTACGGGCAGTAAACTGCCAAAAGACAAAACAGACGCGGGCCGTAAGCTCCTGGTAGCATAATCGGTTGATCTCTGTGGTCGTGGTCAATTGGAACCGGAAAGAGCTGTTGCGCGCATGCCTCGAATCCCTGCGCTGCCAGACGGGTGCGGCGTTTGAAACCATCGTGGTGGATAACGGCTCGGTGGATGGCTCGGCCGACATGGCGGAGCGCGAGTTTGGAGCTTGCGTCATCCGGAACGCGGAAAACCGGGGCTTTTGTGCGGCCAATAACCAGGGGATCGCAGCAGCCCGTGGCGAATTCGTCGCCCTGCTCAACAACGATGCCGAGGCGCAGCCGGGCTGGCTGGCCGCGCTGGTGCGGGCGTGTTCCCTGGCGGCGGATGTCGGCATGGCCGCCAGCAAAGTGTTGGTGCTGGAAGATCCCCGGCGTATCGATAAGACCGGCCACCTGATCTTTCCTGACGGCCAGAACCGCGGCCGAGGCACGGGAGAATTGGACCGCGGTCAGTACGACGCCGAAGAGGAGGTCCTCTGGCCGGACGGCTGCGCCGCCATGTACCGTAAGGAGATGCTCGACCGGATCGGTGGCTTCGACGAGGACTTTTTCGCTTATGGCGACGATGCCGAACTGGGGTTGCGCGCGCGCATCGCCGGCTGGCGCTGCATCTATACGCCGCGGGCCGTAGTGTGGCACCATCGCGGCGCGACGCTGGGCAAAGGCTCGGAACATCGTCTGCAGCTCATAGAACGCAACCGCCTGTTGCTTGCCCTCAAACTTTTTCCGTGGAGCTTGTTATGGCTCAATCCGGTCTTTTTCGCGGCGCGCGTGGCGGCCAGTGCAGCGGCGGCCGGGCGGGAGCAAGGCGACACCGTGCATTTCCCCGGTCTCGCCGGTAAATGGCGCATGGCCCGCGCCATTCTGCGCGGCGATTGGGAGGCCTTTCGGCTGGCCCCGCGCATGTTGCGTAAACGGACCGGAATGCGCCGCCTGCGCCGCCTCACGCCGGCCCAAGTGCGCCGCTTGCTGCTGCGGCACCGGCTGAGTTTGAGGCACGTGGCATGAGCGCCTGCGTGCTGTGCGGCTCCGAGCGCTTTGCGCTCCTGTTCCAGGCGTCCGACACCTTGTACGGGACCACGGAGAGGCGGTTTGCGGTGGTCCGTTGCGGCGAGTGCGGGCTGCTGCGGCTCGATCCGCAGCCTTCTCCGCAAGAGTTGCGCCTCTACTACCCGCAGGATTACTGGTTTGCGCCCGACCAAGGCGCCGCCAGCCGCTTGGAGGAAGCGTACCGGCGCCTGGTGCTCCGCGACCACGTGCGCTTCGTGACGCAGGCGCTGGCCGGCGCGCCGCCCGGGCCGCTGCTCGATGTCGGCTGCGGTGGCGGCCTGTTTCTAGGAATGATGCGCCGGCGTGGCTTTCGCGTGGTGGGGCTGGATTTTTCCAGCCAGGCTGCCGCCATCGCTTGGCGCCGGCAGCAGGTTCCTGCCGTCTGCGGCACACTGGAACATTCGCCGCTCGGCGTCCGCAGCTTTGCCGCCGTGACCATGTTCCATGTGCTGGAGCACCTGTACGACCCGCGCTGCTACCTGGTGGCGGCGCACCAACTTCTGGCGAGGGGCGGCCGCCTGGTGGTGCAGGTGCCCAACGCCGCATGCTGGCAGTTTCGACTGCTCGGCCGCGCCTGGAACGGCGTGGACGTACCGCGCCACCTGTTCGACTTCCGCGACAGCGACCTGGAGCGCCTGGTGGAATCCTGCGGCTTTGACGTGGTGCGCCGCAAGTACTTTTCACTGCGCGATAATCCCGCCGGTTTGGCCAGCAGCCTGGCGCCCGCTCTCGACCCCATGGCGCGCCGCGTGCGGCACGTGGCCGAAAGCTCGGGCCTGCGCCTGGCCAAAGACCTCATCTACTTCGTGCTGGTCGCCGGCGCACTGCCGCTGACGGCGCTTGAAGCCGCCTGCCGCGCCGGGTCCACGGTGATGATCGAGGCCCGCAAGCGATGAAGTATACGGATCTGGCATATCGCCTGCCGCGCCCGCTGCGGCGGCATATCCTGCACTTCGAAGTGGAGATCGAGGATGCGGTGGTTGCTTTCGCGGGCGCGCTCAAAGCGGGAATGCGCGTACTCGATGCCGGCGCGGGTGAGGGCCGCCACGCCCGCCATTTCGTGCGACAGCAATACTGCGGTCTGGACCTGGCGGTGGGCGATGCGGCGTGGGACTACACCCATCTGGATGTCATCGCGGACCTTGGCGCGCTGCCGTTCCCCTGCGGGGCCTTTCAGGCTGCCTTGCTCATCGTCACCATCGAGCACCTTCCCGACCCGGCCGCGGCGCTGGCCGAAATCGGACGCGTGCTCGAAGCCGGATCGTGCCTGCTGGTGGCGGCGCCGCACGAATGGGAAGTGCATCAGGCGCCGCACGACTATTTCCGCTACACGCGGTTCGGCCTGGCTCACCTTCTACAGAAAGCCGGCTTCGAGATGGTGGAACTGCGGCCTGTGGGCGGCTATTTCCGCCTGCTCGCGCGGCGCCTGCTCAACGGGCTACAATTCTTTTCAGGAGGCCTCCGCTGGCCGTTCTTTCTGCCAGCCGCGTTTTTGCTGGTCCCACCGGCGCTGATTCTGCCGTTCTTCGATTTCCTTGACCGGGACCGGAACTTCACGCTCGGATACATTGCCGTGGCGCGGAAGAGGTAATCTCCTCCAGGGGAAAACATTGGACGGTGTCATTGTAGTCGACAAGCCCGAAGGCTGGACCTCGCACGACGTGGTGAACCGCGTGCGCCACATTGCCCGCACGAAGAAAGTGGGGCATCTGGGCACACTCGATCCGCTGGCCACCGGTGTGTTGCCGCTGGTCATCGGCCGCACCACCCGGCTATCCCAGTTCTATACCCGCAGCCCCAAAATCTACGAAGGCGTGGTGCGCTTTGGCTGGTCCACCAGCACTTACGACCGGGACGGCGCGGCAACCTCGGACAAGGTCGAGACGCAGCTCGACCCCGCCGAGCTCGAACGTCACCTGCACGCCTTCCGCGGCGAGTTTCTACAAACTCCCCCACCGGTTTCGGCCAAAAAAGTGGAAGGCAGGCGCGCCTATGAACTGGCGCGGAACTCCGTGGCCGTTGCTCTGGCACCGGTGAAAGTCGAGGTCTACGAGTTGACGCTGCTCGGGATCGAGGGCGCCTACGTTCGCCTGCGCGCGCACTGCTCCGGCGGCACCTACGTGCGCTCCATCGCCCACGACCTTGGACAATTGGTGGGCTGCGGCGCTCACCTGGCAGAGTTGCGGCGCTTGGCCAGCGGCGAGTTCGAAATCGAGGAGGCCCGCACCATCCCGCAACTGGAATCGCTGGCTGCGGCCGAGCGCTTGATGGACGCATTGGTTCCCGCCGTGCAAATGCTGCCCGGCTTTCCAACGGTCTTTGTGGACGACCTGACCGCCAGCCAGATCCGCCAGGGTCGCAACTTTCCGGCTTCTCCCTTCCGTTCGCCCGCGGCTTCCCGTTACGTGAAGGCCGTTACCCGGCAGGAGGACCTGGTGGCAGTCGGGGAGGCCGTGCTGCCCAATCTGTACCACCCGGTAGTGGTGCTATAAAGAGCCAGCAGACTGGAAGCCGGCAGCTCAAAGCCGTTTTCCTGCTACCATATGGGTATAGATGTTGAAGCGCTTTATTCTGTGGGACTACCGCCGTGCGAGCTGGCAGTACGACGTGATGGTCGGAATCATCGTGGCGTTTATTTTTCTGACGCCGCGCGGCTGGTTTCGCGACCAGCCGAGAGCCAGCAGCATTGCCTTGCTCCCTTCGGAGAATGGCAACCCCGTCGTTTTCGTGGATGCCAATTCTTTGGCCGCCGTGGCCGAAGCCCAGCGCGTGCCCGAGGTTACCAAGCTGTTACGCAGCCGGCCTGAAACACGGAACCTCTCGGCCACTCGAGTGCAGCCTATCCTTGATGCCGAAGGCGGCCTGGAAGGCTATCTGGCATTTACCCGGCCTTGAACGGCTCTCCGTCAAATGGGGAAAATCATGCGTTTTGTTTCCGCGCTTGTGCTCATGGTTACGCTCGGGCTGGTTCGGGCTGCGTGGTCGGCGGACGACTTGCTGGCTTCCACATTTGCCAGAATGGATGCCGCGGCAGCCAGTTTTAAGGGACTCACCACGGACGTGAAGAAGATTTCCCACACGGAATTCCTGGGGGAGGACGACGTCAGCTCCGGCACCATGGCGGTGAAACGATCCAAGCCGCACGAACTGCGGGCGCTTGTCAGCCTCGTGCAACCGGACAAGAAGATTGTGGAGCTGAGCGGCCACAACGCGCAGATCTATTTCCCGAAGTCCAACACGGTTCAGGTGGTCAGCCTGGACAAAAAAACGACCGCAGTGGTAGATCAATTGCTGCTTCTTGGTTTCGGGAGCACGTCCGCCGATATGCAAAGCGTCTATACAGTCCAGTTGGGCGGCGCGGAGACGGTTGACGGGCAAAAGACGGTGCGGCTGGTGCTGACTCCCAAAAAGCCCGAAACCCTACCCGATTTCGTCAATATCGAGTTATGGATTTCGGATGCAACCGCCATGACGGTGCGCCAGAAGTTTAACGAGCGCGGCAAGGACTATATCCTGGCGGTTTATACAAATATGAAATTAGTGCCCAACCTTCCCGATACCAGTGTCAAACTCAATATTCCAAAAACCGCGCACAGAGAACCCATCTTGCGCTGACCGGGTTTATAGCATTAGGCAATGAAAACGAAAACCAAGACCAGCGCCTACAGGCTTCACTATCTCGACTGGGTTCGTGGATTCGGTGCTCTGATCATGCTGCAGGGGCACGTTTTCGACTCGTTTCTGAAACCGGAACTGCGCCCCGGCGGCGCCTACGTCCTTTCTCAATTCGTGGGTGGAATGCCGCCCGCGATCTTCCTGTTTCTAACCGGTGTAACGCTTTCGTTTCTGATGGATAGCAGCGAGCGTAAGGGCCTTTCGCCACGCGACCGCGTATCCACCGCGTTTCGGCGTTCCGGCTACCTGTTCGGGTTGGCTTTCGCCTTCCGGCTGCAATTGTGGATCTTCGGTTTTCCCGCTGTCTGGACCGACCTGTTCCGCGTGGACATCCTGAACTGCATGGGATTTTCCATCGCGCTGCTCTCCGTGATGGCGTTTTTCCATACGCGCCAGCGCGTCGGAATTTGCGCGGCGGCGGGTCTGGCCATTGCCTTTGCCTCGCCCCTGGTCTCGGGCCTGCATTGGGAGAACGTACACTGGCTGATCCGTAACTACATCGCGCCCAGCAAGTTATTCTTCGGCTTCTTTCCCTGGGGTGCGTATCTCGCGTTCGGCATGAGCGCCGGCAGCCTGATTCGGTCCACTCCCCGCGATGCCGTCGGCCGCGCCATGTTGCGGGTGGCGCTAATCGGCGGATTCACCATTATCGTGTGCCAGTATCTGATGCGCGTGCCGCTTTCGATCTATGCCAATTCCGACTTCTGGCTCAATAGCCCGGTGCAGGTACTCACCAAGCAAGGGGTGGTTTGGGTAATGCTGGCCTTTGCTTTCCTGTGGACGAGCTACGGCGCGGGCGAAGGATGGAGCTGGGTGCGCCAGTTCGGGATGACTTCGCTGCTGGTCTACTGGGTGCACATCGAACTGGTTTACGGCCGAGAGCTGTGGTTCCTGAAGAATTCCCTGACGGTGGGACAGACGGTATTCAGCGCGGTAGCGGTTATCCTGCTAATGCTGGCCATTTCTGTGGCGCGCACCAACTGGCCGCGCCTCAGCCAGGCGATTACCGGGATGGGCTCGTGGTACGGACCGCGCGTCGAACGCGTGCCTGCGGATTAGCCACCGCGGCGATCGCTGACTAAAAACCGTACATCATGCGGCCTGCGCCGGATCGGTAGCGATTACGGCGGGATTCGGAACTGCCACGGTTCGTGGATTACACACCGGACAACATGCCGCACAATACCATCCGTGCAATTCTTCCGGCATATGCAGCCGGTCTGGCCAGTCTCTGCAAATATCGCAGCAGCCTTTGACTCGCTCGGAAATGTGACAGGCGGGTCTCATGGCGGTTCTGCGCAGCACATCGGTCGCCAAAAACACGCCACTGATTCCAAAGAGCGAACGGGGGCGTCCCGGCGGTCCGGCGTGGCGAAAAATTACCGGTCCGAAGGGAAATTTGGGGCAAACTTTGCGCCAGTCTTCAATTCCCCACGACGGCCGCTTCGATGCGCTGCACCATTCCGTCCATGGCCTGGTTCCGATACCAGCGCCACACCAGCACGATGTCGTGTTCCGGGTCCATCCAGACCGTATTGGAGCCGTTGCCCAGGGCCGCGAAACTGGTGGCCGGTCCGCTAGGCCACTGCTTCTTGCGCGTGTTCAGCCACCAGAGATAGCCGTAATCCGGGCCGTGTTCGCTGGGCGTCACGGCCTCCTTCAACCATTTTTCGGATACCAGCCGCCGACCGCCGGCCCACTGGCCGCGATTGATGATTAACAGGCCGAAACGCGCCAGGTCCTCCGAGTTCATCCACAGCCCGCCTCCCCAGCGCGTGCCGCCGCTTACGGATTCGATGCGCCGCCCACCGATCTCCACGGTGGAGTTGGTATAGCCCATCCATCGCCAGTTCTGCGACGCGCCGATCGGGTCCATGATGGAGGTCTTCAGAATCTCCGGCAAGCCCGTTCCAAACAATCGCAATAAGGAAAGGGACAGCCGGTTGATGCGCACGTCGTTGTATTCGTAATAGGTGCCCGGGTCGTGGATCTCACGCGGCTTGCGCTCGCCCGCGCCGAACTGCTCGGCGCCCACAAAGTCGGCGTTCTTGCCCCACAGCGTGCCTTCCCATTCGCTTTCCTGCTGCAGATGGTTCTTCCAGGTGATCTCGGCGTTGTGCGGAGAATCGTAACCGCCATCGTGGATGTATTGCGCTACGGGATCGTCGACGTTGTGGATCAGGCCGCGCGCTACCGCCAGGCTGGCCACGGTCGATAGAAAGCTCTTGGCGGCGCTGTAGACGGGGTCGTTGGCTTTGGTGTCGCCGAATTCCGCCACAATATAGCCATGCCGCAGGATGATGCCGTTGGTGGCCGCGCGCTGCTTCGGCAGGGGGCCCAGCGCTGTGCCGAAGGTGCGGACCTGGTCCTTTTCAAAATCCCAGGTGCTGCCGTTGGCCTGCGCATATTCGATTGCCTGTTGCAGTTTGGCGGCATCGAAGCCCAGGCTCGCGGGGGGCTTGTGTTCCCACTGGCCCGGCGGCGGGAAATAGCTGGCTGCCTGCTGCGCGCAGGCGATGGATGCGAAAGCGGACAGGACGGCGGCGAGAGCCGGAAATCGGTGTCGGGAAACCGGAGTGCGGTACATTGTCACTCAGTTTCCCACGTTCCGCCGCCGCGGCGTCAATCGCGGCCGATCACGGCTTCGATCAGACGCGGGCCCGGCTCACGCATGGCCGCGCCGAATTCGCGAACGAATTCGTCCGCCGTGGCGGCGCGGGCGGCCTGCACTCCCAGCCCTTCGGCCAGTTTGACGAAGTCCGGCTGCGGACGTGTCAGGTCGATCATTTCATCGGCGCGCGGACCCACTGCGCCGGCACCCGTTCGCCGCATCTCGACGTCAAGGATGCGGTAGCGGTGGTTCGCCAGGATGATGGTGGTGACGTCCAGCCGCTCACGCGCCATGGTCCACAGCGATTGCAGGGTGTACAAGGCGCTGCCGTCGGCTTCAAGTGCGACGACCTTGCGATCGGGGCAGGCCAGCGCGGCGCCCATCGCCACCGGCAATCCCTGGCCGATGGCGCCGCCGGTCACCGGCAGATGGTCATGACAGCGGGCGACAGCCAGCGGCGGCCAGATTTCCTGGTTCGAAGAGACACTCTCATCGGAGAAGATAGTTCCTTCGGGCGCGAGCACGGCCGCGGTCCTGCCGATAGCCTCGGCTGTGATCGGTTCGCCCGCAGGCAGGGTCGGCTGCGGTGGGTCCGCGGCTGCGCTCACCGTGCGCGGTGCTCCCAGTTCCTCGGCAAGCCACTCGAGTGCGGCCGCGCCATCCTCCTCCTCGGAGGCAAGCACGTCGAAGGCGCAACCGGCCGGTGCCAGCGTGCTTCTCAGGCCGGGATAGCCAAAAAATGAGACGGGCGGCTGGGCCTCGACCAGGATCATGCGCTCGAAACCGGCAAGCAACGCCTGTGCCGGTTCGGGGAAGTAGGGAATGCGCTCGACGGCGGGAATGTCTCCGCCGCGCGACATCCGCGCGGCATACCGGTCTCCGAACAATCTAACACCCGTCGCGGCGCGCAGGCGTTCCGCCGCGCGAAGGCCCCGGTCCTGAAGCGTAGAACCGCTCAGAATCAGTCCTACTGCCTTTCCGGAGCGCAACACGCTTGCGGACGCCCGGACGCGCTCAACGGCAGGCAGTGGCCGGCAACGCCGGGCCACCGGGCAACCGGGTTCTCCGGCTTCGCTCCAAGAGAAATCCGCGGGAACAATCAGGCTGGCCACTTGTCCGGGGGGCGTCAGGGCAGCCGCCACCGCGGCTGAAGCCGTTTCGCCCATCGCCCTGGAACTCCCGACCGTCCGCACCCAGCCCGAGACGGGTCGCGCGAAAGCTTCGGTGTCCGCGGTGAGCGGAGCGTTGTAAGGCAGGTGCTGCGTGGAGTGCTCTCCGACAATGTTGACCACGGGAGAGCGCGCCTTGCGGGCGTTGTGCAGGTTCGCCAGCGCGTTAGCCAGGCCCGGGCCCAAGTGCAGCAGGGTCGCCGCCGGCTTCCCGCTCATGCGGGCGTAACCATCCGCGGCTCCCGAACAAACGCCTTCGAAGAGGCCGAGCACGCCGCGCATCTGCGGTACTCGGTCGAGCGCCGAAACAAACTGCATCTCGGACGTTCCCGGATTCATAATGCACAAATCGATAGAGTTAGCCAGCAAAGTTCGGAGA
>Ga0335078_10019185_pt1 | contig 10170 bp, 7 predicted proteins | sample Lox_Sample_32_FD_206711 | JGI IMG/M metagenome (GOLD analysis project Ga0335078, IMG submission 206711) | Soil microbial communities from Loxahatchee National Wildlife Refuge, Florida, United States - Lox_Sample_3.2 | ecosystem: Environmental > Terrestrial > Soil > Wetlands | place: USA: Florida...
CAACAAGCTCAGCGCCCTTACGAAATTCGTTGGGGTGAAGAACTTCATCGGCCAGTTCCAGGACACGGAGTTCTGGTGGGCCGCGCTGAGATCCCTGATCTGGACAAGCATCGGCGTGAGCACGAAGTTCCTCCTGGGCATGACCATCGCGGTGCTGCTGAACGTGAAATACCGCGGCCGCAAGGTGGCGCGCATGGCGTTCATCATCCCCTGGGCGTCCTCCGTGCCCATCAGCGCGCTTCTGTGGAAGCTGGTGTATCACCCTGATTTTGGTCTCCTCAACCGGACGCTGTCGGCAACGGGCATCTGGCGCAACCCGCCGGGGTGGGTCGGCTCTCCCATTCCGGCCTTTGCCGCATCCATGTGGGTGGACGTCTGGATCGGGATCCCCTTCTTTGCCCTCGTGTTCCTGGCAGGCATGCAGGCCATCCCGCAGGAGTTGTACGAATCCGCGCACATGGACGGCGCGGGAAGCTGGCGCAGTTACTTCTCCATCACGCTGCCCGGGCTGCGGGAGCTTATCCTGATCTCCACGCTCCTCTCCGCCATCTGGACGTTCAACGACTTCAATGTGATCTACATCCTGACCGGCGCCGGTCCCGCAAGCACCACCAACATCCTCATCACCTCGGTGTATATCGACGCATTCGTGGAACGGCGCTTTGACTGGGCCTCCGTGCAGTCCGTTGTCACGTTCGTCATCCTGTCCATCGTCAGCGTGGTCTACGCCCGGTTCTACTTCCGGCAGGAGAATGCCTGATGCGCCTGCATAACCGCTCGCGGTGGATCGCTGTTCCGCTCACGCTCCTGCTCCTGGTCATCCTCCTGTTCCCGTTCTACGTCATGGTCTCCACCATGCTGAAGTCGGGAAAGGACGTGTACACCGTCCCGCCGCTCTGGCTCCCCACCCACATCATGTGGTCAAACTTCATTGACGTGTGGGTGCAGGCAAACCTGGCGCCCTATTTCCTGGCAAGCCTGATCGTGGGCCTCGGGGCCACGGTCCTCAACACGTGCCTGAGCGTCCCGGCCGCCTACGCGGTGGCCCGGCTTCGCTTCCCCGGGCGCAAGTTCGCCATGTTCCTGCTCCTCATGATCGAGATGTTCTCCCCGGTCATCGTGATCATTTCCCTTTTCAAGGTCGTTGCCGCCTTCCACATGCTGGACACGTTCGGGGCGCTGATCATCCTGGATGCGCTCTTTACCGTGGCCTTCAACACGTGGATGATGAACGGCTACTTCAAGACCATCCCGAAGGACATCGAGGAGGCGGCGCTCATTGACGGGTGCAACCGGGTGCAGACCATGACGCGGATCATGCTGCCCATTGCCGTGCCCGGCCTGGTCACCGTGATGATCTACGCGTTCATCTTCGCGTGGAACGAGTTCCTCTTTGCCCTCACCATGATGTCATCCCCGAACAAGATGCCGCTCACCATCGCGCTGTACAACTACGTGGGCCAGTACAACACGCAGTGGCAGTACCTGACCATGGCGGCGTTCCTGGCACTCATCCCGGTGCTGGTGCTGTTCTACGTGATAGAGAAGAGGCTGGTGGCCGGCCTGGCCGGCGGAGCCGTGAAAGGATAGGCACGCTACTTCGCAGCCCCGATCAGGAAGGGCGGGAGCGGCTGCTGCACCGCGTCCAGGCTGGCGCTGATGTCCTGCGCCTGCGCGTCGCGGTCGGAAAGCGGCGCCACGCCGAACGTGTTCTCCATGAGCTTCAGGACCGACGTGAAATCGTACTCCGTGGCATCAACGTACCCGGGCCGGGCCCGTGCCGAGATGATCAGTGCAGGCACCCTGATTCCCTCCGAAACGCCGTTGACGCGCGGCGGCGGCACGTGGTCATAGAACCCGCCGTATTCATCCCAGGAGACCACAAGGACCGTCGTGGCCCAGTACGGGCTCTTCATGAGCGCGTTGACCACCGCCGTGACGTACCACATCCCCACCCGGATGTCCGTCATGGGATGCTCTGATTCCTCCGCGTCAGGGAAGATCCACGCGGCGTGAGGCAGGTGTCCCTCCCGGAGATCCCGGAAGAGCTCCGCCGTGCCCACCAGCCGGGACCTGATCTCCGGGCTGGTCATGGTGGAGCTGAACGCTGCAAACGGATCCAGGGCGGAGAATCCCGGGTCCGGCCTGCCGTCGTACACCTTCCACGACACGCCTGCCTGCTGCAGTCGTTCCGCAAGGCTGGGGAAGGAATACCCGCCGGGAGGCCGCAGCGTGTTGGTGATGACTTTCCCGGCGGTTGCCGCCAGCGCAAAGAGATGGTTGGGGAGCGACGGCCCGTCGGACGAGCTGAAGAAGTGGTCCGCAAGGGCGAAGCGCCGCGCGTATGCCCAATAGTTCGGGATGTCGGCTTCCTGGTAATATCCCATGGTGTCCGACGATTTCTCCGCCGTGACGAACCTGTCCATTGCGCCGCCATGCACGGCCGTGCTGACGGCTCTCTGCCCGTGAGCAAGGTTGGCTGTGCGAAAAGATTGCAGGTGAAACGGGGCAACCCCCTCCACCTTCACGCCGGGAGGGATGCCGTCAGCTCCCGGGAAGCTGCCGAAGTAGTTGTCGAAGGAGTGATTCTCCTGCAGCAGGAAAAGGATGTGCTGGATCGGTTCCGCGCTCTCTCCGGCCGGCGCAGCCTGCGGCCAGGGTTTCCCGCCGGCCAAGGACACGCTGTCCGCGTGAAGGACGCCGTTCTGCAGGTCACCGGTCAGGTCAACGACCTGCCCCGGCGGAAGCCCGGGGCCGCCTCCGGGAAGCTGAACCATGAAAATGGTGCGGGACCGCTCATCCTGGACGGCAGCCAGGGAGCCCGTGACGTCAAGCACCGTTCCCCGGATGCCGTCCGCCCGGACCTGGTCGCTCCTGCCCAGGCCGCCCAGGTCTCCGACCAGCCCGCTGCCGAACCCCATGCACGCGGATAGACTGATGCCCAGGGCTGCGGCAAAGCTCGCTTTCAGGAAGCCCCTCCAGCCGTTCATGTTATGAAATGTTAATTGGACTGCGCGCAACCGGGCAAGGACATTTTCCGTAGAGCCAGACGGAGGGAAAGATCATGAAGCGAATCCACCTTTTCCTGGGGACATTCCTGGGGATGGTTGCGCTCACCCCGCTGCTGTGGGCTGACCCTCCCACGACGGTGGGCCGGCTCAGCTACCTGGACGGAAGCGCTTCCTTTGCCGCCTCCGACGGGTCTCACGCGGAGGCCGCGTACCTCAACTTCCCGCTTGCCGCGGGGAACCAGCTTTCCACGTCGCCCGGGTCAAGGGCGGAGATCCAGGTCGGTTCCTCCGACGTCCTCCTGGCCTCCGACACCGCCGTCACGTTCGAGGCACTGGACAACCAGTCGGTGGCCATCCGCCTGGACAGGGGGCGCGCCAGCTTCAACGTGCGCTACCTGGGGCCTGACCAGTCGTTCCAGGTCGACACTCAGGCGGCAAGTGTCTCTCTTTCGGCGCCCGGGGAGTATCGCATAGACCAGTCCGGGTCAGGGGACCTCAGGATCATCAGCTGGAACGGAGAAGCCGGCGTGAACGAAGGCCAGACTTCGTTCACGGTGGGAGTGGGGGAAGAGGCGGACATCACATCGTCAGGAACGCAGCCGTACCAGATCACGGACGCCCCTGACCCCGGTCTCTGGGACCAGTGGGTTTCCGAGCGCGTGGGCCGTGAGGATCGCTATGCCTCAACGCAATACGTTCCCTCGGAGATGGACGGTTCGGACCTTGACCAGTACGGCACCTGGAACGTCGTGGCAGGGTACGGTCCTGTCTGGTTCCCCACGGTGGTTGCGGCCGGCTGGGCCCCGTACACGGCAGGACAGTGGGTCTGGATCGAGCCGTGGGGCTGGACCTGGGTGGACAACGAACCGTGGGGATTCGCGCCGTTCCACTACGGGCGCTGGGCAATGCTTTCCGGGAGCTGGGCGTGGATTCCCGGCCCGTTTGTGTCCCATCCCGTCTATGCGCCGGCGCTGGTGAGATGGGTTGGCGGAGCTCCGTGGCGCGGCCACCCGCCCGGCCAGGTCGGCGTTACATGGGCTCCGCTTGGGCCCCGCGAGGCGTTCCACCCGCTTTACCACGCCAGCACGACGTACTATCGGGCCGTGAACGTGCCGGTGGCGCAGCCGCGATACGTTCCGCGCCCGGCGTACGCTTCGCGGTCTCCTTTCGGCCCGCAGCCGTATGCGCCCGGGCCTTTTGCGCCGCCCGTTGCAGCGCGAAGGCCATGGCTCCACTGGCCGTTCGCGAGGCCCAGCCCCGGCGTAGTGGGCCGGCCGGGACCCGGGCCCGGTCCCGTGCCCGCGTCAGGCGCCGGGCCGTGGCATGCTGAGCGACCAGCGCCGGGCCCCGGCCCGGGGCCGGCTGTCGGCGCGTATCCGGACCGGCCCAGGAGATGGCCTCCGCAAGGCCAGGCTTCCGGCCAGGGACAGGACTCCCCGTACTGGCTGCCGGCACGGCCAAACCGCTGAAAGGGTAGGCCTTGGGCCGCCCGGCGCGGCTGAAATCGTGAGTGAGACGCCCGGTTACCTTGACTTTCAAGGAACCGGTGATTAGGTTCTCGATTGAAGAGCCATGGATCACGGGATGCCGGTTTTCTGCGTCGGGCTGAGCCATCATTCCGCGCCCGTGGAGCTGTTGGAGGCCCTTTCGCGGAGCAAGGATCAGCTTCCCGGGTTCCTCCCTCCGCGGCCCGCGGAAGTTGTCGTCATTTCCACCTGCAACCGGTTCGAAGTTTTCGGCTCCCTTTCCGACAATGCGCTTGATTCCACGGTCCAATTCTTCGGCACCGCGGGCGTGTCAGACTCCATCCACACGCTGACGGGGCGGGATGCCGCCCGGCGCCTCTACCGGATTGTCTGCGGGCTGGATTCCATGGTCCTGGGGGAGTCGCAGATCATCGGGCAGGTGGCCTCCGCGTACGCGGCCGCGCAGGCCGCCAGGCGCGCCGGTTCGGTCATGACGGCGTTGTTCCAGGGCGCAATCCGCGCCGGCCGTCGCGCGCGCCGGGAGACGGAAATCGGCAAAAGCGCGTCCAGCATCAGCGCGGCCGCGGTGGGTCTGGCCGCCGACTGCCTGGGCGGGCTGCAGGACGCGCGGGTGCTTGTCCTTGGCTCCGGGGAGATGGGCCGCCTGACGCTCAGGAGCCTCCAGGAGCGCGGGGTGGCGGCCGTGGACGTTGCCGGCCGGCACCTGGACAAGGCCGCCCGGGCCGCGCGCCGCTTCGGCGCAAAAGCCCACCTCATCAACAGCCTTCCCTGCCTCCTGGAGAGCGCGGACGTGGTCATCAGCGCCACAAGCGCCTCCCGTCCGCCCGTTACCGCGGACATGGTGCGTTCCGCAAGCCGCGCTCGCGGCGGCCGTCCCCTCATCCTGGTGGACATCGCGGTCCCGCGCGACGTGGAGCCGGAGGCGGCCGAGGTGCCCGGAGTGCGCCTCTTTGACCTGGACTCCCTCAAGGGCCGTGATGAAAACGCGGAGAACCTCCGTCTTCGGGAAGTCCCGCGCGTGGAAAAGATCATCGAGGAAGAGCTGGACGCGCTCTCCCTTGCCATGGCGGAAAACTCCCTGCGTCCGGTCATCGGGTCCCTGTGGCTCAAGGCGTCCTCCATCCGCCGGGAAGTCCTGGAGCATACGCGCGCGCGTCTTCCCGGGCTGGATCCGGAGAGCTGGGACCACGTGGAGCGCCTTGCCACGGCGCTTGTGAACAAGCTTCTCCATGACCCGGCCACGCGCCTTCGCGCGGAAGCGGGCAACGGCCACGCGCGGTCGTACGCTGATGCGCTCCGCTATCTTTTTGATCTGAAGGGATCGGATCTTCCGGGAAAAGATTCCAGGCCGGACGGCAGCACATGACCATCCGCCTGGGCACCCGCTCCTCAAAGCTCGCGCTCCGGCAGACCGCGCTGGTGGCGGAAAAGCTCCAGGCTGCCCGGCCGGACCTCGACTGCAGGATCATCCACATCTCCACCCATGGCGACGAGGACCGCGACCGGCCGCTGCCGGAAATCGGCGGCAAGGGGCTTTTCACGGAGCGGATTGAGGAAGCGCTTCGCGGAAACCGTATTGATGCGGCGGTGCACTCCCTGAAGGACCTGCCGGTGGAGGACTCCCCGGGCCTCATCGTGGCCGCGGTCCTGGCGCGGGAAGAGGCGCGGGACGTCGTGGTGTCCCGCAGCGGCGCGGGGCTCCAGGCGCTCCCCGCCGGCGCCGTGGTGGGCACAAGCAGCACGCGGAGGGAAGCGCAGCTTCGGGCGTTTCGGCCCGACGTGGTGGTGAAGCCCATCCGCGGCAACGTGGAGACGAGGGTCGCCAAGGTGGGACGCGGGGAGTACGATGCAACGGTCATGGCCGGCGCCGGCCTTCTGCGCCTGGGGCTTTCCGACAGCGTGAGCCAGTGGATGGACGCGGAGCAGTTCCTGCCGGCGCCCGGGCAGGGCGCGCTTGCCGTGCAGTGCCGCGCTGATGACCGCGACATGCTGGCGCTTCTTGCCGTGATAGATGATCCCACGCTCCGCAAGGCCACGGATGCCGAAAGGGGATTCCTTGGCCGGCTGGGCGGCGGGTGCGCCGCGCCGGTTGCCGCCCACGCCACGGTGAGCCCGGATTCCGCCGGCACCGTCCACCTTGTGGGCCGCGTGATCTCCTTGGACGGCACAAACGTCGTGGAGGTCGAAGGCCAGGGGGAGGACCCGGTGGAACTTGCGCGGCGCCTGGCGGCCGACGCCCTGCGGCGCGGCGCCGGCCAGATCCTGAAGCGGGAACGGCAGCCGCTCAAGGGCAAGCGTGTCCTTGTAACCCGGGCCCGGGAGCAGGCGTCTGACATCTGCATGCTCCTGGCGTACCGCGGCGCCATTCCCGTTCTGCTCCCTCTCATCCGGATCGAGGGTGCCGGGAACGCGCCCCATATCGCTTCGGTGATTTCCGACCTGGCCTCCTACGACTGGGTGGTCTTCACAAGCGTCAACGGGATAGAGCATTTCTGGAGCCGCCTTGATGATGGCGCGCTTCCGAAAAAGACGGCGGCCGTTGGCCCGGCAACGGCTGACGCGCTGGCGGGCCGGGGGGCGGCACCCGCGTTCATCCCTTCCGAGCACACCAGCGCCGCGCTGGCCCGGGGGCTGGTTGACCTTGAAGGCGTCTCCATCGCTTCCCGGCGCATCCTGCTGCCGTGCGCGGTGGAGCACGACCAGGATGCCGCGCGGATCCTTCGGGCCGCCGGAGCTCTTGTGGTGGAGCTGCCGGTCTACCGGACGGTGCCTGAGCCGCCGGCCCCGGCAGACCTTGCGGCTCTTGACGGCGGCGTCCAGGCCGCGCTCTTCTTGAGCGGCTCGGCAGCCAGAGCGTCGGGCAGCCTGGCGGAGCGCCTTTCCGGCGCGGTGGTGGGTTGCATCGGCCCGTCCACCGCGGAAGCGGCGCGGGAAGCCGGGCTTCGCGTGGACGTTGTTCCCGCAGAGCACACCGCGGAAGCCCTTGTTGCCGCACTGGAAGAAAGGTTCAGCTCATGAGCAAAGTGATGACCGCCAGGCTGGTGACTCCCGGAAATCTCCGGCCGCGAAGGCTGAGAGCACAGGCTTCTCTCCGCGCCATGGTGCGGGAGACCACGCTTGCGCCGGAAGACCTCATCTATCCGCTTTTTGTCACCCACGGCAATCATGTCAGGAACCCCGTGGCATCAATGCCCGGCGTTTCCCAGGTCTCCGTGGACCTCCTGGCCGCGGAAGCGCGGGAAGTGGCGGCCCTGGGAATTCCAGCGGTGCTCCTGTTCGGGATTCCCGAGCACAAGGACGCGGAGGGCTCGGACGCATACGCGCGGGATGGAATCATCCAGCGCGCCCTGCGGGAGCTGAAGGACGCCGGCACGGGGCTGGTGCTGATCACCGACGTCTGCCTTTGCGAGTACACGGATCACGGGCATTGCGGAATCCTCAACGCTGGAGGCGCAGCCCGGCCCGTTCCCTCCCTGCCGGAAGACTACGTGTTGAACGATGAGACGCTTGATCTCCTTGCGCGCATCTCCGTCTCCCACGCGGAGGCCGGCGCCGACGTCGTTGCTCCCAGCGGAATGATGGACGGCATGGTGGGCGCCATCCGTGGCGCGCTGGACGCCGGCGGATTCCCCGGCATTCCCATCATGTCCTACGCGGTGAAGTACGCCTCCGCTTTCTACGGACCGTTTCGGGAAGCGGCGCAGGGCGCTCCCCGGTTCGGGGACCGCCGCAGCCACCAGATGGACCCCGCCAACGTGCGGGAGGCCCTGAAGGAAGCCGACATCGACGTGCGGGAGGGCGCCGACTTCCTCATGGTGAAGCCGGCGCTTCCGTACCTGGACGTCATCCGGGCCGTGCACCAGCGGTTCCCCGACCTGCCCCTGGCCGCCTACAACGTGAGCGGGGAGTATGCCATGCTCAAGGCGGCGGCATCCAACGGCTGGATCGACGAGAGGCTGGCGGCGCTGGAGGTCCTGACGGGGATCCGGCGCGCGGGGGCTGACCTGATCATCACCTACCATGCAAAAGAGGCTGCGCGATGGCTGACGGGAGTGTGACCCAGGACCAGGTCCTGGTTGCGGACAAGGGAAGATCCAGGACGGGGGAGACGCTGTACTCCACCCGGCGGCTTTTTGTGCAGCTCCTGGCGTACGGCGGGTGCGCGGACACGGCGGCTGTTGCATCCGCAATCGCGGATGCGGGGCTGCCCGCGGTGTTCTACGAGGACGTGAATGACCCGCAGGGCATTGCGCTCGTTTCCTTCAATGAGGACCCGGATTTCTTCCTTGACAGCGTGCGTCCGTTTGTGCAGACAGGGCCGTTTGCCGGACTCTCCGCCAAGCCTGAGTACACGATGTTCGGCAGGACGTACTCCATGGGCTGGGAATCGGACCTGGATGAGGCGCTCATCGAGCGGCCGCGGCAGCGCCTGCTGGACCCGGCCCTCCGGTGGGCGGTCTGGTACCCCATTCGAAGGTCGGGTGCGTTCGAGCAGCTTGATGAGAAGCAGCAGCACGCCGTCCTTTCGGAGCACGGCGCCATTGGGCAATCCTATGGCAAAGCGGGCATTGCTCACGACATCCGCCTTGCCTGCCACGGCATGAACAAGGAAGACAACGACTTCGTCATTGGCGTGCTTGCCGCGCAGATGCACCCGCTTTCGGTCATCATCCAGCGGATGCGCAAGACGAAGCAGACGTCCATCTACCTGGAGCGGCTGGGGCCTTTCTTCGTGGGCCGCGCGGTGCGGGCCCGCTCCTGATGCCCCCGGCCGCAGCAGCGCGGGAAACCCCGCTGGCATCGTCTCCATTCCTCACGGCATGCGCCGGCCGACCGGCGGCTCACACCCCGGTCTGGCTCATGCGCCAGGCAGGACGGTACCTGCCGGAATACCGTGCGCTGAGGGAGAAGAGGTCCATGCTGGACCTGATCCGCTCCCCGGAGCTTGCCGCCCAGGTCACGCTCCAGCCGCTGGCCCGTTTTGAGCTGGACGCGGCAATCATCTTCTGCGACATCCTCCCGCCGCTTTCGGGCATGGGCCTGCGCATCGCGTTTGATTCCGGCTCAGGGCCCGTTGTGGAAAACCCCATCAGCGTCGCGCGTGACATCGACATGCTGGCCGCGCCGCCGGCATCCGAAGCGCTGGGGTCCACGCTTGACGCCATCCGGATCGTGTGCGCGGAGCTATCCCCGCGCGGGATTCCGTTGATCGGGTTTGCCGCCGCTCCCTTTACTCTTGCCAGCTACGCCGTGGAGGGCGGCAGCTCCAGGTCTTTCACGCGCACAAAGCTCCTCATGTACCGGGAGCCCGCCGCGTGGGAAAGGCTGATGAGGAAGCTCACCACGGTCCTGGCGGACTTCCTCTGCGCGCAGGCCGCCGCGGGAGCCTCCGCGGTCCAGGTTTTCGATTCCTGGGCCGGCATTGCCCTGGGGAAGGAGGACTACCTTCGTTACGTGCACCCCCATACGGCGCGGCTTCTTGCGGCGCTGAAAGGCGCCGGCGTTCCCGCCATCAACTTCAGCACGGGAACGGCGGCGTTCATTGAGGACGTCGCGGCCGCGGGCGGGGACGTGGTGGGCGTGGACTGGCGCTTTCCGCTGGACCAGTACTGGAAACGGATCGGGTTGGACCGGCCCATCCAGGGCAACCTGGATCCCGCGGCGCTCCTGGC
>Ga0335078_10019186_pt1 | contig 10169 bp, 12 predicted proteins | sample Lox_Sample_32_FD_206711 | JGI IMG/M metagenome (GOLD analysis project Ga0335078, IMG submission 206711) | Soil microbial communities from Loxahatchee National Wildlife Refuge, Florida, United States - Lox_Sample_3.2 | ecosystem: Environmental > Terrestrial > Soil > Wetlands | place: USA...
CCTGCGGGTCGAGGGACGGCGGCCAGAGCGCGATGACGTTATGCATGTAGAAGTTGGGGCGCAGGATCGTGAACGGCACCCCGGAGGCTCGCAGCAGTTCGTCGGCCTGGCCGTGGTCGCTGATGACCCGGGCCGGCGAGGCCGCGTCGGCACCCAGGATCGAGCTGCGGACCAGGTGGCCGACCCCGGCGCGGGCCGCGGCCTCGATCGCGTTGCGGTGCCAGGCCAGTTCGGCGGGCGCGGCCGAGGACAGCAGGAACACCGCGTCCGCACCGGCCATGGCCCGGTCAAGGCTGGCCGGGTCGGCCAGGTCACCGGCCACTTCGTCAGCTCCGGGGGCCGAACGGGTGAGCATTCGCACCGGCGCCCGCGTCTCGCGCAGCAGCCGGACCAGCTCCCGTCCCGTCCGGCTGCCCGCTCCGATGATCAGGATCATGGGAGCCAGCCTGGCCCGGCAGGCCGGGCCGGTCAACGGCGAAATGCGCATCGATCCGCGCCGCCAGCCAATCGATCAGCCAGTCGATCAGCCAATCGACCGGGCGATCTCGGCCAGAGCCCGGATTCTGGCGTTCTCGTGCGCGGTGACCCAGATCAGCCCGAGCGGCAGCGGCGGCAGGCCGGTAATCGGGACCAGTGCGATGTCGTCCCGGGTGAACATCGGGATCCCGCTCGCGGTCGGATGCACGATCTGGCCGCGGGCCACCAGGGACACCAGCTCGTGGATGCTGCGCACCGGCGGACCGCGGCGGATTTCCCGGCCCGAAGGGGCGCGCGGCGGGAAGATGGCGTCGTCCAGGGCGGGCGGGAACGACGGTGTCATCCGCGCCACGTCCCGGTCGGCCAGGTCCTCGAGCGTGACCGAGGTCCGGGCGGCAAACGGATCGGCGCAGGCCACGGCCAGCACCCGGTCCCGGTACTCGAGGACCGGCCCGGCGGTAAGGTCGGGCTCGTCCACCGCCAGCCAGTTGACAAGCACGTCGAGTTGGCCGCGGCGCAGCGCCGAGTACGGGTCGAAGTTCGAGATCACGTCCAGGACGGCCTGACTGCCGGGATACCGGGCCTCGAACGCCGTGGCCAGCCGGGTCAGCGCGGTCATGTTGGAGGTGGGCGAGAACCCGATCCTGAGCATGCCCGTGGCCTGCCTGGCGATCGCGCGGGCGTCGTCGAAGGCGGCGGTGAGCTGCGCGTAGGCCGGCCGCAGCCGGCCCGCCAGCTGCTCGCCGAGCGGGGTGAGCCGGACCCGGCGGCTGGTCCGCTCGAACAGCGCCCCGCCCGCCCGGCGCTCCAGCGCGGCCACCAGCCGGCTGACCCGAGGCTGCGGCAGCCGCAGCCGTTCCGCGGTCCGGCCGAAATGCAGCTCCTCGGCCAGCACCAGGAAGACCTCGATCTCAGCGGTATCCACGGGTCAGGCTGGGCTCATCGGTGCTGGGCTATTCGGGCCGGGGCTCACTTCTTCCTGGCGGGCTTCTTCACCTTGGGCGGCAACGAGCCGACGTGGACCCGGGCCTTCTTTACCCACTGGGCGGCCAGGTCCGGGTCCATCCCCGATGGGAGGCTGAGGTAGCCCCCCATCGGGCGTTCGGCCGGGCCGAACGGGCCGGCCCCGTCGACGGCAGACAGCACGGCGGCGTCGGGCTCGGCCAGCTTGACACCCACCGAGGACCCGAACAGCCCGGCGAACATGTTGCCGTGCACGAACGCGCCGAGGTTGCCGAACATCGGCTTGACCTCGACCTCCGGGTCCCGGGGGAGGATCGACCGGAAGAACGCCTTGTCGTCCTCGCTGGGCTTGGGCATCTGCATGGCTAGGCCGGGGGGGCGTTCTTGATCACGCTGAACATCGCGCCCTGCGGGTCGCTGAGCACGGCGATCCTCCCGACCGGGGTGTCGAACGGCGGGACGACGACCGACCCGCCGAGCTCGGCGGCCTTGGCCGCGGTGGCGTCCGCGTCGGCGGTGCCGAAGTACACGTGCCAGTGACTGGGCACGCCGGGCATCTGCGGCGGCGTCGAGCCGCCCACCATCGCGTCGCCGGACCTGAACACGGTGTAGGGCTGGCCCTCGCCCATGTCCATGTTCTCGGCGGTCAGGCCGACCACGTCGGCGTAGAACCTAGTCGCGCCGGGGTCACTGGTGACGAGCTCGTTCCAGTTGAGCGTGCCGGGCTCGTTCACCAGGGTGGCGCCGATGTGCTGGCCGGCCTGCCACAGCGCGACCGGCGCGCCGGACGGGTCCATGACGAAGGACATCCGCCCGGCGCCCGGGATGTCGAACGGCGCCATCGCCACCTTGCCGCCCGCGGCCTCGACCTTGGCGGTGGCCTCGTCCGCCGAGTCCACGGCGAGGAAGGTGTTCCACATCGGCGGGGCGCCCGCGGCGGCCATCTCGGCCGGCTGCGAGGAGATGGCGGCGACCTGGTGGCCGTTGAGCATGGCCATCGAGTAGACCCGCCCTTCGTCCATGGGCTGGTCGTCGTAGGTCCAGCCGAACAGCCCGGCGTAGAACGCCTTGGCCGCGGCCTGGTCGCTGGTCGGCAGGTCCACCCAGTTCGGCGTGCCCTGGGTGTATGAGGTGCGTTCTGGCATAGCTGATTCCCCCTACTGGGTAGTGGTTCGGCCGGTGAAGGCGATGAGCCGGTCGAGCAGGCCAGCGTCGGCGCCGGCCTCGATCGGGTCGGCGAAGCTTCCGCCGCCCCGGGCTTGCGGCGTGATGATCTGGCGGGCCAGGTCGAGGACATACTGGGCCACCTCGTCGGAGACGGCGACCTGCTGCCCGGTGGCCTGGGCGAAGTCCCACGCGTGGACCAGGAACTCGATGGACAAGATGCCCAGGGCGGCGCCGGCGGCCATCTCGTGCGGGCCGACCTTGACCGTGCCGTCGAGCCCGCGAACATGCCAGGCCTCGAGGGTGGCCTGGGCCGCCGTGGCGACCCGCGCCTCGAGCGGATTGGCAACGGAACCGGCACCGGGTTCGCCGCCCGCCCCGGCATCGGCCAGTGCACAGAGGTACGTGACCGATCCGATCAGGTGATCGGCCAGTTGCGTCACGTCGAACTCGGTGCACACCGTGGCCTTATGGTAATCGTCCTCGGCGACGCCTCGCAGGATCCGCTGGCAGATGGCCAGCGTGGCCTCGGCGGAGCTCAGCGGATCCAGGTCAGGCTTGGCCGCCCACTCGTCGGGGCCCGCGTCCCCGGCGGTGGCCGCGGTGACCAGCCGGCCGAGGTAGTGCGTCCAGCCCGCACCATGGCTGGCCTCCTGCTCGCCGGACAGCCCCTCGTGCGTCAGGTGGACCATGGTCCCGCCCGCGGCGGGCTCCAGGGTGATAATCACGGTCGACGCGCCCGGCGGCACCTCCGCCGAGCCCTCCCAGCCCCAGGTGAACACGACGCGGCGGCCCGGCTCCACCTCGGTGACGGTGCCGGAGGCCGAGTTCCCGGGAATGACGGTCCACCGGTACTCCCCGCCGGCCCGCAGGTCGACGCGCGCGGTGATCACCTGCCAGCGGCGCAGCCGGTCCGGCTGGGTGATCAGGGCGAAGGTCTCGTCGGCGTTCAGCGGGACGAGGACCGACTTCTCGAACGGCATCGATGTCTCCTTCAGGGCGCGGCCCGCGCGTCGCGGACGAGCTGATCGAGTTCACGGGTCCAGAACGAGTCGAGTTCGGCCCGGAGCGCGGCCATCCCCCTGGCGTTCAGGCGGTAGTACTGGAATTTTCCTGCCCGCCGGCTCGCGACGAGCCCGCTGTCGGCGAGCACACCCAGGTGCTGCGAGATCGCCGACCTGCTCACGGTGAAGTGGCTGGCCAGCTGGCTCACCGTCTGCTCGCCGGGACCCAGTAGCTGCAGCAGCCGGCGACGGTTGGGCTCTGCGACCGCCGCTACCAAGTCAGGCACGTCAACACGTTAGTGGCTACTAACGCGTAGGGCAAGAGCTGGGGAAAGCGGGGAGGGGGGAGGGAGCAAGAGCTGGGAAAGCAGGAGGGGGAAGGGGGCAAGAGCGGGAGGGCGGGCGGGCCAAGGAGGGCAAGAGCCGGGGAAAGCGGGGTGGGGTTCGGGGGGCACGCGGCCGGCGGGAGGGCACGCGCCCGGGCCGTTCGGGATCATGCTTGTGCGCCGTTGACGACGGTCACCGCTCCCGCTAGGCTTCCCGAGCAAGCGCTTGGTCGCCCGGGGAAGAGATGAGCAGCGATGCCGGTCAAGTACCTGTCCCAGGAATGGATCGACGCCTACAACGACGCGCTGGCCGGGGACGCGGTGCGGGCGGCGATGAAGGGCAAGAACGCGACCATCCAGATGGTGATCTCCGACGCGCCGCGCGACGGTGAGATCCGCTACTGGCTGCGGATCGAGGACGGCGGCGCGGCGGCCGGCCTGGGCGACCTGGACGGGCCCGACGTCACGATCCGGCAGACTTACGAGACGTCGGCGCAGGTCAACCGCGGTGACCTGGACGGGCAGAAGGCGTTCACCCAGGGCAAGGTCAAGATCGGCGGCAAGATGCTGAAGATGATGCAGCTGCGCGGGCCGCTGGCCCAGGTGCAGACCGCACTGGCCGGCATCGACACCGAATACTAAGCTCGGGCGCGCCCGGCCCCCTCCCCCGGCGCGCCCGGTTCTACATCCAGTCGGCATGGCGCGGCCAGGCCAGCAGCGTGTCGACCACCTCGGTCGGCCCGCTCCCCGGGTCGGTGGCCGCGTACCGGCCGCGATAGAACAGCAGCGGCCGGCCCGCCCGGCTCGGGCCGAGCGCGGTGACCTGGCCGGTAACCAGAAAATGGTCGCCGGCCTCGTGGACCGCCTCGACGGCACACTCGACCCAGGTCAGCGCGCCGTCCAGGACCGGACCCGACGGCGACGGCGACCAGGACACCCCGGCGAACTTGTCCCCGCCCGTGGTCCCGAACCTCCTGGCCAGCTCCTGCTGCCCGTCCGCCAGGACGTTGGCGCAGAAATGGCCGGCCCGCTCGATCACCGGCCAGGTGGCCGAGGTGCGGCTGGGGCAGAACAGCACCAGCGGCGGCGCCAGCGACAGCGCGGCAAAGGCCTGGCAGGCGAAACCGGCTAGGGGCGGGCCGGACGTGGTGATGACCGTGACGCCGGTGCAGAAATGCCCGAGGACCTGCCGGAATTCCTCAGCCTGGGGGGGCAAAGCTGTGGCCCCACAGGCTGACCGCGGTACTCTCCCGGGTGATCCAGCTGGTGTCGTCGACGAGCCGGCCGTCGGTGCCGTACTCGACGTCGAACCCGCCGGGGGTGCGCACGTAGAACGACACCATGAGGTCGTTGGCGTGCCGCCCCAGCGAGCCCGATACCGTCGCGCCGCGGCGGGCGCACCGGTCCAGCGCCCGGCCCACGTCGTCCAGCGACGCGGTCTCGATCATCAGGTGCACGATGCCGGGCGCGGCGGGCACGGGGGCCAGGGCCAGCGAGTGGTGCCGGGCGTTGCAGCCGAGGAAGCGGAACCAGACCGGGGGGTCGCCCGGCTGGCCGCCGAAGAATTCGGCTGGCATCCGCATCGAGTCGCGCAGCCGGAAGCCGAGGACCTCGGTCCAGAAGCCGAACGCGGCCTCGTCGCCGGCCGGGACCGGCAGCACCACGTGGCCCAGGCCCAGGTCGCCGGTTACGAAGCGGGTCCCGTACGCGCTGACCGACGGGCGGCTGTCCAGCGCGGCGCCGCAGAACACCTCGATCGTGTGGCCGGCTGGGTCTTCGGCGGTCAGCATCGCGCCCACCCGGCGGGCGGCCAGCTCGTCGTCGGTGCCGGCCTTGTACGGGACGCCGGCGTCGGCCAGGGCGCGGCCGACCGCGGCCAGCGCCTGGGCGTCGGCGACCTCCCAGCCAGAGGCGAGGAGGCGGTCGGCTGATCCGGGAATTATGACCAAACGGGCCGGGAATTCGTCCATCCGCAGGTAGACAGCGTTTGGTTCGGGGCCCCCGCCCTTAGGTGCAGAGCCCTCGGTCATGCCGAGGATCTTGACGCCGAACTCGCGCCAGGCGGCCGGGTCGGCCGATTCGATGCGCAGGTAGCCGAGCGAGGAGATCATGCAGTGTCTCCGTTCAGGAACTCGATCGCCAGCCGGTTGAATTCGGCCGCCTTCTCCAGCTGCACCCAGTGGCCGCAGCCGCCGAACACGTGCAGCTGGGCCCGGCGGATCATCTTCATCGCCACCAGCGCGCCGTCGACCGGGTTGACCCGGTCCTCGCGGCCCCAGATCAGCAGCACGCGGTGTTTGAGCCGGTGCGCTTCCCGCCACAGCAGCCCCTGCTCGTAGGAGGCCGGGTCGAAGAACGAGGCGCCCATCGAGGCCATCGCCTGCAGCGAGCCGGGGTCGCTGGCGGTGGCGTAGCGCTCGTCGATCAGCTCGTCGGTGACCAGGCGCTGGTCGAAGACGAGCGTACGGAGGAACGCCTCCATCTTCTCCCGGCTCGGGCCCGGCGGCGCGCCGAACTCGGCCAGGCGCCTGACGCCCTCGGTCGGGTCCGGGGCGAACACGTTGAGGGACAGGCCGCCGGGGCCCATGAGGACGAGGCGGCGGGCGCGTTCGGGGTTCTCGAGCGCGAAGCGGACGGCGGTGCCCCCGCCCAGGGAGTTGCCGACCAGGTGGACCTGGTCTATGCGGAGCTCGTCCAGCAGGTTCTTCAGCGCGGTGGCGGCGAAGGTGAAGTAGTTGCCTGTTACCTGCGGCTTGTCGGACTTGCCGTAGCCGGGCTGGTCGACGACCAGGGTGCGGAAGTGTTCGGCGAAGGCGGGCAGGTTGCTGGCGAAGTTGGACATTCCGGACGCGCCCGGGCCGCCGCCGTGCAGCATGATCGTTACTGGCCCCTGGCCTGCTTCGTCGTGGTGAAGGTGCATGTCTGAGGGCCTTCCTGGTCAGAACATCGCGTCCGGGGGCACGTCGTGACCGAACTCGCCGCGGCCGAACATGGACAGCGCCCGTTCCGGGTCGTTGATCGCGTGCACCCGGCCCGCGTGCGCGTCCCGCCAGAACCGCTGGATCGGCGTGCCCAGCTTCAGCGCCCGCCCGCCGGAGTTCTCGAACAGCAGGTCAATTGCCTGGATGGCCTGGCCGGTGCCGGTCACCTGGTCCCGCCGGGTGCGCAGCCGCAGCGGCAGCGGGATCTTGCGGTCGTTCCTGGCGTGGTCCATCAGCTCGGTCATGTCCCGCTCCAGGGCCAGCCACGCGGCGTCGATAAGCACCGCGGCCTCGGCGATCCTGACCTGCGCGAACGGATCCTCGGCCGACCGCTGGCCGACGTAGGAGGCGCGGACCCGCCGGCGCTGGTAGTCGACGTGGGCCGCGTACGCACCCGTCGCCATGCCGATGATCGGCGTGGTGATGGCGTAGGAAAATATGGAGCCGAACGGGATGCGGTACAACGCCCCCGTGTTGACCTGGTGGCCCGGGCAGGCGATCTTGGTGACGCCGGTGAAGCTCAGCGCCCGGTGCCCGGGGACGAAGGCGTTCTCCACCACGATGTCGTTGCTGCCGGTGCCGCGCAGGCCGACCGTGTCCCACACGTCGTCGATGGTGTAGTCGCTGGCCGGCAGCAGGAACGTGCAGAAGTCCGCCGGCTTGCCCTCGTCGTCGGTGACGATGCCGCCGAGCAGGACCCAGCTGGCGTGGTCGCAGCCGGAGGAAAAGCTCCACCTTCCGTTCAGCGTGTAGCCCCCGTCCGTGAGCTTCGCCTTGCCGGTGGGGGCGTAGGACGAGGACATCCGGGTGGCGGGGTCGGCGCCCCAGACGTCGTCCTGGGCCTGCCGCGGGAACAGCGCGAGCTGCCAGGGGTGCACGCCGACCACCGAGGCGACCCAGCCGGTCGACCCGCACGCGCTGGCGATCAGCCGGACCGCGGTGAAGAACGTGACCGGATCCGCCTCCAGGCCGCCCGCGGACTTCGGCTGCAGCAGCCGGAAGAAACCCGTCTCCTCGAGCGACTTGACCGACTCGGCCGGGACGACGCGGGCGTCCTCGGTCTCCTGGGCGCGCTGTCTCAAGGTGGGGAGCAGCTCGGTGACTCCGGCGATGACTGCTCTTTCGGCCGGCTGAGCTCTGCTTGCCTGGTGACCTGGGCCAGCCTGATCGGACACTGCCATATGCCTAGACTAGAACATGTTCTAGTCTTGAGGTATGGATCAGGTTCGGACGATCGAGGCAGGCGCGCTGCCGGCCAGGTTTGCGCGCGGCTGGCACTGCCTGGGGCTCGCGGCCCGGTTCCGTGAGGGCGGGCCGCACGCGGTGGCGGCGTTCGGCACCAAGCTGGTGGTGTTCGCCGATTCTTCCGGCGCGCTGCACGTGCTGGACGCGTACTGCCGGCACATGGGCGGCGACCTGAGCCAGGGCACGGTCAAGGGCGACGCCATCGCCTGCCCGTTCCACGACTGGCGCTGGGGCGGGGACGGCCGGTGCGCCGGGATTCCGTACGCCCGCCGGGTCCCGGTGGCGGCCAGGACGCGGGCCTGGCGCACCCTGGAGCGGAACGGCCACCTGTTCGTCTGGAACGACCCGGAGGGGAACGCGCCGCCGGACGACGTGACGATTCCGGTGATCGAGGGCGCCGGGTCATCCGAGTGGACGTCCTGGACCTGGGATTCCATCCTGGTCGAGGGCGCGAACTGCCGCGAGGTCATCGACAACGTGGTGGACATGGCGCACTTCTTCTACATCCACTTCGCCTTTCCCACGTTCTTCAAGAACGTCTTCGAGGGGCATATCGCCTCGCAGTACCTGCAGACGCGGTCCCGGCCTGACGTGGGTGGCGCCTCGAATTATTCGGACGGGGCTTCCGGGGAGACGACCTTGCGCTCGGAGGCCTCGTACTACGGCCCGGCGTACATGATCGACTACCTGTGGCACGACTACCACGGCATGGGCATCGAGAGCGTCCTGATCAACTGCCACTACCCAGTCACGCCGACTTCGTTCCTGCTGCAGTGGGGTGCGATCGTGCGGCGGCCGCCCGGCCTGTCCGACGCCCAGGCCGCCCGGGTCGCGGCCAAGTTCGCCGACTTCGTCGGGCTCGGTTTCCAGCAGGACGTGGAGATCTGGCTGCACAAGACCCGGATCGACAACCCGCTGCTGTGCGCCGAGGACGGCCCGGTCTACCAGGTGCGCCGCTGGTACGAGCAGTTCTACCGGGACGTGGCCGACGTCGAGCCGGACATGGTGGCGCGGTTCGAGTTCGAGATCGACACCACCCGCGCGGTGGCGGGCTGGGAAGCGGAGGTGGCGGCCAACCTCGCCCAGCGTGAACATGCTAGTTAGAGACGAACGCCGTGGTGCCTTCTGCTCCGTCGAGTGCGGGCGGTGCGGCGCGGGCGTGCTGGCCGCCAAGTTCAGCCCGCAGCACACCTCGGTGCAGTGGAGCGCGGAGGCGGTGCGGGCGTGTTCTGAGTTCGCCGCCGCTGTTTCCCTGGGCCGTCCCAGCGCGCTGGTCCAGGGATGCGGCAGCCTGCGGGACAGCATCGACGCCGCGGTGACGGCCGGGCGGCTCGAGGTGTCCCCCCCTCTCGAGGTGTCCCCGCCTTGACCCGCGAGTATTTCCGGGTGCCGGTGGCCGAGGTGATCCGCGAGACGGACGAGGCGTGCTCGCTCGTGCTCGACGTGCCCGCGTCGCTGGCCTCGGAGTTTGCTTGCCGGCCGGGGCAGTTCGTCACGGTGCGGGTGCCGTCGGAGCGGTGTGGTTCGGTGGCGCGGTGCTACTCGCTGTCGAGTTCGCCCGCGCTCGGTGAGCGGCCCGCCATCACGGTCAAGCGGACCGAGGGCGGGTACGCGTCGAACTGGATCCTGGACCGGGTGCGCGCCGGAACCGTGCTCGACCTGCTGCCGCCGGCCGGGCTGTTCAGCCCGCGCTCGCTGGACGGTGATTTCCTGCTGTTCGCCGCGGGCAGCGGCATCACCCCGGTGATGTCGATCCTGAAGTCGGCGCTGCACGCCGGGCGCGGCCGCGTCCTGCTGGTGTACGCGAACCGGGACGAGCGCTCGGTGATCTTCGGGGGGTTGCTGCGCGGGCTCGTTTCTGAGTTCGCCGGCCGGCTGGTGGTGGTGCACTGGCTGGACTCGCTGCTCGGCGTGCCGTCGGCCGCGGCGCTCGCGGCCCTGGCCCGGCCGTACGCCGCCCAGTACGCCGCCGCCGAGGCGTTCATCTGCGGGCCCGATCCCTACCTGGC
>Ga0335078_10019187_pt1 | contig 10169 bp, 9 predicted proteins | sample Lox_Sample_32_FD_206711 | JGI IMG/M metagenome (GOLD analysis project Ga0335078, IMG submission 206711) | Soil microbial communities from Loxahatchee National Wildlife Refuge, Florida, United States - Lox_Sample_3.2 | ecosystem: Environmental > Terrestrial > Soil > Wetlands | place: USA: Florida...
CGCACCTTGATGTTCGCCTGATATTCCGGCGATCGATAACAAGCGAGCGCCGCCGCATAATCGGGAAATTCGATCACCACGTTGCGCGAGCGGGACGTGCCTTCGGGATTTTCGAATTTGCCGGCGCGGACGACGAAACGGCCACCATATTTCTTGAAGATGGCGGGATTGGCTGCTGCATAAGGCTTGTAGCCATCTTCGTTGTGCACGTCGACGCGTCCGATCCAATAACCTTTCGCCATCTAAGCTCTCCCGTTCAGATGCTTGCTCTCGATATATCCTCGACGATCCGCTGCGCCGCGGCCTTCGGATCGGGCGCGGCGATGATCGGCCGGCCGACCACCAGATAATCGGCGCCGGCGGCGATCGCCGCAGCCGGCGTCATGATCCGCTTCTGGTCGGCCGGATCGGCGCCCGCCGGACGGATGCCGGGCGTCACCAGCGCAAGCTTGTCGCCGACGATAGGGCGCACTTTCCTTGCCTCCGCGGCCGAGCAGACCAGCCCGTCGACGCCGATATCGCGGGCCTGCGCGGCGCGCTCGGCGACCAGTTCGGGCACGGTGAAATCATAGCCGGCGGCGGCTAGATCGGCATCGTCATAGGACGTGAGGACGGTGACGGCGAGGATGTGCAAGACGCCTTCGCGCGCTTCGACCGCGGCCTTCATGGTCTGCGGATAGGCATGCACGGTGAGGAAGCTCGCGCCCAGGCGCGATATGCTTTTCACGCCCTCGGCGACCGTACTGCCGATATCGTGCAGTTTCAGATCGAGAAAGACCCGCTTGCCGGCGTCCGCCAGGACCGGCGCATAGGCGAGCCCGCCGGCGAAGGCGAGCTGATAGCCGATCTTGTAGAACGAGACCGCGTCCGCGAGCCGCGCCACCATGGCTTTCGCCGCCTCGACCGACGAAAGGTCGAGCGCGACGATCAGGCGTTCGCGCGGCTCGGCCGGCATGGCTCAGCTCTCCCTCATGATCCGCGCCAGTTCGATGAGCCGGCGGATGAGGGCTTTGAAGGTGGCGGCGAGGTCTTCGTCCTTGAGATTGTCCATGTCGTCGAACGCCGTTCCGGCGTTGGCAACCGCGATCTCTTCAGGCAGGACCAGCGCGCCGCAGCCGTGTTCGAGAATCTGCCGCAGCGCCGCGAGCGAACGCAGGCCGCCGGTGGGGCCGCTCGACGCCGCGCCGATGGCGAAAACGCGCTCCTTGAACGCCGTGTAGGTCGGCTCGCCGCGGGCCCGCGCGCGCGACAGCCAATCGATCGCGTTGATCAGGACCGGCGTGACCGAGGCGCTGTATTCGGGGCTGGTGATGAACACACCCTGGTGCGCGGTCAGCATGCGCTGAAGCTGCACGGCGTTCTGCGGCGGCCCAATCTCGGCGGTCATCTCGGCATCGAACAGGGGCAGCGGGTAGTCGACCAGCGAGATGCGCGTCACGTCGGCTCCGGCCAGCGCCAGTTCCTTGGCGGCGAGCGCGGCGAGCCGCCCGTTATGAGAGCCGGAGCGCAGCGAGCCGGGGATGACGAGAATCTTCGGAGCGAGCATCGTTATCGGAGGATAGCGGACGGACCAGGGATGACGGACGACAGAATAGCAGCTTCCGTCCTTTGGCGTCCGTCATCTGTCGTCTGATCGCCGATAAACCCAGACCCGCGCCGGCGGCAGGTTCATCCAGATGCGCTCGGAAGCTTCCACCGAAAGCCCGTTCAGCCGCTTCGGCAGCGGCGCCGCCACCGAGTAGGTGAATTGTACGAACGGCGCGCCCGGGACCATGAGGTCGAGGGCGTCGCGGATCAAACGCAGGCGTTGCTTGAGCGGCTTGGTCACGAGCGGCAGGCCGGAAACCACGGCGGCGGCCGGCTGGATCAGCAGTGTTTCAAGCAGTCGGCGCAGACCATAGGCATCGCCCTGCACCACCGTGGCGTCCGGATAGCGGGCGCGCAGGATGCGGCAGAAGGCCGGGTTGAACTCGACCAGCACCAGGCGCGACGGCGCGACGCCGGCCTCGAGCAGGGCCTCGGTCACGGGGCCGGTCCCCGGTCCCAATTCGACCACCGGCCCGTCGCTGTTGGGATCGACATAGCGCGCCATGGCGCGGCACAACACTTTGCCGGACGGCGTCACCGCGCCGATCGACAGCGGCCGTTCCAGCCAGGAGCGGATGAAGCGCACTTCATCGTCGAGCCGGATGCCCTTCTTGCGCTCGAACTGGCGGATCCGGTCTTCGATTTTCTTGCCGAAGTCGTCGCGTTTCTGCTCGAACAGCCGGATGTGGCGTCCGATCTTGCGCTCGATCAGATACTTCTTGGCTTCCAGAAGCCGAATATGCCGCTCGAACTTGCGTTCGAATTTTTGCAGGGCAGCTAGAGACATCGCATCCCAACACGACGAAGCGTCGCAGGTTTTTTAGAGCATTTGCCGATGAAAGGCCAGCAGCCTTCAGGTGGAGTTCGGCCGGCCGCCAAGCCCGTCGAGGAAGTCCTTCACCTTGCCGAAGAAGCCGGTGGATTCCGGATGGGTCTCGCTCGACGACAGCCGCTCGAATTCGGCCAACAGCTCGCGCTGTTTCTTGGTGAGATTCTGCGGCGTCTCGACCACGACCTGCACGTACATGTCGCCGCTCTGCCGCGCGCGGAGCACCGGCATGCCCTTGCCCTGCAGGCGGAAGCGGCGTCCGGATTGCGTGCCTTCCGGCACTTTGACTCGCGTCTTGCCGCCGTCGATGGTCGGCACCTCGAACTCGCCGCCGATCGACGCCGTCACCATGGAGACCGGCACCCGGCAATGCAGGTCGGCGCCCTCGCGCTGGAAGAAGGGGTGCGCGCCGATCGACAGGAAAATGTAGAGGTCGCCGGCCGGTCCGCCGCGTACGCCGGCTTCGCCTTCGCCGGCGATGCGGATACGGGTGCCGTCCTCGACGCCGGGCGGAATGTTCACCGATAGCGTGCGCTCGCGGGTGACGCGGCCTGATCCGGAGCAGGACGCGCACGGACTGTCGATCACTTGGCCGCGGCCCTGACAGTTCGGACAGGTGCGCTCGAGCGTGAAGAAACCCTGGGCGTGGCGGACTCGTCCCTGTCCGCCGCACATCGGACAGGCCTTCGGTTTGGTGCCGGATTTGGCGCCCGAGCCGGAGCAGGCTTCGCAGGTGACCGAGGTCGGGATGCGGACCTGCGCGGTCTTGCCGGCGAAGGCTTCGTTGAGGCTGATTTCCATGTTGTAGCGCAGATCGGCGCCGCGCTCGCGGCCGGAACCGCGGCCGCGGCCGGACGACATGCCGAATATGCCTTCGAAAATGTCGGAGAACGTCGTGCCGAAATCGGCGCCGAAGCCCGCGGTCGGCCCGCCGCCCATGCCGTGCTCGAAGGCGGCGTGGCCGAAGCGGTCATAGGCCGCGCGCTTGTCGGGGTCTTTGAGGACCTCGTAGGCTTCGTTGATTTCCTTGAACTTGTGCTCGGCTTCCTTGTCCCCGGGGTTGCGATCGGGGTGACAGGCCATCGCCTGTTTGCGGAAGGCGGCCTTGATGTCGCCGTCGCTGGCGGTGCGTTCGACCGAGAGCGTTTCGTAATAGCAGCGCTTGGCCATTGCCGATCTCTAACCGAGAGACGAGTAGGAATGGACGCAACGCCGATGCAGCGCTTCCGCCCGCCCGTTCACGGCGACGGTCGGGAAGGAGGATAAATTGTCAAGAAGAACGACGTGGCTCAAACCCCCCTCCCCACCGCCTCACAGCCGACCTCCCCCTTTGCGGGGGAGGTGAGCCATGCGAGAGATTTGCACATCAAGCGCCAATCCGCTTAGGCGGACTTCTTGTTCTTCTTGTCGTCGTCGACTTCGGTAAACTCGGCGTCGACGACATCCTCTTTCTTCTCCTCGGTCCCGCCGCCTTGCGGCTGCTCGCCGGCCTGCTTGTACATCGCCTCGCCGAGCTTCATCGAGGCCTGCTGCAGCGCATTGGCCTTGGCGGTGATCGAAGCCGCATCGCCGCTCTTGAGCGCCTCCTTGAGGTCGGCCATGGCGTTCTCGATGGCGCGGCGGTCGGCGTCGCCGACCTTCGAGCCATGCTCGGCGAGCGTCTTCTCGGTCATGTGGACCAGAGCCTCGGCGTGGTTCTTCGCCTCGACGTCGGCCTTGCGCTTCTTGTCCTCTTCGGCGTGCGCCTCGGCGTCGCGGACCATCTTCTCGATATCGGCCTCGGAGAGGCCGCCGGAAGCCTGAATCCGGATCTGCTGCTCCTTGCCGGTGCCCTTGTCCTTGGCCGAAACGTTGACGATGCCGTTGGCGTCGATGTCGAAGGTGACCTCGATCTGCGGCACGCCGCGCGGCGCCGGCGGGATGCCGATGAGATCGAACTGGCCGAGCATCTTGTTGTCGGCCGCCATCTCGCGTTCGCCCTGGAACACGCGGATCGTCACCGCGGTCTGGCCGTCCTCGGCGGTGGAGAACACCTGGCTCTTCTTGGTCGGGATCGTGGTGTTGCGATCGATCAGCCGGGTGAACACGCCGCCCAGCGTCTCGATGCCGAGCGACAGCGGCGTCACGTCAAGCAGCAGCACGTCCTTGACGTCGCCCTGCAGCACGCCGGCCTGAATCGCGGCGCCGACGGCCACGACCTCGTCGGGATTGACGCCCTTGTGCGGCTCCTTGCCGAACAATTGCTTGACGATCTCCTGCACCTTCGGCATGCGCGTCATGCCGCCGACCAGGACGACCTCGTTGATCTCGGCGGCGCTAAGTCCGGCGTCCTTGAGCGCCTGCTTGCACGGATCGATGGTCTTCTGCACCAGGTCGTCGACCAGCGCTTCGAATTTGGCGCGGGTGAGCTTCATCGTCAGATGCTTCGGTCCGGAAGCGTCCGCCGTGATGAACGGCAGATTGATTTCGGTCTGCGTCGTCGACGACAGCTCGATCTTGGCCTTTTCCGCGGACTCCTTGAGCCGCTGCAGCGCAAGCTTGTCGCGGCGCAGGTCGATGCCCTGCTCCTTCTGGAATTCGTCGGCCAGATAATTGACCAGCCGCATGTCGAAATCCTCGCCGCCGAGGAAGGTGTCGCCGTTGGTCGACTTCACCTCGAACACGCCGTCGCCGATCTCGAGAATGGAAATATCGAACGTGCCGCCGCCCAGGTCATAGACCGCGATGGTGCCGCTCTTGTTCTTGTCGAGCCCGTAGGCGAGCGCGGCCGCGGTCGGCTCGTTGATGATGCGCAACACTTCGAGGCCGGCGATCTTGCCGGCATCCTTGGTGGCCTGACGCTGGGCGTCGTTGAAATAGGCCGGAACGGTGATGACGGCCTGCTCGACCTTGGCGCCGAGATAGGCTTCCGCCGTTTCTTTCATTTTCTGCAGGATGAACGCGGAAATCTGCGACGGCGAATAGGACTTGCCCTCGATCTCGACCCAGGCGTCGCCGTTGCTGGCGCGCGAGATTTTGTACGGAACGAGCTTCTTATCCTTGTCCACCATCGGATCGTCGTAGCGACGGCCGATCAGGCGCTTGACCGCGAAAATCGTGCGCTCGGGATTGGTGACCGCCTGGCGTTTTGCCGGCTGGCCGACCAAGCGCTCGCCCTCGTCCGTGAAAGCGACGATGGACGGCGTCGTGCGCATGCCCTCTGCGTTCTCGATGACCTTCGGCGTCTTGCCTTCCATCACGGCGACGCAGGAATTCGTGGTCCCGAGATCGATACCGATGACCTTTGCCATGGTCTAAATCCTCTCTTTTGCGGCAGGTCGGGCTGGCCCGTAAGGCGCCCAAAATCCGACCCCCTTATCACGTATATCGCCCCCCGACCGGCTTTAAGACCGCGGCCTGAAGACCGATCCCAGGACGATTTCCCTTCGCTCATATAGGAGGGCGTCATCGCCCTGCAAGGCAGGATTGCCGTGGCGCCGCTCATTTCCGCCGCGACGGGGCGCGGCGAATACGTGAACGCGGTGAGGGTCTCTTAACGGTGTCGCATGCAGTGTCGAACACGCCCGGCCGCGCTAGTCCGCCATTAAGGAAATCCTGCCACGGATAGCGACGGCGAAGGGACGGCAGCTCGGCAGCCGAAAACGGCGTCAGAATCGAGCAGAGCCGCAGGCGTGGAGTTGTCATGGCCGTCAGCGATGTCGAGTTCGGCGCGACAGGGGGCGCCACGCCGGCGCGTGCCGCCACCTTCGACGATCCCGTTCGCAGAGTTTTCGAGGTTCTGCCGCGGCCGCTGCGCTTCCTCGGCGTCGGCGGGCTTGGTCTGGTCACCGATCTTGCGGTCTTCGCGCTCGTCATGGCGCACGGGCTTCATCCGCTCGCGGCGCGGGCGGTCTCGCTCGCCGTTGCCACGCTGCTGACCTGGCGGCTCAACCGGGCGCTCACCTTCGATCGCAGCGGCCGCCGTGCGGCCGACGAGGCGATCCGCTACGCCGCCGTCGCCGCGGCGGCGCAGGCCGTGAGCTACGGCGTGTTCGCAATCCTCGTCGTCACCGTGTTGGCCGCGGCGCCGCAGCTTGCCGTGGTCATCGGCGCCGCCGGCGGCGCGATCGTTTCCTATTCGGGCCAGGCGCTGTTCGCGTTCCGGCCGCAGCATCCCGCTTAAGCCCGCGCCATGACCGTCCACGACATGACCGTCGATGCCGACGTGCTGGTGATCGGCGCCGGCCCCGCCGGCCTCACCGCGGCCTATTGCCTGACCAAGCAGGCGCGGTCCGTCCTCGTGATCGAGCGCGATCCGGTCTATGTCGGCGGCATCAGCCGCACCGTCGATTACAAGGGATTCCTGTTCGACATCGGCGGCCACCGCTTCTTCTCCAAATCGAAGGAGGTCGTCGCGCTGTGGCGGGACATCCTGCCCGACGATTTCATTACCCGGCCGCGCCTGTCGCGCATCTACTACAACGGCAAATTCTTCTCTTATCCGCTCAGGGCGTTTGAAGCGCTGCTCAAGCTCGGCGTGTTCACCAGCGCGGCGTGCCTGATGTCCTACGCCTACGCGAAAGTCTTCCCGCTACCGCGCGCGCGCACCTTCCACGACTGGGTGCGCAACCAGTTCGGCGAGCGGCTGTTCCAGATTTTTTTCAAGACCTACACCGAAAAAGTCTGGGGCATGTCGTGCGACGAGATTTCCGCCGATTGGGCGGCGCAACGCATCAAGGGCCTCGATCTGGCGACGGCGGTGTTGAACGGACTCAAGCGATCGTTGCGGATCGGACGCGGCGCCGAAACCGGCGCGAAGACCGCGGACGAAACCGTCAAGACGCTGATCGAGAGCTTCCAATATCCGCGCCGCGGCCCGGGCATGATGTGGGAGGCGGCGGCGCGCAACATCAAGGCGCGCGGCGGCCGCATCCTGATGGGGCGTGAACTGGTCAGGCTCGAATTCGACGGCGCCCGCAATTGCTGGCGCGTCGAGGCCGCCACGGCAAGCGGCGAGCGCGAAATCTATACCGCGCGCCACGTCGTCAGCTCGGCGGCGCTGCGCGACCTCGTGGAGCGCATCAAGCCGACCCCGATCTCGCTGCTGCACGCGCGCGCGCTGCGCTACCGCGATTTCCTCACCGTGGCGCTGATGGTGCGCAAAGACGAGCTGTTCCCCGACAACTGGATCTACATCCACGATCCGAGCGTGAAAGTCGGCCGGGTGCAGAACTTCCGCTCCTGGTCGCCGGAAATGGTGCCCGAAGGCATGAGCTGCCTCGGCCTCGAATATTTCTGCTTCGAAGGCGACGGGTTGTGGAATGCGCCCGATCGCGAACTCATTGCGCTGGCGAAAAACGAAGTGGCGCAGATCGGCCTCGTCGCGGCGGACCAAGTTCTCGACGCCTGCGTGGTGCGCCAAGCCAAGGCCTACCCGGTTTACGACGAAGACTATCGCGACAACGTCGCCGCCATCCGTCTCGACCTCGAGGGCAGCTACCCGACCCTGCACGTGATCGGCCGCAACGGCATGCACCGATACAACAACCAGGACCACGCGATGATGACGGCCATGCTCACGGCGCGGAATATCGTCGCCGGCGCGCGGCTCTACGACGTGTGGAACGTCAACGAGGACGCCGAATATCACGAGGCGGGCGAATCCGGCGTGCGTGAAGCGCTCGACGGCGTGCGCATCGTTCCGGAGAAGGTCGCCAAGGATCGCGCGGCGTAATAGCGGCCCGGCTCTTTCAAGCCATCGCCGCTGCGGTCGCCTCCGAGCGCGGCCGGACGTCGTCGCGGCCGAGTTGCGCCAGCCGCCACACCAGCCGGCCGGCGAACGCGATCAGCACGATCGGCGCCAGGGGAATCCAGCCGACCGCCGCGATCATCATCGCCACCGGCAGCGTCCATACCGCGATCAACAGCCGGTGATCTGTTGCCGTGTTGTCGGAACGCTCGCGCAACAGCGCCACCACGAAGCCGAACACCACCATGTCGTAATTGAGAATGTAGGGCGTGACGAGAAAAGTCGCCGTTACCAACAACGCCAGCGACAAGGCCGGATCGCGGCGTTTCCAATAGGCCCACACCACGGCGGCGAATGCGGCGGCCGATACGATCCCCTGCAGCGTCCAGTCGACGGCCAGCGGCAGGTGCAGAAGACGCCCGCCATAGAACACCGAGGACACCATCACAAACAGCAATCCGCGGCCGGTTTCCGTGAGATATTGTTGCTGCGGCAAGATCTTCTGCCAGAATTCGAGCCACACGTTCCAGCCGAACAGCATCGCGGTCGCCGCGACCAGGACGGCCACGGTTGCGACCGCCGAGGCGATCGTCACCCAGCGCCGCTCGAGCAAAAGGACCACCGGCAGCAACAATCCAAGCTGCGGCTTGACGGTGAGAATGCCGAACAACACGCCGGCGAGCACCGGACGTCGCTCACGATTGAGGAGGCCGCCGATCAACAGCGCCGCGGTATAGAAGCCATTCTGACCGAAGAACACGCACACCGCGATGCCCGGCGCAAACACGAGAAATGGCAGTCGCTCACGCGGCAGTGCGGCGCGGCAGGCGACAAGATAGAGCGCTATGCCGATCCCACACCAGGCGATATAGGCCGGCAGATATGGCATAAGACCAAACGGCCAGATGAACAGGACGAGGTGCGGCGGATACGACCAGTAGCGTTCCGGGAATGGAACGCCGAGCATCTGCCGTAACGCCTCGTTATAGACATGCAGATCGAACCACGGCGCCGGACCGCCGAGAAAGGCCGAGCGGCCGCCCATCCAGGTGTTGAGAAAATCGTTGCCGATGACGTAATTGGCGCCGTCCACCCACGGCTTGGCGATCGGCGGCAGCCCGGCGATCGCGAGATACGAGATCTCGAGCATGACAAAGAACACCGCCGCGGCGACCGTCAATTTGGCGTACAGCTCGTCAATCGGCGATTCGGCGGGGCCGGTTCGCGACACAATGCCGGCGGGTGGGGAGAGCAGAGACATCGGCGGAATCGTGATGGCGACTGGTAAAGATCCAATGAAAAGAGCCGTCGAAGCGGAGTTCGAGGCGCCGCTTTCCACGACTGGAACCGGCCTGCCCGGCATTCGGTTTTATCCGGGCTATCTCGACCGGAAGCGACAGCAGGAGCTTGTTGCGGCGATCCGCCAAATCCTCGCCGCGGCGCCGCTGTTCACGTCGCGCATGCCGAAATCGGGCCGGCCGATGTCGGTGCGGATGTCGAACTGCGGCTCGCTCGGCTGGTTGTCGGATGAGCGCGGTTATCGTTATGAACCGGCGCATCCGCAGACCGGCCGGCCTTGGCCGCCGATCCCCGACGCGCTGATTGCGATGTGGAACGAGCTTGCCCAATACCCGCAGCCGCCGGAGGCCTGTCTCATCAATTGCTACGGGCCGGCCGCGAAAATGGGCCTGCATCAGGACCGCGACGAACGGGATTTCGCGGCGCCGGTGGTTTCGCTTTCGCTCGGCGATGACTGCCTGTTCCGCATCGGCGGCAAAAAGCGCGGCGACCCGACGCACTCGTTCCGCCTTAATTCCGGCGACGCGCTGGTGCTTGGTGGCGAGGCCCGGCTCGCCTTCCACGGCGTCGACCGCATCTATCCGGGCACGTCGCGTTTGCTGGCGGAAGGCGGACGAATCAATCTGACCATGCGGCGGGTGACACGCCCGGCGTTTTCGCAACCGGGGCGCCGCGCAGAAACTTTCCAGGATCGCCAATGATGCGTTCAGGCAAATTCCGCACGAT
>Ga0335078_10019188_pt1 | contig 10169 bp, 7 predicted proteins | sample Lox_Sample_32_FD_206711 | JGI IMG/M metagenome (GOLD analysis project Ga0335078, IMG submission 206711) | Soil microbial communities from Loxahatchee National Wildlife Refuge, Florida, United States - Lox_Sample_3.2 | ecosystem: Environmental > Terrestrial > Soil > Wetlands | place: USA: Florida...
CATTTTGCAGCATGCGCACCGCCTCGCCGCGCGTGGCGGTGGAGGGGAAATCCATCTTGCGCACGATCATGCCGTAGGGCTTGTGGCGCGCCTGAATCAGCTCGATGAGCTTCTTCTTCATATCCGCCGCGGGGATGGTGTCGGTCGAGCTGACGAACAGATTGCTGATATCCGCGACCCCGGCCGACCGGCCGGGCAGACGCGCGCGCCCGTTCGATCCTTCGAATCCGCGGACCGGCTCGCGCGTGAGCAGAAATGCCTTCAGCGTTCCCTTTTCCACCAGGTGCAGCGGCAGCGGAATCACGCCCTCGCGATCGACGTCGTAGGAGCCGAACAGCGGCTTGCCCCGCCATTCCTTCTGCGTGGGATCGTCCACCACCTCGAAGCTGTCGGGCAGAATCCGCGAGCCCATCCGGCCTTCGAACTCGCTCGCCGGCGGCGCGGCGCGGGCGCCGACCACCGGGCGGGATAACGCCAGATTCTTGGCCAGGATTTCGGCGAAAATCTGCGGGCCGGCTTCCGCGTCGAACAGCACCGGTCCGGTGTAATCCTCGCCCACCGGCGCATGCGTCAGGGCCACCAGATTTTCCGCCATCGCGGTCAGATCGCGGGTCATTTCGGTTTCCGGCGGCAAATGGCCCACGTCGAAAGCATGGAACGTGACGGCGTCGTGCAGAGGCATTCCATCGGGCGCTTGCGCGGTGGCGCGCGCGCGCAGGAAAGCCACGTTCTCCGGCGTCCGCACATCGGTGCCCTCGGAATTCACCACGTAATACCCGCCATTGTCGGCGTGCAGTTCCACCTGCGAGGTCTTCACATCGGGGTATTTCAGGAAAATGGCGGAAAGCGACCTCGTGGTGTTTACCCAGGTCTTTTCGTCCACCGCCAGCTTCTGGAAGGGTTCCACCAGGTGCACGGGCACGGCGCGCGCGAAATCGTTGAGCTGCTCGTTCTGGTTGATGTTCCGCACGGCGGCGCGTTTGCGCGAAATGGCCTCCACGGCGCCCTTATAGAAGGAGTCGGTCCCCAGCCAGAGATAGCGGCGCAGGACGTTGTAGTTGTCGTCCAACGGAAAACTCCCCAGGTCGTAGCGCGATCCACCGCCGCCTTCGCCGGCGAAATTGGTGTTGTCGAATTTGTAATCGCCCACGCGCACGAAGATTTCGGGCACGCGGAAGCGGTCGCGGCTGCGGGTGAGGAGCGCGCCCAGACTCGCCGACACGGTAAAACTGTCGGACTGGTCGAGCAGATACTGCACGAAATAGGGCGCGTCGAGGTTGGGCAGGTTCAGTTTCACCGAGCGGGCGGCTTCATCGTGCATCGCCTGGAGGATCGCATCGGACGGAGGGGTTTCGGCGCATAGCGCGAGACCCGCCGCCGCAGCCACGGCGCCTGCCACCAGCAGAATTCTCATCGGCCCACTCCTTTGCCTTCCATGGTCGCCGGTTCGGGAAGCAGCGGGGGCCGGTCGTTCGATTTGGCCTTCTTTTCGATCTCGATTTCCGAAACCAGAATGGCCGGCGAGACCGCGGAAACCGGGACGTAGCCGGACTCGGCGCCGCAATATCCGTTAAAGACTTCCGTCTTGTCCGAAGTTGCGAGAATCTTGGCAAAACTCGCCAGCGGCGTGCCGACGATATCCGCTCCCCGGACCAGTTCGTCGGGCCGGCCGTCGGCATAGACGCGGTAGACGATCACCGGAATCACCTTGAAAGCCTGCAATCCGCTGCGCTCGGTGGTAGTGAAACCGCCGGTGATGTCCTCAAAGTAGAGGCCGTACGGCTTGCCCTGCCGCTTCACTTCGTCGATCAGCATCTGGCGCAACTTGGCTTCGGAAACGGCGTTCGCCGATTCCACGATCAGGTTCGACTGCCGCGATTCGGGCTCCCGCCCGGGCTGGCGGCGGCCGTGCCCGTTGGAGCGATCGACGCCCTTGATGGGCGAACGCGACATGAGGAACGTTTTGAGCACGCCTTTGTCGACGGCGAGCACCGGCTGCCCTTTTACGCCTTCGTCATCGTAGTCGTACCAGCCGTTCAGGTCGATACCGTCGATCTTGCGGCGCGTGGGGTCGAACAGCACCGAGAGGAAATCGGGCAGTACCTTCGTGCCGACGCTCTTGGTGAAAGTCTGGCCTTCGCTCTCGTCCTTCTGGCGGTGGCCTTCGATGCGATGGCCGAAGATCTCATGAAAAAAGACGCCCGATGCGCGGCCGGAGAAGATCGCCGGGCCGACGAACGGCTCTGCCTCGGGGGCTTTGAGCAGCTTGGAGGCGTCGTTGGCCACGCGGTCGATGGCCGCGAGCAGCGTCTTGTCGTCGGGAAGGCCGCCCGGCTCCACGGCTTCGAAAGTTTGGAAGGTGTCCACGTCGGTGCCATCGGTGGCCTTGGCGGAGGCGGAGATCACCACCCGCGCGAACCCGCGTCCCTGGACGATGCGCGTACCCTCGGTATTGACGAAGTACTTGGTTTCGTTCTGCGCCGATACCGAAACGTGCGACGTCAGCACGCTGGGGTAGCTCTGAAAGCGGGCGGAGAGCTTGCGAACGCGTTCTCGCCACGCCTCGTCGTCGAATTTCAATTTCGGGGGCGGGGCGATGGAAACCACCGGGGGCTCGCTCGAGAAATCGTCGGAATCGTCGGCCTCGGCTACGCGCACCTGGGTGTTGGTCTTGATGCGGATCAGGCGCTCGGCGGCCGCCTGGTAAGCGCGATCGGTATCGAGCCACAGGAAACGCTTAATGGAGTTGACGTCGTCTTCAAACGGCAGCGTGATGCCGGAAGCGAACCGGCCAGAGGAAGCGCCGTTGGCGGTGCGCACGCGATGATAGTTGTCGAGCTTGGGAGATCCCACGCGCACGGAAGTGTCCAGGTTGCGCGCGGTCAGGGTGTTGTCCGAGTCCAGCGCTCCCAGGCTGGCGGAAAGCGTGCGGGCTTCGTTCTCGGTCACTTCGTAGCTGAGGAAGTAAGGCGGCGGGTCGGCTTTGGACTTCAGGGCGGCAAAATTGCGCTCGAGTTCCTGGGACATGGCGTCAAGAAGAACGGGGGTTTGCGCTACCGCCAGACTGGCCGCGGACAGCAGCAGAACCAAACGGGGAAAGACACTGGAAATCAAGTCTTCAGCATACCAGCTTTTGGCATTACGCTATGGCCGACGGATACGCATAGAGAGCCGCGGCCGCAAGGCAGCGGTGCTGTTCGAACAAGCCATCCTAAGTGCAATGTAAGACCGATTCTTCCCGGCCCACGGATTGACACGGCTGCACCCGGATACCGTTTTCCGAGCTGAAAGGCACCGCTGCCCGGCGGTCGCGGCTTCAGCGGGGCCTCTGGCGGGGGCAGATTAAACATGAGGAGACCGTCTCGGAGTAGAAGAAGCTGTCAGCTATCGGCGATCAGCTTTCAGCTAAAGAGGCAGCGCCGCCTGGCGGCCGGCGCTCAGTACGGGCCTCCGGCGGGCGCCGGGTTCAGGCATAGAAAATACGTGCGGTCGCGGAGTAGCGGAGCGAGGCGTTTCACGAGAGATATCTCTGCAAATCGTCGGTCCGGTAGCAATGCGCGAAAGCGGTCTCGCGATCGATGCGGCCGGCGCGCACCAGTTCCACCAGGGATTGCTCCATGGTGATCATGCCGTCGGCTTTGCCCACGGAAATCTGCGAGCGCAGTTGATGATCGTCGCCTTTGCGAATGAGCGCGCGGACGGCATCGGTGGCGATCATGATTTCGGTGGCCGGCCAACGCGTCACGCCGTCCACTCCCGGTACGAGCTGTTGCGCGATCACCGCGAGCAACGCCAGGGACAATTGCTGTCGAATCTGCGGCTGGTTCACCGTGGGGAATATGTCGAGAATGCGCGAGACGCACTGAACGGTGTCGTTGGTGTGCAGCGTCGAAAGCACCAGGTGGCCCGTTTCGGCGGCGGTGAGGGCGGTCGCCACTGTCTCGGCATCGCGCATTTCGCCCACCAGGATGACGTCGGGCGATTGCCGCATGATGCTGCGCAGCGTCACGGCGAAATCGGGCGTGTCGCGGCCGACTTCGATCTGCTCGATCACCGCGCTGCGATTGGTGTGCTGGTATTCCACCGGGTCCTCGATGGTCACCACGTGCGCGGCGCGGCGCGTGTTCACGATATCGATGAGCGCGGCCAGCGCGGAACTCTTGCCGCAGCCCGTGGGACCGGTGAGCAGCACCATGCCCTGCCGCTTATCGGCCAGCTTCGCGAGATGCAACGGCAGATGCAGCGATTCGAGCGTCGGAATCTTCGCCGGCAGCAGCCGGATGCACGCCGCCAGTGTGGCCCGCTGATGGTGGATGTTGACGCGGAAGCGGCCGAGCCCTTCGCGGTAGAACCCGAAATCCACCGTTTTGTTCCGGTACAACTCTTCGGCCTGATGGGCCTCCAGTAGCGGAAGCACGAAGTCGCGAACGTCTTCGGGTTCGAGCGGCGGACCCGGCACCACGGTCAGGTTTCCCGTTACGCGCAGCATGACCGGCGCTCCAGCGACGAGCAGGATATCCGATGCATTGCGTGCCGCCGCCTGCTGCAGCACTTTGTCGAGCGACGCGCTGCTCTGCGTGCCGCGCGCGGCGCCGGCCGCCATCTTCTGGCTGGGGGCGGCGCGGTTCAACTCGGCGACGATTTTGGAAAGCTCGCTATCGTATTCGCCCATGCGGTCAATTCGAGTTTAGCGAAAACGCACCATCACGATGGCGCGGAATTGCGGATCGCCGTCTACCACAACCCGATTAGCTTCCACCAGCCGATTCCCACGCCGAGCCAGATTGCGAGATCGACGAGCGAGATCAGAAATCCGATGCGCCACCATTCGCCCTGGCGGAGATAGCCCGCGCCGAAGAAGACCGGCGCCGACCCCGTGCCATAGTGCGTGATGGCGGCGTTGAGGCTCGAAATGTACGCCAGAGGAAGAGCCGCAACGAGCGGCGGGACATCGGCCGCGAGCGCCGCCGCGAGGAAGCTCGCGTACAGCGCCGTGGTCTGCGCGGTCAGGCTGGCGAAGCTGTAATGCACGTAAAAGTAAAACACTGCCAGCGTCATCAGCACGAGCATCCACGGCCAGCCGGCCATCAGACCGAAAAGCCGCGCGGAGAGAGTCTTGACGACGCCCGTATCGGTAAGCGCGTCCGACATCATGAGCAGCGGCGCGAACCAGATGAGCGCGTCCCAGGCGCGGCGCTCGGCGAGCAGGTCTTCCCAACTGAGCACGCGCGTGAGCAGGATCGCCGCCAGTCCCGCGAACGCCACAAACGTGTTCGAGACTCCGTGCCAATTCGACGTCACCCACGCGGCCATCACCGCCAGAAGGATGGCGATGAGCCACTTTTCGTCGCGCCGCAGCGGGCCCATTTTTTGCAGCTCCGCGCGCGCGTGTTCGCGGGCAGGATGCATGTCCCGGAGTTCGGGCCGGGCGATGCGGCACAACAGCCATGGCACTACCGCCAAGGTGAGAAATCCCGGCACGGACGCTCCCGCGAACCAGCGCATCCAGGTGAGATCGATGTGTCCCACGCGCATGGCGAACTCGGCGATTAACGGATTCGCGGCCATGCTGGTGAGAAACATCGCCGACGCCGTGTAGCAGGTGTGGAAGGAAGCCAGCATGAGATACTTGCCGGCGCGATTCGCCGTCGGTCCCGGCTCGGAGTCGAGCGCGGACGCCACGCTGCGGGTCACGGGAAAAATCACGCTGCCGCCGCGCGCGGTATCGGAGGGGATGAACGGCGCGAGCACGAAGTCGGCGGCGGCGAGCGAGTATCCCAGGCTGAGCGGGCTGTGCGCGAATCGCCGTACGAAAAAATAGCCGATGCGTTTGCCGAGTCCCGTAACGGTGAAGGCGCGGCCGAAGAGAAATGCCAGATAGATCAGCCACACCGTGATGTTACTGAAGCCGGAGAGCGCTTTCGCCGGCGGCAGCGTTCTGGTGAGCGCCAGCAGGGTCATGGCCATCAGAACGCTGGCCCCCATCGGCATCGGCTGCGCCACCATGGCGACAATCGTGGCCACGAAGATGGCGAGTAGATGCCGCTGCACCGTATCGAGGCCGGGCAGAGGAAGCAGATAGAGGAGCAACCCGGGCACGAGGACCGCGGTCCAGCGCCACCGGCCTGCCAGCCGGCGGTCGTACGATGGTGCGGGGTCGGCCATTCCTTCGAGGATACTCAAGTCACAACGGGAATGGGCCGCCATAGAAATGGCCATGGGCGGCTATCATGGATAGAGCCATGACGAAGAAACGACTGGGTAACAGCGATATGGAATTGACGCCGATCGGCGTTGGCGCGTGGGCGATGGGCGGAGGAGGATGGAAATTCGCATGGGGTCCGCAGGACGATGCGGAATCGGTGGAGGCGATCCACGCGGCGCTCGACCGCGGCGTGAACTGGATCGATACCGCGGCGGTGTACGGGTTGGGCCACTCGGAGGAAGTCGTGGCGCGGGCGCTGGAGGGGCGCTCGAACAGGCCGTACGTGTTCACGAAATGCTCGCGCGTCTGGGATGAGAGCGGTGAGATCTCGAGCGGTCTGAATGCCGGCTCGATTCGCCGCGAGTGCGAGGCGAGCCTGCGCCGCTTGCGCGCCGACACCATCGATCTATACCAGATTCATTGGCCCCTGCCCGATTCCGACGTTGAAGAAGGCTGGAGTACTCTCGCCAAACTGCGGGAAGAGGGAAAGGTGCGCTGGATCGGCGTATCGAATTTCAATGCGGCACAGATGGAGCGCTGCCGGGCGATCGCACCCATCACCTCGCTCCAGCCGCCTTATTCGGCGGTCTCGCCCGAAGTGGCGAGCGAGCAACTGCCCTACTGCGCGCGGCATGGAATCGGCGCGATCGTCTATTCGCCCATGAAATCGGGACTGTTGACCGGCGCGATGACCAGGGAGCGGGTGGCCAATTTCCCGGCGGACGACTTCCGGCGCAACGCGCTCAACTTCCAGGAACCTCATCTTTCGAAGAATTTGAAGCTCGCCGATTTGATGAAGGCGATCGGCGCGCGCCACGGCGTAGCGGCGGGTGTGGTGGCGATCGCGTGGACGCTGAACCATCCGGCCGTGACAGCGGCGATCGTGGGGATGCGGTCCGCCAAGCAGGTGGAGGGCGTAATCGCGGCGATGGAGTTTCGCTTGAGCGCCGAGGAGATCGCGGAAATCGAGGGGTGGCGGAAGGGGTAACATTTAAGGTGAGCGCACGGATGGCCGGCAGAATTCCCTCATGGATGAGATACATGGCTGACAGCGGAACATCGTCTGGCCGGACCCGCTTCGCAATTCCAGGGCAGTCGATGTCTTCCCCTGAAATGGTTCGCCGGACGCCACGCCCGTGCAGCGAATCGGCGCGTGGCTGGTCGGTGTGGTCTCGCAGGACATGGGGATCAACTTGTTCCTTCTGGCCCGGCAGCGCGGTTCCCGCCTTCCGGGCGCCGTGGGGTTGGGCGCGATTGATCCTGCTCCCCCTGATGGCGATCACGGCATCGCTCCATGCCCAAACCCCTGCTGTCCCCGATTGGGCGCGGCCAGGGTCGGCGACTCACACACAAGTCGCGCCGCCTCCCGATTTTCACCGCCCGAGCAGGAACTTCGACATTCCCATCGGCATCTTCGATGGCCAATCCGATATCGGCAGCGCGCTCCTGCCGGGCAGCGCGAGCTACGACGGAGCGACGAAGCGGTACACCATCAATTCCGCCGGCTACAACATTTGGTACACGCGCGACGAGTTTCGATATCTCTGGAAAAAGATGTCGGGAGACGTATCGCTCGCGGCCGACATCGCTTATCCCGACGCCAACGGCTATGGCGACCGCAAGGCTGTGCTCATCATCCGGCAGGATCTCGAAGACGATTCGAAAGAAGCCATGGTGGCGCTGCACGGCGCGGGCATGATCCATCTGGCGCACCGCTCCGAAAAGAATGTTCGCGTGAAAGACATGGAATATCGCATCGGCGGACGCGGCATCGGGGGCGGCGCTTCGCCCGACAACCTGGTCACCGTGACGGCCAAACGCATCGGCATCGAGAAGCGCGGCGATTCTTTCGCGCTATTCGTCAGCCTGGATGGGGAGCCGATGAGCCAGTTCGGTCCGCCAATCCAGCTTCATCTGGAAGCGCCTTTCTACGCCGGCATCGGCTTCTGCTCGCACCTGCCGGACAGATCGGATACGGCGGTGCTGTCGCACGTGGTGCTGGAGAATGCGGCTGGCAAGGTGAAATGATTATCCCCACCTCGGAAACGGATTTGCCCGCGCATCGCGGCACGCGGCAATCAACTCGGGCAGCCGCGCGCGCCGGTCCAGCAAGCGTTCCAGCAACTCGGTGAGCGCTTCTTCCTCGCCCACGATCCAAGCCGGCGGAATGCTCTTCCACGCCTGGTCGATTACCTCCTCGGGAAAGTGGACCACCTGTTCCAGCCACGGCTCGAAATCCTCGAGCGAACACACCGATTCGTACACCAGGCGCCGCGCATACAGGCCTTGCAGCGGCGAATCGGTGAACTCCCAGTGCGGGCCGTTGAAGGCAAATCCGTGGTCGATCATGCGCGCCACGAAACCGGCCTTGGCGCCTGCGGCGCGCTCGCTCTGGCGAACCATGGCGCGGTAGAAAACCGACTGCCGGCCGTCGGCGTTGCCCACCCATTTGTCGAAGACCAGGATGGCGCGGAAATCGGCCAGGTTGACCACCTGGGGGAGCAGGGCGTCGGGCAGAAAATCGTACACTGCGATGCGGTCGGGATTGCCGGGATAGCGCGAACCGAAATGCCATCCCGGTTCGACCGGGGTGGTGCGCGTGCCGAGCTTGACGTGGATTTCCGGGTTCGCCTCCAGGAATTCGGCGCTCACCTGAATGAGCGCGGTCTCAGGCGCGGCGATCTTTAAGTATCCCAGCAGCACCGACGAAATCAGCTCGTTCACCAGGATGCGCGGGTGCTGCGGATTATTGCGGAACTTCACCACGTACCAGTAGCCGTCATCCGCTTCGAGCAGATGGGCCTGCGCGCCGCCGCGCATTTTCCGCACATGCCGGACAGCCGTGAGGGGCATCAGGTGCGCTCGATTCGCCTTTCGCGAGGTGCGCTTCCGACGAAGTACACTTAGAGTAGTATCACACGGAGGAACAATCACAGATGGCGGAAAACGAAGCGGGATCGGCGTCCGGAACTCCGGAGGCGGGAGCAGCTTCCAGCGCGCCGCGCACCACCAATGAAGTAGCGCTCGAACTCATGAAATTTATCGCTGTCACCACGGGTTACGGCAGGACTTCGGGATCGGCGGCCGGCTTTTCCGGAAAGCCTCAGAGCCGGTCGGTGGAAGAACACGCCGAGGCGCTGCTCGAACTGTTCGAACGCTGCCGCAAGGTGGTCAAGAAAGAAGACTGAAGTGGCGATCGGCGCCCGCTATCAGCGGCAAGCTGCTGCTCTGAGCTTGCTGTACCGCCGCGCGAGCCCCAAGCTGTTTTAGCTGATCGCTGAGTGCCTTCCGCGATTGCCCACCAAGGTTGCGCCATTCTGCCTTGTGTTACGCTTTCCCTCAGCGTAATGGCAATCAACGGATACCTGGCGAAAAGTTCGGTAGTGGCCGCGCTGGGCGGGCTGCTCTTCGGATTCGATACGGCGGTAATCGCGGGCGCGACTGCCGCTCTTCAGAAGCAATACTCCTTAACCGATGCCGCACTCGGTGTCACCGTGTCGGCCGCGCTGGTCGGCACCATCCTCGGCGCCATGTTCGGCGGCATTCCCGGCGACCGCTACGGGCGCCGCAACAGCTTGCGCATCACCGCCGTGCTCTACCTGATTTCCGCTCTTGGCTGTGCGTTTGCGTTCGACTGGTATACCTTTCTCGCGGCGCGCTTCATCGGCGGGCTCGGCATTGGCGCATCGTCCGTGCTCGGGCCGATGTACATCGCCGAAATCGCGCCGGCGCGCTTGCGCGGACGCCTGGTCGGTTTCTTCCAGTTCAATATCGTCTTCGGCATCCTGCTGGCGTATCTCTCGAATTACCTGATCGGCACCCTGGGGTTCGGCGCCGTGGAGTGGCGCTGGAAACTCGGCGTCTCGGGCGTTCCGGCGGCGCTGTTCCTGGTCATGCTCTTTTTCATCGCCGAAAGTCCGCGCTGGCTGGCCAAGCAGGGCCGAGTGCGGGAAGCCGAAGAAGT
>Ga0335078_10019189_pt1 | contig 10168 bp, 10 predicted proteins | sample Lox_Sample_32_FD_206711 | JGI IMG/M metagenome (GOLD analysis project Ga0335078, IMG submission 206711) | Soil microbial communities from Loxahatchee National Wildlife Refuge, Florida, United States - Lox_Sample_3.2 | ecosystem: Environmental > Terrestrial > Soil > Wetlands | place: USA...
GCGCCGGCTGCTCGGTGACCGCGACGCCGGCGGTACCGGCCAGGATGCCGCGGGCCCGGCGGGCCGCGGCCGGATAGCCGGGAACCTCGGTAACGGCCAGCCGGGTGGGGATCTGGGCGGCGCGCGGAGCGGGCATCGACATCTCCGTGATGACTATCCGGGCGACCGTCTGACCGTCGGCGTTGCGCAGCCGGATCTCGCGTTCCTGGCTGACCACGGTGACCACCGGCAGCAGCGCGCGCAGGCCGGCCACCGCGGCGACCTGGTCCCGCAGCGGTCCCGGCGGGAGGGCATCTGGCAGGCACGGCCAGCGCGGCGGCGCCGGGGGGCCGTCCGTCCGCGCGGAGACCTGCCGCCCGCTGCCGTCGGTCAGCACCAGCTCGCCGCGTCCGCGCGGGCCGGCATGCTGCAACGTGAGCCCGGCCCGGTACAGCTGCCAGTCGAAGGTGTCGAGCCAGGTCCGCCGCACCCGGAATACCCGCCGGTCCTCGTCCACCCTGAAGGCCGCGCGCAGTTCGTCGCAGACCCGGGCGAGCGGCTGCGGCTCGTCGCCCGCGACCACAAATCCGTGCAAACGGGCCTCCACGTCGCGGACGTTATCATTCCGGGCATAGCCGTGGCTAGAAGTGAAGCAGCAGGCAAACACCAGGTTACCGGACGTGGCGGCCAGTTTGTGCACAGAGTCACAAGGCCTGTTACGCATACGTTTCCGCGGCTCATAGCCCACGAATGTTCACGACGTGAAGGGAAACATAATATGAACACCAGGCAAACACGACGGGATCGCCACAGGCCGGCCGGGACACGCCGGCCGGCCCGCGGTCACGGTGCGGGCGGCCAGGTGACGCCGGTGATCGCGCGGACGTCCGCCGGGCGCGGCATCGCCTGCTGCGTGCCCCGCCGGGCCGCGGCGGCCGCCGCCGCGGCACACGCCGCGCGGACCGCGGCCGCGGCGGGCGCGCCCCCGCCCAGCGCGACGGCCAGCGCGCCGACGAACGCGTCGCCGGAGCCGACGCTGTCCACCGCGCGGACGGGAAAGCCGGGCACGGTCGCGGCACCGCCCGGGCCGTCGAAGGCCGCCCCGTCCGCCCCGGCCGTGACGACCGCGTAGCCGGGCCGGCTGAGCGGTCCGGCAAGGGCGGCCGCCGCGGCGCGCGCGCCAGCGAGGCCGGTCACCCGGTGGCCGAGCAGCGCGGAGGCTTCGGACTGGTTCACGATCAGCCAGTCCACGTGGGCGGCCCAGGCGTGCAGCAGGCTGGCCGCCTCGGCCGGGGCCGGGGCCAGGTTGAGCAGGCACGCGCGGTGCCGTTCGCCGGCCCCGGCCAGGGCTGAGCCGATCGCGGGGCACGGGATCTCCGCCGAGATCACCAGGACGTCCGCGGGTTGCGCGAACGCGGCGGTGACCTCGGCGTGGCCGACCGCCTGGTTCGCCCCGGGGGCCACGGTGATCATGTTCTCCCCGTCCCGGTCGACCGTGATCAGGGCAAGCCCGGAGGCCGCCCCCGGAACCGGGCGGACGGCGGCGGCATCCACCCCTTCCGCCCGCAGCGCCCCGCTCAGGCGGCTGCCGAAATCGTCGTCACCGACGCAGGCCGCCATCCGCACCCGGGCCCCGAGCCGGGCCGCGGCGACGGCCTGATTGCCGCCCTTGCCGCCGGGCGCGAAGCGGGCCGCGGATCCCAGAACGGTCGCACCGGGGACGGGCAGCCGCGGCACGGTCACCGAGATGTCCATGTTCATGCTGCCGAGCACGGCTATCCGCGGCGTCGTCGTCATTTGCGCTCCTGCCTGTTCACCCGGCGGTCCCGTGCGGCGCCGTCACGCCCGGGGCGGCGGGCAGCCCGGTCAGCGGTGCTGCGCCAGCGGATCACCCGCGCGGCTGGCCCGCCAGGCGAGCAGCATAGCGAGCACGGACGCGACCGCGCCGGTGAGCATGGCCGCGCGGTCGCCGGCGACCCCCGCCCCGGCGCCCCGCCCGACGCACGCTGCCATGCCCGCGCGCCGACGAAGATCATGACCTTCCCCGACCTGCGCGCCGGCCGCACCAACGGCAGGCGCGGAGGATCGTCGCGTCCAGGGTGTCGGCGTCCAGGGTGTCGGCGGCCAGGGTGTCGGCGGCCAGGGTGTCGGCGGCCAGCCGGGCCGCCGCGGCGGCCCGCGCATGCGCGTTCGCTCGTTCATGCGTCGAGGTAAGCTGCCCTTACGGGATGTGAAGGGATGCCCCGATGGGGAAGCTTGAACGTCAGTTCCGGGATCTGATTTCGTCCATCCGGTCAACGTGGCGGGGACGCGGGCGCGGCGGCGCCCCCGGGCGGCCGGGCCGCACCGGCCAGGCACGCCGGAACCTTGCGGACCTGCGAAATACCGAGGCAGCCCGCAAGGCGGGGGCCACGCTCCGCGACGTCCGGTCCGGCGAGGCCGGCCGGCGGGCCCAGGAAGCCCTCCGCAATGCCCGGGACAGCGATACCGGCCGCAAGGCCCGCAAAGCCGCACGCGACCTGCGGAACAGCGAGACGGCCCGCAAAGCGCAGCAAGCGGCCGGGGACCTGCGGAACAGCGAAGCGGCGCACCGCGCTCAGGAGGCGGTACGCGACCTGCGCGACAGCGACGCCGCGCGGCGGGCGCAGGCGTCGGTCCGGGAGTTCCGCGAGAGCGAGGCCGGCCGCAGGACCGAAGCGACCATCGAGGAAGCCGAGGCGGCTGCGCGCGCCGCCTACCTGCGGCTGCGCCGTTCGATGGGTGACCGGTAGGCCTGCTCCCCGGCGCGGTCGGGTGTGATTCGGGTTACCGGCGTGCAGTGGCCCGGGATGCGGGCGACCCGATGGCGGCTGGGCCAGCGCTGGCCCGACGCGGCTCAGCCGCCCTGCGATCCGGCCCGGCGGGACAACTCACTCCGGCGCGTATTTCGCTGAGGACGCTGCCCGCGCGACGGCAGATCCGCTCCCAGGCCCGCACCGCCGCGGGGCTGCCATCCCGTACCTTCCGGTGCTTACGAAAGGTAATGAGACAACTGCACATTTCCGTGGCTGGCCGTGTGAGTTCCGGCACCGGCACATCGCTCGCCAATCATCGGCCAGTCGCCTTTAAGACGCCGTGGCCAGCACGTATATGCTGATTGATTAAGTAAAGTGTCACCGATTTGTTACATGCGGTGATGCCGCTCTTGACGAACCGGAAATGTGAGCGATAACATCATCATAACTCACCAGCAGCTCCGGCCTGCCAGCCGCCCGGCTGAGCCCGCGTGACGGCGGGCCGTTCCGCTGCGCTGCCGGTGGCTTAGGGAGGCGCGAGGTGACGCGGTCACCGCGTAATCCGGGCAGGCCCGGTCAGGGCAGCCAGGCGCGAGCCAGGGTGAGCACGGCGGGCCGCCGGGCCAGCGCGCTCGGCCGACCGCCGGTGATGGCCGACGTCGCCCAGCTCGCGGGGGTTTCCCACCAGACGGTATCGCGCGTCCTCAATGATCACCCGAACGTGCGCCCGGACACCCGCGAGAAGGTCCTCGACGCAATCCGCCAGCTCGCCTACCGGCCCAACGCGGCGGCGCGGGCCCTGGTGACCCGCCGCACGCACACGCTCGGCGTGATCGGCATCGACTCGCCGCTCTACGGGCCGGCCATGATGCTGAACGGGATCGAGCGCGCCGCCCAGAACGGACATTTCGTGGTCATCGCGAGCCTGCCCGCGCTGGATCGCCGCTCGATGCTGAACGCCGTGGACAGGTTCCTCGGCCACGCGGTCGAGGGCATCATCGTCATCGCGCCGCAGACCTCGGCGGTCGCCGCGCTCAGCCACGTGCCGCCCGACCTGCCGCTGGTCGCCGTCGGGTGCAGCACCCGCGCGCCGCTGACGTCCGTGGCGGTGGACAACGCGGGCGGCGCCGGCCGGGCCACCCGCCACCTGCTCGATCTGGGCCATGCGACCGTCCATCACGTGGCGGGCCCCACGAGCTGGCTGGACGCCCGGGAGCGCATCAACGGCTGGCGTGCGGCGCTGAGCGAGGCGGGTGCCCCCGAACCGGACATCATCTCGGGCGACTGGTCGGCGCGCTCCGGGTACGAGATCGGGCAGCGGGTGGCGGGCATGGCCGATGTCACCGCCGTCTTCTGCGCCAACGACACCCTGGCCCTCGGGCTCATCCGGGCGCTGACCGAGCGCGGCCGGCGCGTCCCCGATGACATCAGCGTGGTCGGGTTCGACGACGTGCCGGAGGCGGGGTACTACCTCCCGCCGCTCACCACGGTCCGGCAGGATTTCGGTGAGCTCGGCCGCTGCGCGCTGAGCGCGCTGGTCGAGCGGATCGCCCGCGGGCCCGGCACCGGGACCCACCTGAAGGTGCCGCCGGAACTCGTGGTCCGCGCGAGCTCCGCGCCGCCGCGGGGAGGCCCGGCGCGCGGCGGATAGCCGGCCGGCTTACGGTTCGGTGAGGCGGGGCACGCACGGCCCAGACCGGAACGGCCCAGACCGGAACGGCCCAGACCGGAACGGCCCAGACCGGAACGGCCCAGACCGGAACGGCCCAGACCGGAATGGCCCAGACCGGAACGGCCGTGGCGGGCCCGCGTCAGCGGGCTGGCGGGAGTTAGCGGGACCACAGAGGGGTGGGCCAACCCGGGGGCTGTGGACAACGGGGGATAGGGGAAGCCCGAAAACGGGAGCGCCCACTGGGAGGCGGACATGGTTGTTAGCGCTAACAACGACGACCGCTACGTCGTCGGCGTGGACTACGGCACCCTGTCCGGGCGTGCGCTCGTCGTCCGGGTCAGCGACGGGGCCGAGGCCGGCACCGCGGTGCACGAATACCGGCACGGTGTCATGGACCGTGAGCTGGCCGCCACCGGCGAACCGCTGCCGCCCGACTGGGCGCTGCAGGATCCGGCCGACTACCTGGCCGTGCTGCGGACGGCGGTGCCCGCGTCCATCCGGTGCGCGGGTGTCGGCCCGGCCGCGGTGATCGGCATCGCCACCGACTTCACCGCGTGCACGGTGCTGCCCGTCACGGCGGACGGGACGCCGCTGTGCCTGCTGCCCGGCCTGGAGGGACGGCCGCACGCCTACCCCAAGCTGTGGAAGCACCACGCCGCCCAGTCGCACGCGGACCGGATCAACGCGCTGGCCCACGAGCGGAAGGAACCGTGGATCGAGCGCTACGGCGGCAAGATCTCCTCGGAATGGCAGTACGCCAAGGCGCTCCAGCTGCTGGAGGAGGATCCCGGGCTCTACGCGCGCGCCGGGCGCTGGATCGAGGCCGCGGACTGGATCATCTGGCAGCTCACCGGCAAGGAGACGCGCAACGCCTGCACCGCCGGGTACAAGGGCATCTGGCAGGACGGGCACTATCCGTCACGTGAGTTCCTGGCCGCGCTGAACCCGGATTTCGCCGGCTTCGCGGCCAGCAAGCTGGATCACCCGATCTCGGCGCTCGGCACCCGGGCCGGGACGCTGACCGCCGAGGCCGCCGGGTGGACCGGGCTGCCCGAGGGCATCGCGGTCGCCGTCGGGAACGTCGACGCGCACGTCACCGCGCCCGCCGCGCGCGCCGTCGAGCCGGGCCAGATGGTCGCCATCATGGGCACGTCCACCTGCCACGTGATGAACAGCGACGGCCTGGCCGAGATCCCGGGCATGTGCGGGGTGGTCGACGGCGGCATCATCGCGGGCCAGTGGGGTTACGAGGCCGGGCAGAGCAGTGTCGGCGACATCTTCGCGTGGTTCACCGAGCACGCGGTGCCCGGCTCCTACCGTGACGAAGCGGCCCTGCGCGGCATCTCCGTGCACGACCTGCTGACTGAGGAGGCGGCGGCCCAGCCGGCCGGCGCGCACGGGCTGGTGGCGCTGGACTGGTTCGGCGGCAACCGGTCGGTGCTCGTGGACCATCATCTGTCCGGTGCCATCGTCGGGCTCACCCTCGCCAGCCGACCGGCCGAGATCTACCGGGCGCTGCTGGAGTCGACCGCGTTCGGCACGCGGGTGATCATCGATGCGTTCACCGCGGCCGGGGTCCCGGTGACCGAGCTGATCGTGGCCGGCGGCCTGCTCAGGAACGACCTGATCATGCAGATATACGCGGACGTCATGCGGCGGCCGCTCAGCGTGATCGCCTCCGATCAGGGGCCGGCCCTGGGGTCGGCCATCCACGCGGCCGTGGCGGCCGGCGCCTACCCGGACGTCCCGGCCGCCGCGCAGGCCATGGGCAAGAAACGGCACGAGGTCTACCAGCCGGACCCGGCGAGTGCGGCGGTGTACGACGAGCTGTACGCCGAATACGCCACGCTGCACGACTACTTTGGCCGGGGGGGCAACGGCAGCATGCACCGGCTGCGCGCGCTGCGTGACCGTGTGCTCGGCTCCCGCGGCACCGCCTACGACCCAGATCCCGATGCCGGTGACACCACATCCGGGTCGCTCGACGACGAAACGGGAGGTTCCTGATGAGCGTTGCCAACGGCGGCCTGCCGGCCGCGGAGCTGGTGGCCGAGCTGCGCGAGATCGTCTCGGACCTGCACGCCGAACTGCCGCGCAACGGGCTGGCCGCCTGGACGTCGGGAAACGTGTCCGCCCGGGTCCCGGGCGCCGACCTGATGATCATCAAGCCGAGCGGCATCGGCTACGACGACCTGACACCCGAATCGATGGTCGTCTGCGACCTGGACGGCAACACGGTCAGCGACGGGTACACACCGTCCAGCGACACGGCCACGCACGCGTACATCTACCGGCACATGCCGGGGGTCGGCGGCGTCGTGCACACCCATTCGACCTACGCGACCGCGTGGGCGGCGCTCGGGGAGCCGATTCCCTGTGTCATCACGGCCATGGCGGACGAGTTCGGCGGGGAGATCCCGATCGGGCCGTTCGCGCTGATCGGCAGCGACGAGATCGGGCGCGGCGTGGTGGCGACGCTGGCCGGCCACCGCTCCCCCGCCGTGCTGATGCGCAGCCATGGGGTGTTCACGATCGGGCCGACCGTCCGGGACGCCGTCAAGGCCGCGATCATGTGCGAGGACGTGGCCCGCACCGTGCACGCCGCGCGCCTGCTGGGTCATCCGGAACCGCTTCCGCACGATCAGGTGGACGCGCTGCACAAGCGTTACAAGGAACAGTACGGCCAGCGTTGAGCGGCAGCACGCCCGGCACCGATCCGCCTCCCGCGCCGGGCACTGGAGGCTGGCGCCGAGCCCCGGGCCGGGCCCGATTCGAGAAGGAGATGGTCATGGCTGACGGCAGGCCGCGCATCGGCATCCTCGGCATCATGCAGGACCTTTACGACGACATGATCCCGGGGATCGCCCAGCGGCAGGAGGGTTACGCCGCGGAGATCGCCCGGAATCTGTCGGACGCTGCCGATTTCACCCCCAGCAAGGCGATCAAGTACCGGGCGGACGCGGAGCGCGCGATGCGCGAGTTCGAGGACTCCGGCCTGGATGGGGTCATGGTCGTGATGCTCACCTACGGGCCGGCCATGCGGGTGGCGCGTCTGCTGAGCGAATCGCGGCTGCCGGTGCTGCTGGCCAACATCCAGCCGGAGCCGGCGGTCACGCCCGCGTGGGACATGGCCGACATGACCTACAACCAGGGCGTGCACGGCGCCCAGGACACCGCGAACGCCATGGTCCGGGCGGGCAAGCGGTTCCAGGTGCTGACCGACGACTGGAAGAGCGACAGCTTCCGCACGGACGTCGGCCGCTGGGCGCGCGCCGCGGCAGCCGTCACCGCGTGGAAGTCGCTGAAGACCGCGATCTTCGGCTATCCGATGAACGACATGGGCGACATCCGGGTCGACGAGAACGCGCTGGTCCGCACGCTCGGGCCGGAGATCATCGCGGTCGCGCCCGGAGACCTGGTCCGGGGCATCGACGAGGTCAGCGACGCGCAGTTGTCCGAGGTGATCTCGTTCGAGGACGCGAACTTCGAGATCGACCCGCGGCTGTCCCGCGAGGAGCGCGGGGACCATGCGCGGATGCAGGTGGCGCTGGAGAAGATCCTGAACGAGGGCGGTTTCGGCGCTTACACCGCGCACTTCGACGCCATCGGGGAGGATGGCCGCTTCCGCCGGCTGCCACTGGCCGCTGCGTCCAGCCTGATGGCCAAGGGATACGGGTACGCGGCCGAGGGCGACGTGCTGACCGCGTGCCTGGACTACGCCGGGCACAAGCTGATCGGGAACGCGCATTTCACCGAGATGTACGCGATGGATTTCCCGAGCGACTCGATCCTGCAGAGCCACATGGGTGAGGGCAACTGGCAGGTGGCCCGCTCCGACCGGCCGGTGAAGCTGATCAAGCGGCCGCTCGGCATCGGCCGCCTGGCCGACCCGCCGACGTTCCTGTTCCAGCTCCAGCCGGGCCCGGCCACGCTGGCCACCCTGGTCTCGCTGGAAGGCGACCGGTTCCGGCTGGTCTGCGCCGAAGGTGAGAACCTGGACAGCCAGGAGCTTCCGGCGCTGGAGATGCCCTACGGCCAGTTCCGGCCTTCGTCCGGCGTGCGGGCCTGCCTGAACGGCTGGCTGCGCGCGGGCGGCCCGCACCACGAGGTAATGAACCTCGGGCACCACGCCGCGGCCTGGCGGGACTTCTGCGACATCGCCGGCATCGAATTTGTCCAGGTTTGACTACTCCCCGCCCTGAAGGACGGGGATAACGGGCCACGTTCCGCGCCTTGCGTTCCAGGCGGCGGAGGTTCGGAACCCCGGACCGGGTGTTCGGCGCGGTCGCGGACGTGATCGCCCAGACGGGGATCTTGCGGGGCCGGCGGAAGCGGTGCGTGGACTCGACGGTTTTCGACGACGCGGTGGCCACGATGGACACCGTGTCGCAGCTGACGGCCGCGATCCGGAAGGTGGCCCGGGTGGTGGACGGCGCGGCGCAGGTGATTGCGGCGGTGTGCAAGCTCGATGATTTCACCATCGATGAGGACCGCGGCACGGTCACCTGCCCGGCCGGGCAGGTCCGGCAGATGAGCGCCTCCCGCACCGTCAGCTTCGGCGCGGCCGCGATCAACCTGCGCACCCTGCTACGGCACGGCCTGGCGCGTTGCGGTGGCGCCTGGTCCTGGCCTGAACGGCCAGGAACCCGCCCACCCGGTCCTGCCAGCAGCCCCGGCCGGTTCCCGCAGGCCCTCAAGAGCCGCCCGAGCCTCCCGAGAACAGGCGGCCTGGGGAAACACGAGCGAGTCCCTGGCGCACTGCCCGATCAGGCGGCCGGAAGGCCGTCCGCGAATACTGGTTGTTCAGGAGGGTCCTAGGCACACGACCGTGACCGCTGCGGCCACGACCAGCCACGGCCACCGCCTCCTCTTGGGCGCGGGCGATGCCTTAACCACATTCCCCCTTATGCTTTAACCCCTCGGTTCAAGTGTGGCGTCCCGGTCATCCATGAGAAAGCCGATCGGGCTCTGGCGCCGTAGATGAATGCGGCGGCGCGCGTTCCGTCCGGCCGCGGCCGGTGGTGGGTGGGTGGGCCATCCCTCTGGTTGCTGCTTGCGTGCCGGTCGGCGCGGCCGGGGACGAGTGTGGCGGCGGTCGTCCCGGCCTGGACGGGGGTCGGCGCCTTCTTCGAGTTCACGCGCGGCGGGGCCTACCGCGACGACCAGGTCACCGCGACGACCGCCAAGCTGCTCGGCCGGCCGCCGCGCACCTTCGCGGACTGGGCGCACGCGCATGCCGGCGCCTTCGGCTGAACCCCGGCGGCCCCACCGGACTCGGCTGGGACCCGCAGCCGACCCGCCGGGCCGCGCCTTCGCGGCCCGGCGCGCCACCGGCCGGGACATCCCCGCGCGTTGCGTTTGTGGTTTGCGGGGACCGTGGGTCAGCTACGGCCGGCGGACCGGCGGAAGGCAAGGCGGCCGTTGCGCATCACGCCGATCCGCTGGGCCCGCCGGGCGACGGTGCTGTCGTGCGTGACCACGACGAGGGTGAGGTTGTACTCCCGCCAGAACTTCTCCAGCAGCACCATGATCTCGTCGCGGGTGTCCTCGTCCAGGTTGCCGGTCGGCTCGTCGGCCAGCAGCACCTTCGGCTCCTTGACCAGGGCCCGGGCGAGGGCGACGCGCTGCTGCTGGCCGCCGGACAGCTCCGAGGGCAGGTGCCGGGCGCGGTCGCCGAGGCCCAGGTCCTCCAGCGCCTTCATCGCCCGCGCCCTGCGGCGCGAGCTGGTTCACCAGCTCGGCG
>Ga0335078_10019190_pt1 | contig 10168 bp, 7 predicted proteins | sample Lox_Sample_32_FD_206711 | JGI IMG/M metagenome (GOLD analysis project Ga0335078, IMG submission 206711) | Soil microbial communities from Loxahatchee National Wildlife Refuge, Florida, United States - Lox_Sample_3.2 | ecosystem: Environmental > Terrestrial > Soil > Wetlands | place: USA: Florida...
TCGAATTCTCTCACTGCCGCCTTGATCGCATCCGTAGTAGCCGTGGCCACGCTGCTCATGGTCCGCGCCACTTCAGGCATAAAGCCTTCCGAAGCCGGAGCGGCCGGCTGGGCCACGGGTGCTTCGGCCGGCGGCTCGGCGAATGCGGCCGCCTGACTCTCCGCGGGCGGCGCGGGACCAGCCGATTGTGCCGCGTCCGCTGCCGCAAAGGCCGCGTAACTCTTCTGCATTTCCTGCTCAAGCGACAGCGAGGCTTCTTCGGGAGCCAGCGCCACCGGAACTGCCATCCAGCGCGTGTCGCCGTGCGCAGAAGCGGCACCGGCTGCAGCGGCCATCGTCACCGGCTCCCCCTCTGGGGCGTGAGAGTCCGAACCATTTCCTGAACTCGGAGCGAGCGACACGTAAGTCCCCAGCGGCAGTGCCGTAATCGCCAACGTCATATCGGCGGCGATCGAGGAGGTCAGGTCGGGAGCCTTAGAGGCCGGAACGGCTTCGCTCGGTTTGTGCGCCGGCACCTCGGCTTCTTCTTTTTGCTCGGCCTCCCGATCTTTCTCCTTCGTTTCTTTCGCGGCCACTGCCTCCACCGCGGGCGGTGCGGATTCCTTCGCCGCCTCAACCGCTGGCGTCTCCTGTTTTGCCTCAGACCTGGCCTCGGTTGACGCTTCCGCTTGAACCGCGGGTTGCGCTGCTGGCTCGCTGACCGAGGGTGCATCAGCCGGGACTTCCGCCGAGGTTTTTTCCGCGACGGGTTCCGCGGCACGCCGTGTTTCCGCGGCTTTTTCCGGTTCATGCTTTCCGGTCCCAGTGCCCTTGATCTGCGCAGCCGCCGCCGCAAGAGCCGCAATCTCCTCCGGAGTCACATCTTTGGGTAAACCCTGATACGCCAGTGCGCCCATATCAACCCGCGGTCCCTCTTCCTTCACTGGCTCCGGCCGACGCAGCGGCGTGTGATCCACCGTTGTGCGCAGGTCTTTGTTTAGCGGGTTATAGAATTCGTCCGTATCCTGTTCCTTTTCTTCTGCTGGCTTTCCTTTCTTGGCGGAGGGAAATTGGATCCGGTGCTTCCACCCCGTATCCTCTTCGACCGCCATGGACTTGTCGTAGCGACCTTCTTCGACGGCGGCAATGGCGCGGGCGAAACGTCCCGGCTTGTGCGGCTCTGGACGGGGGACAATCTTGTCTTCCAGCTTGCTGAGCGCGCTCAGCAATTCGCTGGCTTCGAAAGGTTTAATAATGAAGGCATCGGCCCTGCAGCGCTTGGCTTCTTCCGGTTTAAACGGCTCCAGTTTACCCACCGTCAGCAGGATCGGTATCCGCGCAGTCTCGCTGGCTTCCTTGAGGCGCTGGCACACCTCCATGCCGCTGTAGCCGGGCATGTAAACGTCGAGAACGATGACGTCAGGTTTGGTCTCGTTGACCTTCTTCAGGGCCGCGGAACCGTTGTTGACCGTGATGACGTCGTAGCCCGCGTCAGCAAGGATTTTCCTCCCCATGTTCTGGGCAGTGACGCTGTCGTCGGCGAGCAGTATCTTCCGGGCCAAAGGTTTTCCTCTGATGAGGGGAGATACCGCGAAGGTAACCCGATAGCCAGCCTAAGTCAATGACGCAAAAGGGAAGTAACTGGTTACCAGTGGTCAACACCCACTGGGGCACGCTCGTAACGCCGCCGGCCCGCCGGCTGTCGGAGGCGTCTCTTCGCCATGCTCTTGGCTCGATTCCCTCGTCAAATTTGATCCACCTAACCTTTTCCCTCCCCTATGCGTCCAAGAGAGATAAAATGACCTCACCTGTGGGAGGGTCTGGTTATGGCCCGTGTTGGGGTTCGCTCCTTCGTCTTGAGTTTTTCGCTGGCTTGTCTTGCAGTTTCCGGTTCTGCTGCTCCTCATCCCAAATCACCCGGTCGAGCCGCCAGTTCCGCCAACGACGACCTCACCGTGCACGAATGGGGTACCTTCACTTCCATCGCCAATCGCGACGGCGAGACCGTGAAGTGGAATGCGCTCGGCGGCGTCGACGATCTGCCCGAGTTCGTCGAGCACCTCAACGGCGCCAATTTCAAGGCCGGGTTGCAAGGCACCATTCGCATGGAGACTCCTGTTCTCTACTTCTACTCACCCGGCGAAACCACTGTGTCGGTGAGAGTTGCATTCACCAACGGGATCATCACTGAGTGGTATCCGCACGCCAGCCACGTCGAACCCGACCCCCGCAAATTCGTTCGCGAAAACGCCCTCTTCCACTGGTGGCACTCGAATGGCGCCATTGCCTGGGATTCCGTCTCCGTCGAACCGGGTGTCGCCGCGCACTTTCCGGCAGGCGACAGCGAGAGCCGCTACTTTGCCGCTCGCGAAACTGCCGCCGCGCCGTTAGTCGTCAACACTCGCTCAGGCACGCAGCAGGAAAAATTTCTCTTTTATCGCGGAGTATCCGTCTTTCCCGTTCCTGTCTCCGCGCAGTCAACGGCTGACGGCAAAGTACTAGTGAGAAATCTCGGCCAGGAACAGATTCCCAGCGTCATTCTTTTCGAGCGCCGAGGAGACAAGCTCGGCTACCGTCTCGCAGGCTCGCTCGAAAGTGAGGCCTCGCTCGACCCTCCGGAACTGACTTCCACCGTCGAATCCCTGCGCCGGGATCTCGAAGCTGTGCTGATCGCCCAAGGCCTCTTCCCCGACGAGGCCCGCGCCATGGTCGAGACTTGGCGGACGTCATGGTTTGAAGAAGGCAGCCGCCTGCTCTACATCGTCCCTCGCGCGTTTGTGGATGCGGTCCTGCCGCTCTCGATCACCCCGGCTCCTGCGCAGACTGTCCGCATATTTGTGGGCAGGATGGAACTGATTACACCCGTCAGCGAGCGCGCCGTGGAAGAAGCGCTTGCCAGTCACGACCGTTACACGATTAACAAGTATGGCCGATTTCTGGAGCCGGTTCTCGATCAACTCAAAGCGGAGGATCCCGCCCGGGCTGCGCTGCTGGACAAGGAACTACAGGGCACCTACAGCGTGCCGTTACCCGAGTCACCCGCCAAGTAAAGGCGGAGCTGGCGCCCCTTAGGAAGTTGCGTTTTCAATCTCGATTGTCATTCTGAGCGGAGTGGATGGTTCGCGGAGCGAAGCAGCCACGAAGTCGAAGAATCCCCAGCGCTCAAAAGCGACACGTGCAGGAAGGCGTTTTCTCAGTGCTGCCGGTTCGTGGTGAGAATCCCCGATGCGTCCGTACTGAGGTCCAGTAACGCAAGGTCCTTCGACTGCAATGCCGTCCGCTCCGCGGACGGCATTTTCGCTCAGGATGACAACATCATGCGGCAGAATAAAAAAACGCCACCCTTAGAACGGAACGATCTTCTTGATCCCCTTCTTCTTCTTCTTCCTGCTGCTGGAGATCTCCTGATCGCTGGCCGGCGTGTTGTCGGCGCTGACCGACGTCTGGCCCTGCTGGATTTCATTCACCTGGGCTGGCGGCGGCAATGACTGATCGGTGCCGTTGTCAATGGGCTTGATCTCGTTCGAATCCCCGGGTACGTTGGGTTTCAGTTCGTTCGCGTCGGAAGCGGCTTGCGGGGGGTTCTCCGGGGTGGTCGGCTTTCCAAATGGCGACGTGCCGGTTGCATCGTTGGTCGGCGCCGGTTCACTTGGAACCGGTGTATCGGGCTTCACAATCTCGACGCCCAGAGTGTTCTTTCCCGGGGCTGCGAGCACCGCGGCGATCGATTCCTGTTGGACCTTGGTCGCGCTCAGCGGCTCCCGGGGAAACATCGTCGGCTCGCCCACTTTGACCGCCTGCGACACGTCCGGCCCTTTCTTGATGAGCCCCATCAATTTCTGGGCTGTGGTGCTCTCGCGCCGGCTGGCGTCCTCAGCCTTGTTCTGCGCCAGCGCTGCCCGGGTTGGGCGCGGGACGGGCTGGTGCAACTCGATCAGCCGCTTCTTGGCATCGTCGGCACGATCCATGACCGGATAACGGGTGAGGATCTTGTCGTAGGCTTCGGCCGCGCGTGCCGTCCGCTCCTCGATGAACTTTGCCTTCGCGCTCTCCATGACGCAGCCACGTGGCAACATGTGCGCGTCGCACGTCGGTGCGCTCCGAATTCGCGCAATCTGGCCTTCGTAGTTCTGGCCCAGCAGATACAGCGCTTCGTCGGCGCGGCTATACAGCGGATACGTGTCCACCAGCGTTTGCAAGCGGGCAATCGATGCCGGATACGACTCCCGTAGATAGTAGAACCGCCCGATCTGGAATTCGCGGTCGGCCAGCACCTCCTGCACCTCGAGCAGCCGCTGCTTGGCCTCGGGGACCAGCTTGCTGTCGGGGAACTGCAGGATCACCTTGCGGTACTCGTCTTCCGCGCGCTTGGCGTGCGTGTAGTCGCGGTCCGACTTCTCCATCTGCTGATAATGGATGTTGGCGATTTTCAGCTGCGCTTCGGCCGCTTCCGGCATGTTGGGGAAGAAGACGATGAAGTCGCTGTACTCCTGCTCGGCCTGCGCCAGGGACGCCGCGCCGCCCTCGGCGTACCATGAGTCGCCCACCGCCAGCTTGGCGCGGGCCACGAACTCGGAATCCGGATATGTGTTAATCAGGGTTTGCAGCGTCAGCCGGGCCACGTCAAAGCGGTTGTGGCGCATCGCGTCCATGGACTTGTCGAACAGCACTTTGTCCGGCTGCTTCGATCCCACGGCCGCCAAAGGGTTGGCTGACTTCTTGTTGGTGCAGGCCGCCGTCAACGCCAGCAGCACGCCCAGCACGGCAATCGATGTAATTCGACGTGACATAAAACCCCGTGTTTCAAAGTTTCAAAGTTTCAAGGTTGCAAGGTTCTGTCCTTTTGAAACCTTGAAACTCTGAAACCTTGAAACCTGGATTCTCTAGACTTTCAGCATGGCGGCTTCGTGCGCCGCCTTCAGCAGCGCTGCCGCATTCTTCTTTGGATCGCCGTTGCCGAACACGGCGTTGCCCGCCACCAGAATTTCTGCACCGGCCCGGACCACGTCGGCAACGGTGTCGAGCGCCACCCCGCCATCTACTTCGATGCGATAATTCAGCCCGCGTTGGCTGCGAACCTCGGCCAGGCGCCTCATTTTATGGAGCGTGGACGGGATAAACTGTTGCGCCCCAAAGCCGGGATTGACCGACATCACCAGCACATAGTCTACAACGTCAAGCACTTCCGAGAGCGTCTCGACCGGCGTCGCGGGGTTAATTACCACGCCGGCCAGGCAATCGTGGTCCTTGATGTGGTGAAGGGTGCGGTTCAAGTGCCGGCAGACTTCCTGGTGCACCGAAATCCAATCCGCGCCTGCTTCGGCAAAAACCGGAATGAATTCGTCGGGATTCTCGATCATCAGGTGGCAATCGAGCGGCAACTCGGTCGCCCGCCGCAGCGATTTCACAACGGGCGGCCCGATCGTCAGATTCGGAACGAAGTGCCCATCCATGATGTCCACGTGGATGACGGTCCCGCCGCCTTCGCCCGCCGCGCGCACCTCCTCGCCCAGCCGGGAGAAATCCGCGGAAAGGATAGATGGCGCCAGTTCGATCGGTGAGCTCACAGAACCTGGACCCTCGGAATCTGAACCTTCACAAGAAAATCTCTTGCCCAAAATTCTAACACGTGATCCCGACCGTATCTCGCGTCTTCGAAGGCGTAATCCCGAGCAAAGCCGTTTTTCAGGCGGGGCGAGAGATCTCGCGTGGGGCTTTCGGGCTCCTCGTGTTACCCTCGTCCGGCGTGCTCCCGCTCACTCAAGTCGCGCCGGCGACCTGCTCGGTCACTGCCGCCTTCTGCTGGGGGTCCTCTGATTTCGCCGGCGGATACGCCTCCCGCCGAGCCAATGCTTTTACCTTTACCGCTTTCACCCACATCTGCGCTATCGCGGTCATGCTCCCCATCGCACTGGCCCAACAAGCCGACTTCCCCTCGGGCGCAAGCATCCTCTGGGCACTTCTGGCGGGATCGGTCGGAGGCTTCTCGCTCGCCATTTTCTATCGCGCTCTGTCCACGGGACAGATGGGCCTGGTTGCGCCTGTCGGAGCTCTGTTGGGCGCGGCCATCCCGGCTCTCGTTGACATCGCCATGGAAGGCTCGCCGCGCCGCTGGACCCTAGTCGGCTTCATACTCGCCATCCTCGCCATCTGGCTGATCACGCGGCCTGAGCCGGCTTCCGGCCTCTGCGCACTGGCTTCCGCGTCGGGGGAAAAAAAAGTTGATGCGAACCCAGAGAGCCCGAAGGCGGAAGCCGGCCGACGGCCGGCGGGTGTCGCCATGGCCGCCCTCGCCGGCGTCGGATTCGCCGGCTTCTATCTCTGCATCCACCAGACGCACGGCTCACCGACCTGGCTGGCTATCGTTTCCCGCGTCGGCTCGTTCACGGCTACGGCCGTTGCCGTTGTCGCCATGCGCGCCCCGCTCGCGCTCGATCGTCCCCGTGCCGCGTTCGGCATGGTCGCAGGATTTCTTGACATCAGCGGCAGCGCGCTCTTCATCTACGCCAGCCAGCGCGGACGCCTCGACGAAGCCGTGGTGATCACCTCACTCTACCCGGCCGTGACCGTTCTGCTCGCCCGCCTTGTCCTGAGAGAACATTTCAGCCGCTGGAAGGTTGTGGGCCTGGTCGCGGCCCTAGCCGCCGTGCCGTTGATTGCCGCAGGATAGGCCACGGATTACGAAGCGGCTTCCGGCGTTCGGCTTTCCTTGATAATGACCCGGCAACAACGGCGGAAGCCGGAAAGCCGATGCCGAAAGCCGAAGAATCCGTGTCAATCCGTGGCTGGTTTGCTAGCATCCGAATGTGGCGCTCATCGAAGTCCGCAATCTGACCAAAATCTTTCCTCACGCCGCCTCGCCGTTTGGCGGCAAAACTCGCGGCGGGGAAGTCCGGGCCGTGGATGACGTTTCCCTCGACATCCATTCCGGCGAGACCCTCGGCCTGGTGGGCGAATCCGGCTCGGGCAAAAGCACGCTGGGACGCCTGATTCTGCGCCTGATCGAGCCCACTTCCGGCGCGATCCGCTACCACGGCCGCGACCTTCTCGCCGCCAGCGGCGGCGGATTGCGCCGGCTGCGCCGCGACCTGCAGATCATTTTCCAGGATCCCTTCGCATCGCTCGATCCCCGCTTCCGCGTCCAAGACATCATTGCCGAACCGCTGATCATTCATGGAGATACATGTGGGGACAGCCGCCCTTGGCTGTCCGGTCGAGCGAAGCTCGACCTCCGCACCCGCGTCGCGGGACTTCTCCGCGCCGTCGGCCTCGACGAATCCGCCCTCCACCGCTATCCCCACGAATTCTCTGGCGGACAACGCCAACGCATCGGGATTGCCCGCGCTCTCGCTCTGCGGCCGAAATTCATCGTCTGCGATGAGCCCGTCTCCGCCCTCGACGTCAGCGTGGGCGCCCAGATCGTCAACCTGCTCGCCCAGCTCCAGCGCGACTTCGGCCTGACGTATCTCTTCATCTCACACTCCATGCCCGTCGTGCGCTATCTTTCTAGCCGCATCGCCGTCATGTATCGAGGCAAGATCGTCGAGGTCGGCGATGCTACCCAGATCACAGAACGCCCCCAGCACTCCTACACGCGCTCGTTGCTCGAAGCCACTCCTCAGCTCGCGTAGAGGCAGTCCCTCAAGTGGCTTGTGCAGAATCTTGCGCAGCCCTGCGGCCTCCTTTTGAAAATTCTTTTTGCAACCAAAGAGTCTCTGCTAGACTCGTAACCACTAAAGGGTTCTGGGGTCTTGGCAGCGACAAATTCCACGTCTTTTCCTCTGGCCGTTTCATCCCAAGGGAGTTTCTCCCGTGATCACGCCGAACTCATATTCGTCTTCTGCGCCATCATGGCGGTGCTGTGGCTGCCCACCCGCGAACAACTGATATTCGGCCCTCTGGCGTTGTTAACCCCTTTGGTCTTAACGCTCTGGCGGCGACCCAGCTTCGACGATCTGGGCCTCACCTGGCGCCGGCTGGTGGCTTCGCTGTGGATACTTCCGGCCGCCATCGTTTTGGCCGTCGTCAGCGCGTGGGTGGCGAAAACGGCGGGCATTTTTCATCCGCTCCACAAGGCCGATTTCGAGCACGTCGGCGGCTATGTGCTGTGGACGCTTTACCAGCAGTTTCTCCTGCAGGACTACTTCGTGCCACGGCTTAGTCGCATTATGAGCAGTGACGCCGCGATCGCCGTCGCGGGCTCGCTATTTGCCGTAGCGCACCTGCCTAACCTCTCCCTTGCGGTTGCCACGCTGGTGTGGGGCTTGGTGTCGTGTTTGCTCTTCCGCCGCTATCGCAGTCTCTGGGTGCTCGGTCTGGTCCAGGGACTCCTCGGCTTGTGCTTTGCCGTCTGCGTGCCCAACGCGCTCCACCACCACATGCGCGTGGGGCTGGGATACTTGCGCTATCACCCGACGCTGGCGCGGGCGGTAACACAACGTTGAAACTCTGACCCCTGACCCGCCGTTAGAACCACCACGACCAGATCCAGTCCACGCACGCATGCGTGATGCCTGAGGCCGGCACACGCCGCCGCTCGCGCCATGCGCGGCCATAGAAAATCCCAGCAATCGTCGCCAGAATCACGTAGCGCCAGTTGAAGTGCACGCCGACTGGATTCCGTTTGTTGAAATGCGACAACCCGAACACCACCGATGCGATGACCAGCGCCGCCCGCCGCCCTAAGCGCCGCTCCAGGAAATTCTGTACCCAGGCGCGGAAGAACAGTTCCTCCGGAACCGCCACGAATAGAAAAATTCCGATCCAGGTCAGCGCCGCCTTCCACACCGCGGGCCAGTTCGCATGCGGATGAATGAACCCGATCGCCAGCCCCAGCACCAGAACGATCGGTGTGAAGAACGCCAACTCGCGCAGGCCGCTCTTCGCATCACTCCACTTCAGATGAAAATCAAATCCTGCTCCGTCCAGTTGCCGCACCGCCATGAATCCGTACAGCCCCACGTCCACCAGCAGCAATTCATTCAGCGCGCGCAGCCCCGCCGGCCACGCCGCCTCGAACCAGCGCAAATCCGCCGCCAGTCCGAGCACCAGCAGGATAACCGCATCGCGCCAGTTGCCGCGCCGGTCTGGATCGGCCTTCGCCGCCTCGCCCAGCAGCCACGCCACCCAGATCGGCAATAAGAGAAACAGCACAAACCACTGCCACAGGTACACGTGTAAGGCAACCGCAACCAGCACGTAGGGCAGGACCAGAAGCGAGGGAACGATCGTCCGCACCGCCGCCGGCCAGCGCTCGATCGTCCGCGCGGCGCGGTCCCCGGCGAAGCCAAACCAGGCCGCCACCGATAATTCCGCAGCCAGCGCTACAACCGCGGTTGGCGTCACATTCTGCATGGGGAGATCTTACCGCGCGGTGCCGTCCGAGTCTGAAGTCCCTCGCCCTTCTCTGAGGCGTCATCCCGAAGCGCCGCGTTCTTTCCAGCGGCGGGGGTCGGGATGACGTCGTGGAAGAAAGGCTGAGAGTCAAATTGACCCACTGCCGACAAATCCTCCCGCTTGTCACCCCGCGGCCCTCCGGCTAGAATTCCATGGACTTTCTTCCAGGAGGCATTCATGGCCGCCGCTCCCGTCCCTCCGGTTTCTTCCACTATCACGCCTGAACCCGCGCCGCTTTCCCAGGGCGCACGCATAATCGATACGTTCATCGCTCCGTCAAAAACGTTCACCGACCTGCGCCGCAGCGCGGCGTGGTGGGCGCCGTGGATTCTCATTTCCATTTTTTCGCTCGTCTTCATCTACGCCGTCGGAAAGCAAGTCGGCTTCGAACAGGTCAACCGCTACAATATCGCGCACTCGCCTAAGCAGGCCGAGCAGTTTGACAGGCTTCCAGCGGATCAGCAGGCGGCCCGGCTCCGGATCGCTGGCAAGTTCGTCGCCGTCCTCGGCTACGGCAGCCCGGCCTTCCTTCTGCTTTACTGCCTGATCGGCTCCGTCGTGGTGTGGCTCGTCTTCAAATTGGGAGCGGGTGCCGAAACCACCTTTTCCCAGGCCTTCGCGATTGTGATGTACGCCTGGCTCCCGGGCATCATTGGTGCAATCTTAGGCACCATCTCGCTGTTCGCGGGGGTGAACCCTGAGGGCTTCGACATCAGCAACCCCGTGGGGACGAATCTCGCGTACTACCTCGATCCCGACACGACCGCCAAGTTTGTGCGGAGCATGGCGTCGG
>Ga0335078_10019191_pt1 | contig 10168 bp, 11 predicted proteins | sample Lox_Sample_32_FD_206711 | JGI IMG/M metagenome (GOLD analysis project Ga0335078, IMG submission 206711) | Soil microbial communities from Loxahatchee National Wildlife Refuge, Florida, United States - Lox_Sample_3.2 | ecosystem: Environmental > Terrestrial > Soil > Wetlands | place: USA...
CAGCCATAAACAATTCCTTGATGTCGATTACACCGAGGAGCTTGTCCGTCTCATTCACGACGTAGAAATACATCACCACATCCATGGATCGGGCCATTTCACGGAATTTCTTGCGGGCTCGCTGCACGGTCATGTCAGGCGGACATTTAATGAACTTGGTCGTGGTGAAGGTCAGAATGTTGGTTTCATGCTTCTCTAGGATCTCCTCGATCTTGGCGACTTTGGTCGGTTCGAGCAGTCCGAGGATCGCCCTTTTCTCGGTAGCAGGCAGAACCGCCAGGATGTCCGCTGCTTGGCCGGAGGTCATTTCGCCGATGAGCTGGGCGACTCGCTCTTTACGGAGAGAGAACACGATGTCGCGCTGCACCGCCGGGTCAATCTCTTCCAGCGTGTCGGAAGCATGTTCGGTGTCGAGTCCTTCAAGGATGCTCACCCGCTGGCTGCTGTCCAACTTCTCCACTATGTCCGCTAGGTCCGCTGGGTGAATTTCAGAAAGCTCTTCTTTCACAATGTTTAACTTCACGTTCCCATGTAGCGCCCCGAGCTGCGGCGAAAGAGGTTGCACATAGGACCACGGAATGAGTTTCTTCTTTGCCTCATCCGCGCGTTTGTAAAGATAGTCCGCCAGGCTTCGAAATCCGACCTGGCGAAGCAGTCCATAGCGGCTGATGTCGACGTCGCTGACATAAAGACTGCCATTGGTGCGGACCAGCCGAATGTCGTAGACGACTTCAACCTCCCGGTCCTCCGTGTCCAGCACCTTCTTGTCGATCAGGTAGTCCCGCAGAGGAACTTCTTCCGAACGCAGCTCACGCACGTAGCTGCCGAGGTCGCCATTGTTCACCGTGATCTCGCGGGGGCTGAACGAGCGCACTTTCGAAAACGGAACCAGTAAAGGCGCTTCGCCGAACGGACGAGCAATCTGGAAATGAGTGACTTCCGCGATCTTGCCCTGGTCGAGCGCGACCACATCTTGCAGCTTGCCGACCTTCCGGTCATTGAAATAAGCCCGCGCTCCCAGAAGGTCGGTGAGAAAAAAGACTTCTTCGACGGAATTTGTGACGGTTGTTCCTTTCATACGGCACCTCGACCTAGTGCAACAAAGTAGTGATGAACTTGTAGACCATGATTCCAACCAGAAACAGCAAATAGAAGCGCAGCACGCCGAGAGAGAATCGGACACCGCGCGTCATTTTGATATGCGGGGTGGTGTATTTCTGGTTGATGGCCCGAACTCCTCCAGCTGCGTTGCGAAAGAAATCGACAATCATTGCATTCCTCCAGAAAATTCCTTAACCGCCGAGAATCTTCGGGTAAAGCGCGCTGATCCCGTACAGAGTGGAAATGATGATGATCATCACGACGATTCCGATATTGGCTACGTTCTGAAACAAGGTGTTCTTGTATTCGCCCATCGTCTCCTCATTGTTGAGAAGCAGAATGAGAAAGACCAATGCGGCTGGCAGCAAAGTCACCGCGATTACCTGGACGAACAGAGTGATGAGGACCAACGGTGCATGTGGAATCAGAACAACCGTTCCCGCCAGTAACAGGTCGAAGAAGTAATACGCGTAGAACCATGGCGCTTCCTTCACCTTGTGGTTCAAAGAGTGCGCCCATCCGAAAACTTCCCCAAAGGCCCAGGAACTTGCTAGCGAGATGCAGATTGCACCCAGCAACCCGGCGTCGAATAGCCCAATCGCGAGGAATGCTCCCACGTAGTGGTTGATCGGCAGGAAGCGGAAGGCCGCGGTAGCGGCGTCATTGATCTCCTGGCCGGGAAGAAGCGTGGCGGTCAGCACGATGCAACCGGTCGCCACAACCACCGTCAGAAATGAGCCCACGGCCGTGTCGAGCTTCCCCCACAGCATGTCTTTTTCCTGCATACCCTTGTCGACCACCGCGCTCTGCTGGAAGAAAATCATCCACGGAGCGATAGTCGTGCCGATGTTGGCCATCAGAAGAAAGAACAGCGCGTTGGTAAATCCTCCCGGTGGGAGTTGTGGGATGAAGGTCCCGTGGAGGATCTTGTCGACCGGCGGGTTAATCATCAAAGCTGCCGGAATGTAGATCAGGTTCAATCCACAAAAGACGAGCGCGGCTTTTTCCCAAGTCCAATACCGCCCCTGAAGAACCATGGTTCCCATGAGGATCCAGCCGACAATGACGGTTACGAGTGGCGGCACGCCGAAGATGCTCATAGCTGCCGTCATGCCGATGAACTCAGTGATCATGGTCAACCAATCCACCAGCACCAAGTCCAGAAGGGAGAACCATCCCCAAAAAGAGCCGAAGGAGTGAAAGATGGCCTCAGCGTGACCGCGTTTGGTGACCGCTCCGAGACGCACGGTCATCTCTTGGACGTAATAGGCAATTGGCCCAAGCAGGACGAGGAACCAAATCAGATGGAAGCCATACTTGGCGCCGGTCGCTGTGTAGGTGGTAATGCCTCCAGCGTCGTTGTCGGCAACCATAACGATGATGCCGGGACCCGCGATGATCAGGTACAGCCTGATCGTCTTCAGGAGCTTCCTGTACCGGTAGTAAAAACTGGAAAGAATGTTCACGTGCCTGGCCTCGATGGATCAAGAAGTCGCTATTCGTGCCTCCGGGCCGGGAGTTCAATCACAATCCCGCCCCTCGCAGGTTGGACAGATCGTGGAGCCGGCTTACAACGCGAGGAAGGCATGGAGGACCGTGCAACAGTCCAGCGCATTTCGAGCCGTCGGTTGCCCTGCTCGTCGGTGACCACGACCCATTTCATGTTCACCTGCCGCTGGCGATTCTCCGTGCGTTCCGCACGCTTTACCTTGAAATCTTGGCAGGAGTAGGCATCCGTAAACCTCTTCGTCGTCCTCATTTCTGGTGCGATCAAGATGGTGCACATTGTCGGTTTCCTCCTTTCCTTCGGTTCCGCGATCCGTTTCCGACTACTTTTCATGGCGTCGGGCTCGATAGGAGCCCGAATGTCCTAGACGTTCAAGTTTGGAGTTTCCGCGCCACCGATGAAGGAGGACGCCAATGAGCGCTGCCCAGCATGGAAGCAAAGCAACGACAAACCAGAACTTGATAAACCAATGCACGAGGATTCCCCGCCGCGCGGACGACGAGACTCTGGCTCGGTACGGCGATATCGCAGCCGAGTCGGCGACGCAGTTTCGCGCGTCTTGACTTTGTGGAAGGAAGAAGAGTGCCTTGCGGCACAAGCCTCGATCCCTCGCGCTCTTCACTTGTCAGTCAGAAGAAGCAGAGGTGAGGCGATAGGCAGGATACTGACGCTTATCGGGACACCAGAGCGCTTCTTTCTAAACCGGGAAGCCGCCGAATGTTCTCGGAGGCCTGCACCCACTTCTTGTTTTCATACGTCCTTCGCTGAGTCTAAGCGGGTCTAGCTTTCCCACTCGAAACAATATATAGTACCCCCCTAGGGTACTTGTCAAACAAAAAAGTGCAGGGAAACCGGAAAAATCTTATGAAAGACAAACTCCCGGAAATCTCGAAAGAAAAGCAGAAGCTGCTTTCTCGCATCAAGCGCCTCGCCGGACAAATTACGGCGGTCGAGCGCTCAGTCAGCGAGGGCGATGAATGCGCCGACATCCTGATGCTGCTGGCCGCCATTCGAGGCGGCGTGAACAGCCTGATGGCGGAGATCCTGGAAGATCACATCCGGCTACACGTCACGCACCCGAATACCCGAACCGAATCCCCGGAGGAATTGACCGAAGATCTGATTGGGCTTGTGCGGGCGTATCTGAAGTAAGCCTCAATGCGACGGAAACACGACTAGGGCGGTATGCAAGCCAAGATCCACGCCGCGACAAGGAGAAACGAGCGCGAACTGCGCGATGCACGGTTTGCCATGCGTCTTTCCCTGACCGTCGGCTTGGCAATGCTCGTCGGTAAGACCACCATCTATTTCATGACACATTCGGCCGCGATTTTTTCCGACGCGGCCGAGTCCGTGGTGCACGTGATCGCCGTGGGCTTTGCGGCCTTCAGTCTTCGGCTCAGCACAAAATCAGCTTCTCCGCAGTTCCTCTACGGCTACGAACGGATCACCTTCTTCTCCGCTGGATTTGAAGGAGCCATGATCATTGTGGCCGCGGTGGCAATTGTTATCGAAGCAATCCGGAAGTGGATCGCGGGGCTTCAGCTGGAGCACCTGGGAACAGGTGCGTTGCTGGTCCTGGCCGCGGGACTAGTCAACGCAGGCCTTGGCTACTATCTGTTGCGGATGGGCCGGCGGACTCATTCACTGATTCTCGAAGCCGATGGCAAACACGTTTTGACGGACAGCTGGACCAGCTTTGGCGTCGTGGGGGGACTTGGGCTGGTGCTGCTGACGCACTGGAAACCTTTCGACCCTCTTGTGGCCATCGCCGTTGCGGCAAACATCCTCTGGTCGGGGGGCACTTGGTGTGGCGTTCGGCAGTTGGGCTTCTCGATTATTCGGATCCAGGTGCCGGTCGCAAGATTCGGGATAAGCTGGATGCAATCTGCTCGGAACTGTCCATTGAATACCATGGCGTACGCTTCCGAACCACCGGCTATCGCCAGATCATCGAAGTGCACTTGTTGTTCCCGCGTCTGACATCGGTCAGCGAAGCCCACCGCCTCGCTACGATCCTGGAAGAGCGCCTGCCGGCCGAACTGGGAATGCCGGCCGAAGTCATGACCCACCTAGAGTCCGTGGAAGACCATGCCGATGTCCACCACGGACAACACTACACAGGAAAACCTGAGTAGGCTCCGCGGAGTGGTGGCCTCCGAGGATTGTCAGACTGCGCCGGAGCCCTGTTGAAGTTGCTCCGTCGGTATCATGCATTTGTCGTGCTCGTCCAGTTCACACGACAGTGCTATCCGACCTGGAAAGCGCCATTACTGCAACGACGCATTCATTGCACAAGGTTGTCATCATGTCGGAACCGTGTCGAGCGGATCGCTTCTGTCTCGAAAGCTCGTTCCTGCGAGAGCGTTCGCCGCTGTACCGAAACTGTGTCAAAACCCCGTTCGTTTTGGGGCTTGGAGTTTTGCTTGAGCGAAGAGCAGATTCCCCAAGTTATTGTTTTGATTAGAAGTCGTCAGAACGAGGAGGGCGTTTAGAGCGGGCGGGCGCTCAAGGCAGGTGCGCGACTGTTATGCTACACAACAGAAACCGCATCGGGCACGCTCCGCGGTCTCATCCGAACTCTTGGTATCAAAGCTTCTGCACCGTGGCCCAAGTTCTCGGGAGTGAGCTTTCCTCGCCCCGAGCTTTGATTTCGTATCCGGGCCCCTTGAGGTCGGAACTTTGCCTTGGATTTGGCGCAAGCCCTGACGGATCAATCGCTGCTCTGTTACAATTTACACGCGGGGTAGGGACAGATGCTCCGGAGCGCAGTTGCCAGCAGTCGGTATGGGCGGTGGTTTGGCATGCTGTCCATGCTGTCCATTTCCCCCCGGAATTTCGATATATCGGGTGGAACCGGAAGACGCGGGCGATTTGGTTGACAGCAACAATAGACAGCAAACATGCGGGTTTGGCGCTAACCGCATGAAAAGCAAGAAGGGGACGTAGTTCAGTTGGTTAGAACGCTGCCCTGTCACGGCAGAGGCCGCGGGTTCGAGTCCCGTCGTCCCCGCCATCTTTTCAATGACTTACCGGAAGATGGCTCCCAGCCCAACTGTCCAAATCTGTCCGATAAGGCCACAGCCCTTTTCAACCCTTCTTAGGCAGCATCATGCTGGCCACACGGCTCTGCGCTTCGCGCTTGGCCGGCGAGAGTGCTTGAGTGTAGACATCCATCGTGATCTTGCTGTTTGCATGACGCAATAGCTCCTGCACGACTTTGATGTCTTCACCATTAGCGCGAAGCAGCGTGGAATACGTGTGACGGAATGTGTGCCATCCCAATCGCTTCGTGATTCCAACCCGCTTCGCCACTGGTTTGATCCAGCGCCTCAGCAGACTGTCAGGCCACAGTGGCTGTTTGCCCTTCGTCCAAGGACTAGCGAAGACCCAATCCTCGGGACGGTTGTAAGGCGACGACTGCTTCCACAACCACAGGTCTTCGGCGACCGATGCCTCTAGCGGAACCGGTTTTTGCGATGCCTCAGTCTTGCAGTTGCCTACCACCTGATGCACGACTGACCGCGTGACATTGATTTGCAGTTGTTCGAAATCAACATCACACCACTTGAGACCAATCAACTCGCCACGACGCAGGCCGGTAATTCCGTCCAGCGCAACCAGCGTTCTCTCACGAAGGGAAAGTTCCTGGAGCAAGGCTTGGAATTCGGAAACCTCAAGCACATCCGGGATACGCTCCCGTTTCGCGCTCTGCCGGACCTTGCTGATGGGATTCGCATTCTGCGAAAGCCATTCGTACCGGATCGCGTGATTGAACAGAGCGTGCATGATGTTCCTGATCTTCGCCTTGGTTCCTCTTGCCATCCTGCGGCGGTCTGGAAGCGTTAGAGACTTCAGCCATCCCTCTACCGCTACCGTGCGGACATCCTTGATCCCCAGGAGTCCCCACCGAGGCCGTATCCAGTTCTCCAAATAGATTCGATAGCCCTGCTTGGTTGAGTAGGCTTTCTCGTGCTCTTCGGGATCGCTGGATTCAAGATTAAGTTCTTTCTCTTCGTAGTGGGTTATGAGGTCCCCAACCGACACAGGCTTCCATACGGTTCGAGGAGTCTCGACGTTAATCTCTAATCGCAACCCGGCGGCAGCTGCCTGTGCTGCCGATTCTGTCGGATACTGCTCGACAGTGCCGATTGCGCGATATTGGCGTTTGCGTTTTCCATCGGATGTAGGTTCATACCAACGGAAAATCCAAACGTCTGGCCCCTTCCTGCGCTGTTCGCGTTGAAGAGACCCCTGTTGAAATCGTGCCCGTCCAAACATTCAAAAGCCTCCATGTTTGAACGGCACAGATCGGCGAGACTCATCATAACCCAACTCTGCGAGACTTTCGATATATATTCGCCCAAGCATGACGACATTTTTCTAGCTAGCAATTCGCTCCAGCCATTCATTCAGAGCCGATACGCGAAAGCGCCAGAGCTTCCCGATGTGAATTGCAGATATCTCGCCATTGCGAGCTAGCTTTTGGAGAGTCTTGGGGTGGATCTTCAGGAGAGCAGCCGCTTCTTCACTGTCGAGCAACGGCTCGAACATGGCGTCATGCGAGGAGGCCGGCATCTTGCGCTCTTGAATGTGGAGCTGGTTCCCATTGCCATTAGTTTTCATTGGAATGCCTGGTCCTCCCGGAAATATGTGATTGCCAGCCCGAGCGGGTTTGCCTGAATCAAATCGTTTGGAACCGAGTCACGAAAGAGAAAAACGAAGTGTGCCGTATACAGGGTTCGCTTGATCTCAACATGTTCGGCAGGCGAGTAGGCAATCTCGTAGAAATCGACGGTAGCCTTGTAAGGAGCCGAGCGAAGGTCCTCGATTGAAACCTTCCCAACGTCGATATCGATGTCAGGTGCGCTTGAATCCTCAAGATAGCCTTCAACCGTGTGATTTTTGCGATAGGCTTCTGCCACGCTGTTCGCGAGCTGAGCTTCCATGAAGAGCAGTGACTTCTTGAAGTTGTCGCGAACCGTATAACGGTTCCGGCTGTAGTAGAGCCGGCAGAAATCGCTCAGGAAATACTTGATCTCGGCATCTTGCGGCTTGTAACCCAGCGTGTCATATTTCACGGCTTCCGCACGGCCAATGTCGTTAATGCGAATCACCAGCGGCTTGAAGTTTTGCACCATGCGTACTGTTCTGACGTTGGCATAGATCAGGCCAGCCGATACTAGGGCCATCGCCAGCAGAGCGATCTTCAAATACGTATTCGTGACAATCGCGTCGCCGAATTGCTCCGCATAGAGCTGCTTCGCGGCATTGAAATGGGCATCCTGTTCTTCTTCCGTGCTCATGGCCACTATCCTCGACTAACGTATGCGATCATTGCCGCCGCGAGGCCGGAATCCGCTCCCGCCGCGCCGCTGAACAGGTGATTCGTAAGAGCCGGAATCTTCAGAAGTCCGTAAATCGCGATCAGCAGGAAGATGAACATCGCGGGAAACGCCGTCATCCACTGCTCAACCGTCATGCCGCCCGTATCAATCGCAAAGAAGGCCAGGAGGAGCTTGCCGAAGATGTACACGAAGGCGCTGGCTACGACCTGATAAAACGAGTACTGAAGAAAGGCCTTGAACCAGCCCCAGAACAGCCAATCCATCTTGGGCACGACGAGAAATGGAACGAATACCGGCCCGACCAGCAACAGGACAGCCTGGGCGATCAACCCGAATCCGATAATCATCAGAACAACCGCCTGAATGGTCGCCAGTATCACGTACAGCACAACGAACGTCAGGGTTTCGTGAAAGTTGATGGCGCTGGGTTGTTCCATTCCTTGTTCAACCTCGGTCACTTTGGTTTCGATAAGCCGCGCCTGATCCATGCCTATGCTGTTTGAAAGCGACGATGCCTCTTGCATGATCAGATCGGGGAAACTCATGCCGAAGCCGGGAATCGGCGTGCTGTAGTACCTGACCATCGCAAAGCAGAAGGCAATCACAAGCAGCAACCGGCTGAATCGCGCGAAATTGAACCCTTCGCCGCCTTCCGCACTCGAAAGCGCAGACTGAACGCCGAACCAGGCAATGATGATCGTCGCGAAACCCCGGAACAGGTTCTGACCCATCCCGACGAACAAGTCGAGCTTCGAGGTCATCAGCCCTCGAATGATGTCTTCGAGGGAGGTAAGCGGATCTTGGACGGGAGCAAACATCGCATACTCCCCTCTAGTGGCCCGTAGGAGTTTGAAGTTGTGTCGGGATCGAGCCGGTGAAGCTCATCGTGTCCGAGAAATGTTGCTGGCGATACAGCTCCGTGTTGATTGTGCCAACGCCAGTCGTGCGGTTGCGCTCAGTCGTGACAAGTTGCTGTTCGAGCAGCGACGCCAGGAGCTTGTTCGTGTCCTGCATCGTGCGCACAAGCAACGTGCTTGCTGCGTTTATCTTGTTCAGGACCGCAATCTGCGTATTGAGATCAGAGTCCGACGAGAGCGAGTCGTCTTCGAGTTGCTTGATATGCATTTCAAGTTGCTGTGCATGATTCCGCATCTCGCCGATTGTGGCCATGCCGTTAATCGTCGAGCCATCTGATAACTCTTCGAGGCCATACGAACGCTTCAGGCCGTCATAGGTGTTCACCCCATTTGGATCGCTCAGCGACCGATTGATCTGCCCGTATCCCTGCTGAGCGATGCTGTACGTTCCCGTGTTGATTCCGCTTACCCATCGTGACGTGTTCCCGAGAGTGTTCGCTGCGCTGAGATTCGTCCACAGCGTAGGAATGGCGCGATAGCGGGCGACCATGTTCTGTAGCTGCCGAGCCTGAGCCTGGATGAACATGAATTGCTGCATGTGGACGTTGTAGGACTGCTGAAGTTGCTGCAATTGTTTTTGCAATTGCAGATAACGCAGCACGGCATTGTGGTAGTTCGTTGGGTCGTACACGATGCCGCTGCCAAATTGGGCGAAAACAGGGCTGACTGCCAGAGCCAACAAGAGTGTGATCAGAACGACGTTGCGTTTCATAGGTGCTCCTTAAAGGTCCGATGGCATTTCATGTTGTGCATAGTCGGGAACAAGAAGGTCTTGTGTGAGGTACACCTTCACTCGGTGTCCTTCTCGAATCGTGATTGTGGGGAGCAGATTCAGAAACCTGTCCAAAATGTGCATTGACGATTGCGACAGGCTTGTCGCTACACCCTGCCGGTAAGCATCTGCCGGAGTCTCGACGAGACCCAGACTCGTTGTGTTGGTGCCGATCTCTGCCAAACCTCCGATCGCTCCAACGGCGATGGACGCACCGAATATCTGCAAGTAGTGATGATTGACTTTGTCCTTGAGGCCGGTTTCTCCAATCTGATTCAGTCCCTGGAATTGATCGAGGTCAACAGAGAAGCCGTCCGGCATGATGACCCGATGAAAGACCACTGCCAAGCGTGTTTGTCCGAATCCCTCGACCCGCTTTGTTTGTCCCATGACTTTTGTGCCGGCAGGGATGAGCAGGCGCTGTCCGTCGTGCGAGTAGACGCTGTTCGTCATCATGCAAATCACAGGACCGCTGAAGTCACCGTTTAGTCTCGTGACCAGCGTTGTTTCAAGAACGGTTCCT
>Ga0335078_10019193_pt1 | contig 10167 bp, 7 predicted proteins | sample Lox_Sample_32_FD_206711 | JGI IMG/M metagenome (GOLD analysis project Ga0335078, IMG submission 206711) | Soil microbial communities from Loxahatchee National Wildlife Refuge, Florida, United States - Lox_Sample_3.2 | ecosystem: Environmental > Terrestrial > Soil > Wetlands | place: USA: Florida...
GCCAACCCGACATTCGAAGTTAACGAATAGACGAACTCCGCCCAAGACCATCCGCCTGTGGCGTAAAGCAGGGTGTTGGGCGCCAGCAGATAGCCGAAGCGAGCGCGAACTGAATAGGCTTGCTTCTCCGCAAGCTTCATATTGGCGATGTCGAAACCGCTGCTGAAAACGTCCGCATGATCGATGTCGGACCAACTGGCGTCGCCCTCGATCCCAAGCACCCATCGCGGCGCGAGCATATGGTTGTAACCGGCCAGCAGTCCCCCGGTGAAGCCGTGGCTGCCGAAGAAATCGCTCTGGAAGTCTTGCGGGACATCGATTTTGGTAATTCCTATGCCATAGCCGATATCACCGCCAAAGTAGAAACCTTCCCATGAAGGGAAAGATGCCGCCTCTTCTGCCGCTGGCGGCGGCGCCTTCACCGGCATATCCGCACCGACGGCCGGCGCGCAGCCGAGCCCGACGATCAAAGCAATGCCAAGACCTGTTTTCATTGCCGCACACCGCCAATCAGCGTTCGACTGTTGATGGTAGCACGGGGTCATCGCCGCTTCTGTTGCAAGGCTGCAACACAGCGGAAAAGACTCCCAAGATGCACAGCTTGTGTTGTGAACCGCGGTCGGCGATGTCTCAGTTGGTCGTCAGGCGACGCCGAGTTCGATCGGGCTGATATGGGCTTTACGCCCGAAAGCAGGCGTGACATCGGCCCCTCGGCCGACGCGATTGATGAGCACACGGCGCGGGCCGCAACCTACTTGCCGCATCGCTGTCAAAGCGCAACAATTGGTTGACGGGCGCCAAGACCCGAAAACAAAGATACACAGTCCGGGAGGATTCCATGCGCTTTCAGCTCGTGACGCTGAAGCTCGCCACCGTGATCGGTGTCGTGCTCGGCGTGACCGCCGCGCGCGCGGCGCCGTTCATGATCGTCGGCGACGACGAGAAGGTCAGTTTCACCGACGGCAAGACGACCGTCTCGCCGCCGGGAAAAGACTCCATACTGATTGTCGACGTCGCCAACCCGCTCGATCCGAAAATCGTCGCCAATCTGCCACTGAAGAATTCAGTCGTCGGACCGCCGGTGAATCTCGCGATCGATCCCACGAATTCGGTGGCAATCGTCGCCGATTCGATGAATGCCGTGCAGGACGGCGACAATTGGAAGCAGGTGCCGGACAACAAGATCTACGTCATCGATCTCAAGGCCAAGCCGGCCAAGCTCGTCAGCACGATTGAGGGCGACAAGCAGCCGTCCGGCCTGTCGATCAACCCGGCCGGCACTCTCGCGCTCGTCGCCAATCGCGCCGGCAAATCCATTTCTGTCCTGTCGATCCATGGCACCGACGTGAAGCTCGTCGGCAGCGTCGACATGGGCGACGAAGTCTCCGCCGTCGTCTTTACGCCGGACGGCAAGCATGCGCTGGCGTCGAAGGCCTCCGCCAACAAAGTCGCGCTGCTCGACATCGACGGCGACAAGGTGACCTACGCCAAGCGGGATTTTCCGACCGGGATTTTTCCGTACAACGTCGTGGTATCGCCGAACGGCTCGATCGCGCTGACGGCCGACAACGGCAACAACGGCACTTCCGACGGCAACGTCGATACCGTCAGCGTCGTCGATTTGACCGAGCCCGTGCACGTCATCGATCACATAACCGTCCCCGACAGCCCCGAAGGCCTGGCGTTCAGCCCGAAAGGCAATATCGCGGTGGCGGTCGACGCCACCGGCTCCAATCATCCCAAGTCGGACTGGTACTATCACCCGCACGGCGTGGTGGTCGTGTTCAAGGTCGACGGCAAGAAGGTGACGCGGCTCAACGACATCGAGGTCGGCGCGTTGCCGGAAGCGGTCGCTATCACGCCCGACGGCAAATACATCTATGTGGGCAACTACTCGGACAAGGATTTTTCGATCCTGCGCGTCGATGGCACCAAAGTCACCGACACCGGCAAGCGTTTCAAGGTGCCGGGCCAGCCGGGCTCGGCGCGCATGAGTCCGCACTGAGCCGAACAACGCATCGGCAGGAGGCCCGCGCCGGCCTCGGTCGCGGGCTTTTGCCTGTGTGATGGCGGCGGAACGATTGCCACCGCTTGATTGCGATTGGGGGTTCAAGGCAACCACTTGGACGCACAGCGGTTGTTACAAGTCGCCGCAGGCCCGGTCGCAACCGGCTGCGGCCGGCAATCGCGAGAACATTCATTGGAGACAGGCGATGGCAAAGAAGAGGAAACGCAAATACTCCCCCGGTGTGGGCAGCGACGTGGCAAGCGAAATGCGACGCTACGAACACGGCACCGCCAGAAGCGGCAAAGGCGGCAAGGTCAAGAGCCGCAAACAGGCGATCGCGATTGCTCTGTCCAAGGCGCGCAAGGAGGGCAAGCGGGTGCCGAAGAAGAAATGATGAGAAGCGGCCGTGATGCGTCGAACGGGACTGATTGTCACGGCACTTCTCACCTCCATCGTGCCGGGATAGGCTTACCGATCCTCAAGCGGTTCGGCCGGAGACCCGCGTCATGGAAATTCCGCGTCGGAGTTTTTTGTCGCTGGCCGCGGCCGCCGCGGTCTCGACCGCAGTTCAACGAACCGCCTTCGCGCTCGACTACCCGACGCGCCCGGTGCACATCTTCAACGGCTTCGGCGGCGGCAGCACGCCCGACCTGGTGTCGCGGCTGATCGGCCAGTGGCTGTCGGACCGCCTGCATCAGCCTTTCATCGTCGAGAACCGGGTCGGCGCCGGTGGCAATGTCGCCGCCGAAGCCGTCGCCAAGGCCGCGCCCGACGGCTACACCCTGCTCACTTGCGTCACCGCGGACGCGATCAACACCTCGCTCTATAAGAAACTGGACTTCGATTTCATCAAAGATTTCGCGCCGGTGGCCGGAGTGATCGAGTTGCCGATGGTGCTCCTCGTCAATCCGGCCTTTCCCGCCACCACGCTGTCCGGCTTCATCGCCTATGCCAAGGCCAATCCCGGCAAGATCAACTTCGCTTCGCCCGGCGTCGGCACGCCGATGCACGTCGCGATCGAGCTTTTGAAAATGCAGGCCGGTATCGACGTCGTCCATGTGCCGTATCGCGGGCCGGCGCCGGCGATGACCGATCTGATGGCCGGGCAGGTTCAGGCTTTCATCATTACGCTCTCGACCGCGATCAGCCTGGTCAGGGCCGGCAAATTGCGGGCGCTGGCGGTTACCGGTACGGCGCGGTCGGAGATTCTGCCGGATGTTCCGAGCGTCAGCGAAGTGCTGCCGGGTTTTGCAGCCACCGCCTGGGACGGCGCTTGTGCGCCGAAGGGCACCCCGGATGCGGTGATCAAGATTCTCAGCGACAACATCACCGCGGGGCTAGCCGATCGAGAGTTCAAGGCGCGGATCAAGGATCTCGGCGGCGAAACCGTGCCGATGGACTCGGGCGAATTCTCGAAGTTCGTCGTTGCGGAGGCCGCAAAGTGGGCCAAGGTGGTCAAGTACGCGAATATCAAAGCGGATTAGCGCATGTCCCGCAATAGTGGAAACCGGTTTCGCGAAAACGACATGCGCAAAATAAACAGCTGGAGCGTATCCCGCTTCTTAGATCGCGATACGCTTTAGGGGAGGCTGGGGATGGACTTGTCGCGTCGCACGTTTCTGCAATCGGCGGCGGTGGCTGCCGCGGCCGCGCCGCGTCTTGCTTTCGCGCTCGATTATCCGGCGCGGCCGGTTCGCTTCGTCGTCGGCTTCGTCGCCGGCGGCGCGCCCGACATCATCGCGCGGCTGATCGGGCAGTCGCTGTCGCAGCGGCTCGGCCAGCCCTTTGTCGTCGAGAACCGGCCCGGCGCCGGCACCAACATCGCTACCGAGACGGTGGTTCGCGCGGCGCCCGACGGTTACACGATGCTGCTGGTCGGTACGCCGAACATGATCAACGCGTCGCTTTATTCCGATCTCAAGTTTGATTTCGTGCGCGACATAGCGCCGGTCGGCAGCTTCGGCGAAAATCCATTCGTCATGGTCGTCAACCCGGAGTTCCCGGCCAAAACCGTGGCCGAGTTCGTCGCCTATGCGAAGGCCAATCCCGGCAAGATCAACGTAACCTCCACCGGCACCGGCAATCTGACCTATTTCAGCGCCGAATATTTCAAGATGCTGACCGGCGTCCGTATGGTGCAGGTGCCGGCGCACGGCGAAATGGAAGCGCAGACCGATCTGATGGCCGGACGCGTCCAGGTCATGTTCGACCCCATTGTGTCCTGCATTGGCTATATCCGGAACGGCAAATTGCGTGCGCTCGGGGTGACGACGGCAAAGCGGCTTGACGCGCTGCCCGATGTTCCGGCCATTGCCGAGAGCGTGCCCGGCTATGACGTCGCCGGCTGGCTCGGTGTCGGCGTACCCAAGGACACGCCGCGCGAGATTGTCGACAAGCTTAATGGGGCGATTGCCGCCGCTCTCGCCGAGCCGACGATCAAGGCGCGTCTTGACGCTCTCGGTTTCTTGCCGGCCGCGATGCCGCCGGTCGAATTCGGCAAGTTCATCGCCGACGAAACCGACAAATGGGCGAAGGTCATCAAATTCGCCAATATCAAGTCGGATTGAATCGGCACATGGCCGCACGCTTCGTTCGAGACAATATTTCATGAGGGCAGCCATGATTCCCCGACGCCGTTTTCTGCATCTTGCCGCTGGCGCGGCGTCGCTGGCCGCGCTGCCGCGGGTTGCGGCGGCGCAGGATTACCCGGCGCGGCCGGTGCGCCTCATCGTCGGCTCCGTGCCCGGCGCGGCGCCGGACGTCGTCGCGCGGCTCGTCGCGCAATGGCTGTCGCAGCGGCTCGGTGAGGCCGTCGTGGTCGAGAACCGCAACGGTGCCAGCGGCAATCTCGCCACCGAAATGGTCGCGCGCGCCGCGCCGGACGGGTATACGCTGCTGCTGATCTCGGCGAGCAACGCGATCAACACCTCGCTCTACGACAATCTAAACTTCGATTTCGTGCGCGACATCGTGCCCATTGGCGGCGTGGTCGCCTTTCCGATGGTCATCACCGTGCGGCCGGCGTTTGCCGCGGCCTCGTTGCCGGAACTGATCGCGGCGGCCAAGGCGCGGCCGGGCAAGATCAATATCGGTACGCCGCCGATCGGTTCGCCGCAGCATGTGGCGGGTCAATTCCTCAAGATGCAGACCGGAGCCGACATCGAGTTCATCGCCTATAGCGGCGGCCCGCCGGCGATCACCGACGCGCTCGGCGGCCAGATCGACGGCGTCGTCGGCACCGTGCTGTTGCTGATCGATTTCATCCGTTCCGGCAAGCTGCGGGCGCTGGCGGTGACCGGTACGACGCCGTCGCCGCTGTTACCCGGCGTGCCCACGGTGGCGACGTTCGTGCCGGGCTTCGAGGCGAGCCAGTGGATCGGCATCGGCGCGCCGAAAGGCACGCCGCGAGACATCGTCGACAAGCTCAATGCGGGAATCGAAGCCGCGCTCGCCGATGCTGCTTTTCAAAAGCGCCTGACCGATCTCGGCGGCGCGGCGTTGCCCGGCAGCGCGGCCGATTTCGGCGCCTATGTCGCCGCCGAGGCGGCGAAGTGGCGCAAGGTCGTGCAATTCGCCAGGCTCAAGCCGGAGTGAGACCCGATGGCAGTCCCCCGCCGCCGATTTCTGCGTCTCGCCGCAACCGCGGCATCGCTTGCCGCGCTGCCGCGGATCGCGGCGGCGCAAGCTTATCCGGCCCGGCCGGTGCGCATCGTCGTGCCTTACCCCGCCGGCATCGCGCCCGACATCGCCACGCGGCTTCTGGCGGATTCGCTGTCGCAGCGCTTCAATCAGCAATTTGTCGTCGACAATCGCCCGGGCGGCGCCAGCAATATCGGCACCGAGATCGTGGTCCGCGCGCCGGCCGACGGCTACACGCTGTTGACGCTGACCATGACCAACACCATCAACGTGTCGCTGTACGATCATCTTTCCTTCGACGTGATGCGCGACATCGCGCCGGTCGCCGGCCTCGTCAAGCTGCCGCTGGTGCTGGTGATCAATCCGGCGGTGCCGGCGAAAACGCTGCCGGAATTCATCGCCTACGCCAAGGCCAATCCCGGCAAGATCAATTACGCCTCGGTCGGCAGCGGCGCGGCGACCAACGTCGCCGGCGAATTGTTCAAGATGCTGGCGAAGGTCAATCTGGTGAACGTGCCGTATCGCAACAGCTATATCCCGGATCTCCTTAGCGGACAGGTGCAGGCCGGCTTCACGCCGATCCTGCAGACGCTGAGCTACATCAAGGTCGGCAAACTGCGGGCGCTCGCGGTCACCGGCGTTGCGCATTCCGACGTGCTGCCGGACGTTCCCAGCGCGGCGCAATTCGTCCCGGGCTACGATGTCGCGGTGTGGGACGCGATCGGCGCGCCGGCGGCGACGCCGCCGGACATCGTCGAGACGCTCAACGCGGCGATCAACGCGGCGCTGACCGAGCCCGCGATGCACGCGCGCTTCACCGCTCTCGGCGCCGAGCCGATGATCATGACGCCCGCGGAACTGAAGGCCTACATGGCGTCGGAAGTGAAAAAATGGGGCGACGTCGTCCGCGTCGCCAATATCAAGCCGGAGTGATTGCCCGGCGGCAAGCGCGCGTGATCCGCTCCTTCCCGCGAAAGCGTGACTCCAGTGACTTCACTGGTAAGCCGATTTGCATCCATATCGCGTGGACGCAAGTTACCAAGCCGTAACGTTGCCGGCCAAAAGGCTTGGTTATTCTCGGCTTTGCCGCCGAAAGCAAACATCGGCGGACTGCCATAGTCGTGGTTACGTTGTGGATTAAGTTTCGTTTGATCTCAATCAACGCACTCGCTAGTGTTGTCCAAATTAGCCTTGCGATTTAGATTGAGCTGTGGAGCAGCAACTATCAATGGAAGGCTACGTATGATCGCCGCCCGCACATTTATATGCGTATTGCTGACGGCCGGCAGCGTTGGCGTTGCGGGCGGCGCGCTCGCCGCCGGAAAAATCAGGCTGGCGCAAAGCTCGACCGTGACGAATTGCATGATGACTTGCAACAGTACGTATGCCCTTTGCCAATCCACATGCTTGAACCCCGTACAAGAACTCGAGGCTCTAAATCAAGGCGCCGTTAGCCGCGGCAATGTTGTTGCAAGCGGATCGTGCATCTCGCTTTGCACCACTCAACAGCTGACATGTCAAACGACATGCGCGAGTACTTCGCCCTCGCAATGATTAGTCCCAGCCTTCCACCACACCATACCAGCGGGTGTGCGAGGTGGTGCGCCACAGCAAATTCGGACACTCGACTTCCGGAGTGAGTCAAATGCATCGCTTCAGGAGTGGCCAATCCGCGTCCGCTCGACACCGGTTGGCGGCCAGAGCGCCAGCTGAGGCGGGAGGATTCGAACCCCTGCATGACGGGATCAAAATCCGCTGCCGACGCGCCGCCCGCTCAGAATCGCCTTCAGCCGCTGCGGCGTGATCGGCAATTCCTTGATCGCGCCGGGCATCCCGATGGCGTCGTCGATCGCCGACGCGATGGCGGCGCCGACCCCGGTGATGCCGCTTTCGCCGGCGCCCTTGATGCCGAGCGGATTGAGCGGCGAGGTGTAATCCTCGCGCAACAGCACTTCTGGCGCCGGCGTCTCGTGCATGGCGGGGAGGAGATAATCGGCAAAGGTCGCGGCCAGCGGATCGCCGTGCTCGTTGTAGATGAACTCCTCGAACAGCGCGCCGCCTAATCCCTGCGCATAGCCGCCGACGATCTGGCCGTGCACGGTCGCCGGATTGATAGCGCGGCCGATATCGTAGGCGATGCAGTAGCGCTCGACGGTAATCCCGCCGGTGTCACGGTCGACGCGCACCACCGCCACGTGGCTGCCGTAGGGGTAGACCTGATGCTCGGTGCGAAACCAGCCCTCGGCGGACAGCCCGGGATCGCGGTTGCCGCGCGTCTTCGACGTCGGCAAAAGATTCTGCGCAATGGTGCCGAGGCTGATCGAGGGCCCGCCTTTGCTGTCCTTGCGCATGACTTCGCCGTCGACGATGTCGAGCGCGTCCGGCGTCGTCTGGAGGAGTTCGGCGGCGACATCGAGCGCTTTGTTGCGCAGGTTCATTGCCGCGATATGGGTGGCCGAGGCGGTCATCACCGTGGCGCGCGAGGCGTGCGCGCCGATGCCGAAGGCGATGCGGTCGGTCTGGCCGTGGATGACGCGGCATTTGCGGTAATCGACGCCGAGCGCATCGGCGGCGACCTGCGCCATCACCGTCTCGAAACCCTGGCCAATCGAGGCGCCGCCGGTGACGATCTCGACCATGCCAGAGGTGTCGATGGAGATGTTGACGCCATCAGTCGGGCCGAGTCCGCTCTTTTCCACAAACATCGCGACGCCGATGCCGATAAGTTCGCCGGCGGCCTTGCGCTTCTTCACCTCGGCGTTGAGCGCGTCCCAACCGATCTCGGCGAACAGCCTGTCGAGCAGCCCGATATAATCGCCGGTGTCGTAATGGATCTCCTCGCCCAAGGCTTCGAGCGGGCGAGGGTAGGGCATCTCGGCCGGCCCGATGGCGTTCCGGCGCCGGATCTCGATGCGGTCGATGGCGAGCTTTTGCGCGATGGCGTCGACCAGCCGCTCGCGCACGAAGGTCGTCTCGTAGCGGCCGGGCGCGCGATAGGTCGCCGCCGGCGTCTTGTTGGTGAGACGAAAATGGCCGACGGCGCGATAGGCCGGCACGCGGTACGGGCCGGGCAATATGCCGGCCGTCATGTGCACGACGCGCGCCGCATGGGTGCGCACATAGGCGCCCTGGTCGTGGAAATAGCGGTCGTCGATGGCGAGGATGACGCCGTCGTTATCGACCGCGGCGCGGATCCGGTGCAGTTGCTGGCGCGAATGATTGGCGGCGATCAGGTGCTCGCGCCGATCCTCCAGCCATTTCACCGGGCGATTGAATCTTTTCGCCGCGACGCAGACCAGCACGTCCTCGGGATAAAGCTCGCCGCGGATGCCAAAGCCGCCGCCGACATGCGACTCGTGCACATGCACGGAACTCGGTGGCAGGCCGAGCATGCGCGAGATCAGTTCCTGATTGCGGTGCGGCACCTTGGCGGCGCCGTGCAGTTCGAGAATGCCGCGCGCCGCGTCGTAGCGGCCGATGGCGCCGCGCGTCTCGAGCGGCACGCCGGAATGCCGGCCGATCGACAGCTCGACTTCAACGATATGCGGCGCGTCGCGGAATACCGCGTCGACGTCGCCGTAGCCCTGGCGGATCAGCGCCGCCTCGGTTGCATGGCCCGGTGAAAATTCCACCGGCGCAGCCTGCGCGTCCAGAAGCGGCGGCAGTTCCTCGATCTCGACATCGACGAGATCGGCGGCGTCCTCCGCGACATAGGCGTCGGCGGCGAACACCGCAGCGATCGGCTCGCCGACATAGCGCACGCGGGCCTTGGCCAGCACCGGCTGGCGGTACGGATCGAGCGCCGGGATCGAGCCCTCGCGGAAATCGATCGGCGGCACTTCAGCGATGTCGTCGGCCGTCCACACCGCGAACACGCCGGGCAGCGCGCGCGCCGCCGCGGCGTCGATCTTGACGATGCGGCCATGCGCATGCGCCGAGCGCACGATGCGCATCGCGAGCTGATGCGGGAAATTGATGTCGCCGGCGAACGCGCCGCGCCCGGCAACCAGCGGCGGATCCTCCAGCCGCGTGACCGATTGGCCGATCCACTTATTCATATCGAACCGGCCGCCCGCTCCAGCGCGCGGCGCGTCACCGCCAGCACCAGATCGCGCCGGAACTCGGCCGGGTTGACGATGTCCTCCATCGGATCGACCGCGGCAGTGGCGGCTTGCGCCGCGGCGCGGAAAGCTGAGTCGCCGGGCGCGGCGCCTTGCAGCGCGCGCTCGGCTTCTCCGATGCGCCGCGGATTGACTTCGGCGCCGCCGACCGCGAGCCGCGGCTCGGCGATCTTGCCGGCTTCGATGCGATAGGTGCCGAGCGCCATGGCCAGCGCGAAATCGCCGGCGCGGCGGTTGAACTCGTAGAAGCCGCAGCGCGTGTCGGCGGGTAACAGCGGCAGACGCGCCTCGACCAGCAGCTCGTCATCGCGCAACGCCGTCGTCATGATGCCCTTGAAGAAATCGCGCGCCGCGATGACGCGCTCGCCGCGCGTGCTTTTGGCCAAGACTTCGCCGTCG
>Ga0335078_10019194_pt1 | contig 10167 bp, 10 predicted proteins | sample Lox_Sample_32_FD_206711 | JGI IMG/M metagenome (GOLD analysis project Ga0335078, IMG submission 206711) | Soil microbial communities from Loxahatchee National Wildlife Refuge, Florida, United States - Lox_Sample_3.2 | ecosystem: Environmental > Terrestrial > Soil > Wetlands | place: USA...
CGTGCCCGGCCAGGGCATCTCGACCGGCAGCAAATCAGCGGCATGGAGAGTGAGGGCATCCATCTCCCGCTTGTTTTCCGCGGCCATCGCCGGCAGAGCCCCAAAGAAGAGCCGCTTTTGCGCAAGAGTCTCCGGCATTCCCCGAGCGCCGTTCATGCGCGCGATCGCGTGTAAGGTCCGCTGCCGGCGGTCGGCCAGGATGCGCTCCGCTTCCTCCCGCTCAAAGTGGTTCCGTGCCTGTCTCGACGTTCGCACCGCGATCGTGAGGCTCATCTGGCAGCTCTTCAGGGAGCTCGAAATCAGGTCTTGGAGCATCTTGACCAGTTGCGCCTCCGCGACCTGAGCGTCGACGTTAATCCGAAACCCTCCGTGCATGTCACGCTGTGCGGCCATCATCTTCCGCAGCCGGCTCTTGTATTGCTTGACGGCCTTTGCCTGGTCCGGAAGTGTCACCTCAGCATTGATGACGAGCGGGAAGTCGGCTACCACCAGCTCACGAAGAATTCCCGGAAAGGTCGCATCCGGCGGGTCCTTCAGGGTGATCCATGAGTAGAGCAGCCCGCCCACTTTCAAGTGATCGTCCTGCTCGTCCTCGATGTTGACGTTGGCCATCTGGCTGCGCGCGCTTTCGTACCAGATCGACTGCTCAGGCGACCGATACGGCACCCGGTCGTCAGTCAACGGACTGAGTGCGCGCTTGATCTCCAGAAAGATTTCATCGTGGGTCATCCGCCGCACCGTCATTCCCGTAGCTTCCAGTGTGGTCGCGACACCGCTGAGCAGGCTCTCGAACTCCGCCAGGAGGTCCTCGTGCTCGCGGCGCGTCCGCTCGATGCACTTCGTCGCGGATGGGCTCCAGTTGGAGCTTTGGCGCATCTTTCGCTTCCATTCAAAGTCAGGCTACTGGTTGTGTATTCGGGGATTCCAGATGAAGTAAGCGTGTAGGTGATGCCGAAGGTAGAAACCTGCTGCCTCTTTGCGACGCCACTCTTCGGTACGCCTTCGGTCAAGCACCTGAAGAATGGCGCTGTGGTTGCGCTGCTCACGGTTGTAACGTGTGATGAGGTCACCTGTACCCTCCGAAATCTCGCGGCGCACCTGCATGCGCATGGACCGTTCGGAAAGCGAGCGAACCAACGCCTCAAGAGCGCTCTTGGTGCGGTTCCGCCCCTCGTCGCTCGCGTAGTAAGAGTTCATGCCGCTCAGCTCGTAAGCCGCTACGAACGACCCATCGACCTGGACAGCGACATTGTCCAGGAGGTCTCGGATCCGCAACTGTTCGCACAGCGGCGCCGCGGCGAGCGACTGTGCGTACTCCTCCATGGTTACCGGCACACCGCATCCTCCAACTTGATGTATTCGCCTTTAAGCTCGCGGTCGCGCTCCAGTCCCGAATAGACGTGGGGCTTTGCGTGAAACATTGCCCAGTCCAAGAGGTAGCCGCGCTGTTTGCCGTACTTGAAAAGCATCAGAGCAGGGATGCTCAGCATGGGGACGATGTATTGCAGAACCATGTTCATCGGCAAGCCGAACATCTCCCGGTTAAGAAATCTCCCCAAAATGTTCGCGACGACTGCGATGGCGAGAATGGCGAAGAGGTCTTCCGCCTCCAGCCCCAGGAAGGTGACCCGTGTGCGAAGATTACGGTAAAAGGGTGTGATCTCGAGAGCCATCGTGTGCCTCCTCTACCTGACCCCTCCGGTTCCCTGGCTGACAAAGAACTCTCCCAGTCTCAGGAACGCCGATGCCAGCAAGCACAAGCCTGCGGCCGCGAAGTGCCGCATCCAGCCGCTCGCGTAGTGGAACCTTACATCCGTCATGAGATCGAGCGCCCCGGCGGCAACCTGCAAGGCCGCATAGACGGGCAGGATGACGTTTCCAAGCCAATCGACCAGCGTGACCAGTGCGATCCAGTACTGGTCGGGGTTGTTCCACGCCCGCTGCCCTGTGAACGTCTCTAGGGCGCGCAAAAGTCCGGAAGCCATGAGGCAAAGAAAGCCGCCGTACATGGCGCGTGAATAGTCCCCTCCCTTCGAGAACTGCACGATGGCGATAATGATGAACAGTCCCGCCAGCGTTGGCAGGATCACGTTGGCCGACCAATTCGTCAGATTGAGGATGCCGTTTTGAAAGGACACCGGGTAATCTCCTACGACACCATGTCCACCACCAGGTACCAGATGGCCGACACCGAGAGCATCGCCAGCGCGACGCCTACCAGTCGCATCGCGGGCTTGTGAGTTGCGAAGTTGAGGATGGCTCCCACAATCGCGAGGCCGGCCGTGATCGGCATGATGGTTCCTGCCAGGTAGTTCCACAGGCTGTCCAGCACGTCGGCGGTCGCGTACTGTGTGCCGCTGTTGTACCCTTGCATCAGCGTGTAGGTGGCCTGGGCTCCAAGAAGAAACATGGCGGCGATCACCGAGGGCAACGGGTGCCCGCCCGAGGCAGTGTCCAGGATCGCGCGGAGCACGAAGTAAGCAGCGAGCGTCGTGGCCAGCCGTGTCATGACGAAGCTGTTGACGAAATTCGACATGTCAGTCTGGAGCGAGTTCAGCCACGATGTCCCGATCCCTCCTCCCGGTAGTGGCACGCTTACCCCAAACGAGCTGAACCAGCTGAGGAGCGGGGTCAGGGTCAGGAAGACTACTGACCAGAACATCCATTTCGTGAAACCTCCGCCGATCAGGAAGCTGGTCCCACCTTCGCGCCGCAAGCTGATGCCCGCCAGCACCAGCGAGACCAGCGCTGCCGGCGCGGCCAGCGCCAGAAGCGTCTTGATGATGTCGTTCAGTAGTTGTGGTACAGCCATGTGCTCGAACTCGCTTCTCAGGCCCGGGGCGGATCAAGGGGTCGGCAGGCAGCCTGTACCGTGCGCCAGCCTGCAGCCAGGCTACCTGCCGAGGAGTGGTTGGTAGCGCCTCGTTCCGGCGGCACAAGGTCAAATGCCCTTCGTGCCGTTCGTGATCCAGAACTCGAGGAGCCGCGTGAGGCCTGAGACCGCCAGCAAGGCCCCGGCCGCAAACAGCCAACGCCCAAAACCGCGGCCGGTGACCCAGCACACAACGGCCCCCAGCACCGCGCCGCCGGCTCCGACCGGGGCAATCACGTTACCCACCCAATTGATGAAGTTCAGGAACGCTCCTTCGGGCTGCGCTCCTGTTTCGCCTTGAACAGCGACGTTGGTTTGCGGGGCGGATCCCAGGTTCTGGGCCCAGGCATACTCACCAGCCAGGACGAAGCAGATCCCGAGCACCGCGAGCTCCCTTTTCAACGGGCTGTCCCACTTGACTCGCATCAGGGTCTCTCCTTTCTAGCCCCATGCTTCCAGAGGCCGCCTGTGCGGTTCGCCGGCTGGAAAAACATCGGAGCCAGAAGAAAACTAAGAGAGCCTCTTAGCCCTTGTCAAAAAACAGCGAACCTTTTTGACCCTGGTGTGGGGTGGAATGAGGTGTTGGGCGGGGAGAGGAAGGAACGGTAGATTCAAATGACGGCCGGGCTCAAGTGGAGAAGGCTCAGGCAGCGCCGCGCACGCGCTCCGCAGCCTGTTTGAAGTCACCCAAGTTAAGCGCAGGCAGCCGGTCTTCCTGCCCGGCACGGTTGAAAGCGAAGCGTTTGGCCGTCTTCGCGATTGCTTCCAGGTCAGCTGGGGCCACGCCGCTCAGATTCTTGGCAACGTCCTCGATGCTCAAGCCGGCCTCCAGGCTCACACCGGCCAAATACCTCCCCAGCAGCCGTCGCAACCCCTCGGGGCCTGGAATGCCGATGTCGATCTTCTCCGAAAACCTGCCGCCGCGCAGCACCCGAGGATCGATATTCTCAACGTGGTTCGTCGTTCCCACCAGGAGAACGTTATGCTCGGGTTGCAGGTTGGAGATTTCGATCATGAACTGCTCGACCACCTGGACATCGTGTTGGCCTACAAGGCGGTTGTTGCCGGGAAGTAGCCCGTCCATCTCGTCGAGAAAGATGATCGAGGGACTGTGCTCTTTGGCTCGCGAGAACACCTCGGTCACGCGCTTCACCGATTCACCCGTGAGTCCTCCCAGCACGTCAGCGGCGGTGATGGGATAGAAACTGCGCCTGGTCTGTGTGGCGATCAGACGCGCGATCATGCTCTTGCCGGTTCCCGGAGGACCAAGGAGCAACAGTCCGGTCGGAATGTCCATGCCCATCTTTTCCGCTCGTCCCGGATCGTTCAGCAGCAGGACCAGCGTCCGCAGGTCCTGCTCGACATGTCCCTCGAGCACAATATCTTGCCATTGGACTGGCTGTACGGGTGGCCGGTCCTTCCCACCGTTCTCTGCAAGAGCTCGGCCCAAGTCGCGCTCCTCGATTTTGCGGCCCTCGTCGGCCGCGAACGTAGCGGCTTGGTCCACCAGGGCGCGAATCTTGGCCGCGCTCGCCCCTGGCGTCTTGCGGGCGAATTGCCCCAAATCAAAGGGGCGCCATGGTTTCTTCGACAACTGAGCTTCGAAGATCTTCAGTCGTGTCGTTTCGTCTGGAAGATCGACCCGAAGCCTGAGGTCGAACCGTCCCGGTCGAATGAGCGCCTCGTCCAGCCCGTCGAGTAAATTCGTTGCCGCCATTAGTACGAAGCCCGGTAGCTCTCGATAGCGATCAATTGACTGCATCAACTCGATTGCGGCGCTGTTATATGAACGCCCGCCACCACCCGGATCTCCGGTGCCGCCAAGCGTTTGCCGGGCCGCTCCCAAAGAGTCGATCTCGTCAATAAAGAATACAACCGGCCTCCGCCCTGCTGCTTCAGTGAAGGCATTTCGAAGGGCGCGTTCCGTTTCACCAACCCAAGTGGTGATGAGCTTCGTCGGCGATAGGTAGTAGTAATTCAGTCCGAACTCGCCGGCAGTCGCCTCCGCTAGGAAAGTCTTCCCACTGCCCCGGGGGCCGTAAAGCAAGATGCCGTTCCTCACGACTCCATACGGTTTGTACTTGCCTGGCTCCAGTTGGTTTTGGACAACTTGTTTGATCTGGTCTTTGAGTGCTTCCATGCCGCCAACGTCTGAAAATCGTATCTGGGGAACAGTTGAAACTTGCGATCTCCCATCACCTGCAGCGCGTTGCAGGCTCTGAGACTGGTACCCGCCGGCCATTGCTCTCGGCACCTTCGGCTTCGAGAAGATGATCCAGAACACGGCCACCCACCAGCCCAGCACTGAAATGACCATAATCCAGGCCCGGGCCCGGCCAGAGTCGGCCTCCGGGGGCGCAAGCATCGCCCACAAGGGATGCCAGTACAGCAGCTTTGTAAACGCGATGAGCAGGCAAAAAGAAATTGCGAGCTTTACAGTCTTTCTAAGGAAGGAAGGCTCCTCCGCCAGCGGTCCCCGCAACACTTGCAGCATCAGGAGCGAAGCCGCAAACATCGCCGGCCAGTTGATGAACCACCCCGGCGGCCCCACCGCGGCGATCACGACAATCGGCAGAGCGATGAGAAGGAGTATCAGGATGGGACGTCGCGCTTTCCCGCCCGTACGACGCGCGGGGTTCCTTGAGAAATCTTCTCTCGCTGCCCGCCACCCCCATACGGCGGTCTCGCGCAATCCACCGAAGAAGTTGCCGGCCATGTGGCCTACGCGCCAGAACACCCAGTCGGTCAAGCTGAACCGCCTGTATGGCTCGCCCGGTTGGGACATCGCTCATCCCTCTTGGGCATACTTTACCGTAATCGGCGCGGTGCGCCAACAGTCTCAGTCAGGAGCAAGGGGCGGAGCGGCCGGGGGTGCGGGGGAGATGTCTCTATTGGCTTTCAGTTGACCGTCACTTCTTCCGGCTCGATCTCGATCCGGACAAGCGGGATGCCGGCTCGGCGGAAGGCCTCCTGCTTCCGGGAGATGTACTCCTCGTCGTAAATACTCTCGAGGCTTTCATCAATCTCCCTGAGGGCCGCTTCGATTCTTCCAAGCTCAGCCTCGAAGTTGGCAGGCTGGTAGCGCGAGCTCCCGCAATACCGGTAGCACTGCCCCTTGTCATCGAGGGCCAGGTGAAGCCTGGCAATACCGTGCTTGTACAGGTTGATACCGTTGATGCGCCCCATGAACATGAAGCCCACGCAGCGCTCGCGGCCGAGTTTCTTTTCGAGCGGCGCCCAAACTGGTTCCATTCTCCTGAAAGTCTCCTCCTTACTGCTGTGACGCTTGTGCCGGACCGGCTTGGGGGTTTCCTTGCTGGTACATCGTGCTCAACTCCTCCTTCAACTGCATGAGCTGCCGAAGTTCGTCGAGTGTCGGCACGCCGTTCGGCTGCGTGGTGGTGGTAACCGCTGCCTGCCGGCCACCGGCACCGGTGTTCGCAGAACCAATGTTTTCGAGCACAATGTAAAACCGCGTGTTTCCCGGGACAGTGACCACGATATTCTGGTTGAACGCCAGCTCGTTCAGCTCCTGGTCGCCGGCATTACCGATGTTGCTGGCGACCCGCTCTCGCAGCAGCGCGCTTTCAGAGATCGGACCGTAAAACCCCGCCGTACCCCCATTGCCAACCAGATACGCGGCTGCCGTACCTAGTCCCGTGAAGGCATGTACCAGAAACCTTGTGCCCGTCTTTTTGCCTGTAACCGTCCCCTTCAGCGGCTTGAAGTCGAGCCCCATGGCAACGCCATCAAACTTCCCGGCCGAACCGTCCGGCAACTCCAGGCTCTCGAACTTGATGTCGACGAAGCCGTTGTGGTCGGCTTGACGCAGCTGTCCTACCGCTTTGGCGCCGGCCGGCAGAACGATCTCTCCGTCTCTCTCGTAGTTGTATTCCACCACCGCGATGACAGGCTGTTTCAGTGCCGTGCTGGCGGGCGCTTCGAGTCGCGCCACCAGCCGCGTGCCCGGCGGCAGGTCAGATCCCAACGGGCGTTGCTCCAACACCGCCGGTTGAGCGCCCACTGCTGAACCGCTGCCGGTTTCGTTTCCCGACCGGACGAAGACGAGCGACGGCTTGCGCAGCTGTTCACCGTCAGAAGAGCCCGGTGGTTGAGGAACGGCTGCCACTTGCTGGTAAGCAGGGCCCGCCCCATAGCCCGGCTGCTGCCTAAGAGCCGGGTCCGAAAAATCGACACGACTGAGGGCGTACCGATTCTGTTTTTGCATCGACGGGGAGAGGGGTGACACCGTCGCAGCAGCCTGCGCTCCCGGAGTCGTTGGCCCGTGGAGTTTTGCCGTCCGGTCTATGTCATCTGCTGTTACCGTCCCGTTGGTCGGCGTTTGGTTTCCCCTCACGTCAGCATCAAGTAGCGGGGTGACCGACTTTCCGGCTTCCACATTCTCCTGGCCCGGTGTCACTCGACGTCCGAGGTCCGGCGTGCCGGGGCGCCGGTTGTCCGGGACCTTTGGTTTGTTCGGGGACGAGAAGACTCCCAGGAAGAAAAGGAGCACCACCACAGTGGCCCCGGCCAGCATGAGGAGCGATTTGCTCTTGTCTTTTCCGAGTTCCCTCCGGCTGCTGGTCGACGGTTGGGCCTTGCGGGCCTTCTCGAAGGCCTGCCGGAAGACCTCGCGCCAGCGCGGCTGACCAGCGGTATCCTCTTCAATTGGTTCGGCCTGGAGCGCCCGCTCATCGTCGCTCGGCGACTCAGCGCTCAAGTCGCGCGGCACACTATTTTCCTGGCTTTCCATCTCTGTCCTCCCGGAAGGTGTTAATGCCAAAACCGATCGGAGCCAGCGCCGGCCGGTCCACGGCCCCGGCTTCTGCCATCTGCAGCAACAGCGTCTCGTTTGACTGCTTGTAGGGCGGCCGCTCGAAGGCTACGACCCCATCCGATCGCTCTCCCGGGTTCAGACGACGCTTGCTCAAACGGTAGTCCATCACCGGCAACTGCTCCGCCGTCGACCAACGTGAGCGTCTGACGATCTTGCCCGACCGCGCCTTCCCACCCAGCTGAACCTGCGGCGGCATCAGCAGGATGTTGTGATTCGTGGGGTTAACGGCGGAAAAGAGCACGATCACCTGCTGCCCCCCGTCGATCACCTCGCTGACTCCTGCCCGAACGTGGTCTCCTGAAGGATTCTCGACACTGACGTGCTCGCCATACAGTGCAGGCAGTACCGAATTCTCTTGCCGCGCGAGCAACTCATCGAGGCCTCCGCGCCGCGCCTCGCCCGCCGGTGGGTCAATCCCGGCCTTGGGTGGATCAACGGTCGAGATCGAAGCCAGCGTAACGCTGGAAGCTGGTGAAGATGGCGAAGACTCAGCAACCGAAGCTGGAGCCGTCTGTCCTGCCGCTAACGTCTCCCCAACCAGCGCTGACGGGTAACCGCTCGGCTCAATCAGGAATCCGCCAGCCGTCTTGTACCTGAGCAGAAAGTCCACATGGGGGCGGACTTGCGATTCCCCTCGACTGATCACCAGCAGGCTTGCTTCATGCCCGCGCGTTGTGGAAATCAACAGGTTCGTCTCCGCCGGTGTCGTGATGAGCGCTTTGATGAAAACAAGCTGCGGCTCCTTCTCCGAATGCTCGACCTGAAAAGTGGCCGGATCTCCTACCACGACCGAGTTGACCGGCTCAGGCATGCGGATCGCAGTAACGAAGTGCGTTGACACTTCTACCTCGATGACTCTTCCCTCCAACTCTGCCTTGGTCACGACCTGTGGCTGGATATCACGCACTTGCGCCATAGCCACGCCGGCCGAGCACAGCAGACCAAGAACCCAGGCTGATCTGCGCATTTCTCACCTCTCAACTTCCGCTGCGGTCCGAGTACGCCGCAGGGTGTCAAGCCGTCTGGCGCGGTAAATCCGCGCCACACGACTCACATACGTGTACACTTCCGGCGAGGAATATGCCAATCCCCGCGAACGGATTGGAGATTCACCCACCAGGTAAGCGGCCGTCGCCAGCCGCAGGTCACCGTGGAACAAACGCATGAGCCAGGCGAGGTAGGCGACCCCGGCACGAACGTTTTCGTGCGCTCGAAACCGGTTCCACACGCCGAACTTCACCGCCGTGCCGGGCATCAGCTGCATCAGCCCCACGGCGCCTTTTGGTGACACTGCGTATGGATACCAGTCTGACTCTGCCTCGATCACCGCATCCACCAGTTCCACGGGAACCTGGTAGATGCGGGCATAGTATTGAGCCCACGCTGCAGCAGACTCTCCTGAGCCACAGGGCTCGGCATTCGCCGAGCCCCGAGCTAGCAAGAAGAGCGCCAGTAGGATCGTGCTTCTCATAATCTCTGCGACTCAACACGCGCGGCCGGCCGCGAGGTCATCGCGATATCGCTTCGAGTCTTGCACCAAACCCTCAAAGCCCAACCGCATGAGCAGGCGTTTGCGGTCGTTCTCGGTCTTTGCCAATAAGGGCAGCAGGACATCCCGTTGCTCAGGAAGAATTTCCCTGACATCCAGGATCTCGAGCGCCCGTGCCAGATCGAGCATTTCCGCGATCGACGGAGGCTTTTCCATCCGCCAACCGCGGAGCGCGTTAGCGAGACCCGCCAACTGCCCTCGCAAGGCCGGGTCCTGGCTTGTGCTCCGGATCGCCAGAATCTCGGTCTCGCGTTCGACGGTGGGATACTCAAAGCGGAGGTAGAAGCAGCGCCTCCGCAATGGGTCCCCCAAGCGCCGCTCTTCATTCGAGCTCAAGACCACGAACGGAATCGTCTGCGCTTTGACGGTCCCGAGTTTTGGCACCGTGACCTGCCACGCGCTCAGGATCTCGAGCAGCAGGGCTTCAAACTCGTGGTCCACCTTGTCCAGTTCATCAATCAGCAACACGCACGGCCGTTCTGCCGAGCGCAGCGCCCGCAGCAGCGGCCCTTCGCTGAAGAAGTCCAGGCTGTGAAGTCGATTACGAATGGCGTCCCAATCTTGCCCCAGCCAGTCGCGCCCGGTTTCGAGGAAAAGCTTCTGTAAAGGTTCGTCGAACTTGCCGATGGCTTTGTCCTCGGTGATGCCTTCGTAGCACTGCAGCCGTTCGACACCCGTGCCGGCCGCCTCGGCAACCGCATATGCCAGTTCCGTCTTGCCGCAACCCGGCGGGCCTTCAACCAGCAAGGGCTTTTGCATACGCGCCGCGAGGTAAACTACTTGCAACGTCACCGGATCGACGATGTAACGTGCCGATCGGAGTTTGCCCGACAACTCTTCGAGCGATGAAAACAGAGCCTGCTCCCTCCTGACGCTCAGAGAGTACACCGGCGCTCGAGCCTGGCGCTC
>Ga0335078_10019195_pt1 | contig 10167 bp, 7 predicted proteins | sample Lox_Sample_32_FD_206711 | JGI IMG/M metagenome (GOLD analysis project Ga0335078, IMG submission 206711) | Soil microbial communities from Loxahatchee National Wildlife Refuge, Florida, United States - Lox_Sample_3.2 | ecosystem: Environmental > Terrestrial > Soil > Wetlands | place: USA: Florida...
GAAGCCATACGGCCCGCCTTGGGCATGTCCGCCACGCTGTAGACCGCCGATGCGGCGAGCGCGCATGCTCCGGCGGCTAACACGACCCGCGCTCTTGCCGGGGGAGTCCAGGCCCATAGCCCACAGGTGAACAGGGCCAGCAGCAAAGCCGGCGGCGCATTCTGTGGCTTCGCCATGGCCCAAAGCAACGCCCAGAGCGACCAGCGCACGGCCACAGCCAGAGTTAATCTGCCCGTCGAGCCCAGTTCGATCCCTTCCGCTAGCAGAAGCAGAAAGAAGATGCAGGAAGCCGGTTCGGTGTAAAACGAATTCCAGTAGACCGCATAACCGGCGTCGGTCAGTGCGATCAGGGCGCCGATCCAGAGGACAGTGCGCGCTTGCGCCCGCCGGGTAACCCAAAGCAGCCGGGCAAAGGCGGCCAGAAACGCGACCATGTGGACGAACCCAGCCGTGGTGACATCGAGCGCACCGTCCTTGGAGATCGCACTATTGAGCAGCAGTGCCGCGCCGACAAAGAGATATTCGCTGCTGGCCTGTTCCCACGCCTGCTGCCGCGCCGCCGGATCCGGTACGTACTTGGGCTCCACGTAAATGTACCGCAGACTGTCGCCGTGGCTGGGGCTGTAGCCGAAGCGCCGGATGGTGCGGACAAAATCGCCCTGGTCCGCCAATCCCACTACCGGAGGAATGAAGAGCTGGTATACCAGGATCGCGGATGCGGCACCGATCACCGCCAGAAAGAGCTTTCGGCCCGGCATCTTTTTCAGGCTGCGTTGAAATCAGTGCAACGGGTACCCGCGAATCAGCTTGAACGTGCGCGACCAGCGGGTCTTGGTCAGAAAGTGTGTGAGAACGTCCATGATGTGGTCGAACCCTATATTTCCGTTGGTCAAGTCCGCGGTGGGCGCCTCGAAGGACCAGTAGATGATCAACGGCGTCCCTTCGATGTTCTCGCGCGGCACGAAACCCCAATAGCGGCTGTCGGCGGAATCGTCGCGATTATCGCCCATGGCGAAGACGCAGTTGGGGGGAACCACCAGGTCGCCGTTGACGACATTCTTCTCCAGCATCTCCAGGGCGGGCGCCATCACGCCCATTTCCGGCGGAGCGTTCGGAAAATTGTCGCGGTAGGCCAGGCTATTGGGGTAGACGTGCTTGACATAGGGCTCGTTCACCTTGTGGCCGTTCAGGATGAGTTGCTTGTCAACCAGGCGGATGTGGTCGCCGGGAAGTCCGATGGCGCGCTTCACGTAATCCTCTTTAATGTCCATCGGGTAGCGGAACACGATGATGTCGCCGCGCCGCACCTCGCGATAAGGCAGGAAGGGCCTCGACGCGCCTCCGGTGGGCGCAAAAACCAGCTTGTCCACCAGGACGTGGTCGCCGATCAGTAAGGTGTCTTCCATCGACGCGCTGGGGATTACGAAAGCCTGCACCAGGCTGGTGGTGGCGAACAGCAGCAGGATGATGGTGACGGTCCACTCGGCGATGGTGCCGCGCTTCACATCGCGAGTGAGTTCCTGGTAGCGCGCGCGGAAGCGGCTCCAGGCGCCAGGCACGGCCGTCGTTTCCTTTTCTTTGGTCTCCACAGCAGCCATTGTATCGGATGAGACGCGGTCCGTTCTCTCGGTCTGGTACAATCGCCAACAGAGGGGGGTTTGCTTGTCTAGAGCCACTCAGGAGTTACCCCGTACCTTAGGTGCGCTTCGCCAGAGTTCCTTTTCCGAGGCCAGGCTGGCCGGCCGTTCCGTAAAAGATGAGCTCCGCGGCAATCTGATCTGCAAAATTCAGCGCGGTGAGACGTTGTTTCCAGGCGTCCTCGGTTACGACGATACAGTAGTGCCGCAGATGGTCAACGCCATTCTGTCGCGCCACAATTTCATCCTGCTGGGCCTGCGCGGGCAGGCCAAGACGCGGCTGATACGCATGCTCACCACGCTATTGGACGAATTCACACCCTACGTGGAAGGGTGCGAGATCCACGACCATCCCTACCGGCCCATCTGCCGCCGCTGCCGAGACCTGATCGCCGAGCAGAGCGCCCAGACGCCCATCGCCTGGTTGGAACGCGAACAGCGCTACGTGGAAAAACTGGCTACGCCGGACGTGACGATCGCCGATATGATCGGCGACATCGACCCGATCAAGGCAGCCCGCCGTGGCCGGGACATCTCCGACGAACTGACGGTGCATTACGGTCTGCTGCCGCGGTCCAATCGGGGCATCTTCGCCATCAACGAACTGCCCGACCTGGCGGGAAAGATTCAGGTGGGTCTGTTCAACATCATGCAGGAAGGCGACGTGCAGATTAAGGGCTATCCCGTCCGGCTGCCGCTTGACCTGATGTTGGTGTTTACCGCCAACCCGGAGGACTATACCGCCCGCGGGAAGATCATCACGCCGCTCAAGGACCGTATCGGCAGCGAAATCCGGACGCACTATCCGGCAACGCTCGAACAGGGTATCTCTATTACCGGACAGGAAGCCTGGCTGGAACGGACCTCGCCGGTGGAGGTACGCGTGCCGAACTACATCAAGGAAGTGGTCGAGCAACTCGCGTTCCTGGCGCGCGAGGACAAACGGATCGACAAGCGCTCCGGAGTCTCGCAGCGGCTGCCGATTTCCGTGCTGGAAAACGTGATTTCGAACACCGAGCGCCGCGCGCTGCGGGCCAGGGAGAGCATCGCGGCGCCCCGCATCGTGGATCTCTATTCCGCTCTGCCCGCCATCACCGGCAAACTGGAGTTGGAATACGAAGGCGAGTTGAAAGGCGGCGACACCGTAGCCCGCGAGATCGTCCGCAACGCCGTCGGCAAGATTTACAACCGTTACTTCGAGAGCGCCAACGTGTCGCAGATCGTGCAGTGGTTCGATCTGGGCGGAAGTTTGAAGCTGGACGAAACACTCGATTCGGCCAACATGGTGCGCGAGTTGAACGGCATTCAGGGGTTGATGGAGAAGACCAAGGCCCTGGGCCTTACTTCGAATGAACCCGACGCCCTGCGGGCATCGGCGGCGGAATTCATCCTGGAAGGGCTGTACGCGCACCGCCGCATCAACCGCAGCGAAGAAAGAGGCTTCACCGCCGAAGAGAAGCGGCGCGAACCGCGCGAGCGCGAAGAGGGGCGTGGCGAACGGCCCAACATGCGCCGCCAGTTTAACTAAGGCGGCCAGCTATGAAAGTAAGCTATTCCCGCTATACCGGCGAAGACATGGGCATCGGCGCCGAGGAACTGTTACAAGCACTGGCCGACTTTCTCCTGGAAAGCGGCTTCAGCTCCCAGTACATGCCCTTCAGCGAATGGAACGAGCACACCCTGGAAGATCTGAAGAAAGCCATCCAGCGCGCGCTCGAGCAGGGGCAGCTCTTCGAAGACCAGCATCTGCAGGAAATGATGGAGCGGCTCCAGGCCATGACGCCGGAGCAGATGGAAAAGCTGCTCGATACGCTGGTGCAGAAAATGGTGGACGAAGGCCAGATCACCATCGAGGAGCCTTCCGAACAGCAGTCCACCGGGCCGGGCGCGGGCGATGGCAAAGACGCCAAAATCAAGTTTGAGGTCACCGACAAATCGCTCGACTTCTTAGGGTTCAAGACGCTGAAGGACCTGCTGGGGTCGCTCGGTAAATCCAGTTTCGGCCGCCACGATACGCGCGACCTGGCTACCGGCATCGAAGCCTCCGGATCGTCCAAACAGTATGAATTCGGCGACACGCTGAACCTGGACGTCAGCGAAACTCTGTTTTCCGCCATTCGCCGGGAAGGCGCCAAGGTGCCGCTCGATATGGATTATGCGGACCTGCACGTCCACCAGTGCGAGTACCAGAGTTCCTGCGCCACGGTCCTGATGCTGGATTGCAGCCACAGCATGATCCTCTACGGCGAAGACCGCTTCACGCCGGCCAAGAAAGTGGCGCTGGCGCTGGCGCACCTGATCCGTACCCAGTACCCCGGCGACAGCCTGCGCTGCGTCCTGTTCCACGATACGGCCGAGGAACTGGCGCTCAGCCAGTTGGCGCGTGTGCAGGTGGGGCCCTACTACACGAATACGCGCGACGGACTGATCCTGGCGCAACGGCTGCTCAATCAGGAGCGCAAGGACATGCGGCAGATCGTCATGATCACCGACGGCAAGCCGAGTTGCCTCACCCTCGAAGACGGACGCATGTACAAGAACGCCTTTGGCCTCGATCCGCTGGTCATCAGCCGTACGCTGGAGGAGGTCAACCGCTGCAAAAAACAGGGAATCCTGATCAATACCTTCATGCTGGCCAGCGATTACGGCCTGGTGAATTTCGTGCAGAAAGTGACCGAGATCTGCCGCGGAAAGGCCTATTTCACCACGCCCTTCACCCTGGGCCAGTACCTGCTCATGGATTACATGAACCGCAAAACCAGAACGATTCACTAAACTGTAAAGCGGCTATAATCCTGATTTGATACCCAAAACTGCTTTTCTATTTCCCGGGCAGGGATCCCAGTACACCGGCATGGGCAAATCTCTGGTGGAGCGTTTCGACGCTGCACGCCGGATTTTCGAAGAAGCCGACGATGCGCTCGGCTTTGCCCTTTCCCGCCTGTGTTTCGAAGGCCCGGAGGCGGATCTCAAGCTCACCGAGAACACGCAGCCGGCGCTGCTCACCGTATCCGCCGCCGCAGTGGCTGTGCTTGGCGAGCGCGGCTGGCGGCCGGATTATGTGGCCGGCCACAGCCTGGGGGAGTACTCGGCGCTGGTAGCTGCGGGCAGCTTGCGATTCGCCGACGCCGTCAAACTGGTGCGCAATCGGGGACGCTACATGCAGGCGGCCGTACCCGCCGGCGTAGGCGCAATGGCCGCGGTGCTGAAGTTGCCCGAAGCCAAGTTGGATGCCGTGCTCCAGGAAGCGGCCGAGGGAGAGGTGGTCAGCGCGGCCAACTTCAACTCGCCGGACCAGGTGGTGATCGCGGGCCACGCCGGAGCCGTGAACCGCGCCATGGCGCTGGCCAAGGCCGCCGGAGCCAGGCGAACCGTGTTGCTGCCGGTGAGCGCGCCCTTCCATTGCTCCCTCATGAAGCCCGCGCAGGAATGCCTGCGCGCGGACCTCGATTCGACCGGGTTTAGCGATCTCGAATGCCCGCTGGTGAATAATTGGCAAGCGAAGGAAATCCATAGCGGCGCGGAAGCCCGGGAAGGGCTGTACCATCAGGTACCCAATCCGGTGCGGTGGGTGGATTCCATTCGCTACCTGGCGAAGCAGGGCGTCGCCAGGGTAGTGGAAGTGGGAGCCGGCGGCGTCCTCGGCGGTCTTATGCGCGCCATCGAACCTTCCATCCCGGCGCTGAAGGTTGGGGAAGCCGCCGATATCGACGCGCTCCCCTCCTAGCCGCCGTCCCGCTGGCGGGTCTTATACTATATGCTGATCCGGAAGGAGGATTCATAATGTGCAAGCACGCTGTGTCGCGGCGTGACTTTTTTCAACGTATGGCCCTCGGTTCCATGGCGGGAGCTTCGATTCTGGAGTTAGCGCAGCGCCGTGCCGCATGGGCGCAGACGCTGGTGCCCGGTGCCGCCACCGACCTGTTCGAAATACAGAAGGTGGCCGAAGGAGTCTTCTTCGCGTTTGCGCGGCCGCAGGTAGTGGCCAATTGCAACGCCGCCGTTTTCGTGAATTCAGCTGATGTGCTGGTGGTGGACGCCCATTCCAAACCCTCGGCCGCCGCGGCATTGATCGCACAAATCAAGAAACAGATCACGCCCAAGCCCGTCCGCTACCTGGTGGACACGCATTTCCACTGGGATCATTCGCAGGGCAATGCCGGCTATCGCGACGCATTCGGCAAGGATCTGAAGATCATCGCCAGCGAAACCACCAAGAAACTGCAAGCGCAGTTCTCACAGGCCCGCCTGCGCAATTCGCTCGACCCGCACGGTAAGCCGTTCCCCAGCCAGCCGCAGATCCCGCTGATGCTGGACGCCGCGAAGCAACAGTTGAGCAAGACCACGTCCGCCCAGAAGAAAGCGGAAATCACGGAACAGATCCGGCAACTGGAAGGGTTCCAGCGCGAGATGGCGAACTTCGTGCCGGTGGCGCCGACCGTCACGTTCGATAAGACCTACGTGATTCAGGACAAGGCTCACGACCTGCACGTGGAATTTCACGGCCGCGCCCATACGGCCGGCGACGTCGTGGTGTTTTGTCCGCAGAAGCGGGTGGTGGCAACCGGTGACATGGTGCTGGGAACGCTGCCATTTCTGGCGGACAGCTACCCGTCAGAGTGGCCGAAGACGATCGATTCCGTTGCGAAACTGGATTTCGATTTCGTGACCGGCGGCCATGGCGGGGTGCAGCGCGGCCGGCAGCACATGACCGGCCAGCGCAACTACATCGAAGAACTGGCCCAGAGAGTACAGGCCGGCAGGAAGGCCGGCAAGCCGCTCGCCGAAATCCAGAAGGGCATGACCCTGGCTTCCATGAAAACGCTCGAGGGCGAATACGGCGCTGCCGTCAGTGCCGGCCGCGATGCCGCCGCCATGCAGGACGCGCTGAACACCAACATCGAGCACGTGTTCAATCGCCTGGGCCAAAGCTAAGCAATTTGTGAGGCAGGCGAAAGCGCCAGGCGAAAGCGCCTGCCTTACGCCAGCAGACTTCGTAGTACGCCGTCCCAGGGCTTGCGATAGGGGCGCTCCAACATGGCACTGGCTTCGCGGTCGCCGACGATTTCTTCCGTTTCGGGATTCCAGCGGACTTTGCGGCCGGTACGCAGAGAAATGTTGGCCAGGTGGCAAGCCACGTTCACCTGGTGGCCCTGCTCGACGTCCGAAATGGGCCGCTGGCGGCTCTTGACGCAGTCGATGAAGTTGCGGGCGTGCAAGTCGAACTGCTCCACGCTGGAACCCGGCACCTTCGTCGCTTCAATCCACGGCGCCGGTTTGAAGTTGGGGTCGAGGCGCGGACCGCCTATCGGGTGCGTTCCCAGCCGGACGCCGGGCACGGCGGACATGGGGTCGATGTGCATGTCCGGCAGAACCTCGAAGCCTGAACGGTTGATCACCAGCGTGCCTTTGCTGCCATAGAACTCGAGGCCGCCTTGCGCGCCGCGTCCCCGTGACGCCTCGCGGATGTAGTATTCCACCGTGAATCCCGGGTACTCCCACGTGGCATCCTGTGTGTCGGGCGTTTCACAGCCGTCTTTCAGCACCAGGCGGCCGCCGCTCGAATCCGCCGAGTTCGGGCCCTTCACGTTCATCACCCATTGCACAATATCCATCTCGTGCGCGCCCAGGTTGGTCATCTGGCCGCCGGAGTAATCCCAGAACCAACGGAAGTGGTAGATGCAGTGCATCTGGTTGTACGCGCGCTGGCGGGCCGGCCCGAGCCACATGTCGTAGTCGAAATCGGCGGGCGGCGCCGAATCCGGCGGAACCGGGAACCCGGGTGTGACATTGCGGGCCGAGCCGGAACGGATGCTCGTAATCTGGCCGATGTAACCGGCCTGCATCAACTCGCGCGCCTTCTGGTAGTGCTTGCCGGAACGCTGCTGGGTGCCCACCTGCACCACGCGGTTGTGCTTGCGCGCCACATCCACCATCCAGCGGCCCTCTTGGATGAAAACCGTCATCGGCTTTTCGGTGTAGACGTCTTTGCCGGCGGCACAGGCCATCATCGTCAGAAGCGCGTGCCAGTGGTCCGGGGTACACACCACCACGGCTTGCAGATCCTTGTTGTCCAGCATCTTCCGGAAGTCGCGGTAAGGTTTGGCGGTGCCGCCGGTGGCGGCCACTCCCTGCTCCAGGCGCGGCTGGTAGACTTCGGCGAGGGCGGCGCAATCCACGTCGTTGAGTTTCTTGAAATCGCGGACGTGCTCAACGCCGATCAAGCCATATCCGATGAAACCAACCTGCACGCGCTCATTGGCTCCCAGCAACCTCCGGTAAGACGCCGCGCTCAGCGCCCCGATGGCGCCGCGGCGGGTAACTCCACTATGGGAAATGGCAGACTCAGGCTCGCGTCGCTCTGAAGAGTCCATGATCGTTCCCCCTGATGAAATTGGAAACCCGCGCCCAGGCTTTTGTAACCGCGAGTCGTGCCCGCTCTCGGCTAGCAGCCAGTATAACTCGCGGCTATTCAGCAAAGTGCGCCGTCCACCGCCCGCAATCCGCCGGTAAGCTCCCACCGCTAAGACACGAAGAACGCGAAGAAACTGCGGAGAGTTGTCTATTTTACCGTGACGCCGTGGTATGGTGCGCTCGGGGGAAGCTTCCGCAGATTCCACCTGCGGATTTTCGAAATATCCGGTCGCGTGCGTCACCCGAGTGCCAGGTGTGATGCCTGTCGATAACTTGATAATCGGACCTTAATACTGTTAAAACCGGTAGCAGCTTCACGCGATCGGACACGCACATGATGTTTCAGGGTAGAACCATCCGGCGCCGCACGTTGCTTGGCGCCGGGCTTTCGGTGGCAGCCGCCGGATCGATAGTTTCATTACCGTACTGGAAAGGCTCGAGCCGGTGGCGATTCTTCTCGGAAGAGGAAGCCCGGACCGTTGACGCAATCTGCGGACAACTGATTCCGGCGGATCGGGATCCCGGCGCCCGGGAAGCCGGCGTCGTCGACTACATCGACCTCCAGTTGACCAGGCCTTTCAAGCGGTTCCAGCCCGTCTACCGGAGGGGCATCGCAGCCCTGGATGCGGCCAGCCGCTCCCGTTTCGGAAAGCCTTTCGCGGAGTTGTCCGCGGACCGGCAGGCGGCGGCGCTGGGCGATGCGGAGCGCGATTCAAAGGAGTTCTTCGAGTTGATTCTGGTCCACTGCCGCCAGGGTTTCTACGGCGATCCCCGCCATGGAGGAAACCGCAACCGGGTGAGCTGGAAAATGTTGCGGCTGCCCTTTCCACAGGTGCGCGGCCGCATGCACTACGATGACCGTCCGAACGTGGGGTGAACCATGGCGCTGAAACACGTTAACGCGGTGATAATCGGCTCAGGCGCGGGCGGTGGAGTGGTGGCCAAGGAACTGGCCGCAGCGGGTCTGAGCGTGGTGATGCTGGAACGAGGGAAATCGTATTCGGCCGCCGATCATCGCAAGGACGACCTGATGAACCAGCGCACCACGGTTCTCGGCAACGGTTTCGGCCCCGACGACGAACGCAACCCGCGCGTGGTGGTGGACGAACAGGGCGAGCGGATTGTCTACCCCAGCGAAGGTCCGTATAGCAACAACGCCGCCTGCGTGGGCGGCGGCACCTTCAGTTACGGTGCGCAGGCCTGGCGGTACCTGGAGAAAGATTTCCGCATGCGCTCCACCTACGGCGTGGTACCCGGCAGCACGCTGGACGATTGGCCCATCAGCTACGAAGACCTGGAACCTTACTACGAAAAAGCCGAGTGGGAGGTTGGCGTCTCTGGCGACGACACCAATAACATCTTTAAGGCGCCGCGACGGAAGCCCTTGCCGATGCCGCCGCTCGCGCCGACACGGGAGCACCAGATCCTGCTGCCGGCCGCGAAACGCCTGGGGTTGCATCCGTTCGATATCCCGATGTTGCGGAACACGATTCCCTACAACGGGCGCAGATCGTGCATGCGTTGCCGCTGGTGCGTAGGTTTCGCGTGCGAGTTGAGCGCACGCAGCGGCACGCACAACACCGTCATTCCCAAAGCCCTGGCCACCGGGAATTGCGAACTCCGCACGGAGTGCGTGGTCAAAGAGGTCCAGTTGGACGACCGGGGGCACGCCACCGGAGTGGCGTACTTCGACCCGCAGGACCGGCTCCAGCGACAGACGGCCGACCTTGTGATCGTTTGCGGAGGCGCCATCGAATCGGCCCGGTTGCTGCTGAACACCAAACACCGGCTGTTCCCGCAGGGCCTAGGCAACCGCTACGACTGGGTCGGTAGAAACCTCCATTCCCATTCTTACCCCGCAGCGGTTGGCCTGTTCGATTTCGAGACCTACGACGACATCGGTCCGGGCGCTTCGATTGCCATTTGCGACTTTAACCACGGCAACCCCGGGCTGGCCGGCGGCGGAATGCTGGCCAACGAATTCATCCGGCTGCCCTATCAATTCATGAACCAGGTGCCGCCGTGGGTGCCGCGCTGGGGGCAGGCGCACAAGGACTTCGTGCGCAGCGCCTACAGGCGGACGATCGTGATTATGGGTCCGGTGCAGGAAATTCCG
>Ga0335078_10019196_pt1 | contig 10166 bp, 9 predicted proteins | sample Lox_Sample_32_FD_206711 | JGI IMG/M metagenome (GOLD analysis project Ga0335078, IMG submission 206711) | Soil microbial communities from Loxahatchee National Wildlife Refuge, Florida, United States - Lox_Sample_3.2 | ecosystem: Environmental > Terrestrial > Soil > Wetlands | place: USA: Florida...
GCCGCAGCACCTGCCGCCGACACTCGACCGCCGGGGCATGGCCGCCGGCCCCCTCGCCTACATCAAGAGCCTACGCAAGCAGGCCCACGTCGCCGCGTCGCAGGCCCACGTCGCCGCATCGGAGGTACAGTCCCCCGAGCGGTCGGCGCGCACCTGACCGGGCGGTGGACGCTCTCCGCTAAACGGCTCCTCATCTCCTGACATTGATCGCGAATGACTCCGTCGCCAGCCCGCGACCGCCTTGCCATATCTCGAAACCGGCCTGGGCATTGAGGAGATACGATGTGCCAGCGATATATCCGCGACTGGCCGCATCCGCGGCGATCGTACCGATGTCGAAGTCCTGGACTGCTGCGACGGGACGGTCCATCACGTAGGTGATCTGGTCGAAAGCTGGCCCGCCTGGCCCCTTCCAGATGGTGTAGGCGTAGCCGTCAATGGTGGTGTGGGCGACCGGTCTGCCGGAGGGCGCGACCTGATGACCGCCACGGTGCGCAAGCCAGATCATGAGTTCCCCGCCGTCAGGCGTTCCGGACGTGACCGGCGCGGCGTTGAACCAGATGTCGTAGGAGACATCGTAGGCGCCGCTTGACGGCTGAGCGGTCACCCAGTTGGAGGTGACTGTACCTGGCGTCAGGTCGCTGACCCGGATCGGCATCTTGTTGCCTGTGGTACATTGCCCTGCGCTGCACCCACTGTAGATCGCCGGGTATCCACCGGGATCACCGGCGGTCGGTTCGTAGATCGACGAACTGGCGACACTGAACTGTGCGCCACCATCGGTTGTGATGCACTCGGGCGCCGCAGAGTTCCATTCGTCGTTCTGGACGATGTACGCACCGCCGTCGACATGTGTTTCTGGCCATCCCGCTTGGCCGCACAACTGGGTCGCGGCGGCGGAGACGCCGACCCTGGGTGACGGGTTGGCCCGGGGCGACTTTTGCACAGGTGCAGGCGTCGCGACGGACGATGACGACGCCGACCTCGTGGGGCTTTTAGTTTTGAGACCAGTGGCTTTCGATTTAGCCGCCGTTTCCGAAGAAGGTATCAAATTGGCGGCGGCGCGGGACAGGAGAGGATAGTACGCATAGCAGAAGCCGCCGATGAGGAGCGCCGCAAGAGTCATCACAATAAGTGACTTGCGGTATGGCCGACGCTGGTGTTGTTTCCGCAGCAGGGTCCCGCGTCTCACGTGCCTCGCCACCGTTTCGTTCCGCCTTTCGAAAACCCCAATGAGTTCCCATGGTCAGTCGCGCCAGGCTCAGGCATGCTTAAGCTCTCCACGGATATCCATCCCCCGCAGCGAACTATTCGCGGAGTTGGCCGCTGGTGTTCTCGTTGATTCAGCGCTCCCGCGCCGAGTGCGGATGGTAAAGAGTGCGGATGGTAAGAATATGGTGACGCTCTGCTCGAGGCTGGCGTTCCTGGGCCGACGGCCATCTCCGCACCCTCGTCCCAGGTGACAGCCTCACGTCGCGCCCGGCAGGGAGCGCAACAGGACCAAGGCAGCGGCTGGTCCGCTTCACTAGCGTATGGCAACCATGGTGGCCTTGCCCTGTTTTCGTCGATGACCACGCCCCTTCAGCGATAGCCGTCCCGCGAAGACGTGGCCGCGCCGCGAAACCACGGGGCGGCGAAACCCAGCGCCGCGAAACCCAGTGCCGCGAAACCACAGCTCGGTCCGGGCCGCGGCATTCCGGTGAACGGGTTGCCGGGCAAGCGCGACGGGCCGGGGAGCTCCTGCGGCCCAGCAGGTACTCCCGTTGCCCGCCTTGCGCGTCCTATCACTGAAAGGCTGACGCGCAGCAACAGAGCGGACGCGGTCGCGGGCCGTGCCCGAGGAGGCGATGGACTGGCTGTCGATATAATTCACCGTATGCAGCTGTCGCCGATGATGCGGCATTGTCGTGGTCTCGAGCAGCCGCGGTGGCCGGCCCAGGGTGTGCATATGCGCTCCCCGGGCCTCGCCGTTAACTACCACCCGGGCGCAGCGAACCTGTATCCCCTGGCAACCCTTGCTGGGCCCGACCCCCCCGTCACTTACAGTGATAGGACGCCTGCATCGTGACAGCCGCGCGGGCCGGCTCCGACGCCTTCGGGGCGGCTGAGACGAGCCTGCCGGCGGCGACGCCGCGGCGTTCGCCGTGGACTGCTGTCGTAGCTGCGTGGCGGGGCCACCATGACCTGCTGACTAACGCAGGCAGCCTCGTCGCTTCGACCGGCGTGGCGTCGCTGCTCGGCTTCGTGTACTGGGCGTTCGCGACCCGGGTGTTCAGTCAGCGGGCGGTCGGATACGGCTCGGCTGCGGTGTCGGCGATGACACTACTCGGCACAATCGGCATGCTCGGGCTCGGTACCCTACTCATCGGCGAACTGCCCAGGCGCAGCGCCCGGGCCGGGCTGGTGTCGGCCGCGCTGCTCACCTGCGGGCTGGCATCACTGCTGCTCGGGCTGGGGTTCGCCGTCGTAGCGCCGCGCATCAACAGCCGATTCGAGGACATGATCGGCACTTCCGGCCAGGCAGCACTCTTCGTGGCCGGAGTGATAGTGACCGGGGTGACCCTTGTGCTCGACCAGGCCACCATCGGCCTGATGCGCGGGGGACTGCAGCTTTGGCGCAATATAGCGTTCGCAATCGCGAAGCTGCTGGCCTTGCCCGCAGCTGCGATTATCCTGCACGATCAACTCGGCGTCGGCATCACCCTGTCGTGGGTGGCGGGCACGGCATTGTCATTGGTAGCCGTCGCCGTCCCGCTGCGGATCGCCGGCACGCCCGTCCTTCCCCGGCCCGACTGGGGGGTACTGCGAGGACTTGGCAAGGCCGCCATGGCCCACAACTGGCTGAACCTCGCCATGACGATGCCGACCTCGTTGATGCCAGTGCTGGTCACATTGATCGTGTCGCCGTCAGCGAACGCCGCGTTCTACGTCGCCACGATGCTGACCAACTTCCTGTTCATCGTGCCGGCGCACCTGGCGACGGTTCTCTTCGCGGTGGCGGCAGCCGACCCCGCGGTAATCGCCAAGAAGCTGCGTTTCGCCTTGCGGCTGTCGTTCATGATCGGGTTGCCGGGCATGGCTGCCCTGATCCTGGGTGCCCACGTGGCGCTGGGCCTGTTCGGCAGGAGCTATGCGGCCGAGGCCACGCTGCCGCTGTGGCTGATGGTCATGGGCTACCCCGCGGCCGTCCCGAAGTCCCTCTACATCGCGGTGTGCCGGGCGAGCGGCAACATACCACGCGCAGCGGCCGTTTTGACGACATGCTCCGCCCTGGAGGTGGGCGCCGCGGCCGCGGGTGGGCTGGCAGGCGGGCTAATGGGGCTGTTGTTCGCCCTGCTGGCCGTGCGGTACCTCGAGGCACTGGTGACCACACCTCCAGTAATCCGCGCAGCCTTCGGCCACGGCCGCCACCGGCGCGCTGAGTCACTAGCCCCGGCCACCGCAAGCCAGGGCGCGGATCAGCTTCCGCACGGAAGGCCGCACGACTCCACAATGTCCGCAGCCGGAACCAGGCATGAGCCAACGGGCTACCGTGATGCACCAGCTGAGATAAGCAAGCGCGAGCAGCAGCAGGCGGGAATCGCGGTCCTGCTCTCGCTGGCGAGTCTCGGTCAGTCAACTCAGCCCATCCCTGTCATGCCAGCTAGCCTGGTCCGCCCAGCCCCAGTGCTGGCCCAGGAGCGCGCTGCCTACCAGCGCCGCGCGGGGCCGGATCAATGAACAGCGCCGGAACATCATGTCACAAACGGTGACGTGTGATTACGCATAGATACCACAATATTAAGTAAACCGCTGCTTCGGCCCACGCGTCTCCTAATGAAACTGAAGGCAAGATGTCCATTTGCGTAACGGCCAGCCGGCTCACTGAGACTCGAATTCTGAGGCCACGAAGAGCCCGACGACAGTAAAGGGTCAACTCATGACGGTGCAGTCAGGTAACGGGGTGACGTGGCCGCGGGTGTCCGTAGTCATTCCGACGCTGAACGAGGCCCGTAACCTTCCCCACGTCTTCGCCCAGCTGCCAGCGGACATCCATGAGGTCATCGTGGTGGACGGCCGCTCCGTGGACGACACGGTGGCGGTCGCACGCCAGTTGAGGCCAGATGTCCGTATTGTTATGCAAACACGCAAGGGCAAGGGAAATGCACTCGCGTGCGGCTTTTCCGCCGCGACCGGCGACGTCATCGCCATGGTCGATGGGGACGGCTCGGCCGACCCCCGCGAGATCCCGCGGTTCGTGGACGCGCTCCTCGCGGGTGCCGACTTTGCAAAAGGAACCAGGTTCGCCGAAGGCGGCGGCAGCGACGACATCACGCGTCTGCGCAGCCTAGGCAACCGCGTCCTCAGCACTTCCGTCAACTTGGTTTATGGCACTAAGTACTCAGACCTCTGCTATGGATTCAACGTCTTCTGGCGGCGCATTGTGCCGGTTCTCGACCTCGACGCCACATCTGCGCCGCCCACTGACAACGGATCCTTGTGGGGTGACGGCTTCGAGGTCGAGACCCTCATCAACATTCGCATCGCCAAGGCAGGGCTCGTCGTCACCGAGGTACCCAGTTTCGAGCACTCCCGGATACACGGGGTGAGCAACTTGAGTGCCGTCAGTGACGGCCTGCGTGTGCTCCGGACCATCCTCGCTGAGCGCCAGCATTCGCGTCGCCTGGCACGCCGCGCGGAAACGCCGCCCGCGGCTGGCGGCCGGAGCCGCACATCCACCCGGCCGACCATCGCCGACCTGACGCACGGCCCTGATCCAGACGGACTTGCGCAGCGGCGCCGGGTCCGGTTCGGCGATTTCGGGCAGTCCGGTGCACAGCACCCGGCCGCGGACACCGGCGGGGGCTACGGCGTGGAGTCGGCCGTTGTCGGCGATGTCACGGCGCCGGGCGTGGGAGAGGAGTTCGACGAGCCCGTGGTCGCGTAACTGGGCAAAGCATCCGGCCCCTTTTGTCTTTGGCCATGGTGTGCTGTGCAAGCCGCCCGGCGCCACGTCAACCACTTGGCGCAGCTGGACGTCTCCTCTGCGTGTACAGGCGCACCCCGATCTTGGCGGCAGCCAACCTCACCCGCACCCGGACCTTGGCGGCAGCCGACCTCACCCTAGAAGAGCGCCACCTGCCACCGGGTCCGCACCGGTCGGCGGGAGTCCGAGGCGCCAACTATCCGGCACCCAAATCATGTCCGAGCCACCTTCTATGACCGGGCATCGGCCAACCGGCAGGTCCCGGGCGTTGACGCTTGAGCGCGGAGCGAGTCGGCCGGCGCGCGGCGGCGCCACGACTGTGTGTCGTGTCGCCCTGCTGGGAATGGTCCTGCTGCTCATTGTCATCGCGTACTACCCGTTCGCCTGGGATCCGCCGCGCACGGTGCGCAACGAGGTAACGAGAAGCGCAGACGGATCCTTGCAGTTCGGCGAGATGAACAACGCGCGCACGCCTGGAACACCGGCCTGGCTGCAGGATGTGCGCAGATCCGGCGTCGTTCAGATCCAGCTCGTGGCCGACCCGCGGTCACTGCAGGAGAACGCCTCGATCATGATGCTGGCCAGCGACTCCTGGGACACCGACTTCGCCATCGGGCAGGACCACTCTGACCTGTTCGTCTGGCTGCGCCGTCCCGGGTCGGACGCCAACGGTGACCCGCCGTTCGTAGTCCACGGGGCTCTCCTGCCGCAGCGGCCGAACAGGGTGGACGTGATGCTGCAACGCGACGGCATCCGCATCGACGTTGACGGCCGGACCCGGCTGGCAGAGCACCTTCCGGCGGATTCCGCGACGGTCTGGAGCCAAGGGCAGATTGCGCTCGGCGACGAGGTCCACGGGGGCGGTCCGTGGCAGGGCAAAATCAGCCTTGCGGAGGTGCGCACACCTGGCTACGCCGTCGATTACCTCCGTCCGGGCGCACTGTCGATCCCTAAGCGCTACTTCAATGTTCCGGACCACATCGAACCTTTCCCGCCCACGAACCTGGGGCAGTGGCTGCTCGCCGGCTTTGATCTGCTGTCGTTCATCCCACTCGGCTTCCTCATCGTCTGGGCTCGAAGGCCGCCGGTGCACCCCGTCCCGGCCACCCTGCTCGCTGCTGCGCTCGCGGTGGTGCTGGCAGCGGGGAAGTTCCTCTTCCCCGGTCGGCACACGTCGGTGGCCAACATCATTATGGAGGCAGTTGGAGCGCCGCTCGGGGCATTGCTGGCCTCGCGGCTGGCGCACGCCAAACGCAGCAACGCGTGGTTGCGTGAGGCTTGACGGCGAAGAGCCGTAGCGGCAGTCGCCTAGGTCCCCAGCGGCGCGCCGTAGGGCGCGCCTTGAAGCCATGCAGAAGGTCGTCACAGGACTGCGGTTACGTGATCCCGCGCGCCGGTCAACTCTCGTCCTGCCCTGCTGCCGCGTTGCCGTTGGGCTGCGCAACTGACGGCTGCAGCGGCACCGGCCCGAACGGTAACACTTTGGCCTGCAGCACGCCAAGCTCGATCACGTTGGTCGTGAGCATCAGTGGCCGGCGGCTGGCCTCGAACTCCCGGATGTGGGACTGCTTGGTGTGCTCGTCGTAGGCGGCCTGATCGCGGTAGACCCCGTAGATGATCCTTTGCAACGGCGCGGATGGGACAACGTGCGCTACGTAGACAAGGGTGCCCGGCTCGTTCGCCCGCACCTGCTCGACGACGCGGGTGACCAGGCGGTCAAAGTCTGCAATGCCGTCTTCCAGTAGCGTGTAAATGGTGATCTGTCCATAGAGCCGTTTGGCAGCGTCATCGCCCACATCCCCGGCAGCACCGCAGTCCACGCCGGACCGCTGTGGGTCGTCGCCGTTGCCCTGGCCGGTGTCGCTGGTGCCCTGGTCGGTGTCGCTGGTGCCCTGGTCGGTGTCGCTGGTGCCCTCGTCGGTGTAACCGCTCTGCCGGGCGAGGGGATCGGAGCTGCCGGTGACGGGCCTTGCGTGCGGCGAGTCCGGCCTGCGGTAGCCATTGTCTGGCGAGCCGTCGCCCGCGTCGCTGTACCATCCGTAATCGGCGGCATCGCCCGTCGCGCCAGCTTGCCCCGGATCCCCGCCGTGGCCGCTTTCCCCGCGCACGCCGCGCGAGCCGTCCGCGCCGTAATCCCCGCAGCAGTTTGCGCCGGCCGGTACCAACAGGCTACGGCGCCGCTGTGTCTCAGCTCCTGAGCCGGTCCTGGCGCGAAGGTCACCCAGCTGGAATCGGCCGATCCGTACCGACGCCAGAACTGTCAGCCCGGCGGCCAGCACGCAGAGCAACGAGATGAACTGATGGTGCCCAGCCGGGACCGGCCAGGACGGGCTTAAGAACAGCGAGCGCCGCGAGCCTGCGCCCACGATCACGCCGACCACAACGGCCGACGCGGAAAGAATTAGCCGAGCTGCGAATCTGGTCGGCATGGTCCACGCCACCACCTCTGTGATCCCCAAGCTAGACCCAGCGGAGCGATCAGCTGGTCGCCCGAAATAGACACCACTGTCCATGGTGCCTGAACCCGGGCCATGATGCGAACAGAAGAGCGCTTGCTGGTGATGGATGCGGGCGGCCGCGGTGATGCGGGCGGCCAGGGCATGCCCTGGCGTGGAGTAACTCGTCGAGCACCGCTGCGGGCGTCCCCGCGGTCATGGCGGACGAGAGGGTCATGAAGACGGGGTCGCGGGAGACGGGCCCTTCGGGGTGGGGCTTGTCGGGGTGGGGCTCGTCGGGGACGGGCTCGTCGGGGACGGGCTCGGGCTCTTGGGGGGCGGGCTCGTGGGGCTCGGGGACGTGGAGGGCCGTGGTGTCGGGGACGGCGACGTTCGAGGCGCGCGCGAGCGCGACGGCGAAGGCGACGCCGACTTCAGCGTCTTGGCTGAGGACTTCGTTGTGGGCGTGCTCACGGGCGCGAGCACCGTCGACGCGGATCCGGGCGGCGCGGCCGCCGCCGCTGACGGGGTGACAGCGAGTGCTCCGATGGACCGGCTGGTTCGCGTCGGCCGAGGCGTCGGCGTGCGTACCGCGGCAGCGCGCGGCGGCGCATGGTGGCCAAGGGTGTAATCGACGAAGAACATGCCACCGCCGAGCACGCCCAGGGCTGCGACGGCCGCGACGGCCGCAATTGGATAGCTGCCCTGCCAGCGAGGCACCGACGGTGTTGTCCGCTGCAGCGGGAAACCGCCAGCGCCGAACGGCTCGGCCCGCTGCGCCACCCGGGCGCGCAAGGCCGCCGCGTCCGGCGAGACATCGCCGACGAGGCGGAAGAACTGCTGCCGGAGGCCGGCTGGAAGGATGGTCACCGGGAGCAGGTTCAGCAGCATCACAGGCGTCAACTCGCCGCGCTTGCGTGCGCATGCCTCGCACCGCTGGACGTGCAGCTTGACCCGCGTGCGCAGTCGCGCCGTCAGCTCACCGTTCCAGCCATCCAGCATGGCGGCCAAGTCCGGGCAATCCTCCGGCCCGGGCCTGTTAACCAGCAGCACGCCCAATGATGTGTCGAACTTGGACTGTACCCTCCAGGCGAGCGCCGCTGCCTGTTTGCGCGGCATGCCAAGAACATCGGCGAGGTCGGCGCCGTCGAGACCATGGCGCAGGTTCAGCTCGACTATCTCACGCTCTCCGGGATACAGCGCAGCATGTGCGGCGTGCACGACAGCGCGCAGCTCCGCCTGCTCGGCGTCGGCATCCCCGACGTTATCCGTCGTCTCGGCCGCCTCATGGCGCGGCGCAACGGAGCCGTCGGCCGACTGCCTGCCATGGCACTCGTTGCGGGTTACCGCGAACAGCCACGCCCGTAGCCGGTCGGGTTCGCGCAGCACCGCAAGCTTGGCAGCGGCGATGACGAAGGTGTCATGCACGGCGTCGGCCGCGTCAGCAGGCTCGGTCAGCTGGGACCGGCAGTAGGCGAACAGCGCCTGTGCGTACTGACCGAAGGCCGCGCCGAGACCAGTGGCGTCGCCTGCCACGATCGCTGCAACAATCTCGCGGTCGTGCATGGGTATACGGTAGGGCCTCGCGGCGGGTTCGGGCGTGTTTAGGACATAACTGATCAATGCGTGGTGGCGCCTTCCCGCCCGATCAAAGCTCCAAGACCTGCAATCCTGCGCGGTTGAATCGACATGATCGTTTGACCGGCGCGGGCCTGCCGGGCGGCCACGGCCCATCATGTGTCGGCACACCATGGGCCATCGTGTGGCGCGATCGACCTGTTCGCAGGGCCAAGATCTTAACGGCTGCCGCGTGGCACGCCATCGTGGGCTGCGGAGCGGAGCGAGGGGTCCGCAGGATAATCCCCGCGGGCCGCCCGCAGCCAGGGTTACCCGCCAGGGCTCACGCGACGCGCTGCGCCTGTGGCCTGCCATCTGACGGCCTGCCATCTGACCCGGCCGCCTTGCGGATGAGCATATCGGTCACGCTACCGACCGTCCCGCCCAGACCGCCCTTGGCGGCCTGCCTGGCCACCGATTCGGCTACGGTGGTGGCTTCGCGAGCCAGCCGGCGCACCTCCGGCGAGGTGCGGATCGAATGCCACGACGTGCGCAGCCGGTCAAGTCCTTCCTTGCCCTCGCGCGTGCCGACGATGAAACCGACAACGAAGCCGATGATTGTTTCCATCCTGTTACCCGACCTTCCTAGTGGTCATCGCCCATTCCAGGCAGTAGGGCCTGTCTGGTAGAGGATCCGGCCGGCACCGATCCGCGCTGCCAAAGCTCCGCGAGACTACGCCCTCCGGGCGGGCCAACCTCGCCGCCTGCGCTCAGCGGGGGCGCGGGCCTACATCTCCCGCAGTTCGAGGTATCGCTTAATGTCAGGCAGCGACTGGATCACCGCGGCGATCACCACCGCGAGGACCGTGGCCTTAATCAGCTTTATGATCATTTCGCTTCCTCCTTTGGCCGTGACTCGTTAACGATCTCCGGCGGTGCCGCGATCGGCTCTACCTCGTCCGGAGCGAAATAAAGAAATCTGCCGTGCTGGCGGTGCAGATCCGCAGCCGGGTCATCGACCGGGGTGACCGCGAGGTGCAGATGGCCGTCGACATCGAGCAGCACGGCCTCGACCACTGCCTGTCGGCCGGCCAGGAACAAGTCCTGGGCGTCCGCCCGCCGGCTGCCAGGCCGCATCCGGACCCTGCTGCCGCGCGCGACCCGCACGCCGTCGACGATGACGTGGTCGGTTTCCGGTGACACCGACG
>Ga0335078_10019198_pt1 | contig 10166 bp, 7 predicted proteins | sample Lox_Sample_32_FD_206711 | JGI IMG/M metagenome (GOLD analysis project Ga0335078, IMG submission 206711) | Soil microbial communities from Loxahatchee National Wildlife Refuge, Florida, United States - Lox_Sample_3.2 | ecosystem: Environmental > Terrestrial > Soil > Wetlands | place: USA: Florida...
TACGCAAGCTCGCCGATACGTTCATGTTCCAGATGGACGACTCGATCCGCGACTTGCCGGGAGCGACCGCAGCGCGTGCGCTGCTGGTCAAGACGGCACTGGAGTACCTCGACGCACTCTCGCGCGAGGCAGGCGACGATCGCGGCCTGCAGCTGGAGCTGGCGCGGGCCTACGAGAAAGTTGCGGCCATCCAAGGTCAGGCGAACAATCCCAACACCGGCAACCCGCAGGCCGCGCTGCAAAGCTATGGTAAAGCGATCGCGCTGCTCACCGCACTCGCGGCAGCCGAGCCCGGCGACGCCCGGGTGCACAGCCTGCTCGCCATGGATCATCTGCAACGCAGCCGGGTGTTCGTCACGTTGAGCGGCGACACGCGGGCGGCCGCCCAGGAGTCCCAGCAGGCGATCGGAATCCTCGAGCAGCTGGCGGCGGCACGCCCCGGCGACGCCGATGCGCGCGACCAGCTCGCGAGCGCCTACCAATGGCATGCCATCCACCTGCTGTGGGCGGGGCAGACGGAAGCCGCGGTCGCCGCCGGGTACCACGCCGTCTCCATCATGGAGGATCTGCACCGCCGCTATCCCGACAATCGCGTCTACGAGCAGGATCTCGCCCGCTCATATGGCGACGCTGGCGTGGCCGTCACCGGCCGCGGGGTGCAGCCGGCGACGATCGAGGAATCCCTGTCGCTGGAGCGCAAGGCGCTGCAGCTCGGTGAGCATCTGCTGGCCGTCGACCCGCAGCACGCCTTGCGCTACTGGCGCGCGATCGGCGCCGACCGTGTGGACATCAGCGAGGAGCTGTATGAACGGGGCGACTACGCAGCCGCGGTTCGGGAATCCGAGCTGTCCTTGGACGCCCTCGCAAAAACGACCGTGGACCCGAACAACTCGCAGGCGCACCTCGATACCGCCCGGGTCGCCCATCACCTCGCGCGCGCGCTGTTTGCCAGCGGGCGCGTCGATGAGGCCGCGGCTCGGTTCATGCAGACACTCGACTCGCTGCACGCGATCGCCGCGCACGGCGACACGCTGGAAGTGCAGTACCTGCTCGCGACGTGCGAGATGGGGATGGGCCGGATCGAAGCGCAGCGTGCCGGTGCTGCCGCCGGCTCCGACCACGGGGCTCGGCTGCGGCACTGGAAGGCGGCGCACGACTGGTTCGCATCGAGCCTGCCGCGCTACGAGCGGCTCCTCAGGACGGTGACGCTCCCTCCCCAGGAACGTGCGGGCTACGACCAGGCGATCGCAGGGCTGGCGCGCAGCGAGACCGAGATTGCGCGTCTCGGGAAAGCCGCGGTGAACCCCCATTGATGCGGGCAGTCCCGGCGACGCAGGCCGAGCTCCATTCGGGAGTGCGCGCCGTTCGCTGATCCCGTCATCTCCTCGCCCAGCCGCTCGGATGGGTCGGTATCAGGACCCAGGTCCGATACGCCGCGGCGTCGGCGCGCTTGAGCACATCGAGCCAGGCGTTCCAGTCGGTGACGGTCCCGGTGGTTTGCGTCGCCTGCTGGCGGAACTGCGCGGCGAGCGCATTCGCCTCGGCGGTGCGCCCGCTGAGTGCGAGCTGGGTGAGACGCTGCGCCGTCTCGGCCGAGGCCGCCCCGAGCGCCTGCGCCGGCTGCCGGTTCTGGCGCTGGTGAGCCCCGGCGAGCAGCCACTTGTCGGCATCGATCCAGCGTCCGGGATGCTGCGGATCCGGCACGCGCTGGAAGTAGGCATTCTGCAGATAGCCGTAGCGCTCGCACAGGTCGTGGAACTCGGACTGGCGATGCTGCTCCTGGGCGATCGGGTAAAGGTCGCCGAGGAATTCACCGGCGCACTCGCGCTGGCCGTTGGCGGGCGGCTTCCAGCGGACGATGACGCGCAGGTCGTCGGCGAGCGTCACATCGCCGTGATTGGCCAGCAGGATGTTGACGACCTGCTGATAGCTCAGAATCACGGGACTTTGCAGCTCGTTCGAGCTGTGGGTCAGATTGGTCATGGCGCCGAATCGAGCCGCATAGAAGGCCGTAATCTCCTCGGCGGGCCGCTTGGAAAGAAACACGCGGTAGTGATCGCCCGGAGCCGGGGGACCCTCGAGCGCCTGGGACTCCGGGGGCGGGGGCGCGATGTAGGTGGCGGCGACGGCGCAGGGGGAGAGAACGACCGAGAAACCGAGGGTGCCGAGCACCCAGAGCCCACGGACGATCCCGGCCCTGCGATGTGTGGAGCGTCCGATGCGTTGCGAACTCAAGGACACGGCTTCTCCCCCTTCGCATAGGAACGGTTGCCAGGACCGGGCGGTGCTCTGCCTCCACGCCTTGCAATGCGAAGCGGTCCCAATCCACACATCAGCCGTACGCCGCGATTTCCCTGAGGCCGACTAGCGCCGGACGCACAAAGGTCTGCCGCCGGACCAACTTGTGACTTGTCCGGCGGGACAGGGAGGCGGGGAAGCGACGCAGCTCCCGACTCCGTTCGCCACGGACCCCGACGGGCACGTTGCGGTACTACCGCCGGCTGATGGGGCGCACTGAGGTCTACCGCCAGACCATGTCGTGAATTGGCCCTGTGGACAAGCGGCGGGAGGTTTGACACAAGTCCCAGCGCCGTTGGCCACCATGCCCGCGGGGCAAGTCGCCGTCGTTCCCCCAGGTGAGGGAACGCATACGCTACTTCCATTGACGATGGTCGACTGCGAACCGGAGGTGCACGGCCCGGTGGTAACGGCACCGGCCGGAGGCGCTCCCCAATCGCCCAAAACGACCAGCGTCAGCGTCAGCACCACGAGTCCATGATGCCCGTACTTCATATGACCTCGCTTTCATGCGCCACGAGCAGCCAGAACGCCGCGGCGGTACCGGAGATGCTCTGCCTCTCGCAAGACGGGTTCGTCTGAGATCGCGTTCATATAGCAAGACATCGTCGTCAAGCCCACCCTCTGCGCGAGTAGTCACGCGAGGGGCGTGCAGCGCTCCCTTGGGACCAGGGCTTCCCGACTACATTACGCGCGAGGAGCACGCAAACAGGCTCACTCCGACCGGAAGGGACTATTCCAGGTCCCGAAGTCATGTCGATGCTTCGCGAGGATACTGCGCGTATCCAGAACTTCCGCCGTGGGCGGATTCCCGGAGCGGCAAGGACGAGCGGCCCGCGAAACTCCGTCAGCGCCCGTCGCGCCCCAGGACGACTTCGACCCCCGAAAACGCTTGAGTCGCGCCGCTCGGGACCGCGGACAGCGCATCAAGGTCGAAAGAAGCTCCGGCTGAATCCCGATTCGAATGTCAGCCATGCCCGCCAGGACTGCGAATGCCTCGCCGCTGACGTGCACCGCCTCTCGCCTGGCGCCACGTCAGTATCGCCGACCCACGGTTGTGGCTACGCCGACGGGCCCCATGGGTTTGCCGTACCTGCCTGATCTCCAAGACGCGAAATCAGCGGACCGATCGGCTCAGCGCGCGAGCAAGCGGGTCGATGAGCCAATTTTCCGTTCGTTGACGCGTTGCTGATATGCCAACAGTGATGACTGCGCTGCGCCGCATCACACAACGCCGAGAATACGACGCGCATTTTACCGGGGTAGTCAATTTGGCTACGTCGCACATGATCGGTCCCGATTGCACGGAAGCGGTGAGTTGCCCCGCGGCCGTCATGTGCTGTGTCCGTGGCCCTGGCGCCGTATTCGGGTGAATTCCGATGAGTGCACCAGAATCAGGGACCGAAGCGCTACCGAGCCTGTATGCAAGGTGGCTGAGCGGCGCGCTCCCCGGGTCCGTGCCGCAGGAGACGCGCGCCACGTGCGCAGACTGCGCCATGTGTGCGCCTCCTGGCACGATAGCGACCGCTCCCGCTCGCTACTTCAGGCCGGATGTGAAGTGCTGTTCCTATCTACCGGCGCTACCCAATTTTCTCGTGGGCGGTGTGCTGCGCGACCCCGAACCCGCTGCGCAAGCCGGAGTGGGCTCGATTCGCGAGCGGATCCGGCGACGCGTCGGGGTTAGCCCGCTGGGGCTCGGACCCTCGCCAAGCTACTCGGCATTGTATGAGCGGGCGGCGGAGGAGGCGTTTGGCCGCAGCAAAGCGCTGCTGTGCCCCCACTACGTGCCGGAGCTGAATCACTGCGGGATCTGGCGCCATCGCAATGCGGTGTGCGCAACCTACTTCTGCAAGCTGGTGCGCGGCCATGTGGCCTCCAGGTTCTGGAAGTCGCTGCAGCGAACGCTCGAGCTGGCGGAGCGGGGACTCGCCAAGTGGTGCCTGCTCGAGCTTGGCTTTCAGGCGGCGACGCTGGACGCTCTCATTCAAGCCGGCGCCTGGAACGGCGCTGCAGGAGCATTGACTGCCGAGGCGATCGATCAAACGGTCCCCGAGCGCGAGTACGCGCAGGCCTGGAATGCGTGGGAAGGCCGCGAGGAGGAGTTCTATGTACGGTGCGCTGCTTTGGTGGAGCGCCTCTCTTGGGTCGATGTCCTCGCGATCTGTGGCCAGGATCTGCGTGCTGACTGGCTGATTACGCAGGAACGCTTTCGTCAGTTGTGTGATTTGACTGTGCCGACTCGGCTCGCCGCGGCTACCGTGGCCGGCGCCGAGTTCTTGCCGGGTGCCGTGAGGCTACGGACCTATAGCGCGCTCGACCCGATCGACGTGCCCGACAGACTAATCCAGACCCTGCGTCACTTCGACGGCCGGGAGATCTCGGAAGTGTTAGCTGAAATCAGAGGTAGCCTCGGTCTCGCGATCGACCCGATCACTGGACAGAGTAGCGAAGGCGCGGAGTCGTCCGCTTAGTGTTACCAAAGCCGCCTGTACGCCCTGAACCGGGTGTGCAGGCAACGTTCAGCACTCTAGGTGCTATTAGCGTAGGAGTAAGTGAGCATGTCAACAGATCGAAAGTGGCGAGTGGGCGTGGCCGGAGCGGTGGTCGTACTGGGAGTCTCTGCGCTCGTTCAGGCGAACGGCGGACTGATCTCCAGCGCGATTGCGGACGAGAGTCCGAAGGAGACGACGACGACACCTCAGGCGAAGGTGCAAAAGCCTATGCAGACGACTCAACCCGCCGTGCAACAGCCGGCGGCACGGAAGGGCACGGCGCAAAAAGCGGCCACCAAAAAAAAGTCCTATTGGTAGGACAGATTTGTCTTTCGAGAGATTGCGTCCCGGGAAGTGGTGTATGAGCGGGAGGCCGGCGGAAACGCCGCTGCCCGTGCGGGCGTAGCCCGGACGGGCAGCGGCAGGCGCGATCAGCGGCCATCGTGGGTCTTGGCTCAAGGTTTGGTCGCCACGCCGAGCGTTAGACCGGGAAACACCACGATGACCAAGCAAAGCATTGCACTGTCGGAGCTCGTCGAGAAGGGCGCGGACGCGTCCAGCACGTTGTGCAGCGCGTGATGGACATGGCCGTCGAGAGCTCACCCAGTCGGCCGCCCGGCACAAGGTGAGCCCATTTCGGCTCCGAGTGCGCGTATCTCGATGTGGGCAGTTCTCTGAGTCTCCTCGGGAGGGGGTCGTTATGAAGCTCATGCAGGCCTTTCGTCTTGCAAAGGCCGGGCTCGGCGTCGCACTCGCCTCACTGGTCTTCGGCTCTGGGGCGCTCGCCGACCCGGGTAGTGCCGTCATCATCGGCATCGCCCCACCGCAGGCGAGCGCCGACCTCAGCGCGTCCTTGCAGCAAGGCCTCATCGGCCGCCTGCAAAGCTCGGGCGCACAGGTCGTAGCGCTCACCGCGAGCACGCCAGGCCAGGTCGAGGCCGAAGCCCGGGCGAAAGGCTGCACCCAGGTGCTGTACACACAGCTGGAGAAGAAGAGCAGCAGTAGCGGGTTCCTGAGCAAGCTCTCCTCCCTCTCACCGGCGCTGGCTCTCGGCGCATTGTCCGGGCACGGAGGTGGCGGTTCGCTTGCCAGCATGGCGGCGCAGGAAGCGGCGCAGCAGGCGGCTGGCGGCGTCGCCGCCTCCGCGCAGCAGCAGGCGATGGCGCAGAACGCCATGGCAGCCCAGACCAGCATCAAACGCGGGGATACCGTGACGCTGAACTACCGGTTGCTCCCCGTGTCGGATTCGACGCCCATCAAGTCCGACAGCCTGCAGACCCAGGCCGGTGCCGATGGCCAGGATGTCGTAGGACCGCTCACCCAGCAGGCCGCCGGCGCGATCGTCCACATAACGCAGGGCGGCGGGGCCGCGCTGCCGGATGGCTCTTCGGCGGGGTCAGGCGGTGCGCCCGGCTCGACAGGCCATAGCGGATTTCTCGGCGGCCTGCTCGGCCGCCACAGCTCCGGCGCAACGCCGCCGCCCGCCGCTGCTAATACAGGCGGTGTCGACTGTGCGGCACTCGCCAGCCAGCCAAACTCGCCCTTCACCGTCGATTCCTGTCAGCAGATGATGAAGGCAAAGATGGCCTATGACGCCTCGGCTTCGAGCGCCGGCGCTGCACATCCCGGCGATGATCAGATGAGCTGCGATCAGATTCTAGCCGAGCTCAAACAGCAGCAATACGCCGCTCCCGACGCGAGTCAGGTTGCTCAAGGGCAGGCCGCGATGGCGCAGGAGCAGCAGATGCTGAACCAACAGCAGACGACCGCCGCGGCACAGTACGCGGCCGGCAACGCGGCCGTGGCTGCAGCAACCGCCGCCGATACCGCGACGCAGATGGCGACGGGCGGACTTCTGAATCCGCAAGCCGGCATGAGGGCGCAGCAGGCAATGATGCAGGCAGGACGGCGCGAGGGCGAGCAATTGGCGCAGGAACGTGCGGCGACAGAGCAGAAGATCGTCGGCTCGGCGTCGAACCTCGCCGCGGGCGCCGGTCAGCAGATGCTCGACAATCCGCGCATGGCCCGGCTGCTGCAGCTCGCGAACAGCAAGCACTGCCACGGTGGTGGCTGAAAGCAGCTAAGCCGAGGTGGTTCGCTGATCCCTTGCGCGGATTCCATGCATGCCGGCCAGCGCGCCGGGCTTGCGCTCGAGCAGTGCCACGGGTTGTAGACGACGCCGGGCGCGGCCGCTCGCGCCGGCTGCCGGCGCGAGATCGACGAAGCGGTCCCAAGCCACATCCTCAGCCGTACGCCGCGATTTCCCCGAGGCCGACTAGCGCCGGACGCACAAAGGTCTGCCGCCGGACCAACTTGTGACTTGTCCAGCGGGACAGGGAGGCGGGGAAGCGACGCAGCTCCCGACTCCGTTCGCCACGGAGCCCGACGGGCACGTTGCAGTACTACCGCCGGCTGATGGGGCGCACAGAGGTCTACCGCCAGACCATGTCGTGAATTGGCCCTGTGGACAGGCGGCGGGAGGTTTGACACAACTCCCAGCGCCGTTGGCCACCATGCCCGCGGGGCAAGTCGCCGTCGTTCCCCCAGGTGAGGGAACGCATACGCTGCTTCCATTGACGGTGGTCGACTGCGAACCGGAGGTGCACGGCCCGGTCGTAACGGCACCGGCCGGAGGAGCCCCCCAATGGCCCAAAACGACCAGCGTCAACACCACGAGTCCATGATGCCCGTACTTCATATGACCTCTCTTTCATGCGCCACGAGCAGCCAGAACGCCGCGGCGGTGCCGGAGATGCTCTGCCTCTCGCAAACGGGCCCGTCTTGAGATCGCGTTCGTATAGCAAGACATCGTCGTCAAGCCCGCCCTCTGCGCGAGTAGTGACGCGAGGGGCGTGCAGCGTTTCACTTGCGCACCACTGTGCCCGCGTCGACGAAGCCGACGACGGTGAGTGTGCACGCTACGCGCATCAGTGACGTCATGTCGTCATGTCCTAGGCGCTCCCTTGGGACCGGGCCTCCCGACTACATTACGCGCGAGGAGCACGCAAACAGGCTCAACCCGACCGGAAGGGACTGTGCTCCGCGAGGATATTGCGCATATCCAGAATTCGCCGTGGGCGGATTCCCGGAGCGGCAAGGACGAGCGGCCCGCGAAACTCCGTAAGCGCCCGTCGCGCCCCCAGGACGACTTCAGCGGATCGATCGCCGCAGCACCCGAGCAAGCGAGTCGATGAGCCAATTTTCTGTTCGTTGACGCGTTGCTGATATGCCAACAGTGATGACTCCGCTGCACCGCATCGCACAACGCCTCGAATACGACGCACATTTTACTGGGGTAGTCAGTTTGGCTACGTCGCACATTACTTGTCCCGATTGCACGGAAGCGGTGAGTTGCCCCGCGGCCGTCATGCGCTGTGTCCGTGGCCGTGGCGCCGTACTCGGGTGAATTCCGATGAGTGCACCAGAATCAGGGACCGAAGCGCTACCGAGCCTGTTTGCAAGGTGGCTGGGCGGCGCGCTCCCCGGGTCCGTGCCGCAGGAGACGCGCGCCACGTGCGCAGACTGCGCCATGTGTGCGCCTCCTGGCACGATACCGACCGCTTCCGCTCGCTACTTCAGGCCGGATGTGAAGTGCTGTTCCTATCTACCGGCGCTACCCAATTTTCTCGTGGGCGGCGTGCTGCGCGACCCCGAACCCGCTGCGCAAGCCGGTGTGCGCTCGATTCGGGAGCGGATCCGGCGACGCGTCGGGGTTAGCCCGCTGGGACTCGGACCCTCGCCAAGTTACTCGGCATTGTATGAGCGGGCGGCGGAGGAGGCGTTTGGCCGCAGCAAAGCGCTGCTGTGTCCCCACTACGTACCGGAGCTGAATCACTGCGGGATCTGGCGCCATCGCAATGCGGTGTGCGCAACCTACTTCTGCAAGCTGGTGCGCGGCCGTGTGGCCTCCAGGTTCTGGAAGTCGCTGCAGCGAACGCTCGAGCTGGCGGAGCGGGGACTCGCCAAGTGGTGCCTGCTGGAGCTTGGCTTTCAGGCGGGGACGCTGGACGCTCTCATTCAAGCCGGCGCCTGGAACGGCGCTGCAGGAGCACTGACTGCCGAGGCGATCGATCAAACGGTCCCCGAGCGCGAGTACGCGCAGGCCTGGAATGCGTGGGAAGGCCGCGAGGTGGAGTTCTATGAACGGTGCGCTGCTTTGGTCGAGCGCCTCTCTTGGGAAGATGTCCTCGCGATCTGTGGCCAGGATCTGCGTGCTGACTGGCTGATTACGCAGGAACGCTTTCGTCAGTTGTGTGATTTGACTGTACCGACTCGGCTCGCCGCGGCTACCGTGGCCGGCGCCGAGTTCTTGCCGGGTGCCGTGAGGCTACGGACCTATAGCTCGCTCGACCCGATCGACGTGCCCGACAGACTAATCCAGACCCTGCGTCACTTCGACGGCCGGGAGATCTCGGAAGTGTTAGCTGAAATCAGAGGTAGCCTCGGTCTCGAGCTCGAGGCGTCGTTGGTGCGAAAAATGGTGGACTTTGACTTGCTGAGACCGATCGACCCGATCACTGGACAGATTAGCGAAGGCGCGGAGTCGTCCGCTTAGTGTTACCAAAGCCGCCGGTACGTCCTGAACCGGGTGTGCAGGCGACGTTCAGCACTCTAGGTGCTATTAGCGTAGGGAGTAAGTGAGCATGTCAACAGATCGAAAATGGCGAGTGGGCGTGGCCGGAGCGGTGGTCGTACTGGGAGTCTCTGCGCTCGTTCAGGCGAACGGCGGACTGATCTCCAGCGCGATTGCGGACGAGAGTCCGAAGGAGACGGCGACGCATCAGGCGAAGGTGCAAAAGGCTGTGCAGGCGACTCAACCCGCCGTGCAACAGCCGGCGGCACGGAAGGGCACGGCGCAAAAGGCGGCCACCAAGAAGAGGTCCGTGCCGGGAAGTGGTGGATGAGCGGGAGGCCGGCGTTGCGCGAGATCCCAAGATCCCGCGCAATGCCGCTACACCCCGTTCTCCCGCACGCTGTCGACCGCGACAGCGCAGGGTACGGCGTGCTCAATTTTGGACGCCGGTAACCCCCTGAGCCTGGTCAATATTGCATGCCGGTTATACCGGTGGGAGGACATGAGCCTCCTTTGGTGCCGCTTCGCGCGTCTATTCACAAGCAGAGTTTTCATTTTACTTCCGTCTTTTTTGCGGTCCAAGCACTCGACTAGAAGGTGGCATGTCAAGTAAGTGTTCAGTTTGCCTTGTCAACGCGGTGGTGGGGGCCTTCGGCTTGCTCTCCGCCTCGCCAGCGGCGGTCGCCGTGACACCGACCCCGAGCACCGTGATTACCGCGCCCGTGGGCGTCATGGCTACCCCGGACCCTAGCACCGGAAACGTGCTTCTGGCCTGGTACTCGGTCAAAGGGGCGACCGGCTAC
>Ga0335078_10019199_pt1 | contig 10166 bp, 7 predicted proteins | sample Lox_Sample_32_FD_206711 | JGI IMG/M metagenome (GOLD analysis project Ga0335078, IMG submission 206711) | Soil microbial communities from Loxahatchee National Wildlife Refuge, Florida, United States - Lox_Sample_3.2 | ecosystem: Environmental > Terrestrial > Soil > Wetlands | place: USA: Florida...
GGGCAAAGGTGTGATCGAGTCCGTCATCGCGCGAGCCAGGGGCGCCGGCGTTGTCTGGCCGCACTCGCAGACCTACATTCTCGTGCTCCATCCCGATTGCGCCATCGACCTCGCCAGGCATGGCTACTCGCGAAAAACCCTGCAGGAATATCTCTACGAGCAGACACGCGTGCCCTACGAGAAACTCGCCGGGCCGGTCTTCTTCGGCCACGATACTGAAATCGACTTCATTCGCACCTCGATCGCCGACGGCCGCATTCGCCCCGATCGTGCGCCGGTCTTCCTCGATGCACTCAAGCCCGGCGGGCGCATCCCCGTGGTCCAAAGCCCGGACGACTTCCACATCGTGGTCGCCGGAGGCTCGCCGGGGTATGATCTGCTGTTCAGCTATCCCGGAACGAATAGGGCGAATCAAACCAAGCGAATTTCCGGCGCAACTTTGACCACGGCCGGGCGTAGCTAAGTCATGGGCCGCTCAGCGCGCGCCGAGTTTCGCTCTCAAATTTGAGCGCACGCCGTCAAGTTCTGCGAAAATAGGGTGTAAGGCGGTATGCATCTGCCTCTTGGGATGTAAACGATGACAACCACAACCGTTAACCCAACCGCGAAACCGAAGGGATTTCCCGTCCCGAGTTCCCTGAAAGTCGTCCCGGGCACCGAGCGCGCGCAAGCCGCCTATCCCTATTACATGCAGTTCACCAAGGAAGACGACCAGCGCTTCTGGTTTTACAATTCCATGCATTTCCCGGAGCCCATGTGCGTCTTCGACATGGTCACCGCCGAAGCCGCTTATATCGCCCTGGGCTCCGCCAACACGCGCGTCCACTCCCTCCCCACGACGCTGGGCATCGACTACCGCATCATCAATGGCCGCGTTTACATCGGCGGCAATGGCGTCACCGATCCCGCCGAAATCGAGAAGCGCACCAAGGAATTTCAGCAGCGCGCCTTCTACTATTACGCGAATTGGGAGCGCCTCTTCGCCCAGTGGAAAGATAAAATGCTCGGCCTGATCCGCGAAGCCGAAATGCTTCCGAAGCTGGAACTCCCCGAATTCGAGCCGCTCGTGCACGTTCATGCCGGCCGCGGCATCGCCTCCAGTCACTACATCCTCGAAACCTACCAGAAAACTCTCGAAGGTTACTACCGGATGTGGCATCACCACTTCGAATTTCTTCTGCTCGGCTATGGCGCGTATCTCACCTTCTTCGATTTCTGCAAGAAGGCGTTTCCCGAGATCAGCGATCAAACCATCGCGCGCATGGTCGCGGGACTCGAGGCCGAAATTTTCCGTCCCGATGACGAACTCCGCCGCCTCGCCAAATGCGCGATCGATCTCGGCGTCGATAACGAGTTCCGCGAGAGCCGCTCGCCCGGCGAAATCATCCAATCGCTCAAGCAGCGCGGCTCGCAGGGCGAAGCATGGCTCAAGGAACTGACGATTTCCCGCAATCCCTGGTTCAACATCAATGTCGGCGACGGCTTCTATCATTATCACCGCGCGTGGAATGACGATCTCTCCATGCCTTTCGCCGCCCTGCCCGGATATATCGACAACGCCAGGAAGGGCGAGCGCCTCGAACGTCAAACCGAAAAACTCATGCAAGAACGCAAGCAGCTGATCGCCGATTATCGCGAGCTTCTCGAAACCGACGACGACCGCGCGGCCTACGACCAGATGATCGAACTCGCCCATCGCGTGTTTCCCTACGTCGAGGGTCACAAATTTTATTGCGAGCATTGGTACACCAATCTTTTCTTCAATAAGATTCGCGAATTCGGCGCTCTTCTCGCAAAACATGGATTTTTCTCGAATGCCGAAGACGTGTTCCAGTTGAGCCATTACGAGCTCGAAAGCGCCATCGTCGATCTGATGACTTCCTGGTCCAACGGTTCGCTCCCGCGCGGCCCGGAGCGCTGGCCCGCCGTCGTTCGAGAACGCAGGGCCGCCATCGCCGAGTGGGCGAAGCACCCAACGCCTCCTGCCCTCGGCCCCGTCCCCGACATCATCGACGATCCCGCCATCGTGATGCTCTGGGGCATTACCCGCGAAAATCTCGATAAATGGCTGAAAGCGGGCGAGCAGCCCAATTCGAATGAGATCAAGGGCGTGGCCGCTTCAAATGGAGTTGTCGAAGGAATCGCGCGCGTTGTAAAAGCGGCGGAGGAAATCGACCGGCTCCATCACGGCGATATTCTCGTCTGCCAGGTGACGAACCCGAGCTGGGCGCCCGTATTCCAGAAAATCGCCGCGGCTGTTTCGGACATCGGCGGTTCCATGAGCCACGCCGCAATCGTCGCCCGCGAATACGGCTTGCCTGCGGTTGTGGGCACGGGCACCGCCACCCAAAAAATCAGGGATGGACAGCGCATCCGCGTCGATGGCGGACGCGGCGTCGTCACCCTTCTCGACTAATTTATGCCGATTACCTTCATTGTCATTCCGAAGACGAGCAGCGCGATTTCCGCGCCTGACTTCTCGGAGCGTGCGGAAATCGCGCGCTGTTGTGAGGATGAGGAATCTCGGCGCCGGAGACACGCATTTTGCTTGCTAACTTCGTGGAACGGCGGCTGCCTCTCGCAGGCTTCTGACGCAGAAGTACCCACAGGCTAATCGACTCATGCCCTCTTCAGAAATCATCGGCTGGTTCGCTGACATCGGTTTGTCCGATCGCCCCACCGTGGGCGGCAAAGGCGGTTCTCTGGGCGAACTGATGCGCGCGAACATTCCTGTTCCGCCCGGCTTCGTCGTTCGCGTTGCCGCATTCGAGCGTTTTCTCGCCGCGCTGGAAAAGGAAAGCCCCATTCGCGCGGAAGTCGAGGCGTTGCGCACCGATCAAATCGACAAAATTCTCGCTTTTTCGCAGCGCGTCCGCGCCCGCATCGAAAAGACGCCGCTGCCCGGCGACTTGAATGCGCAAATTCTCGCTGCCCATACCGAGCTCTGCGGCGTGAATAGCAATCCGCCGCTGGCCGTGCGTTCCTCCGCCACCACCGAGGACGCCGCGGACGCCAGCTTCGCGGGTTTGCAGGACACCTATCTTTGGACCATCGGCGCCGAGGAAACTCTCAGGCGCGTGCGCTCCTGCTGGGCCAGCCTCTATTCGCTTCCGTCGATTTCGTATCGCCGCAAGTACGGCATCCCCGAAAGCGGCGTGGCCATGGCTGTCGTCGTTCAAGGCATGGTCAACGCGCAAAAAGCCGGCGTCATGTTCACCCGCAGCCCGTTGACCGGCGACCGTTCCGTGGTGACCATCGAAGCCGCCTGGGGCCTCGGCTCCGCCGTCGTGAGCGGCGAAGTGACGCCTGACCGCTTCGTCATCGCGAAAATCACCGGCGAAATTTCCGTCCGCGAAATCTCGGATAAGCACGTCCAGCATCTGCCCGCGCCCGGCGGCGGCGTGCAGGAAGTCGACACTGCCGAGGATCTTCGAAGCGCGCCCTGCCTCAGCGACGCTGAGATTGTGGCATTGCGCGATATCGCCCGCAAAGTCGAGCGCCACTACGGCCGCCCTCAGGATATTGAATGGGCCATCGATCACGCCGGAAAAATTCATTTGTTGCAGAGCAGGCCGGAGACGGTGTGGTCATCGAAGGAACGGGCGCCCGTCGCCAAGCCTGCCGAGGATCCGCTCCAGCACGTCATGAAAATTTTCGGAGGCGGCCGCCGTTGACCCTCACGGCCAAGGACGTCGCTGAAATCATGCGGCTGCTCGAGGAATCGAGTTTCGACACGCTTTCGCTTGAAATCGACGGAATAAAACTCAACTTGCAGCGCGGCTCGGCGGCGCCCGTGCGCCAACAGGCGGCAACTGCATCGGCGCCGCAATCATCCGCGGCGCACGGGCCTGTGGCTGCATCGCATCCCGCGCCATCGGCGGCGCGGAAAACGAAACCGCCCCCCGAACCCGGGCTCGCCGAAATCGCGTCGCCTCTTCTCGGCATTTTTTATCGCGCGCCCAAGCCGGGCGAGCCTCCCTTCGTCGAAGTCGGATCGAAGGTCAGCGAAGAAACCGTCGTCGGCATCATCGAAGTCATGAAGCTGATGAACTCCGTGCATGCGGGCGTGAAAGGCGAGGTCGTTGAAATTCTCGCCGCGAACGGCACGCTCGTGGAATACGGCGAAGCGCTTTTGCGCGTCCGCCCGGACGCCTAGCATGGCCATTCGCCGCATCCTGATCGCGAATCGCGGAGAAATCGCCGCCCGCGTCATTCGCACCTGCAAGGCCCTGGGCATCGAGACAGTCCTCGCCGCCTCCGAAGCGGACTTGGATTCGCTGCCCGCGCGCCTCGCCGATCGCACCATCTGCATCGGCCCCGCGCGCGCTTCCGAGAGCTATCTGAAAGTCGACACGATCGTGCAATCCGCGCTGGGCGTGAAAGCCGACGCGATTCATCCCGGCTACGGTTTTCTCTCCGAGCGTGCCGCGCTCGCGAGGCTTTGCGAAGAAGAAGGCGTAATTTTCATCGGCCCGGCTTCTGCGCAGATCGAAGCCGTTGGCGACAAATTGCGCGCGCGCGAAGAGGCCCGCGCTGCGGGCGTGCCCGTTGCGCCCGGCGGTCCAGTCGAAACTCTCGGCGAAGCAATGGCGCTCGGACGCGAAATCGGCCCTCCGCTTTTGATTAAAGCCGTCGGCGGCGGGGGCGGGCGCGGGATGAAGCGCGTCGATCGCCTTGACGACCTTGCCGACGCCATGAGGCTCGCTTCCGGCGAAGCGGGCGCAGCCTTCGGCGATTCGCGCGTGTATCTCGAACGATTCGTCGCGCAAGGCCGGCACGTCGAAGTGCAGATTCTTGGCGATGGCAAGGGGCGCGTTGTTCACCTCGGCGAACGAGACTGTTCCGTGCAGCGCCGCTACCAGAAATTGATCGAAGAAACTCCCGCTCCCGGCCTCTCGCCGGATTTTCGTTCGCGCATTCACGCTGCAGCCGTGCGATTCGCCGAGAGAATTTCGTATCGCAGCGCGGGGACCGTGGAATTTCTCGTCGATCTCGAGCGCGACGCCTTCTATTTCCTCGAAATGAACGCCCGAATTCAGGTCGAGCATCCTGTCACAGAAGCGGTCACCGGAATCGACCTGATCGCCGAGCAGATTGCCATTGCGGAAGGCGCTGGCCTGCGCTTCCAGCAGGGCGAGATCCAAAGAAACGGTTGCGCAATCGAATGCCGAATCAATGCTGAAGATCCCGCGCGCGATTTTCATCCGTCGCCCGGCACGGTTCGCGCGGCCGTGTGGCCTTCCGGCGAAGGCGTCCGCGTCGATACGCACATTTTTTCCGGCGCGCGCGTTCCGCCGTTTTACGACTCGCTGATGGCGAAAATCATCGTTCACGCTCCGGATCGTCGCGCGGCGCTCGAACGGATGCGCAGCGCGCTCGCTTCGACGCGCATTGAAGGCGTCGCCACCAATCTTAATTTCCACGTGGAAGTCCTCGGGGACTCTGAGTTTGGGCGAGGCGGCGTCGATACCGGCTTTCTCGCGCGTTTCCTAAGCCGGCGCGCCGAATGCAGCGCGGCTCTTCGTCAGGGCACGGCTTCAGCCCTGCCATAGTCGACGTCAGTTTGCGTGCGGCTTCAGCCGCTGAGGTGCAGCATTTATCGTTTTTCGCGAAAAGACGTGAGACATGGCTAAGATTCAAATCGTCGAAACCTCTCTGCGCGACGGAAACCAGTGTCTCTGGTCCGCGCTCGGCGTGGACACGGCCAAAACGCTGACCATCGCTCCTGTGATGGATCGCGTCGGCTTCAAAGCCATCGACTTCACCACCTCGACGCACATGGGCGTCGCCGTCCGTTACAAAAAGGAGGATCCCTGGGAGCGCATTCGCCTGATGGCGAAAGCGACGCCGAATACGCCGCTGCAATTCCTCTCCACCGGCTTTCGTTTTATTTCCTGGCAAACGGCCAGCCCGGAATTTATGGCGCTCGCGTTCAAGGCGCTCATCAAGAGCGGCATTCGCCGCTTCGCGCTCGCCGATCCGATGAACGACGCCGATTCCAATGTTGCCTGCGCGCGCATGATCAAAGCGGCGGGAGGCGAATTTGTGATCGGCGCGCTCGTGTTCAGTCTCAGCCCCATTCACGACGACGCGCATTACGTCGCCCGCGCGCGCACGCTCGCGGAAAGCGCCGATGTGGACGCGCTCTACATCAAAGATCCCGGCGGCCTTTTGACTCCCTTGCGCGCCCGCACGCTGATTCCTGCCGTCATGGCGGCAATCGGGAAAAAGCCGCTCGAACTTCATACGCACTGCACGATCGGCGTCGGCGAGCTCACTTACATGGACGCGCCGCAGTGGGGCGTCAGCGCGGTGCAATGCGCTTCGGGCGCGGCCGCGGACGGCATCTCCAATCCGCCTTCGGAGCGCGTGGTTTCCAATCTGCGCGCGCTCGGCCATCAGATCGAAATCGACGACGAAGCGCTCGCCGAAGTGAATCGCTACTTCACGCGCCTCGCCGAGGCGGAAGGCCTTCCCGCGGGCCGGCCACAGGCGTTCGATGCGAAGTATCTCCATCACCAATTGCCCGGCGGAACGATCGGGACGATGCGCCGCCACCTGGCCGAAGCGCGCGTTTCGCATCTCGAAGGCGCCGTGATCGAGGAGCTGGGCCGCGTGCGCCAGGAGCTTGGCTGGCCCATCGTGATGACGCCGTTCGCGCAGATGCTGATCACGCAGGCCGTTCTCAACGTCACCGGAAAAGAGCGCTACAGCATCATCCCGGACGAAATCATCCGCTACGCGCTGGGGCGATTTGGACGCCCGAATGTTCCGATCGCGCCCGAGGTGATGGACCGCATCGAGTCGCTGCCTCGCACGCGCGAGCTGCGCGAGGAACCCGGCATGGCGCCGCTCGCCGAATTGCGCCAGCGCATCGGGCCGCAACTCACGGACGAAGAATTTCTGCTGCGCGCCACCATGCCCGCCGAGCAAGTGGACGCGATGAAAGCAGCGAGAGCCGCCGAGCGCGTGTACGATCCGGAGATGGTCCCGGTCATGAATCTGATTCGGCGGTTGACCGCCCGGCGCGACATCGCGCACCTGACCATCGAAAAACAGGGATTCAAACTCGAGCTGCACGGCCAAGCCGCGCCCGGCGGCCCGGAGGGCGCCGCGTAAATGGCGGGGAAACGAAAACAGAAAAGCGCGAGTGGCGCAAAAAAGGCTGGCGCGCGCGCATCGCGCAACGGTTGGAATGAGCGATTGGGCCCGGTCGAAGGCTTCATGTTCGATCTGGACGGCACGCTGGTGCTCACCGACCGCTCGCTGCGCGGCTATCAGGTGCTGCCGGGCGCCGTTGAAGTACTCACGGAATTGCAGACTCGGGGAATTCCGTTCGTCGCGCTCACCAATGGCAGCGCACATCCGGCTTCCGAACAGGGCCCGAAATTGCGCGCGGCCGGCCTGCCGATTCCCGATGAAGTATTGCTCACTCCAAACAGCGTTGCTGCGGATCTGATGCCCCGCCGCGGAGTGAAACGCGCTCTGATTCTCGGAAGCCCCGGCGTGGCGCGTTCGCTGGCGGACGCAGGAATCGAAGCTGTTTTTCCCGGCGAAGAAGGCGCGGAAAACGTGCAGGCCGTCTACATCGCCTGGCATCCGGAATGCCACATGAAGGACATCGAAGCCGCGATCCACGCGATCTGGAACGGCGCGCAGCTCTACGTCGCTTCCGACGTGCCGTTTTTCATGACGACGCACGGGAAAACCATGGGCTATTCGCACGCGATCACCGCCGCGGTGCGCAAGCTGACGCACGCGCCGATGATTCTCACCGGCAAGCCTTCGCTCCACGCTCTGCGGCTCGTCTCGAGGAAACTGGGCGTGCCGATGAAACGAGTAGGCGTGATCGGCGACGATCCGCTGGTCGAAATGATCATGGCGCGGCGCGGCGGCGCGATGGGCTTTGGCGTCACCACCGGCATGATGACAGCGGAGAGCTGGGCCGCGCAGCCGCGCGGCCGCCGTCCGCATCGCATCGTGCGCGACGTGAGAGAAATCCTCGACCTCACCGCGCCGCGGTGAGGTCTTTTGCTCCAGGTTCATCATCAAGCTTCGCTTCCTTATTGTGACGACGGCGGTTGCGAGGGTGTTTGCGCGCGGGGTTCGGCCATGATTTTTTCGATTTCGTCGGCGGAGCGCGGCAGGCGGCCGCTCATGATGCGGTAGCCGTCCTTGGTGACGAGCACGTCGTCCTCGATGCGCACGCCGAGATTTTCTTCGGGGATATAAATTCCCGGCTCGACGGAAATCACCATGCCCGGAGCGAGCGGGCGGTCGCGGTCGCCGGGATCGTGGACGTCGAGGCCGATGTGATGGCTCACGCCGTGCGGATAATAGCGTTCGAGCGTGCGGCCTTCCTTATCGCGGACGCTTGAATTGCGGATGTAGTTGACGACGATCTGTTGCAGGCTGTTTTTGCCTTCGTAGAGCATCGCGCCGGGCTTGACGGCGGCGAGCGCGGCATTTTGCGCGCCGAGAACGATGTCGTAAATTTCGCGCTGGCGCGGGGTGAAATGGCCATTCGCGGGAAGCGTGCGGGTGATATCCGCGGCGTAGCCGCCGTATTCGCCGCCCACGTCGATGACGACCACATCGCCGTCCTTGATTTCGCTATCGAGCTTCGGGTAGTGCAGCACGGTGGAATCGAATCCCGCGCCGACGATGGGCGCATACGCCTCGCGTTCGCAGCCGCCCCATTCGTGAATTTCCTTCATGCGCGCGGCGATTTGATATTCGAAAAGGCCGGGACGCATGGTGCGCATCGCGTCGAAATGCGCGTCGACGGAAACGTCGATCGCTTTTTGCATGAGAGCCAGTTCGCCATCGGATTTCACCTGGCGCATGGCGAAGAGCTGCGACGAAATATCTTTGAGAGTTACATTCGGAATCATCGCGCGAAGCGCAGCGACGGATTCGGTGAAATGCGGGTAGCCTTCTTCGGGTTCCGGGGGCAGGATTGTGTAGAGATCCTTCGTAGTCTGCGTGAACTTTTCGAGATCGGCACGAAGATCGGCGATCGGCTTCACATCCGTGAATCCGGTTTTCTCCTTCACATCAGGATCATCGGGACCAATCTGGGGGCCGTTCCATTTTTCCTTGGCTCGATCGCGCGGCGGCAGATACAGAATTGCGACACAGCCAAGGGGATTTACCGGAGGAGAAGCATGGCCCACAGCGACGCCTGGAACGTTTCCGCTGAACAGAAGCAGCGCGGCGCCCGGCTCGTCGTGGCCCGTCAGATAGTAGAAGCTTGGCTCCTGGAAAAACACGGCGACTTCGGAAGCGTCCTCGTGGCCGGTGTAGCCGTAAAGCACGACGGGCGCATCGATCGTCGCGCACAATTTTTCACGCCGCGCCCGATACTCCGAGTTCGGCTGACGAAAGCGCGCCTGCGCGACGCCGCAGAGGCAGGCGACCGCAAGCAGCAAAACGAGGAGCCGAATTGACGTTTTGCTGAAAAGGGGAGGTCCCGGACTTTTGGCGATTAGAACCGTACCCCCGCCTGTGTTTTCAATGAGTTGCGGCGTTTCTAATTCTGAAAATTGGCGATTAGAAAATTTCGACGGGGCGCGAAATTCTCGCGGCGCGGGCAGGCGGGATGGGTGGGCGGCGTGCCAAGCATTGGTGGCGGGCACGATGTATCGTGCCCGTACGAAGGCCGAAAGCATTGGTGGCGGCACGGAAGGGCGCAAGCGGCGACGGGCGGGCAGACGGCCTGTTTCGCAGATGGCTTCCATCTCGCTCATGCTCTCCGCTCTCGTGTTCTCAACATTGCGGCACCAACGTGACAGGTGGCGTTTGTTGGGGACAATTGGACGTTGGTACAGGTGCGGGGCAATTGCCCTTTCGCGCGACAGCTTGCGGCTGGGGCCGGAAATTGGCGCAAGTCACGCTAGCACGAAAGAAATTGAAAGTGGCAAGAAAGGCTCAGGCGGGCAGGCGTGCCAAGCATTGGCGCCGGGCACGATGTATCGTGCCCCTACGAGCGGGCAACGGGCGGTGAGAGGCGGGTGGATGGATCGCGCCAAGGATGTATGCCGGGCACGATGTATCGTGCCCGTACGGAGGGCGCGGGCGGGGCGCGTGTTACGACTAGGGCACGGCGAGGTGGTGTGGGCGAAAGCGCGATGGCGCGCCGACTTTATACTCGATTTGGCACCTCT
>Ga0335078_10019200_pt1 | contig 10166 bp, 13 predicted proteins | sample Lox_Sample_32_FD_206711 | JGI IMG/M metagenome (GOLD analysis project Ga0335078, IMG submission 206711) | Soil microbial communities from Loxahatchee National Wildlife Refuge, Florida, United States - Lox_Sample_3.2 | ecosystem: Environmental > Terrestrial > Soil > Wetlands | place: USA...
TAAGCCGCGGCGGACGCTGCGGTGTTGCCGGTCGAGGCGCAGATCACCGCCTCCGCGCCCTCGCGCACGGCCGCGGACACCGCGCAGGTCATCCCGCGGTCCTTGAACGAGCCCGTCGGATTGGCGCCCTCGAGCTTCAGCCACACCTCGAGGCCGGCCTTCTCGGACAGGCGCTCGGCGAGAATCAGCGGGGTCGAGCCCTCGTTCAGCGACACCACCGGGTCGCCGGCCGCGAACGGCAGCCGCTCCTGGTAGCGCTCGATGATCCCCGGCATGGCGGGGAGCATGTCAGAGCCGGCGCCGACTACGAGACTTCCAAGACCACTTTGCCGGTCGCGCCGCGTGTGTCGATCAGCTCGAGCGCGTCGCCGGCGTGCTCGAGTCCGAACCGGGCGCCGACCACCGGGCGCACGTATCCGGCCTCGATCAGCCTGTCGATCGCCTCGCCGATCTCGCGGTTGAGCTCCGGCTTGCGCATCACGAAGTTGCCCCAGCCGGCTCCGATCACCTCGGTGTTCGCGAGCAGCAGCCGGTTGACCCGCACCTCGGGGATCGAGCCGCCGGTGAACCCGACGACGACGACCCGCCCGCCCTCGCGCAGCGAGCGCAGGCTATCGGTGAAGCGGTCGCCGCCGACAGGGTCGATCACGACGTCGACCCCGCCTTGCGAGATCTCCTTCGCCTCGTCCTTCCAGGGGCCGTCGCTGCGGACCACGTGATCGGCGCCCGCCTCGCGCGCGACGCGTTCCTTGTCGTCGCTCGACACGACCGCGATGGTCTTCGCGCCGAGTCCCTTCGCGATCTGGAGGGTGGCGGTGCCGACGCCGCCGGCCGCGCCGTGGACGAGCACGGTCTCCCCCTCGTCCAGCCGGCCGCGGGTCACGAGCGAGAAGAAGGCCGTGTGGTAGTTGAGGACGAGGCCGGCGCCCTGGGCGAAGTCGAGCTCGTCGGGGAGCTTGAAGGTGAAGAACGCCGGCGCCACCGCCACCTCGGCCCAGCCACCGAGCATGCAGAACGCCGCCACCCGGTCGCCGGGCTTGACAGCCGCGTCGTCGGGAGCGCTTCGCACCGTTCCCCCGACCTCGCTGCCCGGGATGAACGGCAGCTCGGGCTTGACCTGGTACTCGCCTCGGGTCTGGAGGAGCTCGGGGAACGACACGCCGGCGGCGTGGACCTCGACGAGCACGCCCTGGCCCGGCGTCGCCGGGTGCGATGGCTCGGGCTCGGGGGCGTCGTCCACCACCCGGAGCGCCGACTGCGGGCCCGTGAGCTCGAAGATCTGGACGGCCTTCATCTGGGGCGGGACCCTAGCGAAGCGCCGCCCGCCACCACGAAGAACTCCGCACTCGGCACCCGGGCCGGCGGTGAACGCACGTTCAGTCGGCTCTGGTACGAGCTTCTCGATACTCGAGCTCAGAGACCCCGTCGAGTGGTGACTTACTCGCACTCGATCTAGCCGAACTCTTCCTCGAGCACCCGGATCGCGCGGGGCGGCGAACGGAGCACGTCTAGGCGCGCGAGCTCGGCCATCGCTCCGCTGAACCGCGACTCGAGCACCGGGTGGACGACCATCACCAGCCGGGCCTGGTCGCCGAGGCCGCGCTGCACGACCGACTTCACCGACACGTCCTGGGTGGCGAGCACCTGCGCCACCCGGGCCAGCACGCCCGACTCGTCGGCGACGTCGAGATGCAGGTAGAACGCGGACACGACGTCCTGGACGATCTCGAGCACGCAGCTCGTCGGCGGCGTCGACGCCGGCGGGATCATCGCACTGATCACGTCTCCGAGCACGGCGCTCGCGGTCTGCGGTCCGCCGGCGCCCGGGCCCGACATCGTGATCTCGGTGATCGCCTCGGACTCGACCGTGACCGCGTTGAACGGCCCGCTCACCGACGCCAGCGGATGCCTCGGATACAGGAACGCGGGATGGACGCGGACGGACAGCCCGGTGCCGATCCGCTCCGCCGTCCCGATCAGCTTCAACTGCAGGCCGAGCTCCTCCGCATAGGCGAGATCGTCGGGCTGGATGTGCTCGATCCCCTCGTACCGGACCTGGTCGAGGTGGACGGGGGTGTCGAACGCCAGCCGCGCGAGGATCGCCATCTTGGCCGCGGCGTCGCGGCCGTCGACGTCCTCGGACGGATCGGCCTCGGCGTACCCGAGCCGCTGCGCCTCCACCAGCGCCTCCTCGAACGTCATCCCGGTCCGCGCCATCTCGGTCAGGATGAAGTTGGTCGTGCCGTTGACGATCCCGTGCACCCGGTCGATCGTCGCCCCCGCGAGCGACTCCTGGAGCACGCGGATCACCGGAACGACGCCGGCGACCGCCCCCTCGAACCGCAGCTGAACGCCCTGCGAGCGAGCCGTGTCCCACAGCTCCTCGCCGTGCTGGGACAGCAGCTGCTTGTTGGCGGTGACGATGTGGCGCCCGGCTCGCATCGCCTGCAGGAGATACGAGCGCGCCGGCTCGATCCCCCCGATCAGCTCGACGATCAGGTCGGACCCCTCGAGGATCTCGTCAAACGAGCCCGAGCTGCGGGTCATGACCCCGCTCAGCTCGGGCCTGAGTCCGGTCATCCGCTCGATCCTCGCGGCGTGCTGCGGCAGCAGCACCGCGAACGCCGACCCCACGGTGCCGTGCCCGAGCAGCCCGACCCTGAAGACCCCGTCAGCCGATGTCACGTCCCGCCAGGTCCTCGTAGGTCTCGCGTCGCACGACCACCCGGGCGTCCCCGTCGCGGCAGAAGATCACCGGAGGGCGGGGAACGCCGTTGTAGTTGTTGGCCATCGAGTATCCGTACGCGCCGGTCACGGGCGTGGCGATCACGTCGCCGGGCGCCGGATCGGCCAGCCGGGCGTCGCGCACGATCACGTCCCCGGACTCGCAGTGCTTGCCCGCGATGTGGCAGCGCTCGGTCGCCGCCGCCAGCGGCCGGTCCGCGACCAGCGCCTCATACTTCGAGCCGTACAGCATCGGGCGCAGGTTGTCCGACATCCCCCCGTTGACCGCGACCCAGGTCGAGACGTTGCGCTTGACCGTCTCCACGGTGTAGAGCGTGACAGTCGAGTTCGCGACCAGCGCGCGCCCGGGCTCGAGCAGCAGCCGCCTGTCCGAGCCGAGCTCAGAGTGCACGGCCGACACGACCGCGTCGACGTAGTCGGCGACCGCGGGCGGGCGGTCCGAGGAGCCGTAAGCGACTCCGAGGCCGCCGCCGACGTTGTAGACCGGGAAGTCGCCGAGCCCGGCGAGTGTCCGCACGGCGGCGCGGAACGGCTCGAGCTCGAGCAGCTGCGACCCGATGTGGAAATGCAGCCCGACGAGGTCGAGGTGCGACGCGGCCGCCAGCCGCGCAATCGCCTCCCCAGCCTCGGCCGGCGCGAACCCGAACTTCGAGTCGGGCTGCCCGGTCGAGATCGCGTGGTGGGTGTCGCCGGCCACGCCGGGAGTGATCCGGATCAGCACCTCCTGACGGCGGTCGTGCTCGGCCGCGATCCGCTCCAGCACGTCGAGCTCGTGAAGAGAGTCGATCACGATGTGCCCGACGCCGGACTCGAGCGCCTCGCGCAGCTCGGCGCCCGACTTGGCGTTGCCGTGGAAGTAGATCCGCGCCGGATCGAACCCGCCACGGAGCGCGAGGAACAGCTCGCCGCCCGACGCGACGTCGCACGCCAGGCCCTCCTCGGCGAGCAGCCGGTATACGGCGGTGCACGGAAACGCCTTCGAGGCGAACAGCACGTCGAAATCGGCATGGCGAGCGGCCATCGCGTCCATGAACGATCGGGCCCGGGCGCGGATGTCGTCCTCGGCGACGACGTACGCCGGGGTGCCGTACTCGCGCGCGAGCTCGACCGCGTCGCACCCCCCGATCTCGAGCCGGCCGCGTTCGTTGACCCGCGATCCGATCGGATAGACGTGCGACAAGGTGGCAGTGGCGGACATCGGGGGCCGATCATGCCACGACCAAGGGGCGGCTGGCATGATCGGCGCGTGCCCCGGCCGCGCACCGTCACGCCTCAGCTCCCCGCCGAGATCGGCGTGCACGACGGCCTGTCGTACTCGTTTTGGCTCCCCGCGGCGCCACCGCTGGGCGGCGTGATCACGCTGCACGGCGCCGGCTCGTGCAAGGAGAACCATCACGACTTCGCGCGGGCGGCGATCGGCGCCGGCTTCGCGGCGATCGCCTTCGATCAGCGAGGCCACGGCGACAGCGAGGGGCCGATGGACGGCCGCGCGCTCGAAGATGTCGTCGCGATCGCGGCGCTGCTGCGCTCGCGGCTCGGGGGCGAGTCCGCACCCCCGGTCGCGCTCAGGGGCTCGAGCATGGGCGGCTATCTCGCGCTCGTATCCGCCGCTGCGGTGGGCGCCGCGGCCGTCGTCGCTATCTGCCCGGCTTCGGACGAGGGCCTGCGCCGTGGACTCGCCACGGACCGGTTCACGTTCGACGCCGACCGGCCCGCGCTCGACCGGTTTCTCGCCGCCCACGACGTCGCCGCGGCCGCACGAGAGCTTGAGGTGCCCGTCCTGTTGCTGCACGCCGAGGGCGACGAGCAGGTGCCGATCGAGCACTCGCGCGAGCTCGCTGCCCTGCTCAGGTCGCCCGAGAGCCGGTTGATCGCGCTGCCGGGCGGCCATCATCGCTCGATCCAGCACGACGCGGAGATGCAGGCGGTGAGCCTGCGCTTCATCGGCCGGGCGCTCGAGCGCGCGGCCTAGTGCCCGAGTCCGGAGACCAGGCCGCCAACGCCGTTGGTCACGCTCGTGACCGTCTGCGCGGCTCCGCTCCCCACGCCCTGAACCGCGCCTCCGACCGGCGTGCTCGAGCCGCCCACGGCGCCGGCGACCGTATTCGTCGTCTGCTGCACGGTCGTGCCGACCTGCGCACCCGTGTTCGTCACGATCGCGCCGAGCGCGTTCGTCGCGGGCGCAAGGGTGTGGGTCACCTGCTGGAGCAGCCTGGGCGCGGGAGGCGGCGGCGTTGTCGTGGTGGCGGCGGGTGGGGACCCGGTCGTGGGCGCCCCGGCCGCTGTGCCGACCGGAACGGACGTGCTCGCCGGCGCGCCGATCGCTCGCGTCGGCGACGTCGCCGGCCTGGTCGGCCCGAGTCCCCGGCCCGCGGCCGAGGGCGCGAGCGCTCCGGCCGCCCCGCCTGCGCCGGCCGCCGGAGCAGCCGCGGCAAACGCCAGCCGGCGCGTCGCGAGCGTGGCCCCGGCCGCGGAGGCGGACCGCTGCGGCGAGACGACGACCTGGGCCGGCGTCGGCTGCATGCCGACGTGCGGCCAGCCCCGGAAGGCCACCAGCGCGCTAGCTACGATGAACATGAGCGCGGCACCGGCCAAAAGCGAGCCGGTGGTGCCGAAACCGGCGAGATAGGCCCGCGCCGAACGTACCACCCCCGCCCCATCGCCATGAGTTCTTCGCAGATTCATAAGGAACCCTTCAGGGCCTAGATACCCCGTCTGCCAACATTAACTGCACTATGTCTCGTAGCAACTCATTTGGTCGCGATGCCGGACTTCAGACCCGGATGCTGTTCACGATGTTCCTCCTGGGGCTCGTGTACGCGGTTCTGATCGCCGTGCTGATCGCGGCCGGCGCCGGCGCGGTCACGATTGCGATCGTTGCCGCCGGCCTGTTCGCCGTCCAGCTGTTCACCTCGGACAAGATCGCGCTGGCCTCGATGGGCGCGCGCGAGGTGACGCCGCAGGAGGCCCCCCAGCTCCACTCGATGATCGATCGCCTATGCGTCCAGGCGAACATCCCCAAGCCGCGAGTCGCGATCGCTCAGACCCCGATGCCCAACGCGTTTGCGGTGGGGCGCTCGCCGAAGAGCGCCACCGTGTGCGCCACGACCGGGATCCTCCAGCTGCTCGAGCCCGCCGAGCTCGAGGCGGTGCTCGGACACGAGCTCACCCACGTCATCAACCGCGACGTCGTGGTGATGACGATCGCGAGCTTCTTCGCGTCGATCGCGGCGTTCATCACCCAGTTCGGGTTCCTGTTCGGCGGTGGCTTCGGCGGCGGCAACCGCAACAACCAGAACAACAACGGCTTCTTCATCGTGATCCTCGTCTCGGCCGCCGTGTACGTGATCTCGTTCCTGTTGCTCCAGGCGCTCTCGCGCTACCGCGAGTTCGCCGCCGACCGCGGCTCGGCGATCCTCACGGGCCGGCCCAGCGCGCTGATCAGCGCGCTGATGAAGATCAGCGGGACCATGGGCCGGATCCCCCAGCGCGACCTGAGGGCTGCGTCATCGGAGCTCGCCGCGTTCTACATCTTCCCGCCGAAGGCCAAGGAGTCGATTACGAACCTGTTCTCGACCCATCCGCCGCTCGAGGCGCGGATCGAGCGCCTGCAGCGGCTCGAGGCCCAGCTCCAGGGCACCGCCTGAGCGTGGCGTGGGCTTCCTCGACGTCCTGACCGGCCGTCGCAAGCTGGCACAGCCCGCGCCGGATCGCCTGTTCGCGATGTCGACCGCGTACGTGACGATGGAGACGGGGCTCGGGATCACCTCTCGCGGGGCCGCCGCGATCGTGTTCCAGCCGCTCTCGACCGCGGACTTCGAGTCGATCGTCCGCGACATGGAGGAGGTCGTCCGCGCCACCGCCTCTGACAGCGGCACGACCGTGACGAGCTCGGACGACAGCTACGGCTTCCGCTGGCTCGTGCTCCGCGGCGGCGACTTCGACGATCTCGTGGTCGGGATCAACGCAGTCAGCGGCGCGCTCGAGGCCGGCGGCTACGGCGACCGCGTGCTGTGTGCGGTGTTCGCGTTCGAGGACTCCCAAAAGCGCCCGCTCTACTGGATCTACAACTACAAGCGGGGCACGTTCTATCCGTTCGCTCCCGCCGCCGGCAGCGAGCAGCGCGACAACGAGCGCGAGCTCGTCGCCAAGGCGCAGATCGGCAAGGAGCTGCCGGTCGAGCAGGAGCTCGAGCGGTGGTTCCCGCTGTGGGGCATCCCGATTTGAGTTGAGCCGCCCCGTCCGGACGGGGCACCCGGCCCCACGGACGTCGAGCGTGCGGAATCCGGCTCGTCCGCGTAGGCGAGACGACTGCCTTGGGCCGGATTCCGTGCGAGACCCAGCTAACGCTTCGCCCGTCGCACCACCAAGACGAGTCCCACCGCGACGGCCGCCGCCACCCCGATCACTACCGGGTTCGGCATCGAGGCCTTGGTGCGCTCGATCCGCTCACGCGCGTGCTTCTTGACGTCGGCCTTGGCCGCCAGCGCCTCGACGGTGTCGCCGAGCTCCTGGCGGGTGGCTTCGATGTCGGCGCGGATCTGCTCGGGGTCTTTGTGGGCGGCCTCTACTGGCGCCCCTGCTGTACCCGGGTCTTCGCCCATTGCACGTCCTCCTTCACGCTTTCGGTCGCCTGCTCCGGGACGGGCGGCGTGGCCTGTGCCACCTTGTTTTTGCCCTGCAACGCCAGGACTCCGGCGACGGCCGCCAGCACGGCGGCGACGATCAGTGCCGCCAGCCATGCCGTCACGGCCGTCGCCAGCGCAAGGATGGCCGCCGCGATCAGCGCCCCGAACCCATAGAACCCGAACACGCCGGCGCCGCCGAACATGCCGGCTCCGATCCCGGCGCGTTTGCCCTTGATCGCGAGCTCGGCCTTGGCGAGTTCGACCTCCTGCCTTGCCAGGCGGCTGCTCTGCTCGGACAGCTGTTTGACCAGCTCGCCGATCGACGCGTCAGAGGGGACAGTGGACATCGCGGCTCTCCTCTCAGCGGTCTGAGTTCTGCCGGCGGGGGTCGGCGGCGACCTCCTCACGCTCGGCTTCCGGATCCTCGCGGACGGTCTGCCCGGGGCCGGCCTCCGGGTCATCGCGCATCAGGTCCTCGTCGGCCAGACCGCGCTCGTGTGCCATTGCGGTCTCCTCGTGAAGGCGCGCCTCGGCCCGCTCACGCTCGGCCAGCGCACTGGCCACACGAGCGCGATGCTCGGCTTCCTCGGCTCGCCCGGTGCGGAGCTCCGCCGCCTGCCGGTGCTCGGTGGCAGCCTGCTCCCGGCGTCTCGCGAGCTCACGCTCGGCACCGGCCCGGCGGGCCCTCATGAAGGCGAACAGCCCAATGAGCAGCACGACTACAACGACCACGATCACGATGATCAAAACGGTCGACATCCTCCACCTCCTCGTATTCGTTACGAGCAGGCTTCCCTGCATCGGGGCCGCGAAACGGCGCCCCCTACCCCGGAATCAAGCCCTCGCCGCTGAACTCGGCCTTGGCTTCCTCGAACGACACGTCAGCCGGCGGCAGGATCACGTCGGACGGCTCGAGCCGGTCCTCCGCGACCGGCTGCCCGTTCTCGCGGACGAAGTCGATCAGCGCCTTGAACGCCGTCTTGAACTGCTCCTCGTCGCCCGAATCGCACGCGCCGACCGCCTGGTTGTCGAGCTCGTTCAGCGCCTCGGCGTCGCTTTCGGTCAGCTCGTACTGGCCTTCCGTGGCGATCCGGGCTATCACGGAGCCTGCCCCTGGGAGGGGCCGGCCTGCTCAGCCTGCGCTGGCTCCCCCGCCGGCGCGCCCGCACCGAGTTCACCCGCCGACGACGGCGACCCGGATCCGAGCTCGGCCTTCATCTTGGCCAGCTCGGACTCGACCTCGCTGCTGCTCGACAGCTGCTTGAGCTGACGGTCGATGTCATCGTCGCCCGATCCGAGTGCGGTGAGGTCCTCGAACGTGCCGGCGGCCTCGAGCTCCTGGACGGCGTCGGCGCGGGCCTTCATGTTCTCGGTCTTGTCGAGCGCGCGCTGCATGGCCAGGCCGACGTCAGCCATCTCCTCGCCGACGCCCGTTGCGGCCTCGGAGATCCGGACCTGCGCCTCGGCGGCCGAGTACTGGGCCTTGATGACCTCCTTCTTGGAGCGGAACTGCTCGATCTTGGCGCGCAGCTTCTGCTCGGACTCGGTCATCTGCTGCTGTTGCTGCTCGAGCTGGGCGATCTGCGAGTCGAGCGACTGGAGCTCGGTCTGCGCGACGTTCTTGCGCTCGAGCGCGACGCGCGCGAGATCCTCGTTCCCGGCGGCCAGCGCCTGGCGCGCCTGGGTGTCGAGCTTCACCACCTGGTCGCGGAGCTTCTGCTCCTGAAGCTGGAGCCGCTTCTTGGAGGTGACGACGTCGGCGATCCCCTTCTTGACGTTCTGGAGCAGCTCGATCTGCTTCTGGTAGCTGTACTCGAGCGTCTCCGCAGGATCCTCCGCGCGATCGAGCAGCTTCGAGATCTTCGCTTTGATGACGGTTGACATGCGCCCGGAAAGGCCCGGCATCGCATCCTCCTTGGCGTGTTTCTAGACGAGCCCTTCAAGCGTAGCGGCCAAGCAGCCGTGAGCGCACGTTCCGGACACCTGCGCGGTGCCCATTTGCGGGGCGGTTAGAACCCGAGCGGGTGCCGGGCGGTGTATCCGGCGGTGCTCGTCATCAGGGGCCGCCACCGCGGCCCGGTGCCCGATGGCGGGTTCGGGTCCTGCTCGGCCGACGTGTCCAAGCGGATTCCCGCGATCTCGACGAACGCGTGGCCCGGGTTGGTGTAGACGGTGATCCACTGCCCCGCCCCGTGCCGGCCCCAGCTCATCATCTGCCCCGAGTCTTCCGAGATCTCGAGCAGACCGGCGGCGTGGAGCACATACGAGACCGAGCCCGAGCAGTCGTAGGCGGAGTCTTTCCACACGCCGTGGCCGCCGCCCACCCGGTAGGGCTTCAGGCGGATCCGGTCGCCGGCCCAGATCGCCTCCTGGACCGCCAGCGGCGCGTTGGCGGGCGCGTACGCAAGCCCATGGATGATCTTGGCGGCGAAGCCCGGCACCGTCGGCCGCGGGAACGGGAGCGCCGGCTGCGCGCCAACCCCGGCGCCGCCCGAGGTTGAGGTCGCCACGGGCGGCGACGACGCGGGAGTCGACGACGTTCCGGTCGCGCTCGGGGCGCCGGCGCCGTTCGCCGCGGCGGAGGCGCCGCCCCCGGATGCGCTCGCCGCCGGCGCGCTCGCCAGCGCCAATACGGCCAAGCTCGGGAGTATCAGGTGGGCTACCCGCAAAAGTCTCTTTCGTGGGCCTGCGGGGTTAGCTGACGGGCTGGCGCTAAAAGAGCCTGCGCCTCCCGCGGATTCACCGCGGGACTCGCCCCAACGAACTGGGTCCCCCGCTCCGCGGATGTCGTGG
>Ga0335078_10019201_pt1 | contig 10166 bp, 4 predicted proteins | sample Lox_Sample_32_FD_206711 | JGI IMG/M metagenome (GOLD analysis project Ga0335078, IMG submission 206711) | Soil microbial communities from Loxahatchee National Wildlife Refuge, Florida, United States - Lox_Sample_3.2 | ecosystem: Environmental > Terrestrial > Soil > Wetlands | place: USA: Florida...
CGCTCAGCTCGGCGCAGTCGTGCCGGCACACCATGCGTTTCGGCGGGGACACCTGCCGGGCCGAGCTGACCCGCGCGGAGTTCGAGGAGCTGGCGTCGACCTTGCTGGAAACCGCCATGGACATCACCCGGCGGACCATCGGCACGGCACGGGAGGCCGGGGTCACCGCGTTCGATGAGGTGCTGCTGGTCGGCGGCAGCACCCGGGTGCCCGCCGTGGCGGCCATGCTCGGCGAGCGGTTCGGGTTCGAGCCGCGGCGGCACGATCCCGACCAGGCCGTCGCCAAGGGCGCGGCCCTGTTCGCGCTCATCGAGTCGGTCAAGATCATGCTGCCCGGCCCGACCGGGGACGGTGCGCAGGCCGGCATCTCCGACACGAAGGTCGAGGAGGTCGCCCAGCATCTGGGGATAACGGCCGACAAGGTCCGCAAGCTGGCCAGCAAGAGCGTCACCTCCGTCGTCCCCCGGGCCTTCGGCGTCAAGGTCATCGAGCGCGCGGACGGCAAGGCCGTACCGGAGGAGAACCCGGCCTTCAAGATCGTCCACGTCCTGGAGGCCAACCGGCCGCTGCCGGCCTCCCCGGACACGCAGCAGTTCTACACCGTGTACCCGGATCAGGTCGCGATCCAGATCGAGATATGGGAACAGGCCGGCGCGGTCGCCTCCGCCGACCTGGCCGACAACAGCAAGATCGGCGACGGCGTCATCACCGGCCTGCCGCCCTTGCCGCGGCAGTCGCCCATCGACGTGACGTTCCGGATGAACGAGACCGGCCTGCTCCGCGTCGAGGCGGTCGAGCTGAAGACGGGGAAGAAGCTCAACATGGAGCTGCAGACCGAGGGGCTTGCCGAGGCGAAGGTGGACGAAGCGCGAAGCGTCATTGCGCGTTATGCCACCAGCGAGTGAATTCGATCAGGCCCGGTACCGCCGGGACGTGCTCGAACCGGCGCGCAAGAGCGGGGTTCCGCCGCCGGACCTGATGACCCGGTACGCCGTGTCCGCGAGCATGGAGCGCAGCCCGGCCGCCTTCGACACGCGGATCGCCGAGGTGGTCAGGTACTGGCGCGGGCTGCAGCAGCAGATCGTGTTCAAGCCGCTGGCCGTGGCCCTGCTCGCGGCGCACGCCACGCTCAAGGACGAGGGACGGCTCAGCTACCCGTCCTTCGCGCGGCAGCGCGCCGGTCGGCGGCAGCAGGCTCAGTCGGCACTGACCACGACCGTCAGGCAGATCGCCGCCAGCACCCAGGCGGTGCCGCGATCCACGCTGTCCCTGCTCTGCGGCGAGTGCGGGGGGCTGCTCAGCGAGGAGGCGATCCAGGGCGAGTTCGCCAGGCACCAGGTGGCCATCGTCGACCAGGGGTGGCCGCTGCCGCCCAGGCCTTCGCGGCTGCCCGGCCTGGCGGCCCGCCTCGACACCCTGGACCTGCGGCTGGCCGCCGAGGCGGTGTTCGGCACGGAGGCCGTCCGGGCCGGCTTTCACCTCCGCCCCGGCTTCCGGCTGGCCTCGGGGGCCCGGCTGACCAGGGACCTGCTGGCCGAGAAGAAGAAGAGCCTGGCCCTGAGACCGCACGATGACCGCAAGACGGCGCAGGAGGACGTGCTGCAGGTGCTGCAGCAGAGCACGGACCGCGGTGAGCTGGACGCGCTGCTGCTCTGGCAGCTCATTGACATCCTGCAGCCCCGGGTGGCCGAAGGGCTGCCGAACCGCTCGGTCGCCGACCTCGCCGCCGGCCTCGGGCTGGACCGGGCCGAAGCGGCCGAGCTGGTGCTCACGCTGGTGCAGCAGCGCCCCGACGGACGCGGGGCGAACCCGGCCAGCCTCACCCAGCAGCTAGCCGAGGCGGAGCGGGCCGGCGACACCGAGGAAGCCGCGGCGCTGCTGACCGAGCTGATCGCCAGGGCCGGTGACGGCGACGGAACCCTGCGCGCGCGGCTACGGTCGCTGCCGCCGCCGCCGCCCGCGCGGGTCGTGGCGGCGGCCCAGGGCAGCACGGTCCGCCTGGAGTGGCGGCCCGGGCCAGCCCGCACAGATCAGATCCGGTACCGCGTGGTCCGGCGGCCCGGCTCGCCGGCCGGGTCCCCGTCGGCCGGGGTGGTCGTGGCCGACACGGACGGGCTCAGCGCGGCCGACGCGCGACCGCCGAATGGGGTGCGGCTGCGCTACACCGTGTTCGGGACCCGGGGAGCGGGCGTCTGGTCCGCCGGCACGTCCGCCGCTGAAGTCCTGATCCTGCCCGAGGTGACCGGCTGCCGGCTGGACGCCGGCGAGGACACGGTCTCCGGCTCCTGGCAGGTGGCGCCGGGCACGGCTGGCGTCGAGGTCACCCGGGCGGAGGGGGAGCCGCCCGGCGCGGCGGGCGGCCTGGCGATAGCCGCCTCGCTGACGGCCTTCCATGACGGCGGCCTGCGCAGCGGAACCCGCTACTACTACCGGGTACGCGCCGTGTACGTCAGCGACGCCGGCGAGCGCTGGATCACACCCGGGATCATCTGCCGGGCGACCCCGGAGTCACGGCTTGAGGCGGTGCAGGACCTGCGCGCCGAGCTGTTTCCGGCCGAAGACCCGGGTGTTGCGCTGTCATGGCGCGCCACCGGGGCGGGCACGGTCCGGGTCTACCGCAGCGGCGGCCCGCCGCCGCCCCGCCCGGGCGCGCCCATCGGGCTGGCCGGGCTGGCCGCGTACGGCCAGCCTGTCCCGGGCCGGGCGGAGCGCGGTACGGCGGGGGAGACCCGGCTGCGGGCCCGCCTGGTTAACGGCCGGAGCTGGTTCACCGCGATCACGGTCGGCGCGGAGCGGGCCATGGTGGGCCGGACCGCCACGGTGTCGGTCATGAGCCCGGTGCGCGATCTGCGGGCCCGCCGGCACGATGACACCATCCGGCTGCACTGGACCTGGGCCGAGGGCTGTCACGTGTGCGTGGTCGAGTGGCCGGCCGGGCCAGGCCGGCCGCGGCCGGCGGTGGAGTGCGGGCGGCGGCGGTTCCACGATGACGGCGGTTTCGATATCACGGCCGGCCCCCAGCCGCTGACCGTGTCGGTGCGCTCGCTGTACCGCGACGCCAGCGGGGAGATCGCCTCGGTGCCCGCAGAGGTCTCCGTCCCCGGCCGGGACGTGACGGTCCGCTACGCGTTCCGCCGGAAAACCAGGTGGGCGCCGTGGCGGCGGGACCGGCTGGTGCTGCGGGCGGACCGGGAATGCGCGCTGCCCCCGCTGGCCGTGGTGCACAAGGCCGGGCGGATCATGCCGCAGCGAGCCGAGCAGGGCACCCTCATCGCCGAGCTGCCCGGCACGAACCTGTCGCCCGCGCGCCCCCTGTCGGTGCCGGTCCCGGCGCCCGCCCGGCGCGGCCCGGACTGGCTGGTCTGCTTCTTCGCCGACGATCCGCCCGGCGACATCTCGCTCATCCCCGCCGAGAACCGGAGGTGAGCATGCTCGCCTGCCCCTACTGCTACAACCCGTGCGCCGAAAAGGAGATCGTCTTCCGCTGCACCGGGCGGCCCGGCCCGGAAGGCGTCGTCTGCGAGGTGAAGCGGGACGAGGACCTGATCCGCTGGCTGGGGATATCCATGCCGCTGCCGCCCGCCTTCGAGGCCGACGGGCGCCGGCTCAGCGCCCGGTGCCCGCACTGCCAGAGCGAATCGCCCTGCCGGATATGCCCCGCCTGCCACAGCCGGCTCCCGGTCGACTTCGGCAAGGTGGACAGCCGCCTGATCGCCCTGATCGGCGCCAAGCAGAGCGGCAAGACCGTGTTCATGACCGTGCTGATCCATGAGCTCAAGCACCGGCTCGGCCGCAATCTGGACCTCGCGATCATGGGCTCGGACGAGGCGACCATCAGGTCCTTCGACAAGGACTACGACGACCGCCTGTACCGGCGGCACGCCCTGCCCGACCCCACGCTGACATCGGCCGCGCGGCCGCTGCGGCAGCCCCTGGTGTTCAGCCTGGCCATGGAGCAGAGACGGCGGCTCGCGCCCGCCCGCGAGCGGCACACCATCCTGTCGTTCTTCGACACCGCGGGCGAAGACCTCAACTCCGCCGACAGCGTCGAACTCAACCTCCGCTACCTGTCCAGCGCGCATGCGATCATCCTGCTGCTGGATCCGCTGCAGATGCCGGGTGCGCGGGCGCAGGCACGGACCGGGACCATCCTGCCCAACCCCGCCGAACCCGGCTTCGACCCGCCGTTCAACGTGCTGACCCGCGTCACGCGGCTGCTGCGTACCCCCGGCCCGGGCCAGCCCGCGCCGCGCCTGTATCCGGGCTCGCGGGCGCGCCCGTCCGGCCCGATCCAGACCCCGGTCGCGGTGGCCTTCGCCAAGCTGGACGCGCTTGAGCACACCCTCCCCCGTAACAGCCCGCTGACCAGGCACCCCGAGCCGCACCGTGAGTTCGCCGCGGCGGACAGCCTCGCGGTGCACCATCAGGTGCAGGCGCTGCTGGATGAGTGGGACGGGCCGCAGATCGACCAGCTCATGCGGCACCACTACGCGCGCTACCGGTATTTCGGCCTCTCCGCGCTGGGCGCCCCGCCGCTGGATCCCGGCACGGTCTCGCACATCGAGCCGTACCGCGTACACGATCCGTTCCTGTGGCTGCTCAGTGAGTTCGGCATCATCCCCGCGGGCAGAGGCTGACATGGGATTCGCGCAGCTGTACTACACCTCGTGCGAGACCGGCCTGTCCGGATTCGCGGGATTTCAGTTCAACGCGGTCACCCCGGGGCTCCCGCCCGGCGTGCTGCGCGCCGTCGAGTCGCTGACGTCCTACACGCCGCCGCGCTGGCTCAGCGCCCAGCCTACGGCGGCCGAGATCGCCGCGTGCCCGGTCAACCTGGTGTACACCACCGCGCCGGTCACGATCCTGGCCCGCGTGGTGTTCACCGGCACCGACTTCTCGCGGCGGTCCGGCAACTACTTCGCGCACGCGCTCGTCGGCCGGGGCGACGACGCCTTCGCCGGCATCCTCCCGATCGAGCTGTGGGATGCGCCGGTCTGGGCCTCGGCGCCGGTCGCGGTCACCGACCTGCCGGCCCTGGAGGCCCTCACGCCGCCTGCCCCCGAACTCGGCGTGAGCCGGGAAGACGTCGGCCGGTTCCTGGCCGCCGGCGCGCCTGCCGGGCACCTCGCCGCGCTGCTCACCGCCGCCGAGGACGCGATCCTGCGCAGCGGCCGGGCCATCGTCATCGTCGGCCCGGACACGGCCGTGATCGCCCGCTGGATCGCCGCGATCTGCTTCCTGCTCCCGCCGGCGGCCGCCCGGCGGCTGTCCTTCGCCACCTATCACCACAATCCCGCCCGCATCGACGTGCACGTCATCGGGACGCCGCCGGATTCGGAATTCGATCTCGACGAGACGGCGTTCCGCAGCTATGTCGTGCTCGACCTGACGACCGCGCGGATCAGCGAGGTCGCCGCGCAGCCGGCCGCCGCGCTGCTGGCACGGGCCGGCCCGCGCCGGGCGGCGGCGCTGTGGCGGGTGGCCGGCGAGGTCGCCGAGATCACCGGCGACACGCTGACGGACTGGCACCCCGCGCTGGTCATGGCGGCCCTGCTGGGCGGCCCGGAGGTCACGATCGCGGATCTGGACGTGCTCGGTGACTGGCTGCGACACCACGCGGAGCGGGTCTGCGCTGGCCAGCGCGGCGAGATCGGGCGCCGTTTCACGCAGAACGCCGCGTGCCGGCCCCAGCATCTGGCCGGGCTGGCCGAGCTGGGCCGGCTCACCGCCGGTTCCGGGCTCACCGCCTGCGTCGAGCGGATGGCCGTGCACGAGGAGCTGCGCCGGGCCGTGGCTGGTGCGGACATCAGCACCGGCGTGCCCATCGTGACCGCCGAGGGCAGGGCGCTCGCCGCCGCGGAGTGCGCGGGTCGCCTGGCGGACGCGCCGGCTCCGGCCGCGATCTCGCTGCTGGGCTGGAGCACCGACCTCGGCCTCACGCTGCCCGAGACGGTCCTGCGGGCGTGCGGCGAGCACGTGCTCGGCCCACGGCTGGCCGGCCCGCCGGACGACGACACCCTGGGGGTCATCGCGGGTGCCCGGCCGCTGACCGAGGGGGCCCTCGCCTACCTGGCGGGTCTCGTGGCCGAGCGGCCGGACACCGTGGCGCGGGCCTTCGCGGCAGGGCTGGGCGACATCGCCGGTACGTTTCCCGGGGTGGTACCGGACGTGCTGCGTGAGACGGCCCTGCTCGCCCGCGTGCGCACGCACCCGGAGGACCGGATCCGCGCCGTGACCGCGTTCGCGGCGACGACGGACGGCCAGGCCGGCGGCGGGTGGCTGACCGCGGACCTGATGCGGCGTATCTGGCCGGATGGCCGCTGGACCACCGCCGAGGCGCTGCGGGCCGCCCGGGCGTTCCGGCAGGAGCAGCTGCTGAGCGAGCCGGTGCACGGCTGGATGGTGCGGGCCATCGTGGCGCCCGCCAGGGAAACCGGCTATCTGACGGCTTACGAGGAGCTGTGCCAGGTCCTCGGGGCGCGCGCCATCGACCGGACACTGCCGGAGCAGGCCCGCAGGCAGCTGGATTCGTTCCTGACCACGCTGACCAAAATCAAGCAGGCCCAGGTCAGGCAGGGGAAGGCGCAGGCGTCGATCATCCGGCAGCTGGCCGGCTCCTACCCCGGGCTGACGCCGCCAGCCCAGGATCTGCTGCGTGCGGCGCTGGCGGCCCAGGTCGAGAAGCTGGCGGCATCCCCGCATCTGCCGGCCGCGATCGAGACGTACCCCGAGCCCGTGGTGTCCACCTTCCTCGGCGTGGTGCACCGCCGCCTGGCGGCCACCCCGCCGGACGCTGCCGCGGCCGCGCGGCTGTGGCACTGCCTGGTGTCGCTGCTGCCGTCCCGGGACGTGGTGATCGCACCGGGACTGGAGCGGGCCATGCGGGAGGAGCTGAGGCTATGGCGCCGCGCAGACCTCAACCGGGTGCAGGACATGCTGCACCGGGCGGACCCGGGCATCGCCAGCCAGTTCGCCGACTGGCGGCGCAGGCGCCTCAGCACCGGGCTGCGCCGGTCGTGGCGGCGGATGCTGACCGGCCACGCCGAAGGCGGCCCCTGACGGACCGGCGGAGCCCAGGCACGCGCACGCGGCACCGGGGGCACCGATGTTCGTGAACCTGATCGCGGTGATATTCATCGTCTCCGGCGTGCTGGTGATCCTGGCGCCGGCCGTGGCCGCGTGCGCCCTGCGCCAGGTCTGGGGCTGCGGGCGTGCCTACGTCAGCGCGTTCGCTGAGGTCCTGGGAATCCCGGCGGCGAGCAGCGCCCTCCCGCCCCCGGACCCGCCCCGCGCGCAGACCGCCGACGGCCGGGAACCCGCCTACGAGCAGTACCTGTTCGGGCAGGCGCGGCGGGACCTGGCCCGGGCGCTCGGCCAGGCCTTCACCCGGGCGCGCCGCGACGTCATCGCGGACGCCCGGCAGATCTGGGCCCGGCGCCTGGCCGGCCCCTGGGCCGTCGAGGTGCTGTGGCACCGGCTGACCGGGGTAGTGCTGATGCTCGGATTGGCCGTGGGCATGGTGGCCGGCGGCCTGTTCCTGGCCGCCGCGGCCGCGGCGCAGGCGCTGCTGGTCGCTGTGTTCGCCGGGCTGGGCATCGTCGCCATTCTGGCGATCCGGGCCGTGGACGGCGCCCTGCTTCGCGTCCGGGGCATCCGGATGACCTGCCCGGGTTGCTACCGGCACATCCCCTACCCGTCGTACCGCTGTCCCGGCTGCGGCGCCCTGCATCACGACGTCCGGCCGGGACGCTACGGCGTGCTGCGCCGGCGGTGCGGCTGTGGCGAGCAGAGCCTGCCCACGCTGCTGATCCTGGGCAGTCACCGGCTCGCCGCGTTCTGTCCCTACCAGGCCTGCGGCGTTCCGCTCGCGGACACCACGGGAACGGCGGCCGAAGAGGTGATCGCCCTATTCGGCGGGTCGAACGTGGGGAAGACCCGGCTGCTGACGATCATGGTGTCGGCCCTGCAGGAGCAGGCCGGCCGGGGAACGGGAACGGCCCGCTTCGCGGACCGGATGACCGCCCGGCGGCTGGCCGAGCTCAGCTCCGCGCTGCGCAGCGGCCAGCCCACCGCCCGCACCGGGCCGGATCAGCCGCGGGCCTATTCGCTCTACATTGGCCGCGACGGGGCGGCCCCCCAGCTCGTGCACCTGTTCGACACGGGCGGCGAACGGTTCTACGACGCAGAGAAACTCGCTGCGCTGGAGTACTTCCGGTCCGCCCGGACGCTGCTATTCGTCATCGACCCGCTGTCCATCGACGGCATATGGGACGCCCTCCCGCCCGCTCGCCAGGACGAATACGCACCCCGCGCCGACCATTCGCCGTGGTACGTCTTCCAGCAACTGGTCCGCAACGTCAAGGCGATGAAGACGGACCTGAAGCAGGTCAGGCTGGGCGTCGCGGTGAGCAAGGCGGACGTGCTCGCGCGCGAGCACCTGCCCGCCCCGGCGCCCGGCAGCGCGCCGATCGAGTGCTGGCTCACCGACCTGGACCAGGACACCCTGGTGCGGTCCATGCGGCACACCTTCGGGGAGGTCCGGTTCTTTCACACCTCGGCCATGCTCGACGGGGGCGCTGTCCCGCAGGCCATCAGTGATCTGGTCGGGTGGGTGCTGGGCGGGCCGGCGCCGGCCCCGCGGGCGCCGCCGGGGGCGATGGAGGAGGGCCAGTGAACCCCTACCGGCCGTGGCGCATCGCGTTTTTCGCGATGACCTTACTGGTCATGCTGGGGCTCCTGGGCGTCATCGTCATGGTCGCCTACTCCGGTTGAGCGGGCCGCGGGCCGGGCACCGAGGCCGCGGAACCGGCGGGCGCGGGCGGCGAGCCGGCCCGGCTCGTCCTGCGCCACCACCTCCGCCAGGGCCCGGTGCAAGGCCTGTCCGAGGTCACGGCAGAGGCCGGCGTCGCCGGTGGCCTCGGGGACCACGTGGTCGACGATGCCGGCGGCGGCGAGGTCGGTCGCGCGAATGCCCTGCTGGTCGGCGAGGTTCGTAGCGTGCGCGCCGTCACGGAAGACGATGGCGCTGGCTCCCTCGGGGGCCAGCGGGGCCAGCCAGGCATGCTCGGCGGCGACCGTGCGGTCGGCGGGCAGCAGGGCCAGGGCCGCGCCGCCGGTGCCCTGCCCGAGCAGCACCGAGACGGTGGGGCCCGGATGGGTGACCAGGCTGGCCAGGCAGAAGGCGATCTCGCGGGCCAGCCCGTCCTGCTCCGCCTGCGGGGACAGTTCCGCGCCCGGCGTGTCGATCACCGTGACCAGCGGCAGCCGCAGCCCGGCGGCCAGGCCGATCGCGCGCCGGGCCAGCCGCAGCCCAGCCGGGCCGGGGCCCGGCGGGCGGCGGTCCTGGCCGATGAGCACGCACGGGTGGCCGCCGACGCGTGCCAGCGCCAGGATCAGCCCGGCCCGCGGCAGCGCCACGACGTCGGTGGCGGCCGCCCGGATGAAATCGGCGGCCCCGGGCCGGCCGGCCCGGCGGGTAAGCCGGACCGACTCCCACGCCTCGCCATCGGCCACGTCGCGGTCCGCGGCCGCCGCGGGTGCCGGGGCCGGCTGGCGCGGCGCGGGGGTAAGGGCGGTCAGCACGCGGCCGGTGAACGCGGCGAGCTCGCCCGGCGGGACGAGCGCGTCGATCAGCCCGTGCGCATGCAGGTTCTCCGCGGTCTGCACGCCGTCCGGGAACGGGGCACCGTGCAGCGTCTGGTAGACCCGCGGGCCGAGGAAGCCGATCAGGGCGCCGGGCTCGGCGATCGTCAGGTGACCCAGCGAGGCCCACGACGCCAGCACCCCGCCGGTGGTGGGGTGGCGCAGGTAGGTGAGGTAGGGGAGGTGCGCGGCCTGGTGCGCGGTGACCGCCGCGGTGATCTTCACCATCTGCACGAACGCGAGCGTGCCCTCCTGCATCCGGGTGCCGCCGGAGGCGGGCAGGCAGATCAGCGGCAGCCGTCCGGCCGTCGCGCGCTCGATCGCGCGGGTCAGCCGCTCCCCGGCGGCCACGCCCATCGACCCGCCCAGGAACCCGAACTCCGACGCGGCCACCGCAACCTGACGGCCGCCGATCAGGCCGGTCCCGGTGATCACCGACTCGCTGGATCCGGTCTTTTCCCGCGCCCGGGCCAGGGTGGCGGCGTAGCCCGGATCGGGCGGCGGGCCGTCCGGGGCGGTGTCCC
>Ga0335078_10019202_pt1 | contig 10166 bp, 15 predicted proteins | sample Lox_Sample_32_FD_206711 | JGI IMG/M metagenome (GOLD analysis project Ga0335078, IMG submission 206711) | Soil microbial communities from Loxahatchee National Wildlife Refuge, Florida, United States - Lox_Sample_3.2 | ecosystem: Environmental > Terrestrial > Soil > Wetlands | place: USA...
AAGAGGGCAGAGGCTTTTCGTCCATCCCACCCAACACCATACCTGCCCCTTCCAGAGGCGAAGGCGATTGCTTCGACGAGCCTGTACACCTGCTCAGGGGTCTGGGTCCGGTTGAAGATTCCCCTTACTCCAGCCGTCCCGAAGGCTTTTACCAAAGGCTACCTCTCTATGATCCTCGTCCAGAGTTCCGGGGTCGCTTCCTTGGCCAGCTCTTGCAGTGTTGTGGCCAATTCCCTGATCTCCCATTGCGCCTGGAGGGCCGTCCGCTGCCACACCATGTGCATGAGGCTCCGGGCGCTCAGCGTCATAACGAGCTTCGTCTTGATGGCACTAGGAAGTATGTATCTGGCGTCTTCCTTGGGGACGCCGGCAGCCACCATTTTGTCGTACGCCGAATAGACGCCCTTCAGACCTTCATCGTATGCTTTCCGGGCTTCCTCGTTCGACTGGACGCTAGGCGGGGTCACCACTCCCTCCTTGGTCGCGGCGGAGAACCGCTGCGACTCTTGGTCGTAGGAGACAGCTCTGTGCCTGACCAGCTGGTGGGTCGTGACTCTGCTGCAATCCTCAATCTCGAACATGTAGACGACGTGGTCCATCACCACATCGGGCTCGAAAGGGACCCCTTTCTGGTCCAGCACCCTCTTGATTACACCCAAATCCGTGTGATAAAGCAACCTAACCCGCATTCACTCCCACTCCGAACGCAAGCTCATTGAAATTAGGGCACACGCCCCTGCCATCGAGCTCGGTCACAACCCTCTCTGCGAAAGATTTGCCGCGCTGATCCCGCCAGAGTTCGACAAGCGTCCTGGCATTGAGTGTTATCAGCCAATCTGTCTCTCTGAGGTTAGTGGCCCGCAGGTACGGGAACTCTCTGGTCAGGAGGCCGACATCGGCGACCCCGGCTCCTTCGACCAGGAGGGTGACGGTGAAATGCTCAAGGACGTCGAGAGACTTGTCCTGGAGCGCCTTACCGATGAGATACTTCCAATATGTAGGACCCTTCTGCTCCAACTCTGCCTCGATTTCTTCTATGGGTTTGGTGCTGTAACATCTCCTCATAGCAACCGCAATCGTCCTCTCAGGATTCGGCGACGTCCAAGCCAGTGAGACCTTCATCACTGCCTTGAGAAGCCAGCCTCACATTCGATTTAAACATGGGTCTCGGCCAACACATTCTGCGTTGCCCTACGTCAAGAGCGCCCCGGACGAAACCGAATTCTCAGTCGAACCAAAAGGAGCGACAGACTGCATAGTCGTCTTTCACGAAGTATGGGGGCTGGTCGAACACACGGAGGACGTATGCAAACGGCTCGGTAAACTTGGGTTTGCAGCCCTCGCACCCAATCTGTACAAAGGACACGGTGATATTCTCACCCCCGACAACATCCAGAAAGCGATGGAAGGGCTCTGGCACCTCTCACTCGACGAGAGGCGAGACAAGGCAAAGGTCTCCCGGGCATTGGGAGAGAAGGACGTTGGAGAAGATGTAAGACGGGTGGCTGCGCTCATCTACGAGCCTTCATTCAGGGACCGGATGCTGGACGACGCCCTGGGTGCGGTCACGAAAGCCCACACGAAGTTCGGCAGAGTTTCCACACTGGGTTTCTGCCTCGGCGGAGGTTTGTCCCTCAAGTGCGCCGCGCGAACGGGCCGCCTGAAGGCGGCAATCAGCTTCTATGGGCAGCCGCCGCCTTCCGAAGACGTGAGCAGAATCTCGGTTCCGATTCTAGACATCCACGCCTTCCAAGACGAGCTAATCAATAAGAGCGTCCCAGGGTTTGTGGGGGCCATGCTTGAAGGAGGGAAGGACCTCACACTCAAGACTTACCCGCGGACTAGGCACGGCTTCTTTAACGACACGAGGAAAGACGTCTACAACCGGGAGGCCTCCAATCAAGCCTGGGACATAACGAAGTGGTTCCTTGAAAGAGCAACCTGAGGACACCGAACTCGTGGACTGCTTCGTCACTTGGAGCTACATCATCGAGCGATCCAAGAAGAAGCGTTCAAAGGAATAAATCCAGTCGGGGTAGGGCACCCGTCGGGCCGGGGTGGCAGAGTGGTTAATGCGCGGGCAACCCGCCAGGCTGCGAAGCGGGTCCGCAACTCGAGATCAACGACCAGTCAGCCCGTGACCTTCGGGTCGCGTGGGTTCGAATCCTACCCCCGGCGCCTAACTTCTGCTGAACGAAACGCCTGATTCCGGCTCAGGCAGTCTTGAAAGATTCCCCGCAGCCGCAGGTCGACACCGCATTGGGGTTGTTCACAACGAACCCTCCGCCCATGAGCTTCTCCGACCTGTAGTCAACCGTAGAACCCGCGATGAACGGTGCGCTCGATCTGTCCACGATTACCTTGGCGCCGCCGACTTCTATCACATAGTCGTCATCAGAGATTTTCTCGTCCACGACCATCCCATAGCTCAGACCAGAACACCCGCCCGCGGTCACGAAGATTCGCAGAGCGGCGTTAGGCTTGCCTTGCCTTTGGAGATAGAGCTTCAGCTCTCCGGACGCTTTCTCGGTTAGCTGCACTATCGGCTTGATTTCAGTGCCTTGGCTCAATTTCTACCCCAGAATCCCTTCGCCCGTATAAAAACCCAGACCTCAGGATACCAGCTTTTGGGCGGCCTTTGTAACTTCGGCGTATGGTGGCTCGTCTGACGGGATATCAGTGACCCACTTGTATCTCAATATCCCTCTGCCGTCCACCATCATAACAGCGCGTTTTGCAACCCCTCTGTAGCCGAGGTCCACCCACGGGTCTTGAAGGACTCCATACAGTTTCGTCACCCTCTTATTGAAGTCGCTCAGGAGCGGGAATTGCAGGTTGTATGTCTGCGCGAAGGCCTTCAAGGTGAAAGAGCTGTCCACGCTTACTCCGACGACTCGGGCTCCCGCGCTTTGGAGGGACCCGAAGCCATCCCGAAAGGCGCACATTTCCTTGTCACAGACTCCGGAGAAAGCGAAGGGGAAGAACGCAAGGATTGCCGGCCCCTGCTTCGTGAATTCGCCGAGGGACCTGACCTTCCCATCGGCGTCTGGGAGGGAGAACTCTGGCGCCTTCTGGCCCAGCCTCATTACCACGGGAGAGAAAACATACAGGTTCCGATTTAAGCGCTACTTCTGAGGGAGCTTCTGGAGCAACTCGAAGCACTTCGCAGCGAGCGAAACCAACTGTTCTTGTTTGGCCGCGTCTTTCTCGGTGGCCAGCTCCGCCGCTGTCTCGTTGAGCCTTGAAAGGAGCACCTCCCGCATATGGGAGACAACGGTGTCGTACGAAACCATCGCCGACGCCGTAATCGAGGAAAGATCATCATGACTGGCGCAGTAGACCTTGCCCCGGTACCTGACTTGAATGCCGCCATCCTGGGGGCAGGGCTCGGCGAGCATCGTGGCGCCTTTGCTCACGAGTTCGGCGGCCAGTTTCATCCTGTCTTTCATAACACCGCTCAATGCCCCTCCTGGCGTCTGGCTCGTATTAAGACGGTTCGCTGCGAAAAGCACTTAATCCCACCAAATTGATGCAGGCACGACATCTGGGGCCCTCCATGAGCGCAAAACTGAAGAAACAACAGGAGAACGACGCGAAACTCGCCAAGGCCGTAGTGAGCCTTACGCAGATCTCGGACTCCAACATCACTCCACGGAATATCAGGAAGATTGTCAAGGACTCCGTCCTAATGCTTCAGGACTCTAAACAGAGCATGGCCGTGAGGGCGGCCAACGCCATCAGCCTCCTCGACGACGTCGCCCAGGACCCGAACATGCCTTCGTTTGCCAGAGTCACCCTCTGGTCTGCAGTTTCAGAACTCGAATCAATTCGAGAGCAGTGATATCCCCGACTTCCATTTTCCGGGCAAAGCTTTAACACGTTCTCAGGTGCCGCAGGTCGCGATTGCCAAACTGCCCGAAATGCGGGAACCATGAATCGACGCCGACCAGGACCTTTAACGTGATTGTTGAACCTGGCCAAGAGGAACGAGGCATGACCGAAAGAAGGGTCGGCATGTATACTTGCGAGAAGTGCGGAACCAAGTTCCCGACCGTCATCAGCAGGCAGAAATATCTCATCGTGGCCGAAGAGCAACTGAAATCCATCCAAAGCGAGCTAGCTTCGGTCAAGAAAGGCAACGACGAATTGAACGCCAAGGTCCAGGCCATGGTTCAACAGCAGAAGGACCTCGAGGAGTCAATGGACCGGGCCGCCAAAGACAGTGAGATGAGGAGGCTACAGGCGAAACTGGCCGAACTGGAAGAGTTCGTCGGATACCTCAGAAAAGAAAAGGGCGAACTCGAGCAGAAGGCTTCTAGACTCCGCTGAGCCTAGATTCCTTCGGTCCCAACAGGCGGAAGAGTATATCCCGCTTCGGCCTCGTATGATGCGGCTTTCTCTTCCAGAACAGCCTTCTCCGTCCGAAGGGCCTGCACCTCGCTTTCGAGAGCGCTGGCAGACTTCTCCAGTTCGAAGGTGGCTATCTTCTCCTTCAGGGATGCGACATCAGCAAGGAGCGAGGCCTTCTCGGCCTCTAGCGACCTAATCTTCTCCTCGAGCTCTGTCCTCTGGTCAGCATATTCGCTTACCACTTCCATGGTTGCCAACATCACACGATTCGACAGTTTACTTCTCCGACAAAACCAAAAACAATTGACAACCTCGCAAACGCGATTAAATCCTGCCCACAGGATTTATGAATCGACCACCCTCGGGCCTCGTTCATGAACAAGGGGCTCTGGGTTTGGCCTTCCGACCCTAGGGGTCAAAGGCGAATCCTGAAGATGACTGCGTCTTCGCCCCACCTGATGGCAGCCATGAACGCTCTAGGAAAGAGCAAGGAAGGGTTGAGTAACGCAGAGATCAACGAGGCGATAAACGACACGTCCGAATGGACCACCCTCTGGGTTGTCAGGCAGCTCACATCGCTTGGTTTCATCGAATACAAGGTCGATTTTTTTGGGAACCCTGCCAAGTATCAGCTGACCGACCAAGGACAGATGGCGCTTTCCATCTTGACGGGCAAGCCAATCCCGCAGAAGCCGCCGGTTCCAACGGCTCCTGCCCCGGCCGCCGCGAAGCCTGCCTGACTACTAGGCTTGGCCCTGATCACCCGGGGGCACCGGTAACCAAACGAGAAGACTGACGTTCCTCATCCGCCACGCCTCGGAGGTTAATGCTAATCCTGAGAGCAATAACGCAACGTCATCCAGAGCCGCTGAATGCGGGGGGAGGGATTCGAACCCTCGAACCCCTAAGGGATGAGGTCCTGAGCCTCACGCCGTTGACCAGGCTGGGCGACCCCCGCGTCGTCCCGGCGAGCCTACCCTTCGCTTTATGAACGTTCAACACTTTCGCCCGCCTCTCCCTTGGCCATGGACGCCGAGGGACGTTCTTCGTTAAATCCCACAGAGCGCCTGCATTGCATACAATGGCCAGGCTACATTATCTCTACGAGCAGGCGAGAGGAGGCGGCACAGAGCGTTTCGTCTACTACTGTTCAAGTTGCAACTGCGTCTTGCAGGTCAGAAGGGAACTGGGGCCAGGCCCGCTCGCCGAGCGCTGCGTAGGGTGCGGTCGCCCCCTCGAAGGGAGCGTCGAATGCAGGCTCGCTCCGGTGCCCGAAGACTGGTCAGACGTCTTGGTTAGAACAACACCACCGGTAAGGAACGAGCCGGTGTTCCAGCAAGCCTCTACGATTCCCCATTTTTCGCTGGGTTTTCCCCGCCTCGACTCCCTCCTAAGGCCCCTTTCAGAAGGGCGCTTGGTCGTGCTGAGCGGGGAAACAGCGCCGACGATAGCCGAGTTGGCGGCTTTCAGAGCCCAGCTCCCAATCGAAGCTGGCGGCTTGGACTCTGCTGTCCTGTTTATTGACGGGGGCAACAGATCAGACCCGTATCTCTTTTCGTCATTCGCAAGGCAGAGGGGCCTCAAACCCGCGACGGCGATGAGGCGAATAACCTCATGTCGTGTTTTCACGTTCTATCAACTCGCCGCCCTGATATCGGAACACCTCGTGCGGGCCGTCGAAGACTACGGGACCAGGCTCGTGGTCGTCTCTGACATCCTCGGCACCTTCAACGAGCCAGAGCTGGAGGAAAGAGAGGCGAGGCGCGTCCTTGAAGCTGTCGAGGAAGGAATCGAGAAGGTGAAGAAACACGCCCTCGTGATCGCAACCCAAGCCTCGCCCAACAAATACGACACAACGGTCGCTTCGTGGGCCGACGCGGTGGTCCATCTTTCTGTCGAAGGGGGCAGAATCAGAGCAGAGCTCCTCAAGCACAGGAACAGGCCTGCTGGAGAGACCATGTTCAGACTGAGCCAGCTCCTCAGGGCCGCCAAGATCGGGGGTGTCAGGTAACGGGGCGGACCATACCCTCGTTCAGGATAGCTGAAGCGCAGGAAGCCGCAGAATGGAAGGCATTCAGGAAGGCCTTGCCCAGAGGCGACAGGTCTGCCTTCGATGAAACGCTCAGCTCCGCCAGACTCTACACGTCCGCCTCTTCGGCAGCTGTAAGGTCGTCGAAGTTCGAAGGGATGGCGATGGCGATAGTCTTTCATCATTACAGGATGCTCATGCGGTCGGTGGGAGTGGTCTCAAAACTCAACACGAAAGAGAGGGGGGAATGACGCTCTCCGACGGCGAGATTATCGAAGAACTCGACAGTTGGCAACGCTTCGCCGACGCCCTGCGGGCCGAAGACAGGGCACTCTTCAGGGAGATGCTGAGGCTTTGCTACGAATATTTCCCTGCGATTCAGGCGAGGGACTCCCCTTTCCCGGCGGAGGCTCTCTTCATGAGCCTCCTGCTGGTGCAACACAAGACGATTGTCTGGCTGGCCGCGGAAATCGAGAGGCTCAAGGCCGAGAACGATGCGCGGCTGGATACTTGATCTCTATCCCGGCGATCCCGGGGAGATGGTCGTCTGGTTCAAACTCGGGAATGGTGAGGCAGTCCGCCTCGTCGACCGCTGGTCTCCATCGATATACATAGGCACGGATACGGCGTCAGACTTTGACGTCCCCCTGCAAGCCCTCCGGAACGACTTCGCGTGGACGAGGGTCGTCCACAGGCGCGAAGGGGTCACCGACCCGAGCGAATCCGAGGTTGTCGAAGCGAAGCTCAAGGACGCAAAGAAGGCCCAGCAGGTGGCGGGGCGCATAGAACGTCTAGGACCATTCGGGACATTCAGGCTCTACAACGCCGACATCCCGCCGGGACAGAGCTACCTCTACGAGCGGAATCTGTTCCCCTTGGCCCTCTGCGAGGTGGAGCAGCATGGAGACAGGCTGAAATGGGAACTCGAAGACGACGTGTGGGCATACGACTACGCCCTCCCCTGCCTCAGGCAGGTCACACTCGAAGTCAAGGTGGCCAAGGCAGGGAAGCTCCCGCGCCCGACCGACAAAATCGAATCAATCACACTCGAGGGTGACGGCGGAAGGATTACCATCGACGGGCGCAGCGAAACGGAAAAGCTGCTGGGATTGGTGCAGGCGGTGCGCGAAGCCGACCCGGACTTCATCCTCACCAACGACGGTGACACATTCCTGTTCCCATACCTGATTAGACGGGCCGAAGCCAACGGCGTCGCCAGCAGGCTCATTCTGGACAGGGACGGCAAAGTGATGAAACTCCCCTCAAAGGCGGGTACCTCCTACTTCAGCTACGGATGGATCCACTACAAGCCCTCGGCGATGAAACTCTGCGGGAGGGTACACATCGACATCAACACATCCTTCGCCTACTCCGAGGCGGGGTTCGAAGGGCTCTTCGAGCTCAGCAGGATTTGCCGCATGCCCATGCACACGTCGAGCAGGGCGAGCATCGGAAAGGCGCTCTCCAGCCTCCAGTTCTATCACGCTTCGAAGATAGGGCTGCTCGTCCCCTGGAAACCAACCTTGGTTGAGAGCTTCAAGGACCGGAACGAGCTGCTGATGGCCGACAGGGGCGGTTTCATCTTCGAGCCGAAGGTGGGGGTCCACGAGAACGTCGGGGAGCTGGATTTTTCTGCCCTGTACCCGAACATAATGTACAGGAAGAACATCTCAGCCGAGACCGTCAGGTGCGCCTGCTGCCCCGACTCGCACAACAGGGTCCCGGAACTGGGCTGGAACGTATGCGAGAAACGGGACGGCATCATCCCTCTTGCAATCAAGATTATAGTGGAGAAGAGGCTGCGCTACAAAGAGCTCAAGAAGACCGCGAAGGGCGCCGACTACGACAAGTACAACGCCCGCCAAGCGGCACTCAAGTGGCTCGGGGTCACCACATTCGGTTATCTGGGGTTCAACAACGCGAAGTTCGGCCGCATCGACGCCCACATCGCCGTATGCGCTTGGGACAGGAAGATATTGATCGACACCGCCAGGATTGCTGAGAGGAACGACTTCGAGGTAATACACGGCATCGTAGATTCGCTGTGGGTCCAGAAGGAGGGAGCCGAAAAGGAGGACTACTTGAGGCTCAAGGCCCAGATCGAATCGGAGACAGGGTTCGCCCTGTCGTTCGAGGGCATTTACAAGTGGGTTGCCTTCCTTCCTTCGAAGGTCGAGCCGAACATACCTGTTCTAAACAGGTACTTCGGGGTCTATCGGGAAGGGGAACTGAAGGTCCGCGGCATCGAAGCCAGGCGCCACGACACACCCCTGGCTTTTGCCAAGTGCCAGATGGAAATCCTGAAGTTGCTGGCAACGGCCGACACGGTATCAGAAATCAAAGCCAAGACCACCGAATGTAAAGAAATCTTCCTAAGATACGCCGAGGCCTTGGCGCGCCACGAGATTCCTGCCTCCGAACTGGCCCTCACCACCAACCTCTCCAAGGGTCCTGAAGAATACACGACCATGACCATCCAGCATGCGGCCATCAACCAGTTGGTCGCCGAAGGCGCGAAACTGCACGCAGGGGAAGGGATACGTTACGTCATCACCGACTACGCGGGGAAAGACTCGAAGAGGGCCACACCTCTCGACACCATCAAAGATCAAACCAAATACGACGCGACGCGCTACACCAAGTTGCTAGCAGAAACCTGTGCCAGCGTCCTCGAGCCCTTCAACTCATCATGCCGTGCAACAGGGCTGCTCTCTGCCTACGAAAGCCGCACAAGCAGAACCCTCAGCTGACTGACTTACCAGGAGATGGCCTTGGTGGGTCTGATTTTCAATATGGGGGACTCGCCTTCGCCCCAGGGATTCTTCCTGTAGTACTCGAATCTGTCGAAGAGAATCCGAAGGAGGCGGAGGTATTCCTTCCCCCTCTCCAGAATCTCACAGTCTCCCTCAACCATGACGGCGTGGTTGGGGTGATAGTCGTCCACGACCAAAGCGATCTTGCTGTTCTCCTGCAGATTCTTCAACTTCTTCGTACCATAATCAATGGCTACGATGACGCTCTCGCCATCGAGGGTGTAGATCACCGGGACCACATGAGGCTTGGCGTCCTTGGAAGCAGTCGCCAGCCTGCATACTTCATGAGCTTTCAGGAAGTTCAGCTGCTTGGACGTGAGGGCGCCCACGGACTCCGAGGGCCGACGCCACACAATAACGTTTACCAACCGCTGGCGACCCGAGTCGCGACGATGCCCATCGAGGCCTCACTCTGTCACATAGCGCAAGATCGAAAGTTGCTCCTGAAAAAGGCGAACAGTGGGATAAGCAAGGGCAAATGGAACGGGCCGGGAGGGAAACTGGAACGAGGGGAGACTCCGATTCAGAACGTGATCAGAGAGGTCTTGGAAGAGACGTCTCTGCACATAGTTCGCCCTGCCTGCCGGGGCAGAATCGAGTTCTACATGAATGGGCGGGACGCGCTAGATTACCTCGTTCATGTCTTCCTGGTCAGGACGTTTTCCGGAAAACCGAGGTCCAGCCCCGAAGGGAAGGTCAGATGGTTCGATCTCGAAAGGATTCCATACGCAGGAATGTGGGACGACGACAGGTATTGGCTCCCGCTTCTCCTCAATGGCATAGAGTTTGGCGCCCGCTTCTTCTACAACGAAGGAAACAGGCGCGTCGTCGACTATGAAATCAGGTCCCGGCCAAGCCTTTAACGGGGGTTACTTCATGTCGGCCCCAGGATGAAGTACACTACCCTGGGCGACACCGGCCTGAAAGTCTCTAGGCTTTGCATTGGGTGCATGAGTTTCGGTGGACCCGACGCC
>Ga0335078_10019204_pt1 | contig 10165 bp, 8 predicted proteins | sample Lox_Sample_32_FD_206711 | JGI IMG/M metagenome (GOLD analysis project Ga0335078, IMG submission 206711) | Soil microbial communities from Loxahatchee National Wildlife Refuge, Florida, United States - Lox_Sample_3.2 | ecosystem: Environmental > Terrestrial > Soil > Wetlands | place: USA: Florida...
CCGGTCGCTTCACGCCGTCGAGTACCACCTCGTGGCCGTGGATGGAGGCCTCGAGGGTGAGACCCTCCGGTCGATGGCCGTGGGGGTGGTCCTCGGCGAAACACCAGGCGGCGACGGCGGAGCCTGACAGCAGGTCGGCGAGAACCGGGCCGTGGTGGCCGGGATCCTCAGCGCCGAGGGCGGCCGCGGCGAGGTTGCAGGACACGAACGGGCCTGGGGCGGCATGACGGCCGAACTCATGAGCCAACAGCGTGGCGTCGACCAGCGCTCGACCGCTCACGTTTCCCCCACCGCGCTCCTCCGGGACGAGTAGCGATGTCCAGCCGAGCTCTGCGCCTTGGCGCCAGTAGTCCTCTTCGTAGCCCAGGGCGTGGTCGCGCAGTTTGCGCAGCTGGCCGACGGGAACGGTATTCGACAGGTATCTGGCCGTGGTCTCCCGCAGGGACTGCTGGTCCTCGGTGAGCTCGAGCAGCATGGGCGGTGCTGCCGGTGGCTAGCCAGCAGGCCAGGCGACCGACTTGACCTCGAGGTACTGCTCGAAGCCGGCGGTGCCGTTCTGCCGTCCGACACCGCTCTCCTTGTACCCGCCGAAAGGCATGTCGGCGAAGTAGCCGGCACCACCATTGAGTCCGATGAATCCGGCTCGGAGCTTCCGGGCCACGGCGAGAGAGTGCTCGAGCGAGCCCGACATGACGTTGCCCGCCAGCCCGTAGGGACTGTCGTTGGCGATGCGCAGGGCATCGGACTCGTCCTCGAAGGGGATCACCACGAGGACCGGGCCGAAGATCTCCTCCCGGGCGACGGTCATGGCGTTGTCCACGTCGACGAACAGAGTGGGGCGCACGTAGAAGCCCTTGTCCATGCCCTCGGGCGCTGCGGTGCCGCCCACCAGGAGCTTGGCTCCTTCGTCGATGCCCTTTTGGATGTAGCCCACGACGCGGTCACGCTGCCTGGCTGAGATCACGGGACCGCACAGCACGTCGGGCTGCTGCGGGTCTCCGGGCACTACCGACTCGTAGATGCTTTTCAAGATCTCCACGCCCTCGTCATAACGCGAGCGGGGAAGCAGCATGCGAGTGGGAGTGGCGCAGCCCTGGCCCGCGTGCATGCACGGCGCGATCCCGATGAGACACGACAGCGCCAGGTCGGCGTCCTCGAGGACGATCGTGGCCGACTTACCCCCGAGCTCGAGGAACAGGCGCTTCATGGTGGCCGCCCCTTTCTCCATGATGCGCTTGCCCACGGCCGTGGACCCCGTGAAGGAGATGAGGTCCACCTTGGGCGACAAGGTGAGCTCCTCGCCCACGAGGTGATCCGAGGAGGGGACGACGTTCACCACGCCGGGCGGGATGTCTGTGCGTTCCGCCACCAATCGCCCGATGCGCGTGGCGTTGAACGGCGTGTCGGGCGCCGGCTTGAGCACCACGGTGTTGCCCGTGGCCAGAGCTTGACCGAGCTTGTGGATCGTCACCTCGAAGGGGTAGTTCCACGGGACGATCGCCCCGACCACGCCGACGGCCTCCCGCCAGATCCGGCGGGCCGTCAGCTGGCCGGTGAGTGCCGAGAGCTCTTCGCCGAGATCGACGTCCCAGGGGTACTCGTCGATGAGCTTGGCCGGGTGCGTCAGCCCGCCCGCCAGGGGCGCGTCGAGCTGAGGGCCATGGGTGACCATCCGCGGGCAGCCGACTTCGAGGATGAGCTCCTCGCGTAGAAGCTCCTGCTCCGTTTCGAGTGCGTGTTGGAGTTGCTCGAGGCAGCGCTTGCGCAAGGCGCGGTTGGAGGACCAGTCGGTCTCGTCGAACGCCCGTCGAGCGGCGTCGATGGCCCTGTGCATGTCGTGCTGGTCGGCGTCGGCGACCTCGCCGAGCAGTTCCTCAGTGGCCGGATTGACGTTGGTGAATGACTTCCCCGACGTGGCGTCGACGAGTTTGCCGTCGATGAGCATCCTCGGCTCGAAGGTGATGTCCCCCGGTGCGGCCACGGTGTGCTCCTCCCAGCCTCGACTGGCGGGAACGTACCTGACATTGACGTCGCAGTCAAACTTGCCGTACCGTCGCCGCATGGACCTACCGGGGCGCGCCGCCATCGTCACGGGAGGTGCCGGCGGCCTCGGTTCGGTGACGGCGCGACGGCTGGCAGAGCTCGGTATGGGCGTCGTCGTCTTCGACCGCGACGGCGATCGGGCGGCCGAGCTGGCCAAGGAGCTCGCCGCCGAGGCCATCGGTGTGGGCGGTGACACCACCGACGACGAGGACGTCGCCGCCGCCATCGACGCGGCCCGCTCGCTCGGCCCGCCGGCCGTTCTCGTGAACGTTGCCGGCGGTGGGGTGGGGGGCGGACGCACCGTCGGGCGCGACGGCACGCCTCACGACAAGGCGTCGTTCGTTCAGACGATGGAGATGAATGCCCTCGGCACCTTCAACGCGACGCGTCTCGTGGCGTCGGCCATGGCGGGCAACGAGCCTGACGAAGACGGCCAGCGCGGCGTCGTGGTGAACACGGCCTCGATCGCCGGCATGGAGGGCCAAGCTGGCCAGGTGGCCTACGGATCGGCCAAGGCAGCCATTCTCGGCATGACCCTCCCCCTGGCCCGAGACCTGGCCCCGTTGGGCATCCGCGTGTGTGCGATCGCTCCGGGGACGATGGGAACGCCGATCATGCGTAGCGTGCCCGAGCAGCTCCGCCAGAAGCTCGAGGGGGACATCGTCTTCCCCAAGCGCATGGGCCGGCCCGAGGAATTCGCCCTCCTGGTCGAGTCCATCGTGCGCAATCCCTACCTGAACGGCGAGAACATCCGCCTCGACGGCGCCCTGCGATTCCCGCCGAAATAGCGTTGTTCTCCACCACAAGAGCGCTCTCGCTGGCGGGTGACGACCCGATCGGCGGCTCGCTCGTGGCGGGCAAGAGAGTCTGGCGACCGTTCCCGTGACCCGGCCGCTGCCCGAATTGGGCCCCGACTCCTCCTGGTTCTGGACGTCCGGCGAGGATGGCCGGCTGCGGGTGCAAGGGTGCACTCAGTGCGGCGGGTTGGTGCATCCTCCCGTGCCCATCTGCCCGCACTGCCGGAGCCGGTCACGGGAGGCCACCGCCGTCTCCGGGGTGGCCACCGTCATCGGCTACACGGTGAACGCCCATCAGTGGTTGCCTGACCTGCCGCCGCCGTACGTGGTGGCCATCGTCGCCCTGGTCGAAGACCCGAGCGTGCGGCTGACGACCAATATCGTGGGTTGCGCCCCGGAGGCGGTCCATATCGGCCAGCAGGTCCGGGTTCGCTTCGAGCAGCACGACGATGTCTGGGTCCCGCTCTTCGAGCCCACCGGGACCGACGCCGCGAACGACCCCGTCGAAGCACCCACCCGGCCCGTCCCTCGAGCGCCGGTGAGCGACGAACGCTTCGAGCACCGCTCGGTGCTGTCGGGCATCGGGCGGTCGGCCATCGGCAGGCGCCTCATGCGCGACCCGCTGTCATTGACCGTCGACGCTTGCCTACTAGCGATTGCCGATGCCGGATTGACGCTGGCAGACATCGACGGGCTCTCCACCTATCCCGGCATGGCCGGCATGGGCATGAGCGAGGGCGGGGTGGCCGCCGTGGAGGAGGCGCTCCGCATCCACCCGACCTGGGTCAACGGTGGCGGCGATCTCCCTGGTCCCGGGGGGTCGGTGATCGCCGCCATGTTGGCGGTGGCGGCCGGCCTGTGCCGTCACGTCCTGTGCTTCCGCACCGTGTGGGAGTCCACCTTCTCCACCCTGCGGTTGGGCGGCCACGGCGGTGGACGGGTCTCGGGCTTCCGCCAGTGGCAGGCGCCCTTTGGCGCCATGTCGGCGGCGAATTGGATCGCCATGAACGCCACCCAGTACCTCCATCGCTACGGCGCGTCCCGCCAGATGCTTGGGTGGATCGCCTTGAACGGTCGCGCCAACGCGGCCCGCAACCCCGCGGCCATCTACCGGGATTCGATAACCATGGACGACTACCTGTCGGCGCGACCGATCTCGTCCCCTTTCGGGCTCTACGACTGCGACGTTCCCTGCGACGCCGCCATCGCCGTGGTCGTGTCCGACGCGTCGGTGGCCTCCGACCTGCCGAAGCCCGCCGTCGGTGTCGAAGCAGTGGGCACGCAGATCGCCGAGCGCATCTCGTGGGACCAGGGAACAGTCACTCATGAACCCCAGGTGCTCGGCCAGGCTGCCCACCTGTGGACGCGGACGCCGATGGGACCCGCCGACATCGACCTGGCTCTCGTGTATGACGGGTTCACCTTCAACGCCATCTCTTGGCTCGAGGCGCTCGGTTTCTGCGGCCTGGGAGAGGCCAAGGACTGGCTGGACGGCGGCAAGCGCATCGCTCTCGACGGGGAGCTCCCCGTCAATCCACACGGCGGACAGCTGTCCGAAGGTAGGACCCACGGCTTCGGTTTCCTCTACGAAGCGGTCACCCAGCTGCGCCACGAGGCCGGGGACCGTCAGGTGCGGGGGGCCCGCACGGCGGTGGTGACGTCCGGCGGTGGGACACCGTCGGGGGTGTTGCTCCTGACGCGGTACGGGACGTGAACAGACGGTCATGACCGTCGAGGAGGACAAGCCGATCGGCCCACGGTCCTCAAAGGGCGAACGCACGCGGGGGAAGCTGCTCCAGGCAGCCAAGGAGGTCTTCGAGGAGAACGGGTTCGTCGAAGCTCGCATCTCCGACATCGCCGAACGAGCCGAACTCTCCTACGGCGTCTTCTACCACTACTTCGCCTCCAAGGACGAGATCTTCCGAGAGGTGGCGACGTACCACGAGCAACAGCTCGGGACGGCTGTCCTGGCTGAGATGGAGCCGGTCGACGGTCCGGCCGACACCGTTGTCGCCGCCAGGCTCGAGGCGGCCAGTCGCCGATACCTGGTCGAGTACCGCGACGAGGTCCGCCTCATGGCTGTGATCGAGCAGGTCTCTCGTTACGACGCCACACTCCACGAGGCCCGCATGCAGCGTCACATGCAGTACGCCGAGCGACTGGCGGCGGCCATCATCGAGCTGCAGAGCCACGATCTGGCTGATTCGGCCGTGGACCCAACGGTGGGGTCTCAGCTGATCATGGCCATGGTGACCGGCTTCGCCGAGGCTTGGTTCGTTCAAAGCAGGGTCGACTGCAGCTTCGAGGAAGGTGTGCTCCAGCTCAACCGGCTCTGCCTGAACGCTTTGGGACTGTCCCGTCCGGCACCGGGGGAGTAGGAAGCAGCGCCCCCGGCGGCTCAGGCGCGGGCCACCCGTGAGGCGAACCAGCCATCAGATGTACATACCGCCGTTCACGGCCAGGAGCTGGCCCGTGATGTAGCTACCACCGTCCTCCGAGCACAGGTACGAGCACGCCGCCGCGATGTCGGCCGGAGTGCCGGCCCGGCCCAGTGGGACCATCGGCCCGACGACCTCGATGCCAGGGAAGTAGCCGGCTTCGGTGGCGGCCCGGGCCATGGGGGTGTCCACCAAGCTGGGAGCGATCGTGTTGACCGTGATGCCTTGCCGGGCCAGGTCGACGGCCAAGGCCTTGGTGAGGGCGATGACGCCACCCTTGGAGGCCGAGTAGTGGGCCATGTTCGGTGCTCCGGACTGGGCACTTTGCGACGAGATGGTCACGATCCGCCCCCACCCTGCAGCCAGCATGTCGGGCACGGCGGCTTGCACGCAGCTGAACGTGCCCGTCAGGTTGACGGCGATGACCTGGTCCCACCGTTGCGGCGTGATGTCGAGCAGCGGGTCGAACGCCTCGATGCCGGCGCTCGTGACCAGGATGGTGACCGGCCCGAGCTCGGAGCGGACGCGGGCGAAGGCCTGGTCCACCGAGGGCCGGTCCGTGACGTCCACCTCGACGGCCAGGGCATGGGCCCCACCCTTGTGCAGCGCCTCAGCCGCTGCCGTCGCCCCGGGTCCGTCGCGATCGAGGATGGCCACGTCGTGGCCGTCGGCAGCGAACCGTTTCGCCACGCCCAGACCGATGCCCGAGGCCCCGCCGGTCACCACCGCCACCCGGCTCATCGTCCGGCCTCAGACGGCGTGAATTCGATGTGCAGGTCGCTCAGGCCTCGCAGCACCCATGTCGGCTCGTAGCGGAACCGGCGCTGCCCCGGTGGCCCGTGATGTTCGGTGGAGAGCCGGATGTCGCGCACCCGCTCGAGGATGCGCTCCAGACTGACCAGGCCTTCGGCTCGGGCCAGGGGCCCGCCCGGGCACGTGTGGTTTCCCCGGCCGAAGGCCATGTGAGCCCGGGAGTTGTGCCGGTCAGCGCGGAACTCGGCGGGACACTCGAAGCGACGAGGGTCGCGGTTGGCCGCCCCGTTGAGCAGCATCACCGGGGTCCCCGCGGATACGTCGACACCGCCGATGGTCGTTGACCGGCGGGTCAGGCGGAAATCGGCCTTTACGGGACTCTCGATGCGCAGCGCCTCTTCGACGAAGTTGGGAATGAGCTCCTTGTGCTCGCGCAGTCGGTCCTGGAGCTCAGGTTCCTCGGCCAGGTACTTGAGGGCCATGGCCAGCAATTTGGCCGTGGTCTCCTGTCCGGCGCCGAACAGGAATGTCGCCGTGCGGACGACGGCTGTCACCTCGGGCATAGAACCGTCGGGGTACGTGGCCAGGGCCAGATCGGTGAGGACGTCCTTGCGGGGTTGTCGGCGGCGATCCTCGATGTAGTGGCTGAACCAGTCATCGAGCCACGACAGCGGGTTGAGGTCTCCGCCGGTGGGTGATTCTGAGCCGATGGGTCCAGGCGCGTGGCTGAGGCCGAACCCGTCGCGGAACCGTTGGTACTCGGACTCCGGCACTCCCAGGAGGTCGGCCACGACCAACATGGCGAAAGGCTTCGAATAGGCGCTGATGAACTCGCAGTGTCCGTCGGCGACGAACTCATCGAGGAGCTGGTCCGACAGGCGATGCATGAACGTCTCGTTCTCCTTGAGGCGCCGGGACGTGATGAGCCGCATGAGTAGCGCTCGCTCGCGGGTGTGCGCCGGCGGGTCCATGGTGACCATGTGCTCGTTCATCGGTACCTGGTCCCGGTAGCGGTCGATGATCTCGCCCACGTCATCGCCCTCGAGTGGCACCGGAAACTGGACGAAGGGACCCATCACTGCGTTGATAGACGAGAAGGTGCTGCCGTCCAGGTACACCTCGCTGGCTTCCTCGAAGCCGGTCACGGCCACGATCCCGCCCGGCAGGGGCAGCACCGGACACTGGTGGCGCAGCTCGTCGAAGTACGGGTACGGGTCCTCGACCAGGTCTTCGTCGCTGAAGAAGTCGACGGTCTTCCAGTCGCTCATCGTCAGCCCTCCTGGCCGCCGGGGCCGTCCACGCTGTGCGAACGCACAGCATCTTTTGGCACTTGCTTAGCAGGAGGCGGCGGATGTGGCAAGTTGTTGGGCATGACCAGCTCTGCGCCGTCGCCGACCCGACGGCTCGGCGCGCCCGACTCCAAGACGCGACTGCGGCTCATGGACGCCGCCGAACAGCTGCTTCTCGAGGAGGGCTATGCCGCCGTCACCTCCCGACGCGTGGGCACCAAGGCCGGGCTCAAGGCACAACTCGTCCACTACTACTTCCGGTCCATGGACGACCTCTTCGTGGAGGTCTTTCGGCGCCGAGCCGAGGAGAACCTGTCGCGCGTTGAGCGAGCCTTGGCCAATCCCGTCTCGCTTCGCACCCTGTGGGACCTCAATGCCGATCCGCGCGCCACCGCCTTTTCGATCGAGTTCGTGGCGATGGCTAAGCACTGCAAGGCGATCAGGAGCGAAGTGGCCCATTACGCGGAGCGTTACCGTGCCGCGCAGCTACGGGCCATGAACAGCGCGCTGGCCGCGTCGAAAGTCCCCGCCGACGCCCTCCCGCCCATTGCGGCCCTGTTGCTCATGACCGGCTTGTCGCAGGTTCTCTCGATCGAACGTTCCCTCGGCGTCGTCGCCGGGCACGACGAAACCGTCGAGTTCGTCGTCGACTTCATCGACCGCCTCGACACCACCCCATGCGCCGTCGGCCCGTAGCGACCACCAGGCGCCGTCCTCATGCAATCGAGCGAAGGCCCGGCCACCCCGTCGCAGGCGACCGTTCAGCCGATGACGACCGGCAGTGTCTCCCAACCCCGCACCGTCGACGTCCGGGCTTGCACGGCATTCGAGTAGTCGATTTCCCAGTCAGGAAAGCGAGTCAAGACCTCGTCGAGGGCGATGCGACCTTCGAGCCGGGCCAGCGCTGCCCCCAGGCACAGGTGAATGCCGTAGCCGAAGCTGAGATGGCGACCCACGTCCCGGCGGACGTCGAGGCGATCGGGGTCCTCGAAGCGGCGCTCGTCGCGGTTGGCTGAACCGTTGAGCAGCACCATGATGCTTCCCTCGGCGACCTTCCGGCCGTAATGCTCGACGTCACGGGCGACATAGCGGGCTTGCACCGGGGAAGGAGCCTCGTAGCGGAGGATCTCCTCGATCGCATTGGGAATGAGGGACCGGTCGCCGACGAGCTGCCGGCGCTGATCAGGGTGCTCGGCGAGGAGCTTTCCGGTCCAGCCGATCAGCCGGGTGGTTGTCTCGTTACCTGCACCGGCGAGGAGGTTCACATAGGTGAGCACCTCTTCCCGGGTGAGTCGCCTCGTGACGCCATGCTCGTCTTCAAACTCGGCGTTGAGCAGCTGAGTCATCAAGTCGTCTGAGGGATTGGTCGCCCGCCAGTCGACGTACTCGGCAAAGAGCTCACCGCTCGCCGCGTCGGACCGGAAGGTGCCCTCTTCGCCTTCCTTCAGGCGCAGACCCTCGTCGAGGTGCTCCCTGATGGCGGCTTGGTCCTGTTCGGGGATGCCGAGGAGGTAACCGATGACGCGCATGGGCATCTCGGCGCCGAGGTCCTTGATGAAGTCGAATCGCCCGGCGCCCACAAGCGGGTCGAGCGAGCGTCGGCAGTATTCACGAACCCTTGGCTCCAGGTCGTTCATCCTGCGGGGCGTGAAGACCCGGGACATGAGAGCGCGGTGTGCGTGGTGCTCCGGCGGATCCTCGAAAAGAATGGCACCCGACGGGATCTCGATGTCGGCTCGGATGAGCTCGAGGATCGACCCTTTCCCCGACCGGTACGTGTCCCAGTCGAGCAGGCCTTTCTCGACGTCCTCGAATCGGCTTAGGGCAAAGAAGTCGTACTTCTCGTTGTAGTAGAGCGGCGCCTCGTCCCGCAGGCGTCTCCATACGGGGTAGGGATCGGTGTCGATCTCGACGTCGTATGGGTCGTAGTAGATCTGGCTGTCACTGGTGAGCGTCACCGGTCCCGAACCCTCGCTTCACGTCCTCCCGAGGTCGCCGGCGGCTGCCGGCCCCGGGACCCTCTGGCTGCTTTGACGTTGCTTCAGTACTACGGGAAGCTTACACTCATCATAGTGTTGATTTTGACGTCGCAGTCGGAATATTGGAGGTAACCGTGGGTACCAGGACAGCCAAGCTCGACTGCCCCGTGTTCGACTCGGACAACCACATGTACGAGACCCGCGACGCCTTCACTCGCCACCTCCCGGAGCGGTACCGCCACGCCATCCAGTACGTCGAGATCGAGGGTCGGACCAAGATCATGATCCGGGGGGTGGTGAGTGACTACATACCCAACCCCACCTTCGACGTGGTGGCCCGACCGGGGGCGCTCGAGGAGTACTTCCGAAGCGGCAACCCGGGGGGGAAGTCGTATCGGGAGCTCGTGGGGGATCCCATGAGGGCGATTCCCGCCTTCCGTGAGCCGGAGCCTCGCCTGGCCGCCATGGACGAGCTGGGGGTGGACCGTGCCCTCATGTTCCCCACCCTGGCCAGCCTCCTCGAGGAGCGCATGCGCGACGATCCCGAGCTGATCCACGCCGCCATTCACGCCTTCAACGAATGGATGTACGAGACGTGGACGTTCGCATACGAAAACCGCATCTTCGCCACACCCGTGATCACCCTGCCTATCGTGGCGAAGGCCATCGAGGAGCTCGAGTGGGTCATGGAACGCGGTGCGAAGGCGGTACTCATCCGTCCGGCTCCGGTGCCGGACTATCGCGGTTCGCGCTCACTCGCCTACCCCGAGTTCGACCCGTTCTGGCGCAAGGTCGTGGACGCCGACATCCTTGTCACCATGCACGCCTCCGACAGTGGGTACGCCCGCTACCAGAGTGACTGGACG
>Ga0335078_10019206_pt1 | contig 10164 bp, 7 predicted proteins | sample Lox_Sample_32_FD_206711 | JGI IMG/M metagenome (GOLD analysis project Ga0335078, IMG submission 206711) | Soil microbial communities from Loxahatchee National Wildlife Refuge, Florida, United States - Lox_Sample_3.2 | ecosystem: Environmental > Terrestrial > Soil > Wetlands | place: USA: Florida...
CGAGACGCACGGCCTCGATCTTCCCGCGACCCGGGCCGTCGTCGCGGAGATCCGTTCCCGGACCGCGCACGCGTCGCCCCGGCCACAACCCTCATAGTGACGGGCCCCTCGTCGGCCGCCGATGCCGGCCAAGCTCGGTCTCGCGTCGGCGCCGGTCCACGGACGACGGGTCCTCGTTCGGGTCGACTTCAACGTTCCGTTGAACGAATCGGGCCGGATCGCGGACGACCGGCGCATCGCGGAGGCGCTGCCGACCCTCAACCACCTCCGGGCGAACGGGGCACGCACGATCCTGATGTCGCACCTCGGTCGCCCGGACGGCCATCGCGACCCGCGCTTCTCGCTACGGCCGGTCGCCCACCACCTGAGCACCCTGCTGGGACAACCCGTCGGGTTCGCGGAGGACATCGTGGGCGCGCGACCGCTCGAGCTCGCGACCCGACTCGAGAACGGCCAGTTCCTGATGCTCGAGAACCTCCGGTTCTCCCCGGGAGAGGAGGCGAACGACCCCGGCTTCGCCGCCCAGCTCGCGGGTCTCGGGCAGCTGTTCGTGGAGGACGCCTTCGGGACGGTCCACCGCGCCCACGCTTCGACGGTGGGGGTGCCGAAGCGACTCCCGTCGTTCGCCGGCCTGCTCGTGGAACGGGAAGTGCGGGAGCTCTCCCGGCTCGTCCCCTCGCCCGAGCGCCCGTACGTGGTGGTGGTCGGCGGAGCGAAGGTCGCCGACAAGCTTCCGCTGCTCACGAGCTTCCTCGGCCGGGCCGATGCCCTGCTGATCGGGGGTGCTCTCGCGTTCCCGTTCCTCGCGGCGAAGGGGGTCCGCCTGGGCGGGACGACGGTCGAACCCGGTCTCGGCGACGCGGTCGCCGATTTCTTCCGGAAGGCGACCGCTGCCGGCACCGACGTCGTCCTCCCGACGGACGTCGCGGTCGAGCGGCCCGGGAAGGCCGAGGCGAGCGTCTACGAGGTGGGGCACCTGCCTCCGGGAGCGCTCGCGCGGGACATCGGACCCGCGACCCGGGGGCGGTTCCTGCAGGCGCTCGCCGGCTCGCGTACGGTGTTCTGGAACGGCCCGCTAGGCCTCGCCGAGGACCCCCGATTCGCCGCCGGGACCCGCGAGGTCCTCGCCGCTCTGGGACAGGTGCCGGGATATCACGTCGCGGCGGGAGGGGACTCCGCCCGGATCGCGCAGGACCTCGGCGTGGCCGGGAGCTTCGGGTTCATCTCGACGGGCGGCGGCGCGGCGCTCGAGTTCGTCCAGGGCGTCGAGCTCCCCGGGCTTTCGGTGCTGCCCGACGCGTAAGGGGCCCCCCGCCCATCGGCGGCGGGGGGGAGTTTGGGTCGAGGGTCTCCGCCAGGTACGCGAGGTACCCCGCCCCGACCCTCGGCACGTCGAGCTCGACGATCTCCGGCACGTCGTACGGGTGGTGGGTCTCGAGGAACCGGAACAGCGCACCCACGCGCTTCGGGACCGTCTTGAACAGCACGAGCGACTCGTCCGCCGATTCGAGGCGCCCCTTCCACCAGTACCGGGAATGCGCGGGCACGATGTTCGCGCACGCGGCGAGCTCCTTCCCGAGGACCGCGTCGACCGCGGCCACCGCCGCCTCACGCGACGGGAACGTGGTCACCACGACCCGCATCGGGCCGAGCGACCGGACGGGCTCGAGGGGGAACGGCGTCACGCGTCGGCTCCCCCGACCGTCGGAGCTCCCGCCGAGAAGTCGAGGGTCGCGACCCCCAGGTTCGCGAGGTCGACGACCGCGGCCCGGGCCGGCACCGGCGAGATGTTCCGCATCCGCTGGTATTCGGTCTCCGCGAGCCACGTGGACGCGTTGAGGAGCAGCACGCCGCGGTACCGGTCGACCCCGTAGGTGTGGGCGTGGCCGGTGACGAGGATGTCGGGCGCCGGGTCGATGACGAGGCCGTCCCGGGGGAGCGGCGCGAGCGGCGTGCGGTCGCCGTAGATCGGCGCCAGGTGGCGCATCTGCAGCATCCGCTTCATCACCTCGGTCGGTCGCGCGTAGGAAGCGCCCGGGATCGCGGGGATCAGGTCGTCGAAGCTTCGCCCGTGGTACGCCTCGACCACGACCCCCGAGAGCGCGAACGTCGACGGGTTCGCGAGCGCCCGGACGTTCGGGGGCAGCAGGGAGGCGAGGTTGGGAGGCAGGGCGGGCTGCGGCTCGGCGGGGCAGACCGCGTCGTGGTTCCCGGGGATCACGACCACGGTGAGGCGGTCCGGCAGTTCCGCGAGCCGTCGGCCGAGCTCGGAGTACTGCTCGACGACGTCGGTGATCGCGAGGTCACGTTCCTGACGGGGATAGACGCCGATCCCGTCGACGAGATCCCCGGCGACCACCACGTAGTCGATCGACGCCGCGAGGTCGGGATGCGGGCCGTGTCCGCGCAGGAACTCGACCAGGTGGACCCAGCTCTCCGCAAGGAACGAGCGGCTGCCGATGTGGAGGTCGGAAAGGAAGAGGGCGCGCCGCGGGGAAGCCGCCCGACCGAACGCCCGGGTCGACGGGACGTCGGGCCGCTCCACGTGGGCGACGCGGGGGATGTGCCCCGGCTCCTTCGAGAAGGTCAACTTGAGCCCCACCACTTCGTCGGGAAGGAAGGTGATCCGGGAGCCCGGTGAGTCCTTGGGGACGAGGACCTCGAGCGACCCGGTCTCGTCGTCGAGCGTGACGATCAGATGGTGGCGCTGGGGGGTCTCCCGAACCTCGCGGACCATCCCGAGGACCGACGAGGGACCCTCGGAGGCGCGGAGCTCCCGGATCGGCCGGAGGTTCGGGAGGTCCGGTCGGCCGCGCAGCATGCGGGCGAGCGCGCGGAACCGGGACTGGAAGAGCGCGGCGTACGCGGCGATCGGCTGGCTCGCGACCGGCGGACCGGTGAACCCCTCCCGCAGGAGCTCGAACGCGACCGCGGCGCGCCGCGGCGGGGCGCTCGGGGCGAGCCCCGGGAGCGGCACCTCCGCCGGGGCGCCCCGCCCGTGGCGGCGGGCGAGCACCTCCTCGACCATCTCGCGGGTGACGAACGGGGACGCGCCTTCGGAACGGGCGAGCAGTTCCCGACCGAGCGCGAGCGGCTGGTGGTCGGAGAGCAGCAACTGGAGCGCTCCGGCCTCGAGGAGCTTGTGATGTTCTTCGAAGTAGGCGACCAAGTGCTCGCGCAGCTCGCCCGCCACGTACCCCTCGGCCATCCCTCCCGGTCCGCGGACCGTCCAGGATATGGCGGGTCGCCCAGCGGCCCCGGGTTATTTCAAGCCTCGGGCGTCCGCACCCCGTCCGAACGGTGCGGCGGTCCGAGAGCGCGCCTACCGGTAGGATTCCTTCGCGTAGGAGGCCCCTTGCGGGTACTTCTCCTTGAGGTGCGCGACGAACGACTCGGGAGTGCGCGCGAGGTGGGCGGAGTACCACTGGACCACGACGTCCTTGAGGACCCGGTGGAGCTCGCCGACGTGGACCTCGTCCTCGGCCGCGTCGTAGAGGACCGCCTGGCTCATCATCCGCATCCAACCGGAGTAGCGGTGGTAGCTCTCCCCGTCGCACCACTCAAAGATCCCGCGCAGGTGCGGCTTCCCTTCCGGAGTCCGATAGTACCAGAACCGGAGCGTGAACCCGACCCATCCGCTCGCGCGGTCGCCGAGCTCGATCGTCTTCACCGCGCCGAAGTCGAAGTTCTCCTTGAACGTCCACTTGGTCGGGTACTCTGCGAACGTCGCGAACAGCGTCTGCGACGGGTCGATCGTGAGGTGGACCGAGACCTCTTCGAACTGGTTGTGGACCTCCCAGAGGTCCTGGAGGAGCCGGCGGTTGATCTCGGCACGCTGCGAGAGGTCCTCGCCGGTCTTCGCGTTCGCCGCCTCCTGGGTTCGGGACAGCTCGGACTTCAGCGAGGAGACGAAGTCGTCGTCCGCCAGGGGAGGTTCGGGAGACGGGGTGCCGGGTTCCGGCACGTCGTTCGCCTTTCGCGCAGATTTGCGGGGCATGAACACAAGCTCCGAGGTCGCGTAGAGGAGTGGGATATAAAGACTGTTAGTTCGCAGAGGCACACGGCCTCGCCGGTGGAGGCGCCCGGAGCGCGGCCGACCGGCGCGGGGGGTCCGCTTAAATACCCTCCCCGGCTCAACAGCGATGGAAAGCACCCCTCCGGGGACGAAAGGAGGCCACCTCCCGTCGTCGCCAGGAGATCCGGAATCACGACTCATGTTCCGCCCACGATCCTGTCGTAATCTCCGCGCATCGTCCGGCGACCCGGGTCGTACCTAGAATCGTCCTCGGGGAGACCCCCGCCATGAGCGGGCGCGTTCCACCATGAGGAGAATCGAACATGACCAACGACCCCAACGCCGCAAAGTACCAGATCCGAGCCCGCATCGCCGCCGAAGGCGTCATCGATAAGCCCGATGTCGTCGGCGCGGTGTTCGGACAGACCGAAGGCCTGCTCGGCGACGAGCTCGACCTTCGCGACCTTCAGAAATCCGGCCGCATCGGACGGATCGAGGTCGAGATCGATAGCCGAAAGGGAAAGAGCGAAGGCGAGATCCTGATCCCGTCGTCCCTCGACCAGGTCGAGACCGCGATCCTGGCCTCGGGGCTCGAGACCGTCGACCGCATCGGCCCGTGCCGGGCGAAGATCGAGGTCGTGAGCGTCGAGGACATCCGCATCTCGAAGCGCCAGAAGGTCGTCGAGCGCGCGAAGGAGATCCTCGCGCACCTTCAGGAAGAGTCGAAAGGCGTCGGACTCGACCTGACCGAGGCCGTCCGCAAGGCGGTCCAGGTCGAAGAGATCACGACGTACGGCCCCGAGCACCTGCCGAGCGGCCCGAACATCGACCAGGCGGACGCTCTGATCGTCGTCGAGGGCCGGTCGGACGTCCTCAACCTCCTGCGCTGCGGGATCAAGAACGTGATCGCGGTCGAAGGGACGAGCGTCCCCCAGACCGTGAAGGACCTCTCCCGCGGAAAGACGGTGACCGTCTTCACGGACGGAGACCGCGCGGGCGAGCTGATCCTCCGGGAGATGCTGCAGACGATGGACATCGATTTCGTCGCCCGCGCCCCGCGCGGCAGCGAGGTCGAGGAGCTCACGCAGAAGCAGCTCCTGAAGTGCCTGCGGAACAAGATCCCGATCAACCAGTACCTCGAGATGAGCGGGTTCGAATCGACCGGTTCGACCCGGGAGCCGCGGGAGGAGCGCGGCGAGGAGAGCGCGGGTCGGGGCGAGCGACGGGACGAGCGCCGCGACGATCGACGCGAGGACCGGCCCGGTGGCGGACGTCGGGACGACCGCGAGCGGGCCCCGCCGGCCCGCCAGCCGCTCCCGCCGCCGCCTCCGCCGCCCCCGCCCCCGGCCGCGGCGCCGCTCACGCCGGAGCTCCAGCGGTACTTCGAACTCCTGGACGGGGTCGAGAACGCGTCGAAGACCCTCTTCGTAGGCGAAGGGGACGAGGTCGTGAGCGAGGCTCCCGTGAAGGACATGATCGAGGCGATCACGAACCTCGCGACGCCGGCCAAGGCGGTCGTCTTTGACGGCATCGTGAGCCAGCGCCTCCTCGACGTCGCCCAGGAGAAGGGGATCCCCACGATCGTTGCGACCCGGCTCGGACCGATCGGCAAGATGCCCGAGAACGTCAAGGTCTTCACGAAGGCGGACCTCGCCGCCCCCGGCGCGAGCCGCTAGGGCGGACGCCCCCGTCGCGGAGCCGACGAGGCTCCGCGACGAACCTATTACCCTCTCGGGGGCTTTCTCCGACGACCGTGACGACCCCCGCGTCCGACGGCACCGCCCGTCTGCCGATGGCCCTCGACGAGGTGCAGACGACCGCCGACATCCACATCCCGACCGACCCGCTCGAGCGCGTGATTGGCCAGGAGAAGGCGGTCGAGATCGCCCGCATCGCGGCCTACCAACGTCGCCACCTTCTCCTCGTCGGCCCTCCCGGCATCGGGAAATCGATGACCGCCCAGGCGCTCGCCCTGCATCTCGAGCGACCGCGCACCGAGCTGCGGGTTGTCCACAACCCGGAGAACCCGGAACGTCCGAGCATCGAGGTCGTCGCTCGCGAAGAGGTGTACCGGGAGCGCGAGGCCGCGCGGTCGGTGGAGGGAGAGCTGATCCCGCCCTCCGAGGCGCCCGCGACGGTCGCCGAACGGCTCGGCTACCGGTGTCCGCGCTGCAGCTTCTATTCGCTCCCCACCGAGCGGTACTGCCCGAGCTGTGGCAACGTGAAGCAGATGCCGCCCGGCGTCTCCGGGAGCGGCAACCCGTTCCGCGACCTGGTCGGCGGGATCCTCGAGCTCACCGTCAGCCCCGGTGGGAACCCGCAGGAGTCCGTCCGGACGACGCGCCTCCGCTCCGGGGTCGAGGAGGTCGTCGCCTACGAGCGGGCCGGCGACCAGATCAAGGTCCTCGACCAGCGTGCCCTCGAGCGGCGCCGCACGCTCCAGCACCAGAGCCCGCGCAAGGTCCTCGTGAAGCTCGACCGCAACACGTTCATCATGGCGACGGGCGCGACCGAGACCGAACTGCTCGGGGACGTCCGCCACGACCCCTACGGCGGTCACCCCCAGCTCGGCACGCTGCCGTATGAGCGCGTGATCCCCGGGGCGATCCACGAGGCGCACGAGGGCGTGCTGTTCATTGATGAGCTGCCCCACCTCGGCTTCCTGCAGCGTCACATCCTCACCGCGATGCAGGAGAAGCGGTTCCCGATCACCGGCCGCAACCCCCAATCCGGCGGGGCGGCCGTCCGGCTCGACGGCGTCCCGTGCGACTTCATCCTCGTCGCGGCGGCGAACATTCAGGATATCCATCGGATCCTCTCCCCGCTGCGCTCCCGGATCGCCGGCTCGGGCTACGAGGTGCTCCTCGAGACCGCGATGCCCGACACCCCGGCGAACCGGCTCCGGCTCGCCCAGTTCTGCGCCCAGGAGATCGCGGTCGACGGACGGATCCGGCCGGCGACGCGGGCGGCGATCCTCGAGCTGATCCAAGAGGCCCGTCGGCGGGCCGAAGTTCTCGATGGGCGCCGGAACGCGTTGACCCTGCGTCTGCGCGAGCTGGGGGGGCTCATCCGCACCGCCGGGGACCTCGCGGCGGTCTCCGGCAGCGAGTTCCTCGATGCCGGCCATGTGCGCGAGGCGCTCCAGCGGGCGCGTTCGATCGAGGAGCAGGTCCGCGACGTCTACGGCTCGTTCCAGGGCGGCCTGCGCCAGGAGTCGACCGAAGCCCAGCGGCAGTCGATGGGGTACTACAACTGGAACGAGCACCCCGACCCGGGCCAGTTCCCGGGCGGGTACGGCTGACCGGTCTTCCGAAGGGCATAAGTGCGGGACGTCGGTCCCCGCCCGAGCGGGCGCGTAGTCTAGTGGTTATGACGTCACCCTGACACGGTGAAGGTCGCCAGTTCGAATCTGGCCGCGCCCATCGCCCCGATAGGGGAGCCCGCCCCGGGCCGGGGAGGGAGCACGCGGTGCACCACCGCTACGGGTATCCGCCTGTGCGGTCATCGGACGGGAATCGCATGGAGGCACTCCAGTACCGGCTCGCCCTCGAGTTCCGGTCGGACTCGCTCGAGTACGCCGGTCGGCTCGAGATCCGGGCGCCGGGCTTCCCGACGTCGCTGGTCCTGGACTCCATCGGTCACTCGGTCCGGTCCGTCAGCGCCGGCGACGTGCCCCTGCGCTTCGAGCGGGACGAGGCGGCGGGTCGGCTCGCCGTCCACGGAATTCCGGCGGGGGCGCCCTCGTTGCTCATCGAGTACGGTGGAGTGGTCGCGGACCAGGGTGTGCGGGGCTTCTACGCCTCCCCTCTCGGTTCGGGTCGGCTCCTCTCCACCTACTTCGAGCCGGTCGGGGCCCGACGATTGCTGCCGTGCCTCGACCGCCCGGCCGAGAAAGCCACGTTCGCGCTCGAGGTCACCGCTCCCTCGGGACTCACGCTCGTCTCGAACATGCCGGCGGAGCTCCGCACGACACTCGCCGATGGGCGACAGCACGTTCGGTTCCTGCCCACCCCCCCGGTCTCGTCGTACCTCCTCTTCCTCGCCATCGGTCCCCTCGAAGAGATCCGGAGCGAGCGATCGCAGCCCGCGGTCATCGTGGCCGCCGCTCCGGGTCGGGCGGAAGAGGGAAGGTTCGCGTTGCGGGAAGCCTCGCGGGCTATCGACTACTTCGCCGAGTACTATTCGGAGCCGTATCCCCTGCCCAAGCTCCACCTGGTCGCTCTCCCTCACTCGGGCGGTGGAGCGATGGAGAACTGGGGAGCCATCGCGTTCCAGGACTACCTGCTGTTGCTGAGCGACAAGGCACCGATCTCGTCGAAGATGCGGTGCGCCGAGGTGCTGTGCCACGAGATCGCCCACCAGTGGTTCGGCGACCTCGTGACCATGCGTTCCTGGAACGACCTCTGGCTCAACGAAGGCTTCGCCTCGTTCGTGGCGATCAAGGCGCTCGAGTCGCTCTATCCGGACTGGAGCGCGTGGGACGAGTTTCTGACGCTCCGGTACTCCCAGTCGATGCTCTGGGATGCCCTGCCCCACACCCATCCGGTCCGGGCGGACGTCCTCGACCCGGAGCTGATCCGACAGGTCTTTGACGAGATCAGCTACGGCAAGGGCGCGAGCTTCCTTCGGATGGGGGAAGCGTACCTCGGGGAAGCGGCGTTCCGTCGAGGGGTTTCGCAGTACATCGCACGGCATCGGTGGAGCAATGCGGAGGCGGCGGACCTGTGGCGGGCGATCGGAGAAACGTCCGGTGAGCCGGCCGCACGCCTCTTCTCCGAGTGGGTCGAACGGCCGGGGTTCCCCGTCGTGCGCGCTCAACTCGACGGCACCTCGCTCCACCTCGACCAGCGCCGGTTCACGCTGCTCGGTCCGACGACCGACCGACCGTGGCCCATCCCGCTCACGGTGCGCGCCGGGGCGACCGACCACCGGGTCCTCTTCGACCAGGAGCGCGCGGTCCTCGACCTCGGCCACGACGAACTCCCGGTGATCAACCCGGGGCGGACCGGATACTACCGGGTGCAGTACGTGGGCCCATTGAGGGAACGCCTGCTCGCAGCGTTCCCGAGCCTTCCTCCGGTCGACCGCTGGGGCCTCGTCAACGACGGCGTCGCCCTCTTCCTCTCCGGAGCGACGGACCTCGGGGCGTACCTCGAGCTTCTTCAGCGGCTCGAAACCGACCCCGACCCGTTCGTGGTCTCCGAGGCGATCGCGAGCTTGTTTTCGTTCTACCCCCTCGTCCACCAGATCCCGCCCTGGGAGAGCGCGCTCGTGCGGGTCGTCCGAACGCAATCGGAGCGCCTCGGGGTGCGGAGCGTTCCGGGCGAATCCGACCGGACCCGGCTCCTGCGCGAGATGCTGACCTCGGTACGGGTCCGGCTCGACCTCCCCTTCGCCGCGGCGCTCGCCCCGCTCTACGGCCGGCTCGAATCCCTCGAGCCCGAGCTCGTCGAGCCGGTGCTCTCGTCCGTCGCCCGGACCGCCGGACCGAAGGAGTACGCCGCCCTTCGGGCGCGACTCGCGAACGCTTCCTCCAACGAGGCCGCGCGCCACGTCGCCGCCGCGCTCGGGGCCGTTCCTCGCGGTGATTGGGTCCGGGAATCCCTTGACCTCGGGGTCCAGGGAGAGCTCCCGCTGGGCCCCTGGCTCGACGTCCTAGTATCGGTGCTCGTCTTCAATCCCGATCGCGCCGAGGCGGCGTGGTCGTTCCTGAAGGAACGGGGCGACGCGCTCGCCCAGGTCACCGCCGGCACCCCGCTCCTTGGGATCATTCTTCAACATGCGATCCCGCTCCTCGGGCTCACGCGGCCGGACGAGATGCGGGCCTGGATCTCCGGGCGCACGTTTCCCGAAAGCGACCTTGGGATCACGAAAGGGCTCGACCTGCTCGAGGTCTACTCCCGGGTCCTGGACCGGTCGCGGTAGCGCGATAGGTTCGGCTCGAAGAGCCTCTGCGGGCCCGCGCTTCGGGGTCGGCGGAAATTCGTGAGCAGGGTCCGACTTCTCGAGCGGCCGCAAGGCCGACGCGGTCGCCCCCTCGACACGTGTAATACCCTCGAACGACTCGCTTCGGGGGACCGTGACGCGAGCGCACCGCCGCACGACCGGGACGGCTCTCGTCCTCGTCGGGCTCGTCGTGCTGATCCTCG
>Ga0335078_10019207_pt1 | contig 10164 bp, 10 predicted proteins | sample Lox_Sample_32_FD_206711 | JGI IMG/M metagenome (GOLD analysis project Ga0335078, IMG submission 206711) | Soil microbial communities from Loxahatchee National Wildlife Refuge, Florida, United States - Lox_Sample_3.2 | ecosystem: Environmental > Terrestrial > Soil > Wetlands | place: USA...
CCAGCAAGATGTTCACTGCGCCGCGCGATCCGCGCACGCAGGACTACATCACCGGACGCTTCGGATGATGACGACCACCGAACATACCGCCCGCGCCTTCGATGCCGACCTGCAGGCGCTCACCCGCGCCGTCGCCGAGATGGGTGGCCTGGTCGAGCGGCAGATCGTCGACTCCGTCCACGCGTTGGTCGAGCGCGACACCGTGCTGGCCGAACGGGTGATCGCGAACGATCCGACCGTCGATGGTCTGCAGCGCGAGATCGAGGAGAAGGCCATTCTGATCATCGCCCGGCGGCAGCCGATGGCGGTCGATCTGCGCGAAATCGTCGGCGCCATGCGCGTGTGCAATGATCTCGAACGCATCGGCGACCACGCCAAGCACATCGGCAAGCGGGTGGTCGCGCTCGACGGCGATTTCCATCCGCAGAAGCTCATTCGCGGGGTCGAGCATATGGCGGCGATCGTGTCGGCGCTGCTCAAGCAGGTGCTCGACGCCTACGCCAGCCACGACGTACCTACCGCGCTCGCGGTGTGGAAGGGCGACGAGGAAGTCGACGCGCTGTGCACCTCGCTGTTTCGCGAGTTGCTCACCTACATGCTCGAAGATCCGCGCAACATCACCTTCTGCATGCATCTGATGTTCTGCGCCAAGGACATCGAGCGCATGGGCGACCACGCCACCAACATCGCGGAAACCGTTTACTACATGATTGAGGGCCGCCCGATTTCGGAGCAGCGGCCGAAGGGGGACACCACAACCTTCGGCGCGACTCCCTTGCAGAAATGATCGAGGAGGACGGGATGGGAGCCAACATCCTGATCGTCGAGGACGAAGAACCTCTGACCACGCTGCTGCGCTACAACCTCGAAGCCGAGGGTTACGAGGTGGATGCCGTCGCCCGCGGCGACGAGGCCGACACGCGGCTGCGCGAATCCGCGCCCGACCTGGTCGTGCTCGACTGGATGCTGCCCGGCCTTTCCGGCATCGAATTGTGTCGGCGGCTGCGGGCACGCCCGCAGACGCAAGCGCTGCCGATCATCATGCTTACCGCCCGCGGCGAGGAGAGCGAGCGCATTCGCGGGCTGGCGACCGGCGCCGACGATTACATCGTCAAGCCGTTCTCGGTGCCGGAGCTGCTTGCGCGCATCCGCGCGCTGTTGCGCCGGGCAAGTCCCGAGCGCGTCGCCATGGTGCTCTCCATCGGCGACCTCGAGCTTGATCGCGAAAAAAAGCGCGTGTCGCGGGCGGCCCGTCCGGTCGATCTCGGACCCACGGAATTCCGCCTGCTGGAGTTTTTGATGGAGCGCCCGGGCCGCGTATTCTCGCGCGAGCAGCTGCTCGACGGGGTGTGGGGCAGCGACATCTACATCGACGAACGCACCGTCGATGTCCACGTCGGGCGCTTACGCAAGGCGCTCAACCGCGGCCACGCAACCGACCCCATTCGCACCGTGCGCGGGGCCGGCTATTCGCTCGACGATCGTTTCGGCAAAGCGAGCTGAAACCCGCCACCCTGACTGAAAGAGCGTCGTTACCGCACCGCTCGCCGATCGCGGCGGCGGTCCGATGGCGGCTGATAAGCAAGCCGCGAGTGATAGGCGCAGTACGGCAGCCCGTTCACCGTGTTACCGCCGCAGAAGAAGAAATCGCTGCTGCCGGGATCGCCAATCGGCCAGCGGCAGGTCTGCTCGGTGAGCTCAAGAATGGTGCGGCGCTGTCCGAGCGGAATGATGTTCTCGATCAGCTCCGGCGCAGTCTCCGCTTCCAACTCGTAGGCATGGGCGAGCGCGGTATTGCCGCGGATCGACGCGCGCGCAAGCCGCAGCATGTGCGAAGATGATCGCGCCTTGCGCGGCCGCGCCACCGCACTCGAGGCGCTTTTGGCCCGCCCGCTCAGCCCCAGCCGATGCACCTTGCCGATCACCGCATTGCGCGTGATGCCGCCCAATTCAGCTGCGATCTGGCTGGCCGACAGTCCGTCGGACCATAATTTCTTCAATAGTTCGACCCGTTCGTCAGTCCACGACATACTCCCTCCTCCTCATTGGTGCGGGCACAGCTTCGGACGGAATCCGCCAACCGTCCGGCAGCGCAGGAGCCACCCGACACGCAACACCACCAACGCTTTAGAGAACTGTCCGCCGCACGAGATGTCGTACTTGACAGTCAAAAGGCTACAATATGGCGGGAGTCGGGCGCAAGAGTCCGTGCGGTGCAATTCCACATGTTCCGCCCGCGTGTGGATTGTGTGTGTCAATTACAGGCGCGACAATGCATTTCGCTGCGGTATCGGCGCAGATGTTGACAGCAAGAAACCCTGAAATACAATGATTTGTGGTGCCGCCCGGTGAGGCGGCACATTTCGTTTCTGCTGCGCGCCGTAGTGCTGCGCAGCGCGCGAGCCAACAGTGACATCGCACCTGCTGCCGACCTATGCGCGCGTCAATCTCGCATTCGAGCGAGGTGACGGCGCTTGGCTTACCGCGACCGACGGCGAGCGCTACCTCGATTTTACCTCCGGCGTCGCTGTCAATGCGCTCGGCCACGGCCACCCACGCCTGATCGCGGCGCTGGAGGCGCAGGCGCACAAAGTCTGGCACGTCTCCAATCTCTACGAAATTCCCGAAGCCGAGCGCGTCGCCGCGCGGCTGTGCGAAGCAAGCTTCGCCGACGTCGTCTTCTTCGGCAATTCCGGCGCCGAGGCGATGGAATGCTCGATCAAGATGGCGCGCAAATACCAATCGGCAAGCGGCGCGCCGGAGCGTTATCGCATCATCACCTTCGAGGGCGCTTTTCACGGCCGCACGCTGGCTGCGCTCGCCGCCACCGGGAACAAAAAATACCTCGACGGTTTCGGCCCCGCGGTCGAAGGCTTCGACCAGGTGGCGTTCGGCGATCTTGCCGCCACCAAGCGCGCTGTCGGAAAAGAGACGGCGGCGATCATCGTCGAGCCAATCATGGGCGAAGGCGGCGTACGCGTGGTCGAACCGTCGTTCCTGCGGGCCTTGCGCGAATTGTGCGACGACAACGGCCTGCTCTTGATCTTCGATGAGGTGCAGACCGGCATGGGCCGCACCGGCGAATTGTTCGCTTACCAACGCGTCGGCGTCACCCCCGACATCATGGGGCTTGCCAAGGCGCTGGGTGGCGGTTTTCCGGTCGGCGCCTGTCTCGCCACCGCCGAAGCAGCCAAAGGCATGACGACGGGCACGCATGGCTCGACATTTGGCGGCAATCCGCTGGCCATGAGCGTCGCCGCCGCCGTGCTCGACGTGATGCTTGAGCCCGGTTTTCTCGACCGGGTGCGCCGGATCGCGCTCTTGCTCAAGCAGCGGCTCGCCGAAATCAAGGACCGCTATCCCGCGGTAATCGCCGAGGTCCGCGGCGAAGGCCTGCTGATCGGCTTGCGCGCACTCATTCCCGCCGCCGCGCTGGTCGATGCGTTGCGCGCCGAGAAGATGATCGCCGTCTCCGCCGGCGACAACGTCGTGCGCCTGCTGCCGCCGCTGATCATCGGCGAAGCCGAAGTCGCCGAGGCGGTGGCGCGGCTCGATCGCGCCTGCGCGGCGCTCCTCGCCACGCAAGCAGGGCGCGTCGCCAAGGAGCCGGCCGGATGAGCGCGGTCCGCCACTTCCTCGACCTCATCGACATTGCCAGCGGCGATCTGCGCAAGATGATGGAAGCGGCGCGGGCAATGAAGGGCAAGCGCTCGCGCGCGGAGCGGCCACTCGCCGGCAAGACACTGGCCATGATCTTCGAGCGGCCCTCGACGCGCACCCGCGTTTCCTTCGAGGTCGCCATGCGTCAGCTCGGCGGCGACGCCATCATGCTCACCGCCGAGGAGATGCAGCTCGGCCGCGGCGAGACGCTCGCCGACACCGCGCGAGTCCTCTCGCGCTACATCGACGCCATCATGATCCGCGCGCTCGATCCGCGCGCCGTCACCGAGCTTGCCCACTATGCGGAAGTACCGGTGATCAACGGCCTCACCCGGCTCTCACATCCCTGCCAGGTACTTGCCGACGTGATGACCTTCGAGGAGCATCGCGGCCCGATCCGTGGGCGCACCGTGGCCTGGACCGGCGACGCCAACAACGTGCTGACCTCATGGATGCACGCCGCCGAGCGCTTCGCCTTTCGCCTGCGCGTGGCCACGCCGCCGGAGTTGGCGCCGAAAAAGCCGCTCCTCGACTGGATCAGATCTTCCGGCGCTCCCATCCGCGTCGGCAGCGATCCGGAGGAGGCGGTCAAAGGCGCCGACTGCGTTGTTACCGACACCTGGGTCTCCATGGGCGACCGCAAAGGCGCCCGGCGGCATAACCTGTTGCGCCCCTATCAGGTCAATTCACAGCTGATGGCGCGCGCCAAGCCTGACGCCATCTTCATGCATTGCCTGCCGGCGCATCGCGGCGAAGAGGTCACCGACGAGGTGATGGACGGACCGCATTCCGTGGTGTTCGACGAAGCCGAGAACCGGCTGCACGCGCAAAAAGGCATACTGACTTGGTGCCTCGCCAACGGTCGCTAGGTCCCGCCAGGACGCGAGCCTCCAGGACTCACAAATCGCCGGTCACGACCTATATTCGCCGGGAATGAACGACCCGCAAATGCACATCCCGGTGCGCGAGCCGGCGCGCGCGGCCCTCGACGACACCATTCTGCCTTTCTCGGTGAAGCCGCTCGATCTGCGCGGCCGCATCGTGCGGCTGGGACCGGCGGTCAACACCATTCTCAGCGCGCATGACTATCCACTCCCCGTCGCCAAGTTGCTCGGCGAGGCGATCGTGCTGACGGCGATGCTCGGCTCCTCGCTCAAATTTGATGGGCGTTTCATCCTGCAGACGCAAAGCGACGGGCCGGTGCGCATGCTGGTCGTCGACTTCACCTCTCCCGATCGCATTCGCGGCTGCGCGCGCTTTGATCGCCAACGGGTTGACGCCGCGATCGTGGCCGGCACCGACGCGCCGGGCGCGTTGCTCGGCCACGGACATCTGGCCATGACGATCGATCAGGGACCAGACATGAGCCGCTATCAGGGGGTGGTGCCGCTTGAAGGCGGCGATCTCGAAGAGGCGGCACATCAATATTTCTCCCGTTCGGAACAAATCCCGACGAAGGTGCGTCTGGCCGTGGCGGAGGAATTCCGCGCCGGCGACGACGGTGCGCGCCGGCATTGGCGCGCCGGCGGCATTCTGCTGCAGTTCCTGCCGAAATCACCCGAGCGCGCGCGGCAACGCGATCTCGATCCCGGCGACGCGCCGGCTGGCGTCGCCCTGCACGCCTTGCCCGAAGACGAGGCGTGGGTCGAAGGCCGCGCGCTCGTCTCGACCGTCGACGACATCGAGCTGATCGATCCGGCGCTGTCGAGCGAGCGCCTCGCCTACCGCCTTTTCCACGAGCACGGTGTTCGCGTCTTCCGTGCGGCGCCCGTTCGCGCGCAATGCTCGTGCTCGCGTGACGGGGTCGAGGCGATGCTGCGCAGCTTTCCGCAAAGTGATCGCGACGACATGATCGAGAACGGCAAGATCACCGTCACCTGCGAGTTTTGCAGCTCGACTTACGTCTTCGCGCCGGACGACATTGCGTCGAGCGGTACGACCCTGTCGTGAAGCCACCAAGTCGGTTGCGGCTGACCGCGGGGCTTCGCGCCTGGCGCGCCTCGTGGAGCGGCTGAACGACGCAGCATCCGCGCATCGGCGAATGCTATAGTGGGCAAAAGTGTGGGCCAAACAACAACAGCCCGCGCATTGCCGGCTATTTCCGGGAGGAAATCATGCGAAATCTTTTGTTGCTCGCGGCCGTTGCGGCCTTCGCTGCAACTCCTGCGCTCGCTGCCGACGACGAAACGCTGACTGTCGGCATGACCTTGTCGCAGACCGGGCCGCTGAATATCGATTCGCTCGCTCAGGTCCGCGGCTCCGAGCTGTGGCGCGACGAGGTCAATGACGCCGGCGGATTGAAGGTCGGCGACAAACGCTACAAGATTCGCTTCGCCAGTTATGACGATCAGTCGCAAGGCGGCCGCGTGCAGCAGCTCTATACGCGGCTCATCGTCCAAGATAAGGCGCAGTTTCTGTTCAGCCCCTACTCGTCCGGACTCTGCAACACGGCCGCCGTGATCAGCGAGCAGTACGGCCGGATCATGCTGATCACCGGCGGTGCAGAGCCCAAGACCTACACCCTCGGCAACAAATATCTGGTGCAGACCATTACCTCGGCCGATCACTACCTGACCGGAGCGATCAACGCGCTCGAGTCGAAGAGCCCCCACGCCAAGATCGCCATCGTCTATTCCGACGACCCCTTCTCCAAGGCGGTCGCCACGGCCGCGCGCGAGCAGGCGAAGGAAAGCGGCTTTAACATCGTGCTCGACGAATCCTACGCCCCGGCGACGACCGATTTCAGCCCGATCATCAATAAAATCATCGCCTCGTCGGCGGACGGACTCATCGGCGGCGGACATTATGCCGACGGCGCCACGCTGGCGCGGCAAGTTTACGACCAGAAGGCAGACCTCAAATTCATCTCGCTGCTGGTCGCCCCCGACAGTCCGGAATTCGCCAGTCTTGGGCCAGCGGCGCTGGGCATCACCGTGCCGTCGCAGTGGGAGATCCAGGCGACCTACAAGCCGCAGATCGGGCCAGCCGGCGCCGCCTTCGTCACGGCCTTTGAGGCCAAGTTCAAGGCGGAGCCGGACTATCATTCGGCTGCCGGTTATTCCGGCGGCCTGTTGCTGCAGCACGCGATCGAGCAGGCCCAATCGATCGACACCGACAAGGTGATTGCGGCGTTCAACGCCATGGACGTCACCACTTTCTTCGGCCGTTTCAAGATCGCCACCGACCCCGGGCATCACGGCCTGCAGGTCGCCCACGAGATGGTGCTGGCGCAGTGGCAGAAGAAAAACGAGAAGCTGCAGCGGGAAGTGGTTTGGCCGAAGGCGGCGCAAACCGCCGATCTCATCTATCCGCTGCATTAGGATTTCGGCTACAAGCGCCGGAGACACGATGGGCCGGGAGACAGTCTGTCCCCGGCCCTTCGGCTGCGATGACCACCTTTGAGGCGCCGGGATGCTCGGTACCATCGCTTCCATCATCGATGGCGTATTGATCGGCTCCGTTTACGGCCTCGCCGCGATGGGCCTCACACTGATCTGGGGCGTCATGGGGGTGGTCAATCTCACCCACGGCGCCGCCATCGTCGCCGGCATGTTCGCTCTCTATCTGTTGACGAGCGCGCTGTCCGTGCCTGCCTACGCAGCCTTGCCGGTGATTTTGATCGGCGGCTTTCTCGTCGGCGTCGGCCTCTATTGGATTGCGGTGCACCGGTTGATCGGCCGGCCGCCACTCATGATCCTGCTCTCGACTTTTGCCGTGAATCTGGTCGTGATCGGGCTTGGCACCGCGGTCTGGGGCACCGGGCTGTTCAACATCCCGGTGACGCTGCCTGGCGTGACCTGGCATCGCTATACGTTTCCCGGCACCCACATCCTCGCCGCGGCACTGACAGCGGTCATCGCTGGCGCGATGTACGTGTTTCTCTATCACACACGGCTCGGCAAGGCGGTGCGGGCGGTCGCCAACAATCGCGAGGCCGCCGAGCTCGCCGGCATTCCGACCACGCGCGTATTATCGCTCTCCTTCGGCCTCGGCGTGGCGCTCGCCGGCGCCGCCGGCATGCTGATCTCAACCATGTTCCCGTTCACCGTGCTCGCCGGTGACGCCTATCAGCTCAAGAGCTTCGTGGTGACCGCGCTCGGCGGTCTCGGCAACCCGGCTGGTGCGCTGGTCGGCGGCGTGGCGCTCGGCTTGGTCGAAGGCTTCGCCGCCCAATACATGCCGGTGAGCTGGACGCTGGTCATCGAGTTCGTGCTGTTCGTCTTTGTGCTGATCCTATTTCCGCGCGGCATTTTTGCCTTCCGGCGCACATGAAAGATACAACGCCAAGCGCAACCGCGGGCGTTCGGCACCAGCCGCTCTACCGCCGCCCTTTTTTCTGGATCATCGCGCTCGTGACTGCTGCATTCGCCGGCGCACCACTGATTGGCAACAACGTCGAATTGCGCGAGGGCCTGCTCCTGGCCGCGGTCTATATCATCCTCGCCAGCAATCTCAACATCATGCTGGGCTATGCCGGTTACATCAATTTCGGCAGCATCGTCTTCTTCGGATTGGGCGGCTATATCTGTGTCTATCTGGTCGGTTCCTTGAACTGGCCGTTGGCGGCGGCCGAGCTGGTTGCCGGCTTGGTCGTGAGCCTGCTGGCATTTCTGTTCGGCCTCGGCATTTTGCGCCTGCGCGGCGCCTTTTTTGCGCTGGCGACCATCGGCATCAACGAAGGAGTCCAGGCTTTCGTTGCCAACTTCGAGCCGTGGGGCGGCTCCGCCGGCCTTTATTTGCCGACGACCATATTTGCTCCGTTTGGCGGCCCGATGCAGGCGCTTTGGATCGTTTATTTCCTGGTGGTCGCGGTCATGGGCGCGTCGCTATACCTGAGCTACGCGGTCAAAGCCTCGAAGTTCGGCCTCGGATTGATCGCCATCGGGCAGAACGAGGATGCCGCCATCGTGCTCGGCGTACCGGCGCCGCTCTACAAGGCGTTCGCCTATAGCCTCTCGGCGTTTCTGCCGGCACTGGCCGGCGGGCTTTATTTCTTCAAAAGCGCGTTCATTCAGCCCCCCGACGCCTTCGACCTCGGCCTGTCCACCGAGGCCATGGTGATCGTCATGCTGGGCGGCCGCGGCACGGTGACCGGCGCCGCTGTCGGGGCCTATCTTTATGAGGAGCTGCGCGGCTATCTGCTCACCTCCGAGACCTTCTCCAACTTCCAGCTCGTGGTGGCCGGCGTCCTGCTCCTCCTCATCGTGCTGTTCGTTCCCGGCGGCCTCATGGGCTGGATCTATGGCCGCTGGCCGCGGATGAAGACGGTGCTGGAATGACGGCGCTCCTTAGGATCGATAACCTGCACAAGAACTTCGGCGGCTTGCGTGCGGTGAGCGATCTGAGCCTCGCCGTCGGCCAAGGCGAGATTGTCGGCCTCATCGGCCCTAACGGCGCCGGCAAATCGACCGTGTTCAATCTGATCAACGGCGTCTTTGCCCCCGACGGCGGCCGCGTCGAGTTTCGCGGCATCGACATCACGGGCCGCGCCCCCTACGAAGTGGCGCGGGCCGGCATGGCGCGCACCCATCAGATCGTGCAGCCGCTCGCCGAGCTGACAGTGCTGGACAATTGCACGGTCGGCGCCTGCTTCGGGCGCGAGAATCTGCCGCTGGCACGCGCGCGCGCGGTCGCCGCCGAAGTCGCGGTCTTCGTCGGGCTCGACGATCGGCTGGGGATGCCGGCGGCGCAGCTGACAATTGCGGGGAAGAAGCGTCTCGAGCTCGCTCGCGCGCTGGCGGCGCGGCCTTTGCTCTTGCTGCTCGACGAGGTGCTCGCCGGCCTCAACCCGACCGAGATCGAGCGCATGGTCAAGGTCATTCGCGGCATCCGCGATCAAGGCATCTCCATCCTCATCATCGAGCATCTGATGCAGGCAATCATGGGGCTGTCCGACCGCATCGTGGTGCTGAATTCCGGACAGAAACTCGCCGAGGGCACCCCTTCGGAGATCGCCAACAACGCCGCCGTCATCGAGGCCTATCTCGGCGATCCGGCGCTTGCCGCCGCGCTGCATGGAGGCGGCGGATGAGCGAGCCTTTGCTCGAGGTCGAGGCGCTGGCCACCGGCTACGGCGAGGTGCAGGTGCTGTGGGGCCTCACGCTCCAAGCGACGCGCAGCCGGCTGACGACGCTGGTCGGCGCCAACGGCGCCGGCAAGACGACGATGCTGCGCGCCGTGGTCGGCTCGATCTCGCCGTGGAGCGGGCGCGTGCGCTTCAAGGGCGAGGACGTGACGCGGCTCCCCGCCCACGCCAAGGCGGCGCGCGGATTGGTGCTGGTGCCCGAGGGCCGGCAGCTGTTCAGCAACATGACCGTCGATGAAAACCTGGAAATGGGCGCGTTCACCCGGCGCGGCATGAACGGCTACGCGGATCGATTGGAGCGGGTGTTCACGTTGTTCCCGCGCCTCAAGGAGCGCCGCAAGCAAAAGGCCGGCACCTTTTCCGGTGGCGAGCAGCAGATGCTTGCCATCGCCCGCGGGTTGATGACCGATCCCGAAGTC
>Ga0335078_10019208_pt1 | contig 10164 bp, 7 predicted proteins | sample Lox_Sample_32_FD_206711 | JGI IMG/M metagenome (GOLD analysis project Ga0335078, IMG submission 206711) | Soil microbial communities from Loxahatchee National Wildlife Refuge, Florida, United States - Lox_Sample_3.2 | ecosystem: Environmental > Terrestrial > Soil > Wetlands | place: USA: Florida...
CCCGCGAGAACGCCAGCGCCAGCCCGCCCAGAATCATGGTATTGACCGTGCTGCCCATCAGGTACAGGATCACGAACGTGGCCAGCGCCGAAATCGGAATCGAAAGCAGCACCGCAAACGTCGCTCGCATGCTCCCCAGGAAAACCAAAATCATCAGGCTGGTGAGCACTAGCCCAATGATGCCTTCGTGCAAAACCGTGTCCAGCGCTTCCTTGACGAAGACCGACTGATCGAAGACCACGCTGGCTACTAATTGGCGCGGGATATCGAATAAATGCCCGATCAGCTTGCGAACGCCATCCACCACCTCGATGGTGTTGCTGTCGCCACCCTGTTTCATGATCGGAATGGACGCGGACTTTTGACCGTCCACTCGGACGATGTTGTACTGCAACTGGCTGGAGTCTTTCGCTTCGCCGACGTCGGAGACAGGAACCCAGCGCTGGCCCACCGTTTTCACCGGAACCGAGTCCAGCTCCTCCACCTGATTCACCAGGCTGTTGGAATAGACGTAGTAATCGTCGCCTCCAACCTTCACGTCGCCCGCCGGAAGAATGAGGTTGTTGTTGTTCACCGCGTCGACCACATCCATGACGCTGAGCTGTCGCGACATCAGCTTGTAGGGATCGACGTACACCATCGCCTGGCGATATTTGCCGCCGAAAACGCCGGGAATCTCGGCCCCTTTCACCACCGCGATTTGATTGCGGATCTGAAACTGCGCCAGGTCGTGGAGCTGCGTCTCGTTCAGGCCTTCGCCCTTCACCGTGACCAGGCAAACCGGGAGGCTGGAGGTATCGAACTTCATGACCACCGGCGGCAGCGTGCCGGGCGGCAGGCGCTTCAGATCGGCCAGCGCGAGATTGGACAGTTGCGTGACATCGGCGTCGGCGTTGGTGCCCGGCTGGAAATAAACTTTGATGATGCTGACGCCGAGCAGCGAGCGCGACTCGGTGTGATCGACCCCGCTGGCTAGCGTGAACCAGCGCTCCAGCGGGTTGGTGATATCGGTTTCGATGTCTTCCGGCGGCATGCCGGAGTAAAACGTCGCCACCACCACCTCGGGAAGGTTGATCACCGGAAACAGATCCACCGGCATCCGAGCCAGGCTGGTGATGCCGATGACCGTCAGCACCAGGCAGACTACGATGATGAAGTACGGATTGCGAATCGAGAAGCGCGGCATCAGCGTGCCTCTACAGGCTGTTGCCTCCGCCGGTAAACCAAAAGATAGGCCGCCGGAACGATAAACACGGTTAACAGCACCGATACCGTAAGCCCGCCGATGATGGCCCGCGCCAGCGGCGCATATTGTTCGCTGCCCGTTCCGAGCTTGAGCGCCATGGGCACCATGCCGATGATGGTGGCGAAGGACGTCATCAGAATCGGCCGCAGGCGAACCCGGCAGGACACGATTACGGCGTCTTCCACGGACCGTCCCTGCTCCTCCAGCCGGTGTGCGAATTCCACGATCAGAATGCTATTCGAGGCCGCGATTCCCACCAGCATCAAAATGCCCATCAGCGACATGACATTCAGCGTGGTGTGAGTGAGCGGAAGCACGATCAACACACCGATGAACCCCATCGGAATCGCCAGCATGATCAGAAACGGATCGATGAAGGACCGGAATTGCGCCACCAGGATCAAGAACAACAGCAGCACCGAAAGCGACAGCCCGATGGCGAAGCTGTGGAACGAATCGTTCATCCCCTGCACCATGCCGCGTAAATTAATGCGGACGTTACTCGGATACTTCTGCTCGTCCAGGAGATGCTGAATTCGGGTGGTGACCTTGCCCAGATCCTCTCCGGAAGGAGTGACGTACACGTCGGCGACGCGCTGGATCTGATAGTGATCGATTTCCGTGGGGGACTGAACAAAATCGAGGCTGGCCACATTGCCCAGCACGGTGGTGGCGCGCGCGCTGGATCGCGCCATGCCATCCGGGTGCACGCCATCGATTTGGCCGCTCTGGGGCGTTCCGCGCAATGGGATCTGCTGTAGATCGACGAAGTTGTGAATCGCCGGCTTACCATGCTCGTAATACTGGACGGTAAGAAAATAATCGTTGCCGGTCTGATGGTCCACCCAGTAATTCGGGGCGATCATGGTGTTGGAATTCAGCGCCGTGATGACGTTATCCACGATCTCTTTTTGCGAAAGGCCCAGCTCGGCGGCATGCACTCGATCGATCTTCAGCCGGACGGCGGGATAGTTCATGTCCTGCGGAACGTACACTTCGCCGATATCCGGCAGCTTGCGGATGCGCGCCGACAGATCCTGAGCGATGTTGTACGTGCGGTCCAGATCGCGGCTGCTGACCTGTACATCGATGGGAGCGGGCATGCCCATGTTGAGAATCGCGTCCACCATCGAGCCGCTGGAGAAAAACGTGCGCAACTCCGGATAGCGGCTGGCGATTTCCCGGCGCATCCGGTCGATGTACTCGAAGCTGCCGGTTTTGTGGGAATCCTTCAGCTCCACTTGGATGGTCGCGGTGTACGGGCCGGCGTTGGTCGTGTATAGGGCTGAAAAATCCGGCACGATTCCAATGTTGGAGACGATCATCTGGTAGTCCGCCGGATCAACCACGTGCCGGACCAGGTCCTCGATTTTGGCCACGTATTGGTCGGTGGACTCAATGCGCGCACCGGTAGGGACCTTCAGGTTGATCGTAAATTGACCCGCGTCGGTGCGCGGGAAGAATGCTACGCCCAGCTTCGGATAGATGGCCAGACTCGCCGCGAACATCCCCAACAGAACCACGATGGTGATCACCGGATAGCGCAGCGCGCCGCGCACCATGCGCTCATAAAAATCCAACAGCGCGCTGAAGCCCCGGTTGAACCAGGCATTGAAGCCGCCGCTGCGCACCTCGTCCTGGGCGTGATGAACGCTCTTGAGAAAGCGGGCGCAGAACAGCGGAATCACGGTCATCGCCACGAAATAGGAAGCGAACAGCGAAATGACCACCGCCAGGGCCAGCGCTGAGAACAGAAACTTGCTCACCCCATACAGGAACGTGACCGGGAAGAACACCACCACCGTGGTAAGCGTGGCGGCCAGAACCGCCAGGCTCACTTCCGCGCCGCCCTGTTCAGCGGCCACCTCCGGCGACGCGCCCATCTCCAGATGCCGGTAGATGTTTTCGAGCGCGATTACCGAGTTGTCGATCACGCGCGAGAACGCCAGCGCCAGCCCCCCCAGGATCATCGTGTTCACCGTGCTCCCGAGCAGATACAAAACCACGAACGTGCTCAACGCGGAGAGCGGAATCGAGAGGAATACCGCGACCGTGGCGCGCAGGCTTCCCAAGAAGATCAGAATCATGAGGCTGGTCAGCGCCAGCCCGATCAAGCCTTCGTGCAACAACGTGTTGATCGCTTCCTTGACGAAGGCCGACTGATCGAATACCACCGTGGCCTGCAATTGCTTCGGAATGTCGAATAGGCGGCCGATCATGTCACGAATGCCGTTCACCACTTGGATCGTATTGGTATCGCCACCCTGCTTCATGATCGGAAGATAGGCGGAGCGCTGGCCGTCGACTCGAACGATGTTGTATTGAATCTGGTTGGCGTCCTTGGCCTCGCCGATATCTCCCACCGAAACCCAGCTCTGTCCTACAGTGCGAATGGGAACGTCATTCAGCTCTTCGACCTTCTTGACCAGGCTGTTGGAGTACACGTAGTAGTCGTACGGGCCCATCTTGACGTCGCCCGCCGGCAGAATCAGGTTGCTTCTGTTTACCGCGTCCACCACGTCCATCGGACTTAGCTGCCGCGATTGCAGCTTGTAGGGATCCACATAGATCATCACCTGCCGGTATTTCCCGCCGAACGGCGGTGGAATGGTGGCGCCCTGCACCACGGCGATCTGATTGCGGATAGTGAACTGGCCGATGTCGTGAAGCTGCGTCTCGGTGAGCCCCTGCCCCTTGAGCGTCACCAGGCAAACCGGCAGACTGGAGGCGTCGAACTTCAGCACCACCGGAGGCAAGGTTCCCGGCGGCAGGCGCTTCAGATCCGCCAGAGCCAGATTGGACAACTCTGTTACGTCGGCGTCCGCATTCGTGCCGGGCTGGAAGAAGGCCTTGATGATGCTGACGCCCAGCATCGAGCGGGATTCCATGTGATCCATGCCGCTGGCCATGGTGAAGAACCGCTCCAGCGGATTGGTAATGTCGGTCTCGATGTCTTCGGGCGGCATACCGGAGTAAAACGTAGCCACCACCACTTCAGGAATGTTGATGGAGGGGAACAGGTCCACCGGCATCCGCGCCAGGCTGGTTACTCCGATGACCATCAGCGCCAGGCAGATTACGACGATGAAGTACGGATTGCGAATGGAAAAACGGGACACGCTTGGATCCTCGCTAGCCTACTGCTTGTCTTCCTGGCCTTGATAGTCGACCAAATCGATCACCTTCGGCCGCACTTCTTGCCCCGCCTTCAGCCCGCTATGATCGCTGACAATCACCATTTGGCCCTCCTGGAGTCCTGAGAGCACCTCAGCGGAAGTGGCGGTCTGAATCCCCAGCACCACTCGGCGTACTTCGATCTTTCCGGACGGATTCACCACATAAACGCTGGTCTGCCCGCCCGCATGGTCCACAGCCTGGAGCGGAACCGCCAGCGCGTCCGGTTTGTTCTCAAGTGTTATGGTGGCTTCAGCGTACAGTCCGGGAATCAGCACGTGGCTCGGATTCGCTACGTCCACTTCGGTGTGCATGGTGCGAGTGTCTTCCTTGACGTCCACGGAGAAGCGCGCCACTTTCCCCGGAAGAGTGCGGTTGAGGGAAGGCACCGATACCTGCACCGGATCCCCGATGCGAATGTAACGAACATAGGATTCCGGCACCGGAATAACCAGGCGGAACAGATCGTCCTGCGACAGCCGCACCAACGGCATCGCTTGCGTGCTGGAACTCGTGCCGGCCTGAACCAGCGTTCCCAGATTCGCGAAGCGCTGCGTGACCACGCCTGAAAATGGCGCGGTGATTTTCGAATAATCGAACAGAACCTGGTCGTGCTGCCGCTTGGCTTGAGCCTGCACTAGTTGGCTTTGCGCCGCGTCTACGCTCGCCTGGGAGGCTTCCACCTGGGCTTGAGCCGCCAGATCCTTGCTTTCCGCGTCGTCCACTTCCTGTTGAGCCACCAGGCCGGGCTTGCTTTTAGCCACGCCATTGAGGCGATCGTACTGCAGATGCAAAACTTTGCCTTGCGCCTGCACGCGGCCGAGCTCATGTTGGGCGCGGGTGATCTGATCGGACGCGGCCTTGATGGCAGCGTCGTCCTGCTGCAGCTGCGATTCCAGTTCTGGAATCTCCAGCACCGCCATCACGTCGCCCGCCTTGACGCGGCTGCCGTAATCGACGCTTAACTTGCGCACGTAACCGGATTCCTTCGCATACACGTCGATTTCCTGGAATGGCACCAGCTCGGAAGAAAGCGTGAGCGTGCGGCCGAGTGCCTGTCGAGCCACCTTGGCCACCCCCACCTCCACTCCCTGGGAAACGGCGCCCATACTACTGGCACTGACCTGCTCGCTCCTGCCGCAGGACGCTAGAAAAGCGGCCACTCCAGCCGCTGTGCCGCTCAGCAAACAAAGCCAGAGTTTCATCCTCACAAGCAGTCCTTCGATACTCGGGTCAGCCTGTCTGCCAGCCCCTGTAGGGAGAATTGCGGCGAGCGGCAGAACGTCAACAGTTCCTGTTCCTCGCTTTGGATCTTAGCCGCTTCCTCCGCAATTTCGCCAACCAGTGGTAAGGGGATAATTTGAACCCCATGGCGATCGCCCTGTATCAAGTCGCCCGGGGAGATTTTCAAGCCGCCGATCTCCACCGGTTCGCCGAACTCCACCAGATGCGCATACGCATGGGAAACAGCGACGCTGCCGGAAAATAGATGGAAGCCCATGGCGCGAACGGCCGGCAGATCGCGCACCGATCCATTGGTGATGTAGCCCACACATCCCAGTGCCAAGCTGATGGTGGCATGGATCTCACCCACAAACGCTCCAAAGCCGGGCGCGCGGTCGACATCCTGCAAAACCAATACTCTGGGCTCGGGCATCGCAGCCATGTGGTTCCAGAAATCCATGCGGTCGTAATAGCAACGTCCTGACATGGGCGGACTGGAACTCCGGATTCGTCCCGTCACTGCATAGCCCAGCATCGGCGGTAAATTGGGAAAACGGCACCGCAGCGATCCGGATACGAAACCCTCGTTCCGCAGCCTAACGTTGAATCTTTCGATCGCATTGGAGACGGTACAAGTGTCCAGCGAGCGGATTTTTTCCAGATCGGCGCTCAGATCCATCAGCTTAGTAATCATGAGAAAAGGACTGGCAAACGGCAGGCACCGAACAGCTTAGCTGTTGCTGTTCCCACTGTACGACAGTCTACCCCTGGCTTCCCAATACCAGGCAGTTGGTATTTCAATGACCAAAATCCAGTAGCGGCTTCTCTGAGAAGGCTCAATCCGTTACGCTGGAATCAGGACCTTCTTTGGGCACCCGGCAAGCTACCAGCGGAAGACGCGGACACGAGCGCCTGTTGCTGTCGAGCCGCGCCGCATTGGCGATCGGCTTTGGCAGCTTGCTCATTATCATGGCGCTGGCCGGATTGGACGCGCTGCGCGTGCTCGGGCACTTCCGAACCAGCGAAGCGCGCATCCGCCGCGAATTTTTATTTCGCAATCATCTTCTCAACGACATTCGATCGCAGGTCTATCTGTCAGGAACTTACGTCCGGGATTACCTTCTCGAGCCCGAGAGCACCCGTGCCGACTCCTACCGCGCCAGCCTGCAACAAGTGCGCCGGCAAATGGAGACCGCGCTTGCCTCGTATGCGGGCCAGCTCAATCCGCAAGAGGCACAACATTACGCCGCGCTGAAGAACGAGTTGGACCACTACTGGACTGTCCTGGATCCAATCTTCCAGTGGGACGCAGCCGAACGGCGCAAGACGGGTTATGAGTTCCTGCGCGACGAAGTGTTCCCCCGGCGCCAGAATATGCTCGCCATGGCCGACCGCGCCGCCGCCCTCAATGAACAGCAGTTGAATGCCGCCAACGATCAGGTAGGCGGCTTGCTCGCTGAATTTGAGACTCGTATCGCCATCACATTGATCATCGGCTTGGCTCTAGGATTAGGCATGGCCGCCTTCAGCATGCGCCGCATTCTAAGGCTGGAGGATCAGGCACACGCGCAATATCTGGAAGTGGCCGAGGCGCGCGGCCAGCTCAAAGATTTGTCCACTCGCCTGGTTCAGGCCCAGGAAAGCGAGCGCCGCGCATTGTCCCGCGAGCTCCACGATGAAGTGGGACAAGCGCTGTCGGCGGTGCTGATTGAACTGCGGAATCTCGGGGCCGGCCTCGGTGCGCGCGCCGACGAACAGACGCGCGGCCAGGTAGAAATGATCAAGGGCTTGGTGGAGAACACCGTGCGCGTGGTCCGCAATATGGCCCTGCTGCTGCGCCCATCCATGTTGGATGATCTGGGGCTGGTGCCTGCCTTGCGCTGGCAGGCCCGCGAGGTCTCTAAGCGAACTTCCATGGACGTGAGTGTGGCGGCCGAGACTTCTTCCGACGATTACCCGGACGCTTACAAGACCTGTATCTACCGCGTCGTGCAGGAAGCTCTCAACAACTGCTCTCGTCATGCCGAGGCCCATACGGTACGGATCCGCGTCGAGGAGAAGTCCGGCCGGCTAATGCTTTCCATTCAGGACGACGGAAAAGGTTTCGATTTCAAACAGAACAAAGGCATGGGCCTGCTCGGAATTCAGGAACGTGTCGCCAATCTCGGCGGCACTTGCCAAGTGCATTCAGCGCTCGGCGGAGGCACCTTGCTCCAGGTCGAGCTTCCGTTCCACCAACGCGAAAAAAATGGAAACATTCGCCCGCGAGAGGAAAATCCGCATCCTGTTGGCTGACGACCACACCGTGCTACGGCGCGGTTTGCGTCTCCTGTTGGAAGGCCAGCCCGAATTCAGCGTCGTGGCCGAGGCCGCCGATGGCAATCAAGCCGTCCAGGCCGCCGCGGCCGCCAAGCCCGACGTCGTGATCCTCGACATCGCCATGCCAAACCTAAATGGCATCGAGGCCGCGCAGCGCATTCTCGCGGCCGCGCCAGCCATCGCAATTGTCGTACTGAGCATGCACGCCGACGAGAGCTACGTACTGCGAGCGCTCAAAGCCGGCGCGAAAGGTTATCTGTTGAAGGATTCCGCCGAGGGCGATCTTATCGAGGCCATTAAGTCCGTAACTCAGGGCAAGATGTTCTTCAGTCCCGAGATCACGAGAATGTTGACCGAGGACTACGTCCGCGAGATCCGCGCCCGCGGCATCGACGATAGTTACGAACTGCTGACCCCGCGCGAGCGCGAGATCCTGCAACTGCTGGCCGAAGGCAAGTCGAACAAGGACATCGCGACTTTACTCAACCTCAGCCTGTACACTGTCGAGACACATCGCCGGAATTTGCAGGACAAGCTCAACATGCATAGTTTCGCCGAATTGATTCTGTACGCCGTGAGAAAAGGCGTGATCTCCTGAACGTCTAACGCACCCGCTTGCCATCCAACATCTCGATAGCAAAGTAAGGATAAGTATAAGCCGCTCCCTTGCTCACCTTAGACAGGAAGCCGCCTGGAACAATATGACCGACGCCTGTTCCGATATGAACCTGGCGGTTGATTTCGTACCAAGTGTAGAAATCGAATTCTTGTCCGATGTGCCGCCCGGAATGGCCCGTCGCGTCTCGCAATATCAGGCCTCCCGAAGTGTTGTAGATTCCGTCTGTAGCGCTGGCCAGCCACAAATCCAGATATTGCGCGGTCATCGACCAGCGGCGATGGGGATTGATGGTCGCGCCCCCGCGCCAAGCCACGATGTTCTGCCATCCGAACTGATCGGGCGATGCCGAAACGGTCGTGCGCGGTCGGATACATCGTATCGAACGTGCCGTGCTTGCCGTCGGAAGGATTTTTGTCGCCGGATGCGTAATCGTAGCCGGCAAAAAAGCGCGGCTTGCCTTTGAGCGCCGGCATCGTATAACCAAACCCGGCGGTCGTAGCCCAGGCCTGGATGCCGTTAGTACCTGCCGAACCTCGCTCGGCGATCGCCTCGTACCGGTAATCGATGTTGGCGAGGTCCGTCCCCCGAATACGAAATCCGTAAGCCTTCTCGTCAAGACGGCCGGTTTCGTCTTTCCCCGCGCCTTCCACCGCGACGCTGGGCGCTACCCGCCACAACACGAACGGCTCGATAGAGGACTTCGGAACAACGTGCGTGATCCAACTGTAAGCGCCGTAGATGTTGTTGCCCTCCTGGTGGTGCGAGATGCCGTCCAGTTCGGGAACCACGACCGAGGCCGCGAATATTGCCGCCCGGAACCGGTCCAGGCGGACATTGGTCACAACCCGTCATAAGAACGTGCCTGATTGCGCCATTCCGAGTTCGCGATGATCGTGCTGTTGTAGTCGAGCAGTTGGCGTCCCGCGGTGACATAGACCGGACCCTCGGAATTTCCAATCTGCACGTAAGCCTGTTTGAGGTCCCACCTCACGTTGTTGGGCGGACCGATCGGTGGGCTCTGTAAAAACGAGCGCGCATCCTGTACCTGCGCCACTACCTTGAGCCAACTGGCCGGGACCAGCAGCATGCCGAATCGAAACCGGTTCAAGACGTAAGAAGTATTGTTGCCAGGCTTGAATCCGTTGCCGCGATCGCCTTCCCAGCGCAACCGCTCCTCCAGACCAAACTGCAGCCACTTGGGAAGCTGGTCATTCAACAGGCCGGTAGGGCGAAGATCCGGGAGATCGTACGGCTCAGTCGAGAGCGGCGGTGAGGACGCCGGTCCGCCAATCGGAGTCAGCGCCGAGTCCGAACCAAGCGCCGCTACTTTGTCGTATTGTGCTTCGAGCGTGCTCGTGAAGGACAGCAGCCCTACGCCAATAATGACCCCCCGCGCCTGAAAACTCTGCCCATCTGCGCAATCTCTACTTTGTCGATCGACACTGGGATATTAGCGGGTGCTGGGTGCTTCAGTCTACAGGCGGTTGTCCGTCGTCACCTCATTGCGAAAACAGCATGAGAGTTTTTCGCGCCCTTCGCGCAATGCGGAATGGAGCCGGTTATGCCGCTGCCGTCGATCTCA
>Ga0335078_10019209_pt1 | contig 10163 bp, 9 predicted proteins | sample Lox_Sample_32_FD_206711 | JGI IMG/M metagenome (GOLD analysis project Ga0335078, IMG submission 206711) | Soil microbial communities from Loxahatchee National Wildlife Refuge, Florida, United States - Lox_Sample_3.2 | ecosystem: Environmental > Terrestrial > Soil > Wetlands | place: USA: Florida...
GTGGTCAGCCTGAATGTGTCAGACTTGAAAGGCCATGATGCCGGACGTACAATGCCGTCACCGGACTAAGACACGGAGGCTTCTGCTATGATGAGACAACTTGAGGCCACGAGGAGCGTCCAATGAGTCAATCAGTACTCCCAATGGGAGTTCTGCCTTAGCATTTTGCGATCCCCTCCGTGTGTGATTTCGGCCAAGCTTGGTAGTGCGGTCCGGTGCAGTTTTCCAAAGACTTTTGTGAGCCTGCCGCGCCATCTTGCACTGCTTGGTTGCTTAGAGGGCGTGGGACACAGATAATCCCTTCACGAAAACGGGCAACAGCCCAGACAGTCCAACTGCGCGCCTCCATTAGTCCGATGACTGTAGCCAAAGGACCGTCCCTCCCTTCCGAAACCGGCGCTTGAAATACGGCACTTAACCCTCGCTGAGAAGCTGACCTTTTGGACCACCCCCCAATGCCAGTCCAAGGGACGTTTCTTCCCTCGGGAACCTCGCCCTCGGCGAGAACTGCGGCTTGCCGACCAATCGTCGGCTTCCATCTGGCCCGGCTTCGCGGCTATTGCAGCTTGGCGTACTCAGCCTTGGCTTCCTTCAGGATGGGGATGTCGGGGTCGGCGTCTTTCCAGAGGGTGAGGAAATCCTGATAGGCGGCACGGGCCTTGGCGAGGGCGGCAGGTTGCAGGGGCGGCTTCGCTCCGCCATTTTCGCCGTGTCGGGATAAACCCGCCTCTACAGCGTAGGCCCGGGCGAGTCCGAGATGCGCCAACGCGCCGACGTCGCAATTGACCACAAGGCCACGGTGGTCGAGAATCTTCTGAAATTCGGCCTCCGCCGCGCTGCCCTGGCCAGAGGCCAGGTAGGCCTCACCCCGCGTGTATGTGGGGTACGGGCACACACCGATGACGTAGTGGGGGATAGACCCAAACTCCAAGGGAGATTGAAGGGTTTGCAGCCGATCCAAGGCCCCGGCCGGATTGTTCTTCGCCAGTTCCATCCGTGCATCCATGGTAGGAAGCCAATATTCATTCACGACTGTATCGAGGGGAAATTGCTTTTTGAGATCACTTTCCAGTCTCCGCGTTCCGCCCTCGTCGCCGCTCCAGGCGTCAGCGAGCCCTGCCTGCGCCTGTGTTTCCCGGCTGTCAGGCGCGAGCCTGAGGGCCGCCTCCGTCTCCCGACGAGCCTCCGCACCATTGCCGAAGGCTGCCTCCCGCAGGGCGGCGTCGAGACGCCATTCCGCGGCCATTTCCGGGTTGGCGGCACGGACGGCTCCCTCCACCGCCCGCCGCGTCAGCTCACGCGCCCTCGCCAGATGGCCGCCATAGGCCTCCGTGTCCGCCTCGCCCGAGAGAATTTCATGCCTCCTAGGCTTGCCCTCAAGCCAGGCGGCTTGGCTCGCCATGCCCTGGGTATCTCCGGCGAGAAAGGCGAGACCGTACAGGCCCAGGTGCAGATCATCATTATCCTGCTTGTGTGACAGTGCCCCTTCAAACGTTTTCCGCGCCTCGTCGAGGCGGCCCAGCGCCATGAGGCACCATGCCTCTCCAGCATCACCGGAATCCTCGTAATCCCCTACCTTACTGCGGGTCAGGCGCAAAGCTTGCCGTTGCAGTTCCAAGGCCGCGCTGTAATCGCCCTCCATTAAGCGATTGGTGGACAGATTGCCGTAGGGGAGGTCGTCCCTGGGATAACTCTCGATCAATTCCTGCCAAGTCTGGTCCGCCTTCGCCAGTTCCCCTGTCACGGTGCCGTAGTACAGCGCTGTGATATCAAGTTTTTCCCATTCGCTCGTGCGCCCACGCAAGGCAAACGCCTTGGCGACGTACTCGCGGGCATGCACAGTCTGCCCGAGGTTCCCTGCCATGACCCCGACCCCTACGTAGGCGCGGGCGAAGGTGGGGTCCAGCTCGACGGCGCGTTCAAAGAAGCGCAGCGCCGCGGCCCAGTCTCCCTCATCTCGGGCCCTCACCGCCATGGTGCAGGCTTTCAGAGCCTCAAGCGAAGAGGTGGTGGCCTGTTCCAACGGCGTATCAAACTTCTGCACCGAGGCCAGCGATTCGCCTAGTTCCTGGCGCAGCTTGGCCGCCTCCTGGCCAAGAGCGTCCAGCACCTTTTCTTTGGTCGAGGCCGTCGCCTGCTCCTGGGCCAGGGTTTCTCCGCCGACGCAACCCACCGCCTTCAGCCCCAGCACGTATTGGCTCCCCAGCGCCGCAATCGAGCCCGCGATGTAGGCACGGCTCGCGGCACGCTGGCAGACCTCCCGCGCCACTTCCCCGGTTACGGCCGTGCCGCCAGGGCGCTCCATCAAGCGGAGCGTCGCCGCCACCTGATCGTCGGAAAGAACGCTCAAGTAGGGCGACTGGCGCAGCGCCACCGCCAGCGCCTGCTTCAGCGTGTCGTCGAAAACCTCGTCGCCGGTCTTGTTGGCGAAGTCGGCGAGGAGGATGGTGTCCTTTTCCGTTAAGGCAGGTTGGCGACGGTTGCTACGCAGGTAGAAGACCGCGCCCAGCGCGGCGAGCGCAATCAGCAGGGCCAACGCAGCCACAACCGCTAGCCGCCCGCGCTGTGGGGCCGCCGCGTGCGGTGCCCCAGCCGGGGCATCTACTTCTCGACCGCTCATAGGCGGCGCAAGCCCCGCCCCTACCGTCGTCTTCAGTTGCTTCAGGTCGGCCAGTAAGTCGGCGGCCGTCCGGCAACGCAGGTCGCGGTCCTTTTGCAGCGCCTTGTGGATGATTTCTTCCAGTCGGGGCGGAAGCCCAGGGTTGAGCTGCGAGGGCGGTGGGGGAGCTTCGGCAAGGATGGCGTGAAAGATCAACGCTGTGGTGTTGCGCGTGAAGGCCCCGCGACCGGTCGCCATCTCGTAGAGTACTGCGCCGAAACTGAACAGGTCTGTTCTCGCGTCGATCTCTTCGCCCCGCGCTTGCTCCGGGGACATGTAAGCGACCGTGCCAATCACCGCGCCTGGGGCGGTAAGTTGGTCGAGGTCAATGGACGCTGCGAGCAGGTCTGTAGCGGCGATGTCCCCATCGCCGACAGTGACGGCGTTCCCGTTGACGGCCCGACGGCGGTCAGAGGCTGCCGCAACAGTCAATTTCGCCAAGCCAAAGTCCAGCACCTTCGCCTGTCCACGCGGAGTCACAAAAATGTTGGCCGGTTTGATGTCCCGATGGATGATCCCCTTCACGTGGGCGGTGTCCAGGGCATCGGCAATCTGGATCGCCAGGTCCAACGCCTCGTCCGTCTTGAGCGGCTCCCCGGCAAGGCGCTCCTTCAGCGTCTGCCCCTCCAGATACTCCATGGCGATGAAGGGCTGGCCTCCGTGTTCGCCGATTTCATAGATCGTGCAGATGTTGGGGTGGTTCAGCGCACGCGCGGCCCGCGCCTCGCGGGTAAACCGCTCCAGGGCCTGGGGGTCTTTCGCCAGTCCTTCCGGCAGGAACTTGAGGGCCACGGGACCGCCGAGCTTGGTGTCCTCGGCCTTGTAGACTACGCCCATGCCCCCGCTGCCGACCCTTGCGAGCACGCGGTAGTGGGAAACGGTCTTGCCGACCATGGCGAGGGTCCTGGCTTTCGTTGTCATCATACGGTGTGCTTAGGGTCGAGTCAACGAGGCAGGCCTGACACGAAGGTTCAAATCTTGGGGTTGCTGGGTGAGACAAACAGTTAAAACAGTTCAGACACTGTTCTCCCAGGGCCACGGATTTGCCCGAAAAAGAAGACGGACCCAAGCACCGGCCCGCCTATGGCATACTGGACCATGACCAAATACTCCGTCATCATGTGCGTCCTCGTCGCGACCGGCTACGGATTTGCGCAGACAGCGCCGATACCGGCGAAGCCCCTGGGCAGGATCGAACTGTTGGCACTTCGGATTGACGGCGTCGGCGACGACCGCTTGGCGAAGCTGTTGCAGCAACGCGGCGTCAGTTTCCAACCCGACGAGCGTTACCACCGGATGCTTCAGGATGCGGGGGCGACAAGCGATCTGCTGAGTGCGCTCGATACCGCGAAGATCGCGCCGGACGCGGGTGGCTCCGGCTCCAGTTCGGGGGGGCAGGATTCCGCGGCGCGGGAGGCGGCGGTCCTCGAACACATGGACCGAGGCGCACAATTGGACCGGAACCGGTTCCATCCCCGCGAAGCGGAACCTGAGTACCGGGCAGGGGTCGATGCCGATCCTACCAACGCCTTTGCCCACCTTGTCCTGGGCGATATCCTGGAGCGGATCGGCCAGCGCGATGCGGCGACAAGTGAGTTTCGCGAGGCGGTGCGCCTGCAACCTGACATGGCCGAGGCGCATTCGGGTCTTGCCAACGCGCTCAAGCCCAAGAAGGGCGACACTCAAGAGACATTCGCAGAGTTTGATCGCGCTTTGGCCTTGGCTCCGGACGACTCACGCATCCGGTCGTCTTACGCGCACGCTTTAGAAGCGGATGGGAAGAAACCGGACGCGGAGGAACAACGCCGGATCGCCAGTCAGTTATCTCCAGGCTCAGGTGTTCCCCCTCGCATTCGCGTCGGCGGCAGCGTGGAGCAAGCGAGGATAACCTCCAAGGCCAATCCCAAGTACCCGCGTGAAGCGAAAGAGAACCGGATTCAGGGCACGGTGAAGGTGGAAGCTCTCATCGGGAAAGACGGCTCGGTAATTGACCTGGAGCTTCTCAGCGGCGATCCCGCCCTGGTAAAGGCCGCGACGGACGCAATCTGGCAGTGGCGCTATAAGCCCATAACGCTCCAGGGTCAAGCGGTCCAGGTCGTCACGGAGATCGACGTCAACTTCACTTTACGCTGAATCGCACACTGACCGACAGTTCGCATGCGGCGCGGACAGCTTCCGGCCAGACCGTCTCCCCCAGCGGGGAACGGGGCGAGCGCAGGACAAATGACCTCCGTGCGCTGGGCATGGGTGAAGAACTGCACCGCCTAGAATTCCCCGTCCTCTTCCTCCTGCTTCCGGGTGGGCTTTCCCCGCCCGGCACCTCCGGCAGCGGTAATGGTCGTCGGTCGGAATCCTCGTGTCCCCCGGCAGGTTCAGTTGATTCATGATTCCTGCCGAGCAGGCGCTTGTTCCTGATGACGCACCCGTCTAGCAACCCTGGCGGCGTGTCCGCAGTCCAATTCTCAGTTTACGGAACTTCTTGCTGACCCAGGGAGTCTATTCAGCTTATGAGAAGTGCAGTTTCTTGTCTCGGGCTCCTGGCAGGGTTGGCAGTCCTCGGGATGGGCGACAGCTCCGACGGGCACCTGGTTGACGTGGGTGACCATCATCTCTTTGTTCATTGCACCGGCAAGCCGTCCGAGATGACCGTGGTTCTGGAGAACGGTCTCGGCGCTGGACTCGAAACATGGAAAGCAGTTCAATCGGGGGTAGAAGAGTTCTCCAGGGTTTGCAGCTACGACCGGGCTGGCGAGGGGCGGAGCGGCAAGCCTGGTCAACCTCAGACCCCGGACTCGACCGCCGCCGACCTACATAGGCTTCTTGAGAGGAATAATACACCAGGTCCTTACGTGCTCGTGGGCGCTTCCCTGGGCGGAATCTTTGTAAGATGTTTCGCCCTCCACTATCCGGATCAAACCGCCGGGATCGTTCTTGTGGATTCCTCGCACGAGGAGCAATACAGCCACTATTCTGCGATCTCGCCCTCTATTGCAGAACGCTACGCAACCCAGGACGGCCGGTTTGATCGGAATGACTTGCTCCGAGCCAGTGGGCAACTACCGGCTGGGAAGCACCTGCAATGGCATTTAGACGTTCCGCTGATTGTCCTGGAGCATAAGCGTCCAGTCGGTCCTCCCCGCACCGAGGCGGACAGGCTGGCCGTGGACTGGCATGATCTCCAGGTGGATTTGGCCAGCCGCTCCAAGTATGGCAAGCTGATCGAAACGAACAGCGGACACTTCATGGCGGGCGAGCAGCCCGAGATCATCGTCGAGTCCATACGCGATGTCATCCGACAGGCGCAAGCGCTGAGGAGAGGCGAACCCCGGAAATAGAGCGTGACAAGCTTGTTCGAAAGGGCCCATTCCGCGTTGAAATCGGCGAAGTCGTTGGGCCGCCCACCGCACCCGGACCAAGACGTAGGCTTGCCACGCCGCACATCCTGCGCCAGTTCCCCGAACACCGCCAGGAGGAACAGGGCGACGCCCCTGCGTGGTTGCGGAGCAGGACTGCATGGCCTAGCGAGCCTTGAGGTCGATCACAACCGGCTCCCTGCTCAGGCTGCCATAGGCGACGCGGCATCCTCACCCTCTGGCTGCGTGACGCGGTGACCGTGACCCTCCGAACCTTACGACCTCGACCGACCCTCCCCTGGGATACGACCGCAGCACGGCCACGCCCAGGACGATCAGGCCGTCGTGCCCCCTGTCCCTCAGGAGGGCGATGACTCCCCTGGGGTCGGACGAGCCGAACTCCCTCCTCATGTCCGCGAAGTACGGCCCCTTCTTGCCGAGCCTGAAGACGTAGGGGCTGGAGAGGCCCACCGTCTCCTCGCGGAGATCGGGGCCGTAGGAGAGGGCGACCTTGGGGTCGGGGGTCCAGTGCTCGCCCACGGCAAACTGGGCGGGCACACGGCTGCGTGCCTTCTCCCTTTCGTCGAGGCCCTCCCCTCGGTAGAGGACATGGCTGAAAGGCTCTCCCGTCCTCGCGGACTTCACGACCTCCTCGGTGTAGTCAGGGCGTTCGCCGGACGCCTGCCTTCGTCGGGGGCGTTTGGTCGGCGCGACCATCCCGCCAATTATGCGCCGCTCGAACATCTCGTGCTTCCATTCCATCCATCCGTCTCTTCCGGTTTCCCCCGCTAGAAATCCCAGTCGTCCTCTTCCTGCTTCCGAGTGGGCTTCGTCCCCATGCACCTCGGGCACCGGTAATGGTCGTCGGTCAGAACGCTCGTGTCCCCCGGCAGGTTCAGTTCATTCATGATGCTGCCGACCAGCCGCTTGTTCCTGATGATGCACCTGTCGGCGAAAAGGGTGAACCCGCGCCTGGCATCCTCGTAGTTCACTCTCCCCCTGGGGCACTCTTCATAGGGCATGTCATCAGGGACCGCACCGCCTTCCTGAAGGCGCTGCCAGTACTCGGGGTGACCGAGGGCACATGTCCTGAAGCCCGCCAGGCTTGGGACCTCCGTCCAGGGCAGGCCGGAGACGAACAGCTTCCCTCCCAGAACAAAGAAGCAGCCGACCTGTGGCACATTCACCTTCTTTGTGTCCGCAGCGGACCTTTTCCTCATGGCTAGCCCATTTTCTACCGGGCCTGGAGGCCGATCACGATAGGTGACCCGACCAGCCCGAAGTCCTCGCCCACGACAGAGGCGTTTGCGAAGATCGTGTCCGCCATCCGCAACATTCCATATCCGGCGTGGACGTGGCCGAACACGTGTAACCGAGGCCTCGATTGGAGGACCGCCTCCAGAAGCTCAGGGCAGCCCTCACGGCGCTCCGAGCCTGGGCCGTGGTCGAGGATGCCGAGCGGAGGGCCGTGGGTGACAAGGATGTCGAGGCCATCGGGAATTTGCGCCCAGTGCCTCTTCCTGTCCGCCGCCATGCTCATCCCGAACGCCCCTCCGTAAAGAGGTGTCGTCGGCGACCCCCAAATCCGCATTCCCTCGATTTCCACGGCCGAGTCCACGAGCAGGATCGCATTGGTGATTTCGCCCCGGTCGTGCGGGTCCTCCAGGGTGAACTCGTGGTTGCCGGGGATGATGACCTTATGGCGGTGCGGCAGCGACCCGAGCCACCCGTTGAAGTCGGAGATGATTAAGGGAGGCTTGGAGAACATTGTGAAGTCCCCGGCGTGGATGAGGAGGTCGCCGCCGGGCACGGCGAGTTGGCGGTGCAGCCCGTGGGTGTCGGCGATCAAGATGATGCGCATGGTCGGGGTCGTTGCTGGCTCCTGCTTGTCCGGCTGTCCCGGCAAGCCACATGTTGCGGCTAGCCCCTCGGGAGCGGCCTCGCGACGTCGTAGCGCAGCCGGACGACGCCATCGGGGTACTTCCTGGCCGAACGCAGGCGCAGCGGCACGTCCCGATGGCGCGGGGCGATCAATGGGATGCCCTCGCCGATGAAGGTGGGAATGACGTGGATGTCGAACTCGTCGATCTCGTCGGTATCCAGGAACGAGGCGATCAGCCCTCCGCCGCCCATCATCCAGATGTACTTTCCCGGCGTGCTGCGCAGGCGCTGCGCAAATGCCTTCACCGGCTCCGACACGAATTCCACTCCGGGCAGCACCGCCCGTTTCGGGGGCTTCCGCGAGAACACGTAGTTGGCGAGCTTGGTGTCGAACATCCCGCCCTTCGTGCCTTTCTTCTTGTGATAGGCAAGAAGCCAGTCGTAGGTCCTGCGTCCCCACAGGATGGTGTCAATCGACCCGTAGAACGCCTTCATGCCGTAATCGACGGTGCGCGGGCGGCGATTGAGCCATTCGACATCGCCGTCCGGCCTGGCGATGTAGCCGTCCGCGCTCGTCGCGATGTAGACGATGATCTTTCGCCGTGCTCTCACGACTGGTCTCCGATCCGGCGATCGCGGCGTGAAGCTGGAATCGGCCACAAGCTCTTGGGAATCGGCGGTCGCCCTCCTCCAACGCTACCGCCAGCGGCCTGATGAAACAACCGGATTCTGTCTGGGGCACGGTTACCTGCGGAAGCGGACGATCCGTTTGCCTATTCCGGGAAACATCTTCTCCAGCGCTGCCCTGCGTGGTGCTGCGTCCCGCTCCATTCTTGCCGCTATGGAATCGGGAGCCGCTGGCTTGCTGGCCTCCTCAGCCCCGGTCGCAGCAGCGCTGCCAGCCGCTCTGCCTTCGGCCTCGGTCCTCCTGGCCGCTCGTGCCGAATGCTCTGGGCAGGCGACCAGCTCAATCCAATACTCGCACTGGCTATGGTCGCCGCCCTCCAGGGGGAGGCCGCACGTGTCGCACCGGCAAACGGACGGCTCCGTGTCGCCACGGCGCAGCGCCTTGCCATTGCACTCCCACCAGTGGTCGGCGACGCCGCAGAAGTGGGTGTGGCTCATCGTGCCTTCCTTATGGCGGCTTCAATTATCAGGTGCCGCCCGCCCCACAGCATCTGGGCCGCCTTCGCTGCCTTCACCGCTCGCAGAAATCCAGGGCGAGCTGGAACGCTGGCTCCGGCTCCCATGCCACGCCGGACTCCTTAAGCCACTCGGCGTCCTTCTCCGTGAGGCGGACACGGCGCTTTCTGGGCAACCAAACCGGGAGCGGCCCGTGGCGGGGGTCGTCGAGCGGGCTGGGATTTATGCCCACCTTCCTGAGGAACGCGGAGTCGCCGCTCATGACGTCGATCAGCCAGTCTTCGTGCAGGTACTGCATGGGTCCCTCCGGCGTCCCGATGGCGATGCGGAGCGCGTTACTCGACTCCAAGCGCCGGGCCGCCCTCCCGCAGGAGGCGCTCCTGGGTCCCGTTGCCGTTCCCGCCGCCTCCGCTTCCGTTCACTCGGTCACGTTTCCCCGGCATCTTCTCGCCAGCGGCGGCACTGTCGCACAGCCCCGCCAGCCTCGCCCGGTGTTTCGTCGTGAGCGCCTGCGCCGTCCCAATCGCGGTCTCCGCCTTCTTGAGCTGCCCTTCGATCTCGTCGATGTCGGCGAGCGTCCGGCGGACCTCGGTGGCCACGGCGGCGTTCTTCTGGAGAAAGTCCGGCCCCTCGACCCTCATGCGCTCGAACACCGGGCGCAACACTTCGAGGTCACGTTGGAGCCATGCTCGGGTCGTGCGCAGAAGCCAGACGCCGTCCTCCTGGGCCCACCTGCGCTGCCGGTCAACATGCCTCAACTGCGACTCGTCCCGCATGACCAGGACGGCGACCGGAAGCCCGCGCTCCTTGGCATCCCGCACCAGCTTCCTGATGTCAGCCTCGGCGACGGTACTCTTGTTCTTGTTGTCCACGACCATGCTGGGTTCCAGTGCGTTCCCGGCAGCGTCGGCGAAGGCCAGGAGGTAGTCGCCGTTGCGGGAGAGCTTCTCCCCGATCCAGATTCCCGGCCACGACCGGGCATCCTCGGCAAAGTCCACCTCTTCCTTCTTGCCGACACGGACAATTTTCGTCAGCTCGGCTTCGAGCTGGTGGTTGCGGTCCCTGAGGCCGCTGATCTCCTGGAAGTAGTCCTTGGCCTGGCGGCCCAAGTCGTTCGCCTTCATCCT
>Ga0335078_10019211_pt1 | contig 10163 bp, 10 predicted proteins | sample Lox_Sample_32_FD_206711 | JGI IMG/M metagenome (GOLD analysis project Ga0335078, IMG submission 206711) | Soil microbial communities from Loxahatchee National Wildlife Refuge, Florida, United States - Lox_Sample_3.2 | ecosystem: Environmental > Terrestrial > Soil > Wetlands | place: USA...
GCTAAAGGGCGGCGGCTGCGAAAACAAGAACATTCAATACTCGCTACCGGCGGAGCTGCCACATCTAGGCCGCGCAGGCCGGGACCTGGACGGCGTGCGGAAGTGCATCTTACACGCCGTGTGGCAGGCGCAAGGGCAGGGATGTAGCGCGGGCGCCCTAGGAGTGGCCATCGGCGGCGACCGCACGTCAGGATATACCAGCGCCAAGGAGCAGCTATTTCGGCTTCTGGACGACGTTAATCCCGACCCCAAGTTGGCGGCGCTGGAGGACTATATTATGGCCGCCGCAAATACTTTGGGGATTGGCACAATGGGATTCGGCGGCGGCGTCACCCTGATCGGCTGTAAGATCGGGGCTTTGAATCGGCTGCCGGCAAGCTTCTTTGTCTCCGTCGCGTATGACTGCTGGGCTTTCAGAAGACTGGGCGTTGTGCTGGATTCGGCGACCGGAGCGATCAAACGATGGCTCTATCGCGACGAACAGGCTCCGCCGCTGCGCATGTCAGCCAAAGCAGGCTTCGCGCTAACTGGAAATGAAAAGACTCTGCAAGCTCCTATTAGCGAAGAAGCGGTACGCGCCCTGAAGGTCGGCGACAAGGTGCTGATTTCCGGCGAAATGTACACCGGGCGCGACGCCGTACATTCATATCTGATGAAGCATGAACCTCCGGCGAGCCTTGATGGGGCTGTCCTGTACCACTGTGGACCTGTTGTGATGAAAAACAACGGAAGCTACCGGATTACTGCCGCGGGACCGACAACCAGCATCAGGGAGGAGCCGTATCAAGCGGATATTATCCAACGATATGGCGTGCGGGCTGTTATCGGTAAGGGCGGCATGGGCAAACGCACGCTGGACGCGATGCAGAAGTCCGGGGCCGTCTATTTGAACGCAATCGGCGGGGCGGCGCAGTACTACTCAAATTGCATAGACGAAGTGCTTGGGGTCGAATTGCTTCAGTTCGGAATACCGGAAGCGATGTGGCATCTTCGGGTAACCGGCTTCCCCGCAATCGTCACCATGGATGCGCACGGCAATTCGCTTCACGCGGATGTAGAAAAGGCTTCCGCGGTGATGCTCGAGCAGTTGGCCGCGCCCGTGTTCTAGCGGTTTTGCGCAACGCGCCATAAGGAACAGCGCTGCAACAGCGATACGGAGACCTGTCTAATGTCCATAAAATCCGATGGCTGGATCAAGAAGATGTGCCGAGAGCAGGCCTTGATCCACCCTTACGAAGAGCGGCTGGTCCGCAGTGCTGGCGATCACCGAATCATTAGCTGCGGATTGTCCAGCTACGGCTATGACTGCCGCCTGGCCAGAGATGAGTTCAAGGTTTTCTCACCGGTGACGGGAACAGAGATCGATCCAAAGAACTTTGACGCAGGCAGTCTGCTGGATGTTCCGATCCGGCGCGCCGACGACAAATCGGAATACTGGCTGTTGCCGCCGCATTCCTACGCGCTTGGCGTGACGATCGAGCGGTTCAGCATACCGCGCAACGTGACCGCGCTTGCAATCGGTAAGAGCACCTATGCCCGTTGTGGCTTGATCGCGAACACAACGCCGCTCGAATCGAACTGGCGCGGCCGGCTGGTGGTTGAACTTTATAATGCGGCAAACCTGCCGGTCCGGCTCTACGCGGAAGAGGGCTTCATTCAGATACTATTTTTCGAATCCGACGAAGAATGTGAAACCAGCTATAGTGACCGTGGCGGCAAGTATCAGGACCAAAAGGGATTGACGCTGGCGAAGGTGTGAAACTGGTGAAAAGGCCGTCTCGCCGGCGATGGTTCGCCCGCCCATTTCCGGTCCCGGACTCCCGCCTTTAGTTGTCCGATGTGTAAACGGGCTTTTTCGGCGGCAGCAAATACAGGATCGTCAGACCGACCGAGACCACAAGAGCGGCAGTCCAGTTGAAGAAGCTAATGATCAGCGCGCTCGAATCCAAGACGGACGACAGGACGTACTGACGGGTCATCATCCTGATGTAGCCATCGTCCAGATCCTTGTCCACCAAACGGTGTCCGCTGCTCCCGTACAGCCACATTAGCAACCACGTTATCGCTGGGAGCAACAGCCCCGCGACATAGAACTCAACTGAGGCCTGCCGGTAGCGGGGGTCCGTAATGTATTGAGCGAGCACCGCGGTCGGAAAGGGCAAGAAAGAGACACACATCAGGAACAAGACATTCAGCAACAAAAAGGGATGGTCAGAGCGCTGGTAAAGGTGGAAGATGCTGTGGTGGTTGGCCCAGTAAATCCCAATGATCACAAAGCTGAAGACATAGGCGGCGTAGGAAGGCCAAAGCCCCAGCAGCGCTCTTCCCAGCCCCGGGTCGCCGCCGCCCTGCATGTGCGGAACGCGTATTTCTAGGATCAGCAACGTTATGGCGATGGCAAAGACGCCGTCGCTGAACGCCTCAATACGCTGTGTGCCCGATTGATCTCTATCTTCGCCGCCCGGCATTGTTGAATCGACGCCCTCTATCGTTTTGTCTGGTCATCACTGACTGAAATCCCTTATTTCCGCCGCTGTCTTAGCGTCCAACCTTTCAAGCAACGCGACGACAAGGTCGACGGTGCGATCGAAATCGCCCCGGTTGACTATCCCATTGTGAGCGTGGGTATACCTGACCGGGACGACCATGTTGACGGCCGGGGTGCCTCCATTGCTCTTTTGAATGCTTGCGGCGTCGTCTCCGTAACCTTGGACCAGATCGTACTGCAGCGGTATAGAGGCATCACCTGCGACCTTGCTTATAAACGCAACCAGCTTCCTATTCGGCAACTCGCTGCTGTCATAGAGAAACACGGCGGGACCGGCCCCAAGCTTGACCTGGGACTCTTCCGGATGACCGCCTGGGCTATCCATAGTGACTCCGCCCTCAAGGCCGATTCCGATCTCCGGCTTGATTACATCGCTAGCGGTGACGGCGCCGCGGCCGCCGACCTCTTCCTGAACCGTGGCGGCGTAAAAAATCTGGTTGGGGTGCGCCGTGTGAGCAAGCCTTCTCATCGCCTGTATTATCACGGCGCACCCGATTCGGTCGTCCCAACCCTTGCCCAGGTAATTGTCGGTGCCGTTCAGCACTTGGAAGGGAGCGTCGGGAACCACCGGGCAACCGGGCTCGACGCCCATCGCCTTTACTTCGGCAGCGTTCTTTGCGCCGATGTCCATAAGGATCATGTCTCTTGGAAATACCCGCGTGCGCTCCTCGGGAGCAACGATGTGAATGTCGCGAATTCCGGTCACTGCTTCCACGGGCCCTTTGTTCCCGATGATCACCCAGCGTTGATCGACCAGGGCCTGGTCCAGCCATCCACCCAACATCTGCATGCTGAGGTAGCCGTTGGGTGTAATGCGACGAACGACTCCCCCCAACTCGTCCATGTGCGCGTCGACCATCACCCTGGGTCCTGATGACCCTTGCACGGCAATGACGGAACCGAGCCCATCAAAGCTGAGCTTGTCAGCGTACGGTTTCATCCGTTCCACCATCAGCTTTCTGATGGGTTCCTCAAAACCGGGAGGGCCCGCAGCGTTTGAAATAGCCTCCAACAACCGGACGGTGTCGTCGGGAGGCGTAGGAACACAAATGGCCGGCAGCGCTGAAAGCGCCAGTAGCGCGGCGATTCCGCAAGTGATCGCGATCTTCATTTGTTGGGCCCCTCCTAATGTGGAAGAGTTTCCAATACCCGGACGGGCAGTTGGGCGAACTCTTCTAGCCTCTTCCGATATACAATTGGTCTATTGGCAGCACTATCGCATCCAGCATATTGATGTTGGGAGGCAACGCCGCCATTGCTAAAGCCGCTTGGGCCAGATCCTCGGCCTTCATGACAGGCTCGCGAAGCCTTTTGCGCTCATCGACGAGGCTTTCAACCTCGGTGTTTCCCGGATGCAGGCATCCACAGGTGATACCATAGTCACGCCCCTCCAGCGCGGTCACCTGGGTCAGCCCCCAGAGCCCGTGTTTGCTGGTCGCGTAGGGCGCCGAAAAAGGGCGCACGCGCTGAGCGGCAATCGATCCGATATTTATGATTCGGCCGCCGCGCTGTTCTTTCATAACCCTCATCGCCTGGCGTGTGCATAGGAAGGGGCCGCGAAGATTCACGGCGATGACTTTGTCCCAGGCTTCGACCGTCAGTTGATCCAGCGGGCCTCCGTCGAAGACGCCGGCGTTGTTCACCAGGATGTCCAACCGATTAAACCGAGCCAGCGCCTGTTCGAATAGCCGATTTACATCCTCTTCGGATGTAACGTCCGCCGGCGCAACCAGAGCGTCTGTTCCGCCGGCCTCAAGCGCCGCCGCGATCTGACGCAGCTTGTCAGCGTTTCGAGCGGTCAGAATCAAGGCTGCGCCCTCGGCCGCGAACGCCTCTGCCATCGCACGGCCGATGCCGCCGCTCGCGCCAGTTATCAATGCAATCTTTCCATCGAGCTTTTTCATCCGGCTTGTTTCCTCAATACATTCCCCCGAGGCAATCTTACGACTCTCTTTTCCGTGATTTCGCGAAGGAAGTCAAGGCGGCATATTTCAGAACTAAATCGGCGCTGGCGCGTTTAAGGGAAGTCGGAGAGGCCCCCGCTTAAAGAAAGAAATCAAGATTACTCTAAGCGAATTCCCCCGATGGCCGGTAGATGTACATGAGCCGTGAGAAAATCGAGAAAGTGATTATGCCCGGAGAGTCAGGCGCAATCGCCCTGCAACACAACATAAATCTAAGGGATCAGGCCGGCGCGGACCGTGGAGATTGGCGCGGGCGACTTATCGAGCGGGTCCGCGCCCGAGAAGCCGGGGCTTTTGATGACTTGATGCTGCATTACCAGCGGAAGGTTTATGGCGTTGCTTGTAAGGTCCTCGGAAACGTCGAGGACGCAAAGGATGCAACTCAGGAAACGTTCCTGCGAGTCTTTAAGTATTTCAGATCGTACGATTCCAAAGAGGACTTCGACGGCTGGCTCTATCGAATCGTCGTCAACGTCTGCATGGACCTGGCACGAAAGCGTCATGGCCCCCCGACTATGCTTTCATACGAATCGGAGCAGGAGTCTATTGGGACGCGGTCTGGGTTGGGGAGTGATGATGTCGAAGCTGCCGCAATCCTGGCTGAGGAACAAAGCCTTGTCGAAAGAGCACTGGCGACGCTTCCAACCAGGGAAAGGGCCGCGATCGTGCTAAGAGATATCGAACAGTTGAGCACTCAAGAGGTGGCTCGAATCCTTGGCTCAACTCAGTCGACGGTTCGGGCGCAGATCAGCTCCGCCCGAACCAAGATCAAGGCATACTGTGATCGGCTGCAAATGCGACGACGAGGGTAAAATGAAATGAATTGCGTTCGAGTGCAAAAATTGGCCCCGCTGTATGCCGGTAAGGAACTATCTGTCCGGGGAATGCACTCCGTCGCGCTACATGCGCGGGAGTGCGACAAGTGCTCGAACGTGCTCGCCCAGTATGCGGAAACCAGCCGGATCGTTGCGGCCTACCAAGGGCCGGAGCCGGACGATGTAGTGTTTGCTCAAATCAGGACCGCTGTCCACAACGAAATAAGGCTATCGGCGTTGGAAAGGGCGTCGATCTGGCAAAGGGCCTTCTTGATTAGCTGGCGAACCGCACTGGCCGTGGCTTGCTGTGTGTTGATTTTGACCGCCATTTTAGTAGCGCTGAGGCCGCATCGTAATTCGGCTGGGCGCGCAAACCTGGCCTTTAACGGAAAGAGCGAGGGTTCAATCTTGCCGTCGCCCTCGCCCCAAAGTTTGCCGGCGCCAACACAGGATTCTGATCAAGGCGCCAGGAAACCCTCGAGCGCTAAGCGCGTCTGGCCCGGAGGACACTCGCTTGCGCACGACGGCCGATGGCATCACCGAACTGATGAAGCGCATGGGAAGAACTACGTCGCTGCTCGAATCATCAATGATCGATCGCCAGAGCCTCAATCGAATATCAGGATCGAGTTTCAAACCAGCGATCCCCATATTCGAATAATCTGGCTAACGCCTCACTACGGGGAACCGTCGGAGTCCGCGAAGCAGGCGTCTGAACATGAAACAGAAGACCAAACAGGAGAAAAATAGAAATGATCAGATCGACAATATTGGCTCTCGCTTTCCCACTGTTACTCGCATCAGCCGCCTTGTGCCAGCAGGGAGGCGCTGCTACTCCAACACCGGCGGCCGCAACGGCGCCTAGAGCGGAGGCTGCAACAGACTATGTTGAGGCAAAGGGTTTCAAGAACAAGATATTTGAAGTCAAAAGCCGGGACCCAAGGGAGCTTATGAGGGCTATTGAGCCTTTATCGAGCGGCTTTCGTGGAGCAACCATGACCTGGAATGATGAATTCAAAACCATCACGGTTCGTGATTTTCCTGAGAACATCGCGGTGATCGAAGAGGCGCTCAATCGGCTAGATAAACCAGCGCCGGCCGCTTTGGCAATCGAATTCCACGTTCACATCCTGGTTGCGTCAAACGCCGCGGGCGAGCACGGCGAAACTCCCGCGGAATTGTCAGATGTGATCAGACAATTGCGCTCAACGCTGCCGTACAAGTCATATGTCTTGGTGTCCTCATCAGTGGAGAGAACGAATGATGGCAACGCGCAAAATCGCGGCACTGTTGACGGGACCGCATTTGGAGACAACGCGCCCAGTCCGTCGGACCACACCGCCAGCTACGAGTACAAGCTGGCGCGGATCAGCCACAAAGGCGTCGGCGACGATTCAGGTATTCAGATAGGAAACTTCTCATTCAATATGCGTCTTCCAAGAAGCCAGAATTACGGGTCCGTTGGATTTGACACACCCGTAGCGATCAGGAATGGAGAGAAGGTCGTGGTAGGAAGCTCGACTGTAAGCGATAAGGCGGTGATCGTCGTCGTAATTGCGAGCCCAGTAAAATAGCGCCGGATCCGCCGAGCCAAATTCGAGGGCAGCCGGTTTCCGGTTGCCCTCAACGCTCAGGCCCGGGCACAACGTTCAGGCCCGTACCAGCCGGGTCCTCGTAATATTCGTTTACACGCAAGAATCCGTCCGGAACGAAATAGACATTGAAGTATTTTCTTATCAAGGATTCGTTCTCGGGAACGTTCCTTACCAGAATATCCGCGATGCCGTCGGCGAAGACCAACTTCCATTTCCCGCTCAGGAAAAGGACCCGGCACAACGGACGATTGGCTTTCAGCAATACCCAGTTGACATCGTTGCTTTCAAGAACGCGGTCATAACCAACTTCGACGTTAGTTACTTTCAGGTACTGCTTTGCGCGATCACCTCCGGACAGGTCCAGGCGGTCGTCTATAAAGACTTTGTGAGCGGGAAACAGCTTCAATGCGATGTAACCGCCCCAGGCCTCCTCATTGAACATATTACCGCTGAGGTCATTAGCGACCGCGAATTGCAGCGCGTCCACCGGGAAGGTGAGCCGCTCCCGCTCGCGGTCTGTGAAATGAACCTGTCCGGTCTTGTTAGCGTAAACAGCCATGAAGCCCCAAATAATTAGGATTGCCCAGACAAAGAGGTGGCTGTTTCGGTGCGCTTCCAACTCCACGGCCCTCTTCGACAACTTTGCCAGATGACCCTTAAACCTGACCGCCACATCGGGCCAGCGCGCCGGTAGCGCTTTAGAGCCGGTAGAGATTAAGCATGCCGCTATGGGCGTCACTAAAACAACAAATATCAAAAAAAAGCGGCTTGCATATAGCCCCGTCGCGGCAGTTCCCAGCAGTAATCCTGCCTCAAATAAGTCCGGCCTTTTGCGCGAAGTGATGAAGACGCCTATGATCGCCAGGAGCAGGATTTCGGCCAGAAAGTTGCGGTGGAAATCCGGTGAAAACCACTCGAGCACATGGTCCGTTAGACCAGAGTTAACGGCGATACGAGCCGAGGAAAATAGTATCTTAGGCCCGGACGGATTGATAAAGCTGGCCAACACCGTTATCGCGAAGACTATGGCGAGAGTTCGGGCCTTAGAAATATTGACTTGCCGCCGAGCCGAATCTCTTGAGCCGGCCGCAACGACCAAGGCGCCCGCCAAATACATCGCCAGCAAGGCAAAGCCGGCAATGAAGCCGCTAGCCAGATTCACCCAGATGAGCATCATTGCCGGCAGAAGCCTCAGATGGTTATTGGCCCGTCTTTGAAACGCATCCAGAATTACTAAAAAACCGAGGACAAACGGCAGCGCAAATATCGCGGGGCCGGCGCCGGCAGACGAGTTGATCACCCAGGCAGCCAGACAAACCATCCCGAGCACGACCAAAGGGTGGGCCCCGCGGTGTAGTGCGAACCTGAACATTAGCAGCAGGGTTAAGGCTATGCAGGCGGCCGAAATCACCAGGAGCCCGCTGAACCCGGCAACCCGATATACACTTGCGAAAATGACGTCCAGCAGCCAGGTGTGCGGCGTCCATGAAGCGCCCACCGGATAGCTGAACGGATCGAAATGAGGAATGGAATGCGAGCTGAGAATGAATCTGCCGGTTAGCACGTGCCGCGCGGTGAAGTCGTTTTCGAGTAGACCGTTTCTCAGCCGCAGCGCTAAGAAAAATGCGCCGAGGAACAACGCGTCCCCGACTGACGGCATTAGCCAGTCCTCCAGACCCTTCGCCCTTGCAGTCTTTGCGCTATGACCTGCAGAGTCTGCCTCTTCAGATGCAGGCGTCGGCTGCGCGGTCGTACTCGCTGTCATCTAATTAGACCCTTCAGCAACCTTGAGGGCGAGTCCGTAAGGGCAAAATGGATCAAGCAGGCGGGCTGTTGTTCCTGACGCTATTCCGCGGCCGGGCGCTGGACGATCTGAAAACCGAGGGGAAAGCTCTACAACGTCTTCGACCGACCGAATTCATTTGTATCACAGGGTGAGGCTAATCGCAATAATTCCTTTCGCGGTATGGGCGCCCTCACCCGTCGCGCGCGGTCGATGTTTGATTTAGACATGCTTATCTAATATGCTTTCCCGCTGAACTGCGAAATCATTTTGCGAGGGGACATGGAAAACCCGTATTACGCGGACCCATTGAAAGAACGGGCGGTAGCTAATAGAGGACTGATTGGGATTGTCCTCGGCGCGATATTGCTTTGCCTGATCCTCATAAGGCTAATGCCCGAAGACGCCACTCCGCTTCTGGGCAAAGTCATGGTGCTATTGGCCCCGACGCTAGCGACGGCAAGCGCGGGAGCGTACTTTGGCCGGCGGCTTACGGGGTGGCTGCCGTTGATAGGTTTGTTGATCCTTTCAGTTATAGGCCTGTTTATCATTCGGGCTGCGGGTGGAAGCAACATAGCAATAGGACTGCTCCTGGGGTGGGGCTTTATAAACGGAATGATGCTAGGGCCGCTGGTCGGCTTTGCCCTGGCTGAAGACGGTCCCGAGGTCGTTGTTCAGGCTCTGTCCGGTACGACGGCGGTCATGATTGGAACGGGCTTCATATCAATCGCGACTGGCGTAAATCTCAGTTTCCTGGCGCCTATTCTGTTTCTGGCTCTGCTTGGGCTAATAGTTGTGGGGCTGATTGGAATATTTGTCAGGTTCTCTCGAACTGGAAGCCTGGCGTATTCAGTGCTTGGGATGATTGTCTTCGCCGGGTACTTCTTATGGGACTTTTCGAAGGTCAAAGACAGCGCCAATACCTGGCAATCGGCTATTGCGCTGACAACCCGGCTCTATCTTGACTTCGCGAATTTCTTTATTTTCTTGCTAAGATTCCTGATGGCCTCCCGGCGCCGTTAGCGGCCGAGCGCGGGAAGCCGTTTGCCAGTCACGGACTGGGCAAAAACCCTTGATGTCGCCCCATATATTTGGGGCAGTGTAGTGTTGGCGATAGGAGGAAACGAAATGAAAGGGCATGTCGGTAGATTATTGCTTCTGACGGTGTTGCTGATGGCCTGCGCGGCCGGAACGCAGGCTTGGGCTGGTAACACTAATTCCGTACCGGCTGACAATCAACTGCAAGGCAGTTACAGGTTTGAACGCAATGGGTGGATTTATGTTCACCTTGAGGGATCGCCGGCGCGAGTCGGCTACCAGCACGGATGTCTGCTGTCCAACGAAATAGCGGACCTGCTGCGCGTCGTCAAACCTTTCTATCAGCATACGACCAGACGCGATTGGAATTTCTACCGGCAGGCGGCGGAACAGATCCTGTGGCCAAAGATCGACCCCGAC
>Ga0335078_10019212_pt1 | contig 10162 bp, 11 predicted proteins | sample Lox_Sample_32_FD_206711 | JGI IMG/M metagenome (GOLD analysis project Ga0335078, IMG submission 206711) | Soil microbial communities from Loxahatchee National Wildlife Refuge, Florida, United States - Lox_Sample_3.2 | ecosystem: Environmental > Terrestrial > Soil > Wetlands | place: USA...
CTCCCAATGCCCGGCGGCGCCGAGGACGAGGGCCTGCTGCCGGCGCCGCTCGAGCAGGAGATCCGCAGGATCTACGCGCGCAGCCCGATCTACGGGCGCCGCTTCCCCCTGCACGACGAGGCGCTGCGGTGGTCCTGCTACCGCGACATCCCGGCCCTCTCCAAGCGCGAGATCGTCGAGACCGGCCACCAGTCGTTCTTCGCCGACTACCGGGAGGTCGAGCGCGGGCTCGCCGACCACCGCTTCGAGTACGAGAACACGTCCGGCACGACCGCGGCCCCGATGACGATCATCATGGAGGACGGCTGGTGGGCGGCGCAGACGCGCCGGGCGTACCGCGCCTCGCCGGTCCTGCGCGCGTTCGCCGACCGGGCGCACCGCAAGTGCGTGCTGGCCCCGGTGGGCTGCTCGAGCAACCTCTGCCCGTACGAGGACCACCCGTTCCCGCACCGCTACTTCGACGGGACGGTCTACCTCAACCTCTCGAGCGACCCGTTCGCCTTCTCCGAGGCCGAGTGGGACCGGATCCTGGTCGAGCTCCAGGCGACCCAGCCGGACATCCTCGAGGGCGAGCCGGTGTACCTCTCGCTCCTGGCGCGCGCGGCCCTGCGGCGCAGGGTCCGCGTGCCCAGCATCCGCGCCGTCATCCTCACCTACGGCAAGGCGAGCCGGCAGCACGGCCGGGGCGTCGCCGAGGCGTTTCCCGCGCCGCAGGTCGACCTGTACGGCTCGACCGAGGCCGGCTACCTCTTCGTCGGCGAGGCGTTCCGCGACGACTCGAGGGTGATCGACGACAACGCGTTCATCGAGCTCGCGCCCTGGCGGCCCGGGCTGCCCGACGTCCACCAGATCTACGTGACCACGCGGGGGCGGGAGGCCATGCCGCTCCTGCGCTACCACACGGGCGACATCGTGCGCACGATGCCCGCGGGCTTCAGGATCCTCGGCCGGGAGCGCGACCTCCACGTCAGGCCCGACGGGACCCTCGTCTCCGCCGCCGACGTCGACGCGGCGCTGCCGGCGGACTTCGCGTGCTGGCACTACTGCCTCACCCAGACGGCGCGGGACCGCTGGGATTTCCATTACGTTTCGGACAGGCCCGCCCACCATGGCAGCGTCGACTCGGCCCTCTCGCGCTTCCTTGGCGCCGGCGTGCGCGTCAATGCGTTCCGCCGGAAGTCGATCGCCCCGGCGTCGAGCGGGAAGTTCTCGCTCCTGAGACCGCTGGCGCCGGCGTGAGCGCGCCCGCGGCGGGCGCGCGGCTCCGCCCCGTGCCCCATTTTCCCGATTCCGGGTCTTTACTCGGAGGCCGCCTCCGTTAGGAATCTACGCCGGCCGTCCCGCGATGGAACTCCTCCGCAACCTCTTCGGCAGCACGATCGGCAGGAAGCTGCTCATGGCCGTGACCGGCCTCGTGCTGATCGCCTTCGTCATCGGCCACCTCGTGGGCAACCTGCAGGTTTTCGAGGATCCCGACCGGATCAACGGCTATGCGCACTTCCTGCAGTCGCTCGGCCCCGCGCTCTGGGCGATCAGGGTCCTCCTCATCGCGTGCGCCGCCATCCACGTCTGGGCGGGCACCATCCTGGCGATCGAGGACCGCAGGGCCCGCGGCGACGAGCCCTACGCGGTCAAGACGTGGATCCAGGCGAGCGTCTCCTCGCGCTACATGCGCTGGACGGGCTTCGTGGTCCTGGCCTTCATCGCCTACCACCTCGCCCAGTTCACCGTCGGCTCCGCGCAGCCGGCGACGTTCAAGGCGAACCTCGCGCACTACGTGATGAAGGGCGACTACCACGTGCTGGGCTTCACCGTCGTGCGGGCGGGCACCGACGTCCTCGACGTCCGAAGCATGGTGATCCTCGGCTTCAGGAAGCGCGTCGTCGCGCTGTTCTACATCGTCGCCGTGGGCCTCCTGTCGCTGCACCTCCTGCACGGCGCCGACAGCCTCTTCCAGACGCTCGGCTGGCGCAGCAGCCGGTGGGAGCGGGGGCTCAGGGCCGCGGTCGCGCTGTTCTGCGCGGCCTATTTCCTCGGCAACCTGTCGATCCCGGGCGCCGCGCTCCTGGGATACCTGCACTGAGGGACCGCGCCGTGGCACAGCTCGATTCCAGAATCCCGCCCGGCCCCCTGGCCGACAAGTGGCGCCGGCACAAGGCGGAGATCCGGCTCGTCAACCCCGCCAACAAGCGCAAGTACGAGGTCATCGTCGTCGGCGCGGGGCTGGCGGGGGCCTCGGCGGCGGCGTCGCTCGCCGAGCTCGGCTACGCGGTCAGCTGCTTCGTGTTCCACGACAGCCCCAGGCGGGCGCACTCGATCGCGGCGCAGGGCGGGATCAACGCGGCCAAGAACTACCAGAACGACGGCGACAGCGTCTACCGGCTCTTCCACGACACGATCAAGGGCGGCGACTACCGCTCGCGGGAGGCCAACGTGTACCGCCTCGCCGAGGTGTCCGCGCAGATCATCGACCAGTGCGTGGCGCAGGGCGTCCCCTTCGCCCGCGAGTACGGCGGGCTCCTCGCCAACCGCTCGTTCGGCGGCGCGCAGGTCTCGCGCACGTTCTACGCGCGGGGGCAGACCGGCCAGCAGCTGCTCCTCGGCGCGTACTCGGCCCTGTCGCGGGCCGTCGGCACCGGCGCCGTCAAGCTCCACACGCACGCGGAGATGCTCGACCTGGTGGTCGTGGGTGGCCACGCCAAGGGCATCGTCGTGCGCAACCTCGTGACGGGGGAGGTCACCCGGCACGCCGGCGACGCCGTCGTCCTGGCGACGGGGGGCTACGGCAACGTCTTCAACCTGTCGACCTACGCGCGCGGCTCGAACGCGACGGCCATCTGGCGCGCCTACCGGCGGGGCGCCTGCTTCGCCAACCCGTGCTTCACCCAGATCCACCCGACGTGCATCCCGGTGACCGGGGACTACCAGTCGAAGCTGACCCTCATGTCGGAGTCGCTGCGCAACGACGGGCGCATCTGGGTGCCCAAGAGCCGGGAGGACCGGCTCAAGCCCCCGGCCTCGATCCCCGAGAGCGAGCGCGACTACTACCTCGAGCGGATCTACCCGAGCTACGGCAACCTGTGCCCGCGGGACGTGGCCTCGCGCGCGGCAAAGCGCGTCTGCGACGAGGGGCGCGGGGTGGGCGAGAGCGGCCTCGGGGTCTACCTGGACTTCGCGGACGCGATCGGGCGCCTGGGCGAGTCGGGGGTCCGCGAGCGCTACGGCAACCTCTTCGACATCTACCACGAGATCACCAACGAGAACGCCTACAAGGTGCCGATGAGGATATTCCCGGCGGTCCACTACGCCATGGGCGGGCTCTGGGTGGACTATAACCTCATGTCCAACGTCCCCGGGCTCTTTGTCCTCGGGGAGGCGAACTTCTCGGACCACGGCGCGAACCGGCTCGGCGCCTCGGCGCTCATGCAGGGGCTCGCCGACGGGTACTTCATCCTGCCGTACACGATCGGCGACTACCTGGCGACGCAGAAGCCGGGCTCGAGGCCCCCGGCGGACGGGCCGGAGTTCATGCAGGCGGCCGAGGGCGTCGCCGCGCTCACGCGGCGGCTGCTCTCGGTTCGGGGGCGCGAGCCCGTGAGCCACTTCCACAAGCGCCTCGGGCAGATACTCTGGCAGCACTGCGGCATGTCGCGCAACCGGGCGGGCCTCGAGAAGGCCCTCCAGGAGATCCCCGCGCTGCGCGCGGAGTTCTGGGCGAACGGCCTCGTCCCCGGAACGGGGGATTCGCTCAACCAGTCCCTCGAGCGGGCCGTCCGCGTGGCGGACTTCCTCGAGCTCGGCGAGCTCCTGTGCCGCGACGCCCTGGCGCGCGAGGAAAGCTGCGGGTGCCATTTCCGGGAGGAGCACCAGTATCCGGACGGCGAATGCAGGCGCGACGACGAGCGCTTCGCCCACGTGGCCGCGTGGGAGTACGCGGGGGAGGGGGCGGCCCCCGTGCGCAACGTGGAGCCGCTCGCGTACGAGGCGGTCAAGATGAGCGTGCGCAACTACAAATGAGCACGGCGCGGACCTTCAACGTCACCCTGCGCGTCTGGCGCCAGGAGGGCCCGGGGCGAGAGGGGCGCTTCGTCGACTACGCCGCGCGCGGCGTGAACCCCGACATGTCGTTCCTCGAGATGCTCGACGTCCTCAACGACGAGCTCGCGGCCAAGGGCGAGGAGCCGATCGCATTCGCGCACGACTGCCGCGAGGGGATCTGCGGCACCTGCTCGCTCACGATCAACGGCAAGCCGCACGGGCCCAACCGCGGGGTGGCCTCGTGCCAGACCTACATGCGCAGCTTCAGGGACGGCGAGCTGATCGTGGTCGAGCCGTTCCGCGCGCGGCCGTTCCCCGTCATCAAGGACCTCGTGACCGACCGGAGCGCGTTCGACGCGATCCAGCAGGCGGGCGGGTTCATCACAGCGCGGACGGGCTCGGCCCCCGAGGCCAACGCGGCGCCGGTGCCGAAGGAGGTCGCCGACCTCGCGATGGACGCGGCCCAGTGCATCGGGTGCGGCGCGTGCGTCGCCGCGTGCAAGAACTCGAGCGCGATGCTCTTCGTCGCGGCGAAGGTCTCCCACCTGGGGCTTCTGCCCCAGGGCCAGCCGGAGCGCCACCAGCGGGTGCTCGCGATGGTCCGCACGATGGACGGGCTCGGCTTCGGCGGGTGCACGAACCAGTACGAGTGCAGCGCCGCGTGCCCCAAGCTGATCTCCCACGACTTCATCGCCCGCATGAACCGCGACTTTGCCAAGGCGATCGTGCGCGCGTCGTTCAAGCCTGTGGCCGCCGGCGGCGGGCCGGACTGAGCCCTTTCCCTGCAACTTCCGCGGCGGGGGCGGTGTTCACTGGGCAACCACAAGCCCAACATGAAGACCCCCATCCTCCCCGTCATCGCCTACCTGGCCGCCGTCGCGGCCGTCACCCTCCTCCCCGTGAGCGCCGCCGCCGCGAGCATCGCCCTCTCGGTCACCGGCATGCTTTCCATCCTTGCCGCGGACTATGGCAGGAACCTTGAGCCCCCCAGGGGCCCGGCACCTGTCGTTCCGATCGGGCTGTCGCGCCCGGCGCTGAGCGAGTGCCGGGTCGCGGCCTGAGCGCAACGCCAGGACCCCGGCACGCACGTCTTGCGGGGCACTGAAGATGGCCGGCCCTCGGGGCCGGCCATCCCCGTTTCCTCAGGGGCCGCCGCGCCCGGTGCGGGTGGCCCGGCCCCTTTTCCCTGAAACTTTCCGGGTGGATCCCGTGTTCTAGGGGTAACCAAAGAAGAAACCTCAACATGAAGACCAACGCCCTCCCCGTCATCGCCTTCCTGGCCGCAATCGCGGCTTCCGTCCTCCTCCCCGTGAGCGCCGTCGCCGCGAGCATCGCCCTCTCCGTGACCGGCATGATCGCGGTTCTCGCCGCCGACTACGGCAAGACCGTGGAGCCCCTCCGGGCACCGGCGACCGTCGTCCCCTTCCGCGCACCGCACGCAGGGCTGGCCGAGTGCCGCGCCGCGGCCTGAGCGGACCCCGGAAACACGGCACGCCCATTTGGTGGGGCATTGAGGATGGCCGGCCCAGAGGGCCGGCCATCTGCGTCTCACGCACCGGCCCGCTTGGGCCCTCTCCCCATCACCCGGACCGGACGCGCCAGCCGCCGCACGTCCTCGCGGGCAGCCGCCCGACCGCGGACACGGCCCATCCGTCCACGAAACCGAGCCGGGCGGACCCGATGGGTGTAACTTTCCGGAATGCTCCGTGTTTATCCGGTGACCAAAGAAAATATTTAACATGAAAACCAACTCCCTCCCCGTCATCGCCTTCCTGGCCGCAATCGCGGCCTTCGTCCTTCTCCCCGTGAGCGCCGTCGCCGCGAGCATCGCCCTCTCCGTGACCGGCATGATCGCGGTCTTCGCCGCCGACTACGGCAGGACCGTGGAGCCCCTCCGGATCCCCGCGCCGGTCGTTCCCTTCCGCGCACCGCGCGCCGGCGTGGCCGAGTGCTGCGCCGCGGCCTGAGCGAGCCCCCGGAAACACGGCACGCCCCTTGGAAGGGGCATTGCCGACGGCCGGCCCTTTCCGGGCCGGCCGTCGGCGTTTCACGGACCGGCAGGCTCGGGACTCCCGGACCATCCGGGGCCCCGCGGCGGCCGCCCGTCCGCAGGGTCGGCCCGCCCGTACACGAAACGGGGCGTGGCGGGCCCAACGGGTGTAACTTTCCGGAATCCGCCGTGTTTACCCGGCAACACAAGAGAACCCTTCAAAATGAGAACCACCCTTCTTCCCGTCATCGCCCTCCTGGCCGCCATCGTCGCCGTCGTCCTCGTTCCCATGAGCGCCGCTGCCGCGAGCATCGCCCTCTCGGCGACCGGCATGCTCTCGGTCCTCGCCGCCGACTATGGCCGAACGCTCAAGCCCGTCAGCGTCGAGTCCAAGGCCATCGCGTACAGCGCGCCCGGCTGCCAGGCTGCCGGTCTGCGCGAGGCGGCTTGATCAGAACATCGAGAGCGCGTGGGCGCTCTCCAGGACCACCCAGGCGCCCCCGCACGCGATCGCGGCGATCAGTGCGAACCTGAGGAGCTTGCGGCCCCTGAGGACGGCGTCCTGAAAATCGGTGTTGAGCGTCTTGCGATTGCTCTCCGCGATGAAGCTCACGAACCGGGGATCGCGGAACCTGCCGCGCGAGTCGCTCGCCATGCCGAAGCGGATGGCGGGGCGGTGGAACAGGCGCTTGAGCAGGGCGGGCATTGGCCGGGTCCGCGACTATCCTCATTTTGGGGTCGTTTTTTCAAGGTGAATCTCGCTACGCTGGACCTTTCACGGCTTTTTATCACCTTCGCGGGGTCACCCATGCACCACTTTCGGTACGCCGGCCAGAACCTCCACTGCGAGTCCGTGGACCTCGCGGAGGTGGCCCGGCTGTACGGCACGCCCACCTACGTGTACAGCGCCGCCACGATCGCGGACAACTACGCCCGGCTCGTGGGCAGCCTGAAGGGGCTGGACGTCCGCGTCTGCTATTCCCTCAAGGCCAATTCCAACTTGGCTGTGGTAAGGCACTTGTCCAATCTCGGTTCCGCGTTCGACTTCGTGAGCTCAGGCGAAATGCGCCGGGTGCTCGCCGCCGGCGCGAGCGTCCGGGACAGCGTGTTCGCCGGCGTCGGCAAGACCGACGCCGAGATCCGGCTCGCCCTCGAAGCGGGCATCCTATCCTTCCACGTCGAGAGCGAGCCCGAGCTCGGGCGGCTCAACCACGTGGCGGGAAAGCTCGGCGTCAAGGCGCCGATCGCGCTCCGGGTCAATCCCGACGTCGACGCGAACACCCACGCGAAGATCACGACCGGCACGAGTGCCAACAAGTTCGGCATCCCGATCAAGCAGGCCGGCGCCGCCTACGAGGCTGCGGCCAAGTACCCGCACATCGCGATCCGGGGCATCCAGACCCACATCGGCTCCCAGATCACCGAGGTTCGCCCCTTCGTCGAGGCGCTGGAGAAGCTCGCCCCGCTCGCCGCCGACCTGAAGGAGCGCCGCGGGATCACCTACATCTCGATCGGCGGGGGGATGGGCGTCGTCTACCGGGACGCCCTGGCGAGCGGGCCGTTCTCGTGGTGGGAGACGCAGCCCGAGGGCAAGCGCCCCCTGACGGCCGAGGCCTACGGGGCGGCGCTCGCGCCCCTGCTGGCGCAGCTCGGGCTGCGCGTCCTCCTCGAGCCCGGCCGGTCGATGGTGGCCAACGCGGGCGTCCTCCTGTCCCGCGTCGAGTACCTGAAGCGGGGCCAGGGCAAGAACTTCCTCATCGTCGACGCGGCGATGAACGACCTCATCCGGCCCGCCATGTACGAAGCCTACCACGAGATCGTCCCCCTGCGCCGGGACACGACCCGCCGGGCCCTGGTGGCCGACGTCGTCGGGCCGATCTGCGAGTCGGCCGACTGCTTCGCCGCGGACCGCCAGATCCAGGAGCTCGGCGAGGGCGAATACCTGGCGTTCATGAGCGCCGGGGCCTACGGCCACGTGATGGCGAGCCGCTACAACACCCGCCCCATCCCCGCCGAGGTGCTCGTGATGGGCAGCGCGTTCGAGCAGGTCACGGCGCGCGAGACGTTCGAGCAGATGGTCGCCAACGAGAAGATTCCCGCGTTTTTGAAGTAGCAAGCCCGTCCCCCGTCCCGCTAGAAGAGGGCCATGAAGTTCTGCGTAGTCGGTGCCGGGGCCTGGGGCACGGCGTTCGCGCTGCACCTCGCGAGGGGCGGCCACGCCGTCTCGCTTGTGCCCAGGCGCCCCGAGCAGGCCGCCTCGCTCGCCGCGTCGCGCGAGAACGTGGAGTACCTGCCCGGCATACCGCTGCCGCCCGCCTTGGCGGTGCGCGCCGGGCTGGCGGAGGGCCTCTCGGGGGCCGACGTCATCCTGCTCGCCTGCCCGGCGCAGACGATGCGCCAGACGGCCGTCCACGTCCGGGACGCCCTGCACGCCGGCACGGCGCCCCGCCTCGTCGTGAGCCTGGCCAAGGGGCTCGAGCTCGGCAGCCACATGCGCCCGTCGCAGGCGGTGGCCGAGGCGCTGACGGGAGCGACGGTCGGGGCCCTGTCCGGGCCGACCAACGCCGCGGAGCTCGCGCGCGGACTCCCCGCGGCGATGGTGCTCGCCGCCCGGGCGGGGGAGGCCGCCGTCCCGGAGGTCCAGGCAGCCATCAGCGGGCCGACGCTGCGCGTCTACACGACGGACGACCTGCCCGGCGTGGAGTTCGGGGCGAGCCTGAAGAACATCTACGCGATCGCCGCGGGCTGCTGCGACGGCCTCGGGCTCGGGGACAACGCCAAGGCGGCGCTCATCACCCGCGCGCTCGCCGAGATGGTGCGCGTCGGCGTCTCGCTCGGTGCGCGCCGCGAGACGTTCTACGGCCTGAGCGGTTTCGGCGACCTGGTGGCGACCTGCCACGGCCTGTGGAGCCGCAACCGCGAGTTCGGCCACCGGATCGGCCAGGGGCGCAACATCGCCGAGCTGCTCGCGGGGCGCAGGACCGTCGTCGAGGGCTACGAGACCACCCGGTCGTTCGCCGGTCTGTGCGCGGAGAAGCGGATCGACGCCCCGATACTCGTCGAGATGAACGCCATCCTCTTCCAGGGGCGGCGGCCGGCCGACGCGATCTCCTCGCTCATGATGCGCGAGCTCAAGCGCGAGTCGATCCCCGTGCTCGAGCCGGCCTGAGGGGCCCGGGCGCGATGGGCGCGGTTCCGGGGCCGCGGATTTGCCCTTGACGTTGGTTTGCGCTTCCCCGCAATTCCGGGACCGCAAAGCGCCTACCCCTCCGGCCGCGCGATCGCGGCCGGTGCCCCTCCAGCCAACGCGTTAAGGGACCACCCCCCCAGCATCATGTCCGACGCAACCACTGCCATCAAAGACACGACCGCCAATCCGGCCCCCCTGGGCCTGCTCGCATTCGGGATGACCACGGTGTTGCTGAACCTTCACAACGCCGGGTTCTATGAGTTGAACAGCGTGATCCTGGCCATGGGCGTCTTCTACGGCGGCCTGGCCCAGGTCATCGCGGGCGTCATGGAATGGAGGAAGAACAACACGTTCGGGACAACCGCGTTCACGTCGTACGGGATGTTCTGGCTCGCCTTTGCCGCGCTGGTGGTGCTCCCCAAGCTCGTCCCGAGCATCCCGGCGCCGAGCGGGGCCGCGCTCATCTGCTTCCTCGCCATCTGGGGCCTGTTCACCGCGGTCATGTTCTTCGGCACGCTTCGGCTCAATCGCGCGCTTCAGGTCGTCTTCGGCACGCTCACCATCCTCTTCTTCCTCCTGGCCGCCGGGGACTACCTCGAGAGCGCCGGGCTGAAGCGGTTCGCGGGCTACGAGGGAATCGTCTGCGGGCTGTCGGCGATGTACACGGGCCTGGCCCTGGTCCTCAACGAGGTCCTCGGCCGGACCGTTCTTCCGATCGGGCCGGCCGCCCGGCCGCCCGCGGCCTAAACCGCGCGCCCGAGGCGCCGGGCGGAGGCGAGGACGAGCATGCTGCCCAGGTATGCCACGATGACCAGCATCGAGAGCCTGTGGTTGCCGACGGCCATGCCCAGGTACTCGCAAAAGCCGCCGAGCATGGCGCCGATCAGGTTGGCGCCGAACGCGGCCGACGGGTACGCGGCGTCGCGGAACGTCGTTGAGAAGAT
>Ga0335078_10019213_pt1 | contig 10162 bp, 5 predicted proteins | sample Lox_Sample_32_FD_206711 | JGI IMG/M metagenome (GOLD analysis project Ga0335078, IMG submission 206711) | Soil microbial communities from Loxahatchee National Wildlife Refuge, Florida, United States - Lox_Sample_3.2 | ecosystem: Environmental > Terrestrial > Soil > Wetlands | place: USA: Florida...
GGCGACGCTACGCAGCTGCAGCAAGCGCTGATGAACCTGTGCATCAACGCCCGCGATGCCATGCCGGCCGGCGGCACGCTCACCCTCGAAGCCGCCAACGTTGTGCTCGACCGGGCGGGGGCGGAGAAGCTCCGCGGCGCCCAGCCGGGCTCCTTTGCCTGCCTGCGCGTCAGCGACACCGGCACGGGCATTCCCCCGGAAATCGCGGCGAAGATCTTCGAGCCGTTTTTCACGACCAAGGGCGTGGGCAAAGGCACCGGCCTGGGGTTGTCCACGGTGCTTGGCATCGCGCGCAGCCATGGTGGCTTCATCCACGTGGCCACGCAGGTCGGGAAAGGGTCCGTCTTCGAGCTGTACCTGCCGGCGGCGATGGCGGTTCCGGCGGAATCGAAGCGGGTCTCCACGCCGCCGTGGCCGCACGCCCATGGCGAGGGCATTCTCGTCGTCGACGACGAAGCCGCGGTCCGCGAGGTGGCGCGGCAGGCAATGATGGAGTTCGGGTACGCCGTTATCACCGCGGGCGGCGGCACCGAGGCCCTGCGGATCTTCGGCGAGCGCCGTCAGGAGATCCAGCTGGTGCTGACCGACATGATGATGCCGGAGATGGATGGACCGACGTTGGTGGCGGCCCTGCGGGCGCTCGAACCCGCGGTCCGGATCGTGGGCATCAGCGGCGCAAGCGATCAGGCGGGCATGCCCGGCCCGGAGATGCTGGCGCTGTCGGCGATGCTGGCGAAGCCCTTCACGATCGGCGAACTCCTGGCGGTCATCCGGAAAGTGCTGCCGGTCGGCGGCCCGGACATGAAATTGTAGGCCGGCGTCGCCTTGGCTCGCCATAGCTCTTGAGCGACGGCGGCAGCTTCAGCGAAGGCGGCCGAACCGCGCCAATCCTGAATCTGGCATCTCGGACCGGCGGCATGGCCGCTGCCGCGCCTGTCGGCGCGCAGCGCCACCGCCTCAGGAGGGGGCGGGTGCCCGACAGGGCAGGGTGTGTGAGCAGAGGGTTCTGGGGACGCGACGCCCCCGTCGCGTGGCTGCGGATTCCGGCGACGAGGGCGTCGCCGCTCCAGGAACGGCGGCATGCGGCGATGCCGCACTCCAGTATGATGGCTCGGCAGTCGGAGCAGGGCTTCCGGCGCCGCCATCTCGCCGCGGGACTTTTGCATGGCAAAACCGGCCAAACGCGGCATGGTAGATTCGCCGTCCCCCGAACCCCGCCATGAGAGGATTGAAGCTGCCCCGCTGGTCGCGCGTCGTGCTCTGGTCGCTGGTCGTGGCGCTCGGCACGGGCGCGCTCGCGGTGCTGGCTTGGTCGCGGCAGGAGCACGTCAGCGCGCTCTGGCTGGTGGTGGCGGCCGCCTGTGTCTTTGCCGTCGCCTGGCGCTTTCACAGCGCCTGGGTGATGGCGCGGGTGCTGACGATTGACGAGCTGCGCGCCACTCCCGCCGTGGTCCATGAGGACGGGCGGGATTACGTGCGGACCAACCGCTGGATCGTGTTCGGCCACCACTTTGCGGCCATCGCGGGCCCGGGCCCGCTGGTGGGCCCGGTGCTGGCGGCGCAATTCGGTTACCTGCCCGGCATGCTGTGGATCCTCGTCGGCGCGACCCTCGGCGGCGCGGTGCACGACTCGATCATCCTGTTTTGCTCGATCCGGCGCCGCGGCAAGTCGCTCGGCCAGATGGTGCGCGAGGAGGTGGGGCCGTTCGCCGGGCTGCTCGCGCTCGTCAGCATCATCGCGATCATGATCATCCTGCTGGCCGTGCTGGCGCTGGTCGGGGTCAAGGCGCTGGCCGAAAGTCCGTGGGGCCTGTTCACCATCGCGGCGACGATGCCGATCGCGGTGCTCATGGGCCTGGGCATGCGATTCTGGACGCCGGGCCGCGTCGGCGTCGTGAGCTGGTTCGGGTTCGTCGGCCTGCTCGCGGCGGTCGCGGCGGGCCAGTGGCTGCACGGCTCGCCGCTGGCGGGCTGGCTGACGCTGCGCGGAACCACGCTGGCCTGGTGGATCATGGGCTACGGTTTCATCGCGTCGGTGCTGCCGGTGTGGCTGCTGCTCGCGCCCCGCGACTACCTGAGCACCTTCATGAAACTCGGCACGGTGGCGCTGCTCGGCGTGGCGATCGTGCTGCTGGCGCCGCACCTGCAAATGCCGGCGTTGACGCGGTTCGTTGATGGCAGCGGCCCGGTATTCGCCGGGCCCGTCTTTCCCTTTTGCTTCATCACCATCGCCTGCGCGGCCGTCTCGGGCTTCCACTCGATCGTCGCCTCGGGGACGACGCCGAAGATGCTGGCGTGCGAGAGCGACATCCGCGTCGTGGCCTACGGCGGCATGATCACGGAGATGATCGTGGGCATCATGGCCCTCATCGCCGCCGCCGCGCTGCAGCCCGGCCAGTATTTCGCGATCAACATGCCGGGCGACGTTGCCACCGTGACCGCGAAGGTCACGGCGCTGGGTTTCCCGGTCTCGGCGGACCAGATGCGGGCCCTGGCCGACTCGGTCGGCGAGCTCAACATGGTCGGGCGGCCCGGCGGCGCGCCGACCTTCGCGGTGGGCATGGCGCACATGTTCGCGGGCGTGCTCGGGGGCCGGACGACGATGGCGCTCTGGTACCACTTCGCGATCATGTTCGAGGCGCTGTTCATCCTCACGACGATCGACGCCGGGACGCGGATCGGTCGGTTCCTCGTGCAGGACCTGCTCGGCTATGTCTGGCGGCCCCTGGCCGAGACGCGCTCCGCCCTCGGCAACTGGATCGCCAGCGCGGGGTTCGTCGCGGCGTGGGGCTGGTTCCTCTACCAAGGCGTGGTGGACCCGCTCGGCGGGATCAACTCGCTCTGGCCGATTTTCGGCGTGGCCAACCAGCTCCTGGCGGTGATCGCGCTCTCCCTGGGGACCACGGTGCTGATCAAGATGGGGCGCAGCCGGTACCTCTGGGTGCCGCTGCTGCCGCTCGCCTGGCTGCTGTCCGTGACCATGACCGCCGGGTGGATGAAGATCTTCTCCGCCGACCCGCGTCTGGGTTTCCTCAGCCAGGCGGCGGCGCTGCGGCAGCAGATCGCGGCGGGTGCGAGCGCCGCGCAGCTCGAACGGCTGCACCGGCTCGTCTTCAGCAACCAGGTGGACGCCGTCGTCACCGCCACCTTCATGGTGCTGGTCGCGCTGGTGGTCGTCGCCTCGGCGCGGGTGTGGGTGCAGCTCCTTGCGGGCCGGCGGGCGCGGGACCTGCACGAGGAGCCCTACGTGCGGCTGACCGCCGCTCCCGCCGGCTCGAAATAGGGCGTCGCCCCCCTTGGGCCCGCACCCCGCCCGGGGCGGTTTTTCGCCGCGGCCGCGACCCCCGTGTCAACTAATAGTTGACAACGCAGCGGAGCCGATCCGGCCGGCGCCCATGCGGCGCCGGCCCGCTTCGCCGGCCCGGGATTGAAGCCGGGCGCCCCCGGGCCGCGCCCCGTTTTCCCCGTGTCAACTAATGGTTGACAACCCGGGAAGGCACCCCGAGGGACCCGCCCATCGAGCCGCCGGCGGCGCTGCCGGAAATCTGGATTGGTCGGGGGCATCCCCGCCTGTCCGGCCGGGTCAGGAACGCGGGTCCGCCTGCCTCGCGGCCCACCCCCCGGGGGCCGTGTCCGCGCCGGCGCTTGGGCGGCGTGTCAACTAATAGTTGACAAGCTCGCCTGCGCCGGGCGATCAATCCGAGCCTGCGATCCTGCGCCTGAAAGGAGCGAGAGAAGCCAAGGGTGGAAAGGTCGGGGGGATCGCTGTCGCCAAGGCCGGCCGGGGGTTTGGATACGCCCGTAGACCTGTACGTGCGGCTGGCCGCGGCTGCTGGGGGTTCGAAATAGGACCCGGCGAGAGACTGCTGCTCAACGGAACGGCGGCATCCGGGTGCCTTGGTGGAAGACCATCCGCCACTTCCGGCCCTTGCGCTGCCAGATGGAGCTGCGCAATCGGCGCACCGGTGGCTTGGCTTTTCTCAGCGACCGATAGGTCACCAGGGCGACGTGGGGCGCGAGCAGGGTCACCCGGAAGCCACGGGCTTCCACCTTGGCGGGAGCCTCCACGCGGAGATTGGCAATAATCTGCGCGCGATTGAGCACCCGGCCCGAACTGCCGAACTCGAAGAAGGCATCGGCAAGCAGTTCGGCCACGCGGGGCGACTTGCGCGCAGTGGCGTCATGCAACTCGCGCTCCAAGGCAATTAGCCGGGCCGCAATCCGGGCAGCGACTTTCATGGTCGCATCAGCGTTTAACTCCAAACCTACGGCGCGGCGGGCAGCGGCAGCCGCCTGGTCGCGGTGTTGCCGGGCTGGTCGGCGAGGTGGATCGCCACCGCCGTGGCGCCGGTGACATTCTGGAGCGGAGTCTGCAGCTCGAACGTCTCCTCGCGGCCGTCGAGAATGCCGTCCACCGGGTGGAGCACGACCTGGCTGTAGCCGTTGTTGAAGTCGAATTCCGCGCCGTCGAGCAGCGACAGGGCGTCGCGCCCGTGGACGGTCACGATCATCAGGCCGTTCTCGCGGCGGGCCGCGGCGTCCAGGATCTCGGGCGGCGTGTGGTCGACCAGCAGATCATCGGTTTCGAATTCCACGCGGAGGCGCTGCGCGGCCGGCCGGGGCGCCTGCTCGGCGGCCACGAGGCGGGTGCGGTAAAGTCCGTCCGCCAGGCTCGCGATGTCGAACTGCACGAAGCTGTCGGTAATGTTGACCGCGAGGTCGGTCCACTGGCTGGCGCCGGCGGGCCGGATGGAGAAGGTGTACGCCAGGCTGTCGCCGTCGGCATCCGTCACGGCCCAGTAGGCGACCTGGGTGCCGGGATTGGGCACCAGCTGGCTGGCGAGGAAGGTGTTCTTGCGCTTGGCGCTGGCGTCGCCGCCGTCCGCGCCGCCCGCTGGCGGCGGCTGGTTGGGATTGAGGAGTTGTCCGAGGGTGAGCACGGGCGCGGGCATCGGCTCGGGGGCCGGGTTGAGCGAAAAGTTCGGGGGCAGGAGCCGGAAGTCGGTGAGCACCGGCGGGCGGTCCTGGGGCAGATCGTACAGCGTGGCGGTGTCGAGGTCGAAGTCGGGAATGCCGGCCGGCACGGTGATGCGGAGTTTGACGTACCGGCCGCGCAGGCCGGGGGCGTAGAACGCGCCGTCGCGGACCCCGAGGGGTGTCCAGCTGCTCCAGCCTTCGGCCTCATCCGAGCCGAAACTGGTGCGGGCCTCGATCTTCAGCTGCTCGGGCGTGAGCTGGCGCAGCGAGTCGAACCGCAGGTTGCCCAACTCCGCGGGCAGGCCGAGGTCCAGGCGCTTGGTCTCCAACTGGCGCGGGCCGGCGCCGGTGAAGTCGAGCAACGCCAGGCCGGGGGCGTTGTTTTGGAGCAACAGAAAACGGTCGGTGCCGCCATCGAGCGGCGCGAGGCCGTTGAGCTGCGCGCCCGGCGCGCCCGGCAGCGTGAGGCTGAGGCGGCTCTTGAGGTCCCACGCAAACACGCCGCCTTCCTCGCCGGCGGCGATCAGCAGGAGATCGCCGCGCCGGGCCAGGCGGTAGAACGCGAGGCCGTCGCGCGCGAGCAGCGTGTCCGGAAATCCGCCGGCGGGGAAGGACACGACGGAGCTGCGGCCCTCGAACCGCGGGGGCGGACTCTCGGTCGCCGGCGCCTCCGGCGGCGTCGGCCCGCCCAAATTCTCCGACCCCGCCGTCGGCGGCACGGGCTCGGGCGCGGAGGTGTCGGTGGGCAGCGCGCCCGGTGTGGCCGGGGCCAGGCGTGAACCCGGCCGGTTGATGCGCCGCTCGCCGGACGCCGCGGCAAACACGATGCTGGCGTAGAAATCGCCGTTGGGCTGGGGCAGGAGATCCGTCACCTCGGCCTCGCGATTTTCCTGCAGGATCATCGGCGCCCCGCCGCCGGCGGGAAACACGTAGACAGTGCCGCGGGGTGCCGAGCCGGCCGCAATCCGGCCGTCGGCGAGCCGGGCGAGGCGCCGGACGTTGCGGTCGCGAATCTCGCCGAACCGGGTGATGCCCTTTTCCGCGAGGATCCGGGGGTCGCTGATCCGGTCGGGGCTGACGCCGGCGCCGGCGAACTTCGCGAGGTCCACGCGGTAGATCCGGCCCGGATTGCCCGTCGCGACCAGCGCGACGGAGTTTTGGGTTTGGGGTTCCGGGTTTTGGGTCGCCGCGCCATCGGCCGGCAGCAGCAGGAGGTCGAAGATTGAATCGACAGGCAGCACCACGCGCGCGGCGGGCTTGCCGTCCTTGAGCAGATAGAGCGCGCCGGTGGGGGACGTGCCGGCGAGCAGGGAGCCGTCGGGCAGCGCCTGCAGGGCGAAGACCTGCGGCTCGGCCAGGCGGGCCACCTGGCGGATCGTGTAGCCGGCACCGGTCAGCGTGACCTCCATGATCCGGCCGTCCGGGCCCGTGCCGACGAGCCAGCGCCCGCCGCCCGCCGGGGCCAGGGTCCAGAGCAATTCGCCCACGGCGGGACCGGACAGCTCGGTCAGCACCGGACCCGGCACGATGCGCCCGTCGGAACGGGTCGCCAGGCCCTTGAGGTCGCGGCTGGCGACGTCGCGGCCGAAGTCGAGGTCGAGGCTCTTCGTAAGCGGATCGGCGGCCAGCGGCCGGGCGGCGAGGACGGCCGCGAGGACGCTGCCGGCGAGGAGAAGGGACGTTCGTTGCATGAAGGCGGGGGGGCGCGGCTTCCGGCCGCGGGCGGTTGTCAGTCCGTCACGCGCAGGGTGCGGTGGATGTTGGCCGGGATGATACGGTCGTCGAGCAGGTGCTCCTCCCAGAGCGGCGCCAGGCCTTCCCGGCGCTGGAACCGGCGCTCGTCGGCATCGCGGGCGATGCGGGCGATCGAGGCAGGGTAGTCGAGCGTGGCGCGGGCCTGGTCGAGAAAGATCGAGGCCCGCTCGACCACCGCGACGTACAGGCCGTCGGTGCGCCGGTGGTCGGCGAGCAAGGCGAGATATTCGCTGAAGCTGCGGATCTGCGCCGCGGGCACGGCGCGCGGCCGGCCGGTCAGCTCGTCGAGCTGCGGACCGTTGGTCACGATGACTTCGAGCGTCTTGCCGGCCCAGGCGCGCGCGATCGGCAGCGGGACGACCGCGGTGGCGCGGGCGCCCTGGTAATCGCGCCAGGTGAGGGTCAGCTGCACGGTGTCGCCCGGCGCGGCGGTGCGGCGCGACAGCTGGGCCACGTCGAGGACGGAGAGCGGGTTGTGATCAAGGGCCTGCACCGCGAAGGTCACGTGGGTGGGATACGTCTTCTCGAACGGGTTCTGCAGCCATTCGGCCAGGTCGTTCACGAAATCCCCCAGGCCGGCGGCAAAGCCCTGCGGCCCCGCGTACAGGTCGTCGGCGGTAAGCGGCGGCCCGCCGGGAAAGGTCACCACCCGGCGCACGCGGAAGCCCTCGGCCAGCCCGGCGTCGTTGGAGCCGAGAATGCCCTGCGCCAGTCCCGCCGCGGCGATCAACGGCGCGAGCTGCGGCTGGCGGACGACCTCGAACCGCAGCGTGCGGGTCGCGCCGTGGCTGGGCACGGTGACCTCGATCGGGATCATGGCGGGCATGCGGCCGACGTCCCCGTATACCGCCGAGAGCCGGTCCTGGCTGATGGTGCCGATGACGCGGCCGATGTTCGCCACCTTGTAGGAGCTCATTTCGCTCGGGAGGATTGCGACCACATCGGTGGCCGCCATCGGCAGGTCGACGGCGCCCAATCGCATCAGCTGGTGGCCGAACGCGAGCAGGTGGTCGCCGTCGACGCTGGAGACCGTCCCCGTGCCGGCGATGGTGATGTCGCCGGTGGCGAGCGCCACGGAGACGGCATCGCCCGGGCGCATGATCACGGGGAGACTTTGAGTTTTGAGTTCCGGGTTCTGGGGCGAATCTCCGTCGGCCGCTGGCGGGCTGGGCGCGCCATCGGCGCCGCCGGCGGCGGCCACGTCGAGGCCGAGCGCGGCGAACCGCGGCGCAAACAGCGACGCCACCTCCGGGTCGATGCCGCTGAGGTTGAACACTGGCGTGAGCGGACGGAACGGCGAAGTGAGGCCGGCGGCGTCCGCCACCGCGGCCGTGGGGCGTGACTTGGCGGACGGCTCCTGAAGTGGCATGGGCGCGGCGCCGTTGACGTCCGCGGGCGGCGCAGGCAGGCGGCTGACCTCAAGGAGATCCTCGATCGGCGTGAAGCCGGCGTAGTGGACCGTCTCGAAGCGCTGCAGCTGGTAGGAGAGGGCGCCGGCGAGGCGGCCGTCGATGTAGAGCGGACTGCCGCTCATGCCGGCGACGGCGCCCATGTCCTGGACGCGCGGATCGGTCAGCCGGCAGAGGATGAGGTTCTTGCCCGGCCCGAGCGCGTTGCGGATGATGCCGGTGACCTCGACGGTGAACGGCTCCGGTTGGGTGCCATGGAACACGGTCCAGACCTGTCCCTGCATGCCGGGCCGCACCTCGTCCAGCGGCAGGATCGGCGCCTGGGCCGGCTGGGAGCGGAGGCGCCCCGGCGCGGCCAGCAGGCAGGTGAGAAGCAGGCCGGCGAGGGCGGCGGCGAAATGAGGACGGACGTGCACCAGGGATGATACGAGCGGTTGAGCGGGAAATTAGTTCCCTAGGTTCGCAGGGCAAGTCGCCTACAGGGACGCCATCGCTTCGCTCAAGGTCTGGCAGGCCCGGTCCACGGCCGCGCCCTCGTGGGCGGTGCTGAGGAAAGCCGTCTCGTAGGCGGAGGGGGGCAGATAGACGCCGCGGTCGAGGCAGGCGTGGAAGAATTTTGCGAAGATCCGCGCGTCGCCCTTCAGCGCCGTGGCGTAGTCGCGCACCGCTGTCGGGCTGAAGAACACGGCGAACATCGAACCGACCTGGGGCACCTGCAGCGGCAGGCCCTTGCGGAGCGCCGCAGACGCCAGCGCATCGCGGACCTGCCGGCCGAGGGTGTCGAGCCGGGCGTACGGGTTGGTCTCCTCCAACAGGCGGAGCGCGGCGATGCCGGCGGCCATGGCGAGCGGATTGCCGCTGAGGGTGCCGGCCTGGTAGACGGGTCCGAGGGGCGCGAGCTGGTCCATGATCTCGGCCCGGCCGCCGAGGGCGCCCACCGGCAGGCCGCCGCCGATGATCTTGCCGAGGGTGGTGAGATCGGGGGTGATTTTCTCCAGTTCCTGGACACCGGCCCTGGCGAGGCGGAATCCCGTCATGACCTCGTCAAAGATGAGCACGGCCCCGTGGGCGGTGCAGAGCCGGCGGAGATAAGGCAGGAAGCCGGGCTGGGGGAGGATGAGGCCGACGTTGGCCGGGTAGGGCTCGAGGATGACGCCGGCGATCTGTCCCGGATTGGCGGCGAATGCCGCCTCCAGCGCCGCGGCATCGTTGAACGGCAGCACGACGGTCTCGGCGGCGAACGCCGCGGGCACGCCCGCGCTGTCCGGGTGGCCGTGGGTGAGCGCACCCGACCCGGCCTTGATCAGCAGCGAGTCGGAATGCCCGTGATAGCAGCCCGCGAACTTGATGATCTTGTCGCGGCGGGTGAAGCCGCGGGCGAGGCGGACGGCGGACATCGTGGCCTCGGTGCCGCTGTTGCAGAGGCGCACCTTCTGGATCGAAGGCACGAAGCGGACGATGAGCTCGGCGAGCTCGACCTCGAGGGGGTTGGGCGTGCCGAAACTGGTGCCGTTCTCCAGCGCGGCGGCGATCGCCGCCCGGATGCGCGGATGGTTGTGGCCGTGGATGGCCGGCCCCCAGGTGCAGACGAAGTCGATCAGCTCGCGGCCGTCGACGGTGACGAGCGTGGCGCCGCGCGCGGCCCGGACGAAGAACGGGGCGCCGCCGACGGAGCGGAAGGCGCGCACCGGCGAGTTGACCCCGCCGGGCATGAGCTGCAGCGCGCGGGCAAAAAGCTGTTCGGAGGTCGGATTCATGCTTTTCACCACTGATGTCCACTAATGGGCACTGATGGAGGCATGGGTGATCAGCGTATGCGGCGGCGCCAGTCGAGCTTGGGATGAGCTCCGAAATTGACAAGGTAGCCCACCCGGCGGCCGGTGGCCTTGAGGTAATTGAGAAGTTGGGCTTCGTGCTCGGGCAGGAGCGACTTCACGGCTTTCAGTTCCACGATGATCTTGTCGAGCACCAGCAGGTCAGCTTCATATTGTTTCCGCAGCTGGCGGCCTTTGTAAAAGACC
>Ga0335078_10019214_pt1 | contig 10162 bp, 9 predicted proteins | sample Lox_Sample_32_FD_206711 | JGI IMG/M metagenome (GOLD analysis project Ga0335078, IMG submission 206711) | Soil microbial communities from Loxahatchee National Wildlife Refuge, Florida, United States - Lox_Sample_3.2 | ecosystem: Environmental > Terrestrial > Soil > Wetlands | place: USA: Florida...
CACCTTGGCCAGCTTGGGGATGAGCTCGATGTGCCAGTGAAAGGAAATCAGGCTGTTTTCCTGTAGCGGCGCGCTGTGGATGATGAAGTTGAAAGGCGGATGCTCCAGCACCTTGTCGAACTTACGCAAGGTGGTGCGCAACACCCAGGCCAGGTTCTGCAACGTCGCGTCGTCGGTCTTTTCGAAGTGCGACCCGTGCGCCTTGGGTACGATCCAGGTCTCGAACGGAAAGCGCGGCGCCCAGGGCGACAGCACTACCAGGCGCTCGGTCTCGGCGACGACGCGCGCGCCGGAAGAGGTTTCCTGCCGCAGGATGTCGCAATAGACGCAGCGCTCTTTGAAATCGAAATACGTTTTGGCGCCGTCCATTTCCTCCTTCACGCGCTCGGGGATCACGGGCAAGGCAATCAGTTGCGAGTGGGGATGCTCCAGGGTGGCGCCCGCCGCTTCGCCATGGTTTTTAAAGAGCACGATGTACCGGAAGCGGACGTCTTTTTTCAGGTCATTGACGCGGTCGCGGAAGGCCCAAAGCACCTCTTGGATCTGCCGCTCGGTCATCTCCGCCATGGTCAAGGCGTGATCCGGGCTCTCGATGATTACCTCGTGGGCGCCGATGCCGTTCATCTTGTCGTACATGCCCTCGCCCTGGCGGTTCAGCTCTCCCTCGATTCCCAGCGCGGGAAACTTGTTCGGCACCACACGTACGCTCCAGCCCGGCTGGTTCGGTCCACCGCCCGGACGGTAGGCCAGCACCTCGGGTGGAGTCTTCGATTCATTGCCGTAGCAGAAAGGGCAAAGCCGCGTGGACGGCGGCGGCACGGACTGGCGCACAAAGTCCGAAGGGCGGTGTGCGCGGTCGGTGGAAATGATGACCCAGCGGCCCGTGATGGGGTCTTTCCGTAGTTCCGGCAAGTTGGCGATGCCTCCGCAGAGCGAGGATACTCGAACTGATTGGCGCGGAGGTTTATTATAGCTGGTAAACGCTTGGGTGCGTGATAGCCTGCGTGGGCGGCGGCGCAACCAATTAAAGGAATTGATTCGCTTTGGCCCGAAAACCGGGCGGGATTTCGGGGAGTCCGGCATTTGATCTCCGCGTAATTCCTTCACGCCGGATTTGTCGTATACGGCGACCAGCCGCACTTTCGGATAGAACGCGCAGGCGGCCGTGGATTGGGCATCCCGGTCCTGTATCTTTTCCCGGAGTTCCAGGGCGCTTTCGAGTTCCGGCACGGCCGCGATTGCCGGATCCGGCGCGCCTTGGAAAATACGGTCCGCCGGACGAGGTTCTCCCTGCCCGGGCTTGCCGCGTTAATCCGTCCGGGTCAGCATCCGTGGCGGGCCGGGCTTTTCTCCCGCCCGCAGGCGCTCCAGGCATCGCTGCCCATCCTGGTAGAGCGTCGCGGTATCCAGACCTTCGTACGCGGGCAGGTATCCTTCCAGCTTTCGCAGGGCCTTGCGCAACTGCCGTCCGGCGCCTACCGGATTCGATCGCTGCTGATGATAGAAGGCGACGGCGAAGTGAATGAGGGATTGCAGGAACAGGCGATGGGGACCGCGCATGGGTGTCCACAATTCTTCGAGCGCCTCATGGCATTCGAAGAAGTGACCGTCGCGGTACAACTCGATCCCACGCTGGAACAGCGGCTCGCGAATCAGGGTCAACGTTGGCGCCGCGCTTTGTACCATGCAAGTGTCCGCCGCAGTCCCTCTTCGAAGGAGAAACGCGGCGCGTGGCCCAGATCGGCAACTGCCGCGGTGGTATCGGCCTGGGAATCGCGCACGTCGCCGGGGCGCGGCAGGCCGTAGACGGCGGGGATCGGCACGCCTTCGAATACCTGCAGCAGGCGCCAGGCTTCGTTGAGCGTGATGCGTCCGCCATTGCCGCCATTGTAGAGTTTGCCGGAAACGCCCGGGGCGCGCGCGGCCTTGAGGTTGAGATCCACCACGTCCTCGACGTAGGTGAAGTCGCGGGATTGTTCGCCGTCTCCGAAGATGGTTGGCGAACGGCGTTCCAGGATCGCCTTGATGAACACGGACAAGACGCCGGAGTATTGGCTGGAGGGGTCCTGGCGGGGGCCGTAGACGTTGAAATAGCGGAGCGAAACGGTCTCGACGCCGAAAGTCGCGGCGAAGATCCGCGCGTAATACTCGCCCGTGAGTTTTTGCAGCGCGTAGGGCGACTTGGGGCTCGGCAGCATGGTTTCGACCTTCGGCAGTACGAGGGTATCGCCGTACGCGGAAGAGGAAGCGGCATAGACCAGGCGCCGGACGCCGCCCGCGGCCGCGGCGCGCAGCACATTGAACGTGCCGTCGATATTGACTTCGTGCGAGGGCACGGGATCGTCGATGGAGCGCGGTACGGAGGGGATGGCGGCTTCGTGGAAGACTACTTCGGCGTCTTTCAGGATGGGGGCGATCTCTTCATAATCGCGGATATCGGCGCGTTCGAAAGCGATCGAACCGCGCACATCGTCGAGGTTCTCCTCGCTGCCGGTGAGCAGGTTATCGAGCACGACGACCTGGCGCGCGCCCTCCCGCAGCAGGCCGCGCACAATCGCGGAGCCGATAAAGCCCGCGCCTCCCGTGACGACGTATTTGCTCATTGTGTTTCCAAGTATCGCAGGGAATCGCGGGCGACGGTCTCCGCGCCGGGCGTGAAGTCGAAGGCTTCGAGCGAGATCCAGCCGGCGTACTGGCGGCGGCGCAACACATCGAACAGAGGCTTGAAATCGTACGTACCCGTTCCGGGATGGCGGCCATCCAGCTCGTTGACGTGGATGTGGCGGATCAGGCCGTAATGGCGCTCGACGAGGGCGGCGTGCGGCCGGGTTTCGTCGACCGCATTATGGCAATCGAACATCGTGCGGAGGGCCGGGTGATCGATCTGGCGGACCAGATCCGCGGCTTCATCGAGCGACGTGACGACATCGCACTGGGCGAGGGGCAGGGCTTCGAGCAGGATGGTGACGCCGCGTTGGCCGGCGTGCGGCGCGGCGGCGGCTAATCCTTCGACGAAATGGCGCGTCGCTTCGGCGCGGGTGAGGCCGCCGGTGGTGGCGCGCTGTTTGGGCGAGCCGAACACGAGTACGCCATCGGGACCGAGATCGGCGCAGAGATCGATGAGATGGTGGATGTGCCGCCAGCTCCGGCAGCGGAGGCCGGCATCGGCGGTGGTGACATGGAGCCCCTTGGGGCTGATCATGAGCCAGTGCAGACCGACGAATTGTAGGCCCTCGGAGGCCAGGATGTCGTGGAATTCGCGGCGGCGCGCGAGTGGGATGGTGGCTGGATCCTCGGCCAGGGTGAAGGGTGCGATTTCGATGCCGGTGTAGCCTGCCTGGCGGATGGCGCGGCAGGCGCCGGCGAAGGCCCAGCCGTCGAACACCTCGTTGCAGATGGCGTGGCGGAGCGGGTGCGGCATGCAGCTTTCATTGTATCGGGTGGCCGAGCGGGTCTCGGGCGCGGAGGCGAGGCCGCTCGGCCGGCTCGGCGGGCTCGGTTACGATAACGTAAGCCGCTTGCGATAGTGTTATGCACGGCTACGGATCGGAGCTGGAGGATGGCACGTCATCCCTTGGCCTTATTGATCTCCTCCACCAACGCGGGCACCACCTGGAACAGATCGCCCACGATGCCGTAGTCGGCGACTTCGAAGATCGGCGCGTTAGCATCCTTGTTGATGGCCACGATGGTTTTGGAACCCTTCATCCCAACCAGGTGCTGAATCGCGCCGGAGATGCCGACGGCCAGGTACATTTTGGGGGCGACGGTTTGGCCCGAGCTGCCCACCTGGCGTTCCATGGGGAGCCAGCCGGAATCGCAGATGGGCCGCGATGCGGCGAGCTCGGCGCCTAACGCGTCGGCCAGCTTCTGGACAATCGGGATATTGTCGGCTTCCTTGATGCCGCGGCCGACCGAGACGATGATCTCGGCGGCGGTCAGGTCCACCGCGCGCGCCGCTTCGCGGAACATTTCGAGCGGCTTGATGCGGCTGGCGGTGAGCTGCGGCGCAAACTTTTCGACGGCCGCAGATCCGGCCGCGATCTGATCCGCGCGATAGGCGCCCGCTTGCAGCGAAGCGAAGTACGGCGGATCGCCGGCGAAGCGCACGTCCACGTTCAGCTTGCCCTGAAAGAGCTGGCGCACCAGGACCAGCTTTCCGTCTTCGATGCGATGGGCGACCACGTCACTCACAGCCACGCGTCCCAGCGAGGTTGCCAGCTTAGGCAGAAAATCCCGCACCTGGTAAGTATGCGGGAAGATCACGACACTCGCGTGAGCGTGCTCGACTAACTGGCGCAAAGCAGCGGTGTAAGTATCCGGCGTATAGTCTTTGAGTAAGTCGTGCTCGACGGCATAGACACGGTCGAGCCCTTTCTCGGCAAGCTCCGCGGCGAGTCCTTCGATGCCCTGCCCCAGCACGGCCGCCGAAACAGGCTGTCCGAGCTCGCGCGCGAGCTGCTGGCCGGCGGCCAGCGTCTCCCACGACATGCGATTCCAGGCGGGCGGGCCCGCGATCGCGCGTTGTTCCATCACTACCAGGATGCTCATATGACGCGTGCCTCGAATTTGAGTTTCTCCACGAGTTTGGCCGCCGCTTCCTTCGGGGGCCCTTCGAACAGTTGCGTTTGCTTACTACGCGACGGCGCATACACGCGCGAGAGCTGGATGCAAGCGGCGCCCGGGCTGCCGCCCAAATCGGCGGCAGTCATGCGGCGGATCTCCTTACCCTTGGCCTTCTTGATGCCCATCAGGGTGGCATACCTCAGTTTATTGATGCCGGACTGAATCGTCAGCAAGGCCGGGAGCGGCATTTCCACATGTTGGAACCAGCCATCCTCCAGTTCGCGCTTGACACGGATGGAGCCGTCCTGCTTCTCGACCTGCATGATGATGGTGCCGTGCGGCAGGCCCATCACCTCGGCCAGGATCACGCCGGTCTGGCCGTAACCCAGGTCGTCGGATTGCAAGCCGGTCAGCACCAGGTCGGGCTTTTCGGGCGCCAGAGCCGCGGCGAGCAAGCGGGCTGCGCCGAGCGGGTCGAAGGCGCCCAATTCTTCCTCGATGTGGATGGCGCGATCGGCGCCTTTGGCGAGGGCTTCGCGAATGGTTTGCGCGGCGCGGCCGGGTCCGGCGCACAGCACCACCACTTCGCCCCCGTGCTTTTCCTTCAATTGGAGGCCTTCTTCCAAGGCGTAGGCATCGGGCTCGTTGATCTCGTAGCTGAGATCGGCATCCTGAATCCAGGCGCCCGATGGCGCGACGCGCAATTGCGAATCGCGGGCCGGGACTTGCTTGATACAAACGATGATTTTCATGAATTACCTGTGAAAACCGCTCCCTGACGGTCGCGGCTCTGCACGTCTACTCGGTGTAACGTTTAAAAATCAGCGCGCCGTTGGTGCCTCCGAAGCCGAAGGAGTTCGACAAGGCATAATCGATCCGCATGGGGCGCGCCTGGTTGGGCACGTAGTCCAGATCGCAGTCCGGATCGGGAGTTTCGTAGTTGATGGTGGGCGGGGCCACCTGGTCGCGGATGGCGAGCACAGTGAGGCCGGCTTCGAGACCCCCGGCGCCGCCCAGGAGATGTCCGGTCATGGACTTGGTGGAGCTGACGGCGAGCTTGCGCGCGTGGTCTCCGAAGCATTGCTTGATGGCCGCGGTCTCGGCGCGGTCGCCGACATCGGTGGAAGTTCCATGCGCATTGATGTACGCGATCTGATGACCGGCGATGCCGGCGTCCTTCATCGCAATCTGCATGACGCGGACCGCGCCATGGCCATCCGGCGGCGGCGCCGTCACATGAAACGCATCGGCGCTCATGCCATAGCCCACAATTTCGGCGAGGATGCGGGCGCCGCGCCGGCGCGCGGTTTCCAATTCTTCCAGGACCAGGATGCCGGAGCCTTCCCCGACCACGAAGCCGTCGCGATCGCGGTCGAAGGGCCGGGAGGCGCGCTGCGGCTCGGCGTTGCGCGTGGAGAGCGCGCGCATCGCGGCGAACCCGCCAATCCCCATCGGCGTAATGCAGGCTTCCGTACCGCCGCAGATCATCACGTCGGCGTCGCCGCGCTGGATGATTTTGAAGGAATCGCCGATGGAGTGGGCGCTGGTGGTGCAGGCGGTAGCCGTAGCCGAGTTGGGCCCCTTGGCTCCGCTGCGAATGGAAACATAGCCGGAAGCCAGGTTCACGATGGTCGCCGGAATGAAAAACGGGGAGATGCGGCGGGGGCCGTGTTCGAGCAGGGTTTGGTGTTCCCTCTCGATCACCTCGAATCCGCCGATCCCGCTGCCGATATAGACGCCGACCCGCTCGGCTTGTTCCGGCTCCACGCGCAATCCCGCGGAGCTGAGGGCGCAATCCGCCGCGGCGATGGCGAACTGGATGAAGCGCCCCATCTTCTTGATTTCTTTTTTTTCGATGTACTGGGCGGGATCGAAGGCCTGTACTTCGCCGGCGATCTGGCAAGAAAACAACGCGGCGTCAAAGGCCGTGATGCGTCCAATGCCGCTCCTGCCGGCCAATACGCCCTGCCAGGTTGCTTCCGTCCCGACGCCCACCGAAGACAGCAGGCCGACACCGGTTACGACGACTCTGCGTGACACGCAAATACTCCTGGAAAAACGGCCGGGCGGCTACTTCTTCCCCGTCTTATTCTCGATGTATGAGATGGCGTCCTTGACGGTAGTGATCTTTTCGGCGTCCTCGTCGGGAATCTCCAATTCGAAGGCTTCTTCAAAGGCCATGACCAGCTCAACGATGTCGAGCGAATCGGCGCCCAGGTCGTCCACGAACGACGCGTTGTCATCCACCTGGCTCTCGTCCACGCCCAATTGCTCGACGATTATCTGCTTCACCCGCTCGGCGATTGATGCCATGATTCCTCCTGGATCTGTTCGAAACTCCTGATTCTAGCCGCCATCACTTGATTCCGCAAGTTGAGGCGGAACTTCGGGGCGCTAAACCGGTGTGCGGCAGGCGCCCACCGGCTCAGAGGGCCGGGAAAACCCGGGCGTCGGCCGGGGTCGACAGGCGAGCCCGTCCCACGGCTCAGCCGCTCCTGGTTACGTTCGCATCCAGCCGGCCTTTGGCGAGCCGCACGCGGATCGCGGCGCCCTCCGGCGCGGCGGTACTCTCCTTCACGATGACGCCGGATTCGTTCGTTACAATAGCATAACCGCGCTCCAGGATGCGTAGGGGGCTCAATTGGGAGAGCTTGGCGGCGCACTGGGCGACGGCGTTGTGGCGGCGGGCGAGTTGCCAGCGCACGGATTGGGCGGCGGCGGCGTGGGCGGCTTCGAGGCGGCGGCGGTCGGCGGCAAACCTGGGGCGCAAGTCGAAATAACGGAGGCGCTCGGCGAGGGAGCGCTGCGCGCGGGCGCGGAGTTCGAGCAGGGTGCGGAGGCGGTCGCGGAGGCGGAACTCCAGTTCATCCACGCGCTGCGCCTGCCGCCCGATCGCCCTGTGGAGAAGCCCCAGCGGCCGGTCGATGGCCTGCTCCTGCCAGCGCCTTGTGAGCGCCCCGAGCTGGTAACGCGCGGCGTGCAGGAGTTTTTGGCGGCGGCCTTCAATGCGATCCAGCAATTCCTGGCGGGTGCATACGATCATTTCGGCGGCGGCGGAGGGGGTGGGGGCGCGCAGGTCGGCCACGAAATCGGCGATGGTCACATCGGTTTCATGGCCCACTGCGGAGACCACGGGCACGGTGGAGCGGGCGATGGCCCGGGCGACGGCTTCTTCGTTGAAGGTCCAGAGGTCTTCGAGCGAGCCGCCGCCGCGCGCCAGAATCACCAATTCGGGCCAGCCGCTACGGCTGAAATAGTCGAGGCCGCGGCAGATCTCTTCCACCGAGCCCTCACCCTGGACCAGGGCGGGGAAGAGGCGGATGTGCAGGCCTGGAAATCGGCGCGACAGGATTTGGACCATGTCCGAAATCACCGCGCCGCGCGGCGAAGTGACGATGCCGATGCGGCGTGGATAGCGCGGCAGGAGGCGCTTGCGGGTGGGCTCGAACAGGCCCTCGGCCGCCAGTTTTTTCTTGAGTTGCTCGAAGGCGAGTTGGAGGGCGCCGTGGCCCTGGGGCTCCAGCAGTTCCACGATGAGCTGGTACTCGCCGCGGGCTTCGAAGACGTCGATGCGTCCGCGGGCGAGGACGGCGAGGCCATCCTGCGGACGGAACTTCCAATAGCGGTGCGCGGAGCGGAAGGCCACCGCGCGCACCTGCGCTTCGCGCTCTTTCAGGGTGAAGTAGTAGTGCCCGCTGGCGGCCAGCTTGACGCCGGAGATTTCGCCGGCAACCCATACGTCCGGGAAGCCGTGCTCGAGCGTTGCGCGGATGGCGGAGTTCAGCTCGCTGACGGAGTAGACCCGGCGGGCGGGGGCGAAGTCGAAGGCGAACTGATCCACTCTTCGATCTTAGCGAAAGGGGAGCGTTCGCCGACGACGGCGGAATCCGGCGAACTGAAGCTCGCCGCGGCAAGTTCAAGCTTGCGCCACGGGCGCCGCGTTACTTTCCGGTCCGGCCGACGTTGCTGCCGACGCCCGTGCAGAAGTCCCAGCCTTTCACGGCCAGGTAGCCGGCGTAGTCGCCGCAGTTACCCGAAGTAATGTCGTGGAAGTCGCTGGTCACCCCGATCTGGCTGTAGATTTCGGTGAGCTCGGCGTTGCTCGAAGTATAGAGGTGGCCGGCGAGATTGACGATACCGGCGATGGCGGGCGCGGAGACGCTGGTGCCGCTGCCCAGCCACCAAGTCCCGGCGGAGCCGCCGATCGGGATCGTATCGTAGATCCAGACGGGCGTGCGGCCATCCGCCACAAAGGCAATATCCGGCGTGCCGCGCTGCGATCCTACGATGCTCGAGATGGAATCCTGGTAACTGGGGCGCGGTTCATTCGGAGTTGGACCGCCGCCGGTGTTGTACCACGCGCTCTCCTGTTCGAAGTTGCCGGTGGTGGCGTTGCGGCTGATGGTGGTGCCGCCCACGCAGACCACGTTGACCGAAGTACACGGATAACTGATACCGGCCGAATCGCCGGAGGACGAGAAGTACACGACGCCGGGAGTCGTAAAGTAGCCGTCATAGCCATTCTCACCGGCGAAGTCGCCGAAGCCCCAGCTCATGCTGACTTCGCCGCCGCCGGCGGCGACCACCAGATTGCTGGCCAGGGTAATGGCGGGCAGCAGATCTCCCGAGCCGCTGGAGTTCGCTTCCACCAGGTAGATTTTGGCTTTGGGCGCCATGGCGTGGGCCATCTCGATATCGACGGATTCCTCAAACTCCCAGCCGCCGCTGGGGTCCTGCGGCGGCGGAGTATTGGTAGCAGTGGAACTGCCGGGGGCCGCGTAGACCACGTGGAAGTTTGCCTGGGGGAGGCCGAACTCGGTGGAGAAGGCCGCCAGGTCGCTGGCCGCATTGGGATCGTCATAAGCGTCGACGAGGGCAATGGCGCCCACGCCGCCTTTGGGGATAGCGGTTGCGACCGTGGGATTGCAGCCGGCGGTGGCGGTGACCAGCTTGTAGACACAGGCGAGCGACGCCGGCGTCTCGAAGAATCCGCCGGGCGTGTTGGCGGCGCCGGGCCGGTTGACGGCGGCCGACGGCAGCCCGCCGGCGGGAATCACGACCAGGACATGGGTGTGCGCGCGGACGCCAACATCCTCAGGCCTCTCGATGCTGGAATCGGGGGTGATGATGGTGGTCTTGGCTGGCCGGTACTGGGCCATCCCGGGGGTTGCAAGGATCAGCAAGATCACTCCGATGGCCGCCGGCGCGGCGGACAGTCTTCTCATATGTTCGCTCATTTGACTCTGACTCCTCCGAGTAAGATAGGCGATCCGATTGGGGAACCCTTCAAGGATTTTAGAACGATTTGGAAGAGTGTGCGGGACCGTGGCGAGGTACCAGCCGGTCTACGGCCCGTTTCTGAATCTGCTATTACTTGACAGCATGCGCGTCTTTCTGTGGTGTTTGGCATACGGCGCGGCGTTGGTGGCGGGCGCGGCGCAAGCGCCGGTTCCGATCCGGTATACCGTCCGCATTCGAGCGCCGCAGACACATTATGTCGAAGTGGAGGCGCGGGTGCCCACCGGCGGCCGGCCGCAAGTAGAGCTGATGATGGCCGTGTGGACGCAGTACGTGATCCGGGAGTACGCCAAGAATG